>Ga0208373_1002791_pt1 | contig 18474 bp, 17 predicted proteins | sample RifOxyC2_FD_184036 | JGI IMG/M metagenome (GOLD analysis project Ga0208373, IMG submission 184036) | Soil microbial communities from Rifle, Colorado - Rifle Oxygen_injection C2 (SPAdes) | ecosystem: Environmental > Terrestrial > Deep subsurface > Rock core/Sediment | place: Rifle, Colorado... | reverse complement strand
CACCCCCTCCCCTAACCCCTCCCACCAGGGGCGGGGAATACTCATTGTTCCCTTGTATTCCTCCCCTTGACTTCGTCGTGAGCTCAGTCGAACGATGGGGGAGGTTTAGGTGGGGGTGAACTGTTACATAATTATTACTTCTGACTTTTGACTTGCTAATAGTTTCTGGATTGGGTATATGATAGATAGTCTGTCCGTGGGAGCCAATGAGGTCGATATCCTTGATTGGAATATGTGCCTTATTCGCAATAGATATAGCTGCATTTGCAAATAGCTTTCCGAGGTGAAAGTTTAGCTGGCAGACCTTATCAACCGTGCCTGTTTCAGGATTGCAGGCTTCAAGGATAGATGAGCGGGTGGTCTCATCATACGGATATGTCTCAAATCCCAGGATGTTTATTTTCGTATGTATACCGTTCCCGGAGATTTCAACAAGGCATGCATCTACGCCATCTGCTGATGTTCCCGACATGAGGCCAATGACCTTTTTGGGATTTTTGTGCTGTAGCCGCAGGAGTTCATTTAGCATTTTTGGGTTTAATGGTGTGGACTGGACTTGCTTTTATAGATTTCGGCCTCACGGTCTGCGTCGCCAAGCATTCCCTTGGAACGATATACTTCTTCGAGTACCTTGTGTACATCAATAAATACAGGGTCAACCTCAAGCGTCTTTTTGAGAGATACCTCTGCTTTATCAAAATCACCCTTTTCTTTATATGCCAGTCCAATATTGTAATGAAAATTTGCCATGTCGGGACGCACGGTTAATGCCTTTTGCCAAACAGAAATAGCATCGTCGAATTTATTGATTTTTGTATAAGCGATGCCCAGATTATAATAAATCTCTGTCTTTTGTGGGTTAATTTCCAAGCCTTTTGTCCATTCTGCAATAGCCTCGTTGAATTGCGCCTTTTTTGCATAGAGGATGCCCAGATTGTATCGCGAATTTACAAGACCTGGATTTATATCAATGGCCTTCCTAAAAGACCGGGTCGCATCTTCCTCCTGTTTCTTATGGATATAAACAAGACCCAATCCTTCGTATGCCTCAGCATAATGGGGGTTGATGTCTATAGCTTTTTTGAAAACGGAAATGGCTTCGTCTGATTTTCCTTTTTTATTGAGGATATTACCCTGCCCAACAAGAGACTCTACCATCGAAGGGTTAAGTTCCGATGCCTTTTTGTAAGCAGCCAGGGATTCAGCGAACATGGCCTTTTCGTCGTAAAGCAAACCTAAACTATAATGGATTTTTGCGTCGTTTGGATTGGACTCCAGCAGTTTCTTGTTTTTTTCAATTTCTTCGTCTACCATCGATTTTTTATGGACGGAAGGAACTTCTCCTTCAAACTTGACGGAGGTGGAATGTTGAATAGTAGATTGTGTGCCGGATTCTTTCTTGCCGCACCCAATATTATAACAGGAAAGAAGCAATACGATAGAGATCACGAAAGAAGTGTATCTTTTAAAATATGGCATAAAAATCCTTTTCTTTTTAAAGAGATATTGTATAAGTTATGTAAATAAAGGAGTCGGGAGTCAGAAGCCGGAAGTAAGAAAATAAAAAACTATAATTAAATCCTAACCCCTGATCCTTGACCTCTAACTTCTGATAGCTGACTTCTAGTTAATTATATATCGTAATGGCCATTCGTCAATCTGAAACTATGGGTCGGCAGATAAGACAATTTCATCCGCAGAATCAGGGTCTTACCCGTGCTCTGAGTTTTTTTGATGTGATTTGTTTGGGAATCAATAGCGTGGTTGGCGCTGGTATTTTTTTATTACCAGGGCAACTGTGCAGTTTAGCCGGCGATGCTGCACTGTGGGTATTCCCGCTGTGCGGAGTCCTTTGTTTCATTATTTCCCTGTGTTTTGCAGAAATGGGGGGAATGTACAACAAGACAGGCGGCGCATACCTGTATGCCAGAGAGGCATTTGGGCCGTTTGCGGGTTTTTTGGTGGGCTGGATGATGTGGCTTTCGTCTATTATTGGTTGGGCCTCGGTCGCAAGCGGTTTTGGGCTTTATTTAGACTATTTTTTGCCGACAGAAAATGGATGGCTAAGCAAGTCAATTATTACGATTCTAATAGTAGGGTTGAGCGCCATCAATTTTTTCGGCGTTAAACCGGGGGCAAGGACGATCAATTTTTTTACCATAGGCAAACTCCTGTCTTTGCTTATTTTCATTGGTGTGGGATTCTTTTTTATCAAGAAACAAAATTTAGTTCCGTTTCACGATGGTGGAAATTTTAACGCAGCGGCCATTATGGCGCTGTATGCCTATACAGGATTCGAATTTGTCGTGGTGCCTGCTGAAGAGATGCGGCATCCTCAAAGGGACATTCCGCGCGTACTGTTCTTTGTGCTGCTGATGGCAACCGGTTTATATATTGTTATTCAGATTGTAGCGACAGGGACGTTTCCCGGTCTTGCTGCGTCTGATAAACCGCTGGCTGATGCAGCGCGATATTTTATGGGGACGGCAGGTGGCGTGATTATTGGTGTAGGGGCATTGCTTTCTATTGGCGGCATTAATGCAGGCATTGCCCTGACAAGCCCGCGCAGTCTCTATGTACTTTCAGCCGATGGATTCTTCCCTAAAATATTTTCCAAAATACATCCCACATATCATACCCCATATCTGGCCATTATAGTCAATACGGCTTTAACGCTTTTATTAGGCTTGACAGGCAGTTTCAAATATCTGGTTGCAGCAAGCGTCATGGTAAGTATCCTTCAGTATATTCCTACCTGTCTTGCCGTCGTTGTACTGAGAAGATACAAGCCTGAGTTGGGGAGGAATTACAGGATACCCGGTGGGTACTGTATTCCCATTTTGGCGTTGGTGATTTGTGGCTGGTTGATATGTCACGTAGAACTGAAGGTAATAGCGGCAACATCTATCGCAATCGTGGTATCATTACCTTTTTATTTTAAGAAACGAACATTAAACCACAGAGGCGCAGAGGCACGAAGAAATTCATAAAAATATTTATGTCTTCCTTAAGACCAATGTGATGCCTGTTATATTTCCTCCATCGTCAAATATTTTTGTCATCCTGGCGCTTGAAGGGAAAGGGCGTTGTATAGTTGAGGGCAATATTTGAAAATCAGTGGTTTTTTCCCGAATATTTGTGAGTGTGTCTGTGGAAAGGGACAGGTTCATGCGCGATAGATATTGCATGAGGTCCAGGTTTTCCGTGTCTGTTTCATGAATATTCAGGAGTTCTTTTGCTGTTTGGTTTATATGCGTAATTTTCCATTGTCCATCGGTAACAACCACGCCTTCCTCCAGCTCTGATAAGATTGATTCGAGGACATTTGTTTCTTCCTCTTTTGCAGGTATTCGTCTCATACGCAGCAGTGCTTTTACCCTGGCAAGGAGTTCGGTTTTATTGAAGGGTTTACTGATAAAATCATCAGCGCCTGCTTCAATGCCTTTAATCCGATCGTCCATCTCGTGCAGTGCGGTAATCATGACAATCGGTATGCTTTTTGTGGTTCCATTTGCCCGTAGTTGCTGGCATACCTCATAGCCTGTAAGTTTGGGCGTCATGATATCCAGTAATATTAAATCAGGATTTTCAGACTTTGCTTTTTCCAGCGCTTCTTCGCCGTCGTATGCCTCGATCACATCAAATTCAGATGCGGTCAGGATCACTCGGAGTAATTTCACATTTTGTTTGATATCGTCCGCTACTAATATTTTAGCCTTGTTCATGGATTTCTTTTTTTTAGTAAAAACTCACCGCAAAGACGCAAAGGGCGCAAAGATTCAAAGGCCATTGACAATTCTCTTTATTTCGTCCCTCAATATTGGAACATTAAAGTTAATCAATATTCCCAATTTTAAATTTGACAACTTTAAATACGTCAAGAGTTGAGCTTCATGAATTGGCTCAATCTGATCAACCGCCTTTAATTCCAGGATTATTAATCCTCCAACAACTATATCCAATCGATATCCACAGTCCAGTTTCACCCCTTTATAAGACACTGCAAGAGGTTTTTGTCGCTCAAAAGCAATGCCACAGATAGCCAATTCTCGACAAAGACATTCTTCATAAGCTGATTCCAACAATCCTGGTCCAAGATTGCGATGTACTTCGATTGCTGCACCAATGATTTCCTTCGAAAGTTTGTCTTCTTCTTTTATCATGAGTATGTCTTTTTTTTGCGCCCTTTGCGTCTTTGCGGTGAATTTGTTAACTCTTTTTGATATATTTCTCTACGATGAGCGGCAGTTCCTGTGTATTGATGGGTTTGCTGATGTAGGCATTGCAACCAGTGTCCAGAATTTTTTGCTCGTCTCCCTTCATGGCATAAGCGGTTACTGCGATAATGGGGATGTCTTTAGTAATCACGCTTGCCTTGATTTGCCTTATCAAGGTAAGTCCGTCAATGCCCGGAAGCTGGATGTCCATAAGGATAATATCCGGTTTTTGATTTTTTAAGAGGTTTAATGCCTCCTCGCCGGTGGCTGCCTCGATTATATTGTATCCCTTTGCCTTGAGCACCACGCGCATCAATTTCCTGTTTTTTTCGTTGTCCTCAACGACCATTACGTTTTTGTCAGACATATATCTTTTCCCTCAACAAATAGGATTTATATCAAATAGTTAACCACAGAGACACCGAGACACAAGGTAAGATTAAAAATGCTAATTTCAAAATCCTAAATACTAAATATAACGCCCTCCCTTAATCCCTCCCATCGTTCGACTGAGCTCACGACGAAGTCAAAGGAGGGAAAGTCTCCTCTCCCCTTGTGGGAGGGTTAGGTGAGGGTTTTTTTCAAAAAACCAAACTGATGCAAATTTATCATGTATTGTACCTTTGTATTTATTTTTTTTCATGTGGTTTCTCTTTTAACACGCAATTGTTCTATTTTTTTAATTGCCGCAAGGAGGTCTTCCTTTGTATGTGTGCCTTTTTGCACGATGGCTAAAATGTTCCCATTTAATTCTTCTTTTTCCTTGGGTGTGATATCTTTTGCGGAACAGATAATGATGGGTATACCCTTTGCCTTTGGATGGGTTCTGAGTTTCTCGATAACGTCAAACCCACTGACTTCCGGCATCATAAGGTCAAGAATGATGAGGTCCGGATTGCTATTCATTGCAAGATTGATTCCTGCCTTTCCACTGTATGCCTTGAGTACCTCAAAGCCTGCATTTTCCAGGATGGCGCTCATATATTTAACGGCCTTTTCATCATCGTCAACGACGAGTATTTTCATAAGTTTGCCTTTATACTTCTCGGCGGAAATGCAGGCATTCACGGTGTCTATGAGTTTTATCCTATCGACAGGTTTGATTAAATATTCAGCCGCACCCAGGCTGAACCCGAGGTCTTTATTGTCAACGATTGACACAATAATTACTGGAATATCAGCAGTTTCCTGCGAATATTTTAATTCTGAAAGGACGTCCCACCCGTCTTTCTTTGGCAGCATAATATCAAGGGTAATCAGAAACGGATGGAATTCCTTTGCCTTTTTAATGGCCTCTTCGCCATCCACAGCCACGATAACATTATAGCCAGCATTCGTTAAATACAGGGTAATAAGATCGGCGGCCATACGATCGTCCTCGACAACCATGATCGTCTTTGCAGCCTTTTCTCCCGTGACCGGAATTTGACGTGGTTTGACTTCGATCTCTTTCGGTTTTGCCTTTCTAGGTTGGGCTTTTAGGGGCAATGCAAAATAAAATATACTCCCCTTTCCGTACTCACTTTCGAACCAGATTTTTCCCCCATGCATCTCGACAATCCTTTTGGTCAGGGCAAGACCCAGCCCCGTTCCTTCGTATTTTCGGGCAAAAGAACTATCAGCCTGCCAAAATTCCTTAAATACTTTTTCCCGGTCATCGGGTTTCATCCCAATTCCAGTGTCCGATACCGAGACCTGCAGCATGTCCTCCATGATGCCGGCCTCCACGTTAATGTGTCCGTTTTCCGGAGTAAATTTAATGGCGTTTGAAAGCAGGTTGTATAAGATTTGTTTGAATTTGACACGATCTGCTTCGATGTCTTTTACATCAGTCAGTATTGTAGTCTTTAATTCCAGATGTTTTTTACTGGCGAGTCCTTTTAATATGGTATATACATCCTCAATGGCATCATGCACGGGAAAAATCTCGCACTGAAGCTCCATCCTTCCGGCCTCAATTTTGGACAAATCCAGTATGTCATTGATCATTTGAAGGAGATGGAGACCGCTGATATGGATATCATTGACAAAATCCAACTGTTCTTCATTCAGATCACCGGAAATTTTGTCACGCAGTACCTCTGCAAAGCCGATTATGGCGTTCAGCGGTGTGCGCAGTTCATGCGACATATTAGCCAGAAATTCCGATTTCATCTTGTTGGCTAGTTCTAAGGCCAGGACGGCCTTCTGTAAGTGAGCAGTCTTTTCGGCAATCCGTTGCTCCAGTGTGGTATACGTTGACTGCAACTTGACAGACAGGTCATTAAATGCCCTGCCGAGTTGACCCACCTCGTCTTTGGATACTACATCGACCTTCGTTGTAAGGTTGCCGGTATTTGCAATGGTGGTAACAGTAGTCGTCAATTTCTCAATAGGTTTCATAAATTTCCCGGTTGTCAGAAAGATAATGACCACAATTAACACGATACTGACAGAACCAACGGTAATGAAAAAAATGACGTTGGCTGCGTATTGTTGCTCGGCTATTTCCTTCGGTATAATGACGCTGATTGCCCCTCGTAAATCGCCAACCTTGTAATCGTAACCAATGTCATATTTTTCTTGTATGAATTTAGGAGCCGCTTCTTTTGAGCCATGACAGAGGAGGCAATCCTCTTTTACGTATAAGGCATAGAGGTAACGTTCAACCCTTTTCCCATTAATGACGTCATCTGCCCAATACTCCAAAAGTTCAGGGTCTTCCTCCATTCTTCTGAGTATCCTTTCTTCGAAGGGATCAGGTTTATTTGCCGGATTTCTAAATTTTAAGCTTGTTTGCTTAATAATATAGCCTGTTTTTTCCGCAAATTTTACTCCGATTGCATGACCAGAAATGGCGGGAATAAAATATTTCGTCTGTTCGGTGATTTCGATTTTTGATGTTTTCAGGGCCGAGGCAAGATAATTCCTGGTAGTTTCTAATTCCACAGCAATCAACTTTGCCTTTCCCCGGAATTCCTTGATGAATTCCTGGCGCGTCCGTTTGTAAATTAAAAAACCAATCACGCCATTTAAGGTGACCATCAATACAGCCAGGAGGATCACGAGTTTGTGTCTAATCTTCATGTTTCTTTTTAACCGTAATTGCCCCTAACGGGCAGCACTTTTCGAAATCCGGTTTGATATTCCAGCCAGAAACCTTCTCGGCAATAATCTTTGCCTTATCGTCGACAACATCCATAACTCCACCAGAATTTTCGACACAGATTCCACAACCAACACATTTTCTCGGGTCTATACTCACGTTTATGGACTCGCTATCTTTTCTGACGGTTGCCTGTTCAAGATAGTGGATATGTTCCCGCTCTGAAATTATACCCGAATGCATCGGAGAATGTTTTTTTACTTGCTGCCGGCCTGCCCGATCGTAACGGAATATTGACCGTCCGCATTGTCCGCAGGTATGTAATTCCTGCAGCTTTTCCAGATAGTCCATTATCGTTTGGACAACGGCTGCATGGCTCCATGTCAGCGGAGAGACAGAAACAGGCTCGCCCGTAAATGGGTTTATCTGTTCGGCCAGGACGCCGGAAGGTAATGCACGGGATACGGTCCATCGCAAGCAGTTCATTACGCGTTCGAGGTCTTCGACAGATCTGGCTGTTGATACGTAATACTGCGCCATCCACATGGTGCAGATTATCCAGGGATTTCCTGGTATCGTGTCGTCATTCCCCAGACGCTGGTACAGGTCGCGCTCGTATCTTGCAATTCCGCCTATTTTAGTCTTGACCCATAAGGTCTCTTCGATTGCCTTCATCGTATTTTTCACCTTGATGTCGTTGGGGTCATATACACCAAATGCAAACATACCGTACAAACTGGCATCGATCGTTGCATCGATTTCATATCCGCCGTCCTTCTTTGGGTAAATCATGCGTAAAAATCTCTTGTGCTTCTCGCTGTAAAGATATTGGTCAATTGCTTTTTTAATCTGTAATGCAGTCTGCCGGTATAATTTAGCTTTTTCCGTATGATAAAAGATATCAGAAAAATTTGCAGCGGCTATCAGCCCGCCGTACACGGTAGCAGTTGTAAAGGACAATATGCCGCGCCTTTCTTCCCACAAATCGTAAGAAGGAAGCGGTAGCCCCGTTTGCTCATCACGATAACTTACAAGAAAATCTGCTGCCTTTTCAATGAAAGAATGATAGAGAGGCCGTATCACATCAATCTTTCGATAAAGGTCATAATATTGCCATATCACCCAGAGAATCAGGGCTGTTTCATCTTCCTGAATCGGCACGTGTATCTCTTCGCCCTTTACCCATGGTTGCCAAGAACTGCCAAAAGAGCCATCAGGATTGTATTTGTGCAGTAAAAAGCCGTCTTCAACCATGACGCTTGCACAGAAATTATAAGGCGTGATTACGTTGGCGCAAAAGTCGAAAAACTTTCGGCAGGTCGTGGTGTACCCTGCCTTCATCAGTGCATAACTCACCAGTGCGCCGTCCCGGGGCCACATATAGCTATAAGTATCTTTTGCATACTGTCTGATATCAGAGTCGTTTGCGGCAATAATAGCGCCGCCGTTGTCAATCTGTGTCATAAGGATCAGCAGGCTTCTCTTGAAAAGATCGACCACATCGGAAGGCAGATTTCCAAAATTGAACTCTTCTTTGTTGACCCAGTGATGCCAATAACTTGCCGTTCTGTCGAGCCTTGTTTGAGGTTTTTCACTGAGAATGATATCGTTCAGGTTGTCGACTTCGCCGTAATTCCTGCCGGCGGCAATCCAATAGTACGCAACGGAATCTCCCAGGGGTGGGATTTTCAGCGAAATACCAATAGTGGAGTCAACAGAACCCTGTGCTATGGGGTTTCCCTCAAGTACGCCGTCTTCAGCATCCCGCCAGGTGCCCTCGGCGCCACGGTGTCTCTTGATTCCGGTTGCATATTCTCTAACTCCCCATACATCGCCGGCAGAACAATTCATTAAGAAATATCTGGGACCTTTATAGTGAATAAGGCAATTCAACTTTGCATCGTAAAATACCGTGTCTCCAACTTCATTTTCCATTACGCTCATGTCCTGATGAAAGAAAAGACGGACTTCTCTTTCATTACTTTTAAGATTTCGGACGGTCACCTTGCGCATATAAATATTTTTCTCAAAATCAACGACGTCGTTGCAGGTAAGCTGAAGACCCAGCCTTTCATGGAACGCCCGTACATTGGTTACGAGGGTTTCTTTCATATATCCCAGGGCGAGTTTCCACTCCCGCGCATTGATCCACGCATACCCTTCCCGTGTCCACACACCGAACCGGCATGGGTTACCCAGAACGTGGTTTTCCTTACCTACATGCGGATAATAGAGGTCTCTGATCGTGTAATCCGCATCGAATGCGACCAGTAATGAACCGTTACCAACAGGTATATCTCTAGGCATCTTCGTCTTCCTTCAAAAGTTTATATTTTCCAGGGTATGTTGTCCTCTGAGAAATGGAGTAATTCATTTGCAGCCATCTGCACTTCGATTTGGGATTGGTCTGCATGCATCTGCTCCATAGAGGCTAATCGTTCAAACATCTGTCTTTCCTCCTGTGTCCTTGCCAGGAGGGCTGCAGCTTTGTAAAAACGAAACGCCTTATTTTCTACCTTTGCGATTAATTTCACGATATCGAGAAACGTGGCGTTATGTTCTGGTTCTGCAATATCGAGTTTGTATTCTTTTGATTGCGTTTTTGACACATCAAAGGGATAACCACATGTCTCTTCATACCATGCCTTGAGGATGTCTTCATGTTCCTGTTCAGCCTCTGCCATGTGTCTAAAACGCGACTGTGCCCCGTTATTGGACAATTGAGCAGACATTTTGAAATAAAAATTCTTTGCCTTTATCTCTTCAATAATAGCTATTTCCAGGATTTTTATAATTGCAGCTTTTTTGTCGTCCATAGTCAAGTTTGTTTTCGAGCATAGTATTGATACGAAAATACCCCTCACCCAGACCCTCTCCCACAAGGGGCGAGGGAACTTTCCCTCCCTTGCTGGGAGGGATTAAGGGAGGGTGAAATATTTTCATGTTCTTTTATGCATAATATTATTCCATTTTCCAGCCTTCTTTGCCGATTAAGGGTACGAAGGCGCATTCCAAAAAACTCTGACTTTTGATCCCTTTTCCTGTTTTTATTATCTGATGTAATACCTGATTATAAGGATTCCCAATAGGTATTACCAATCGTCCGTCGATTTCAAGCTGATCTATCAAACTCTTTGGGATGTGAGGCGCACAGGCTGTAATAATAATCCCCTGGAAAGGCGCTTTGTCAGGCAGTCCAAGACTTCCGTCTCCCGTGATGACATCCACGTTATTACATCCAGCCTCTTGTAAAACAAGCTTTGCTTTTAATGCAAGGGCTTCGTGTCTTTCGATTGTATAAACATGAGCTGCGAGCCTGCTAAGGACGGCAGCCTGATAGCCTGATCCTGTGCCAATCTCCAATACCTTCTCTTCGCTTTTTAATTCGAGGCATTGAGTCATAATGGCCACCATAAAGGGTTGTGAAATGGTCTGCCCTTCTCCTATGGGTAGCGGGCAATCCTCATAAGCAGCGTGCCTGTACAATTCAGGCACAAACTCATGTCTGGGTATTTCTGACATCGCCTTCAGCACACGCTCATCATGGATACCACGGCTCACCAACTGGTACTGTACCATGTGAAACCTGTCTACAGCATATTTATCGGTGTTTTGTGAAGTATTCATTGCCTGCCCTGATTACGTAATACTATCTTAACTTTGATAACAACTTGCCACAGAGAACTAGATTACAGGAAAACAAGATTCAGTAACAGACGTCATGACTGCCTATTTCTAAGAAATACACACCACAATCATCGAGAAGTTTGAAAACTACCCTATTCGAAAAACCAATTGAAAAGGCATAATAATCCCTGAGATTCCCTTTGAGTTTGTGAGTTTCCAACCTTTTGTCAAAGATGTTCTCCTTAAAAATCTCAAACCTTTTCCTGAATTTATCCTTTTCACCGTCGGTTAGCTTGCTTTTATACTTTTCAAATTTCTTTTCAAAGGCTTTGTCGTATGAAACGTATTTTGGTTTCATTTCTCAGATGTTTTCAATAAATTTGTCAATCGAAACCTTCTTTATTTTCCCAGCTTTCAGATTTTTTTCTGCCTCATCGATCCTTAACAAAAAATTTTGGCGTTTTACCGTTCTGTATAATTCCTTTAGAAATTTATACTCCTCTTTGGGAATTTCTATCGTGCTATCAATAACGTTCTTTCTCATTTTCCCTCCTGAATTTTTCTATCAAATATTTTGACAACAAAATCGCATTCTAAATCTAATTTGTGCCTTTACTCTGCTTTTATAATAACTATTAACCTTTCTTAACAAAATCCCGAATTACATAAAAATTTCCTCCTCAGGAATAATTATCCTTTAATAACACACATCGGTTTTAATTGGACGACTTTTTTACTGATGCCGGCATGGTCTACAACATCCACAACCTCTGTTACGTCTTTATATGCCTCTGGCACCTCTTCAACGAGTGTGGCCCGGCTATCGGCACGGACAAGGATTCCTTTCGCTTTCAGTTCCTCAGCAATATTTCTGCCTTTGGTTAACCGTGTCGCCTGTCCCCTGCTCATAACCCTCCCCGCCCCGTGACACGTGCTGCCGAAGGTATCGGCATATGCCTTTTCTGTGCCTACAAGCACATAAGAACAGCGTCCCATGTCTCCCGGTATTAGCACGGGTTGTCCCACTGCTTTGTATACATCGGGAGTATCGGGGTGGTTTGGTGGGAATGCGCGGGTAGCACCTTTACGATGAACACACAGCCGCTTCTTTTTACCATCTACAATATGCTCCTCAAATTTGGCGATATTGTGACAGACATCATACACGGGGGATATTCTGGATTCCTTAGGGCCAACGTGTAATGCCCTTTCAAAGGATTCCCGAACCCAGTGGGTAATCATCTGCCGATTGGCAAAGGCATAATTGGCAGCACATGCCATCGCAGCAAGATATTCTTTCCCCTCCGGTGAATTAATCGGGGCACAGCATAGCTGCCGATCGGGAAGTTCAATGTTATATTTCCGGGATGCGTCAATCATGACCCGAATGAAGTCATCGCACACCTGATAACCCAATCCCCTTGATCCCGTGTGTACCACAATGGTAATGCCGTCCTTTTCGAGCCCCAATGCGCGGGCAATCTCCTCGTTGTAAATCTCTGATACATAGCCAACCTCGACAAAGTGGTTTCCGGAACCGAGGGTGCCTAATTGTGCAAGTCCACGTTCAATAGCCCGATTAGAAACAAGTTCTGGGTCTGCTCCTGGGATGCAGCCCCTTTCTTCAATATGTTCTAAATCTTCTTTTGTCCCATAACCATTTGAGACAGCCCAGCGTGCGCCATTTCTGAGCACGTTTTTTACTTCGTGTTGTGAGAGTTTCAAATCCTTGCGATGCGATCCCACGCCGGATGGAATATTGGCAAACAAAGTGTTAACTACGGATTCTAACTTGTTGGAAATCTCAACACGATACAACCCCGTCCTGAGCAACCTTACTCCGCAGTTAATGTCGTATCCGACGCCGCCGGGGGAAACGACGCCTTCGTCCATATCAAACGCCGCCACGCCGCCGATGGGAAACCCATATCCCCAATGGATGTCGGGCATTGCCAGCGAATGGTTTACAATCCCCGGAAGATAAGAGACATTAATCACCTGCTGCAGGCTTTCGTCCTTCTGAATTTCTTCCAGCATGTGTTTGTCGGCATACACGATGCCATCCACCCGCATCTTGCCTTCTCTGGGGATGCGCCAGCGATAGTCATCTATCTTTTGAATCTTATATTTATCGTCTGCCATAAAAATATTGCTTCAACAAATTAGCCGCGAATAAACACTAATTTACACGAATAATAAAACATTTTTATTTAACAAATCTTTCATATTCAAATCCTTCTTTTCATGCATGTTCATTCGTGCCAGTTCGTGGCAAAATAATTACAAATCGAATATGACCCGTGCTTTCCATTGATGATTTTCCTGGACGATTGATAAACCATGATATGTGACGGCTTTTATTTCTGTCTTAATTACGTGTTTATCGTCGTTAAACACTTCGCCCCATACGGATGCGGTTAATTGGTTTTCATTCATATCCGTAATATGAAAATCCTTGAAAAGCAAGTATTTTACATCGTGCAAGTACAACAATTCACTTAACCAGATAACCAGCAGTTGTTCTCTATCTATTCCTGAAATTTTTACACTGTATTCGGCCTTACATTCTACTTTAGACAAGTCCGCTATGATATCAAACAGGGCAAAGGCTGCATTTGTGAATAATTCTTCGATTGTTGTCCCAAATACGTCGATTCCTATATCTGCCGTGTGATCTATAAGTATGTATTTAGGCATATAATTATTCAGAAAACCATTTGACAGAATAACAAATCGTGCTTTTGGCATGATTTGTTATGGCATTACGAAATCATGCTCAGGATGCCTGACGGTAAGCACCGGGCAGGGTGACTTGCGTACGACTTTTTCTGCGACACTCCCCATGATTGCATGAGATAGACCTGTCCTGCCATGCGTGCCGAGCACAATCAGGTCAATGTCGTATTCCCTTGATGCCTTGATAATTTCGGCAAAAGGGACGCCTTGCAGCACGATGGCCTCAACCGATATTCTTCCTTTCGTATCTTCATTTACGCACTTGTGCAGCCTGTCCTTCAGTTTGTTAATAGTCTCTTTGTCGACAATATTGACATTGTACAGATCCGGATCGTTAATGTCGTAGACACGAATATCCAGCACATGCATCAGGAAAAGTTTTGCCCCATATTTTTCTGCAAATTCTATTGCATAGCTTAATGCCTTTTCCGAATAAATCGAATAATCAATCGGGCAGAGGATGTTTTTTATATTAATCACGCTGTTTCCTCCTTTCATTGTTTTGTAAATTATTCCGTTTAAGTCCCCCTTAACAAAGGGGGATTCAGGGGGTTGTGTTTTTTCTGGGCTATCCCCGTTTTCACGAGGACAAGTTTACAACCCCCTAGCCCCCTTTTCGTTCGACTGAGCTCACGACGAAGTCTAAGGGGGATTCTCTATGCCATACATCGTATAACCCGCTTAAATAAAATGGAAATTCCTATACAATTAAATTAATACTGTATTAACGGCATCGTCAATTTTTTGGATATAAACGCATTGGATTTTGTTGCGAATTTCTGCATCAATTTCTTCAAAATCATCCTTATTTTTTAAGGGAAGCACAAGTGTCTTTACACCTGCCCTTATGGCTGCAAGCACCTTTTCCTTCACTCCTCCAATGGGTAATACATTTCCCGTCAGCGTGACTTCACCGGTGAGCGCAACTTCTCTCCTCGCATATCTGCCTGTCAGCAGTGAAATAAGCGCCATGCACATGGTTATGCCGGCAGAAGGCCCATCTTTAGGTATGGCACCAGAAGGAACATGAATGTGGATTTCTGAAGTATCATAAAAATTCTCATCAATACCCAGTCGTTTTGCATTACTGCGGATATAGCTGAGCGCTGCAATGGCTGATTCCTGCATGACGTCGCCTAATTGTCCCGTGAGGGTTAGTTCCTTCTCGCCCTTCATGCGGGATGCTTCCACAAAGATAATGTCCCCGCCTGTTTCTGTCCAGGCAAGGCCTGTAACCACACCGATACGGTCTTCTTCATCGGTAACCTGATAGAAGAATTTTCTTGGTCCGAGGAATTTTTCCACAATCTCCGGTCTTACTTCACTGGTAATCTGTTCTCCGGCAACGATTTCTTTTGCAATTTTTCTGCAGATTGATGCAATCTCTCGCTCGAGATTTCTCAGTCCCGCCTCTCTGGTGTACTCCAGAATAATCTTGTAAATGGATTGGTCCTGGAACATAACCGGGTGCTCTTCCAGACCATTTTCTCTGATTTGCTTTGGGATCAGAAATTGTTGGGCTATTTTCAATTTCTCGTCTTCACTGTATCCGGGAAGATATATGACTTCCATCCGGTCTTTCAGAGAAATATGAACTGTATCGAGAATATTGGCCGTTGTGATAAATAACACATTCGAAAGATCGAATGAGACGTCGAGATAGTGGTCTACGAAACTAAAGTTTTGTTCAGGGTCTAGAACCTCCAACAGGGCAGAAGCCGGGTCTCCTCTGAAATCAGCTCCAATCTTGTCAATCTCGTCGAGCATGAAAACAGGGTTGCTGTACCCTGCGCGACAGATTTCCTGCATTACGCGTCCAGGCAAAGCGCCAACATAGGTGCGTCTGTGTCCCCGGATTTCAGCCTCATCGCGGATACCTCCCAAAGAGATGCGAATAAATTTTCTGCCTAAAGAGCGCGCAATCGATTTCCCTAATGACGTTTTTCCGGTTCCTGGCGGGCCGCAAAAACAGAGGATGGGTCCTTTAAGTTTTTCCTTTAATTTATGCACAGACAGGAATTCCAGGATACGCTCTTTGACCTTCTCAAGACCGTAGTGGTCTTCATCCAGGATTTTTTCCGCCTGATGGATGTCAAGATTGTCTACGGTCTTTTTGTTCCATGGGATATTAATGAGATAATCCAGATATGTTCTGGAAACGGGGTACTCAGCCGATGCAGGATTAATATCCCGTAACCTTTCTAATTCTTTGATAGCCACTTCTTCTACCTCCTTTGGCATCTTTGCCTCTTTGATTCTCTCTTCCAGTTTATTGATTTCTTCCAGGTGAGGATCGTCTTTCCCAAGCTCCTTCTGGATTGCCTTTAATTGCTCTCTCAGGAAGTACTCACGTTGGGTCTTGGTCATTTCTTTAGCGACATCTTCGTCTATCTTTCCCTGAACTTCTCGTATCTGCACTTCTTTGTTCAGGTAATGGAATACGATCCTCAATCGTTTCTGCGGATCGATCATTTCCAGCAGTTTTTGCTTTTCGTCAATAGACAATTCTAGATAAATGGCTACCAGGTCAGCCAGCATTGAGGGATTATTGACGTTGTCAATCATAGGAATTATATCTTTTGGTAACGTCTTCCCAAGCATAGCGCTCAGTTTAAAAAGTGTTTTTACACTTTGTACGAGCACATCTATCGTTTCAGATTTTTCTGTAAATTCCCGGAGTTCTTCTACGCGTGCCTTATAATGTGGCTCGGTTTGCAGATATTCTACGACTTTGATCCGTACTATGCCTTCTACAAGAAATTTTATATTGTCGGAGGTAGATTCAAATACCTGAACAATCTTTGCTGCCGTGCCGACGTCGTAAAAGTCTGTGTGTTTCGGGGATTCAACATCGTACTTTAGCGCTACAATGCCAATGAGTTCATTCCTGGAAATTGCCTCGTTTAATGCCTTTACCGTTTCTTCTCCGGACAGGGATACCGGACGGATCAGATGCGGAAAAACCACATCATCCTTCAGCGGAATGATACTAATGACTTCTGGCAGGATTCCATCGTCCCCTCTGTGAAAAGAAAATTTTGCTTTCTGCGTCATTTCCAATTTGTCTTCCAGTCGGTTTTTCAGTTATGTCTTTTTCACAGCTTTAGCGGTGTACAGCGCTTTACTTGCTTGCTCAATCAGGTCTGTAATACTTTTGGTCGTTGCCGTAATGGAACCAGACCCTACCGTTACCCGAAAGTTAATTTTCATATTTTTCTCTACATCTTTTCTATATCATCAGGATGTACCAGTTTAAAAATACATACTGAGGCGCAATTTGCGGCAATGATAGCGCCGAGAGTGCAGTATTTATATCTGATAATATAGCTTTTTAGCATGGTTTTTTTCCTCCGTTAGTTTTGTGAAGCTCCTCTAAAAGTATTTTTAATTCTTCTCCCTCGATAACTTCTTTTTCCATTAATGTCTTTGCCATGCCCTGTAATATTTCCTTTTTTTCGATTAATAACGTTTTTACACGATGAAACGATTCGTCCACGATCTTCTTTATTTCAAGATCAATTTCCCGTGCGGTTTCTTCGCTGTACTCCTTGCTGGCCGCAAATCCTCCGCTTAAAAAGAGTGGTCTGTCGCCTTGCTCGAACGTTACCAGACCCATCTTTTCACTCATGCCATACTCTTTGACCATCATCTTGGCAATTTCGGTAGCCTTTTCTAAATCATTCTGTGCGCCTGTTGATATTTCGTTAAAGATAATTTCCTCTGCGATCCTCCCCCCCAGTAAGATAGCGATACGATCCAGGAGTTCGGCTTTCGTCATCAGGTATCGGTCTTCGGTAGGCCTTTGTAAGGTATGCCCCAGCGCTCCGATGCCGCGGGGAATCATCGATATTTTTCGCACCGGGTCTGCGTGCGGCAAAGAGCATGCAACCAGCGCATGACCCGATTCGTGATGAGCGACGATCTCCTTCTCCTTTTTATTCATCAATCGTTTCTTCTTTTCGAGACCGGTTATAATGCGGTCAATCGCCTCTTCGAATTCCGGCATACTTACGGCCTTCTTATTTCTCCTTGCTGCGAGCAGGGCTGCTTCGTTGACGAGATTGGCAAGGTCTGCCCCGACAAATCCCGGAGTCATGGCTGCAACGGAGTGTAAATTGATTTCCTTCTCCAGTTTTACCCCTTTTGCATGTACCTTAAGGATTGCTTCTCGTCCGTGGAGGTCTGGCCGGTCAACAACCACCTGGCGATCAAACCTGCCGGGTCTCAAAAGGGCGGAGTCTAACATTTCCGGGCGGTTGGTAGAGCCCATGATAATTACGCCTTTATTGGAATCAAACCCGTCCATTTCTACCAGCAATTGGTTCAGTGTCTGTTCCCGCTCATCGTGTCCGCCCATAGGATTTATCCCTCGAGCCTTGCCCAAGGCGTCAAGTTCGTCGATGAAGATGATACATGGCGCTTTCTGATCTGCCTGGTTAAACAAATCCCTCACCCGTGCGGCGCCCACGCCGACGAACATTTCTACAAATTCTGAACCGCTCATATTAAAGAACGGCACTCCAGCCTCGCCTGCAACGGCCTTTGCCAGGAGTGTTTTTCCTGTTCCGGGTGCGCCGACCAGCAAAACGCCCTTCGGTATTTTCCCCCCCAGGGCACGAAATTTTTCCGGGGTTTTCAGGAACTCGATAATTTCCTGCAGTTCTTCTTTTGCCTCGTCGATGCCTGCCACATCGTCGAAGGTTACATTTAGATCTTCCTGGGCATAAAGACGCCCTTTGCTTTTGCCAAAGGTCATAATACTACTGGCGGGACCGAATCGTTTAAAAACAAAACGCCAAATTACGAATA
>Ga0208373_1002785_pt1 | contig 18504 bp, 23 predicted proteins | sample RifOxyC2_FD_184036 | JGI IMG/M metagenome (GOLD analysis project Ga0208373, IMG submission 184036) | Soil microbial communities from Rifle, Colorado - Rifle Oxygen_injection C2 (SPAdes) | ecosystem: Environmental > Terrestrial > Deep subsurface > Rock core/Sediment | place: Rifle, Colorado... | reverse complement strand
CCCCCTTTCTTCTTACGATCTTACGAATTATGAATACACAACAAATATATAGTAATTATCTACAAAGAGGGATTTAAAATCTGCACGCGCATTTCTTCAGAGTGAGGTTAAATAAATTCGAGGTGATAGTCCACAAGCTCAACAGAAACTGCACATCTGAACATATTAATTAAATTTGATAGAGTGCTGTTTATATACCGCTTATCGTTTCCAATCATTGCAATCCCCAGTTTAGAATACTGGCAATGGTCCAATGTGCCTGTTTCAGAGACAGAGACGTTAAAATTATTTTTTATACGGTCTTTCAGGCTTTTTATAATACGGCGTTTCTCTTTTAAAGTATTTGCACTCCTGATCACCAGCCGAACATTTAAAACGCCTACTACCGTATCATCAGATTCGTAAAATTCCAGATTCATTGCGGAGCAAACTAGAACTGTACAGATTAATTCTCAACTATTAAACCGTCAGGGTTCTGGCAATCTTTTGCACTTCGTATGCTTCCACGAAATCACCCACCTTGATGTCGTCATAATTAGCAATCTTCAACCCGCATTCAAAACCCGCCCTCACTTCCCTGACGTCATCTTTAACAATCTTCAAAGACTCCAACTTCCCATCATAAATAATAATGCTGTATTAATTCTCAACTATTAAACCGTCAGGGTTCTGGCAATCTTTTGCACTTCGTATGCTTCCACGAAATCACCCACCTTGATGTCGTCATAATTAGCAATCTTCAACCCGCATTCAAAACCCGCCCTTACCTCCCTGACGTCATCCTTAACAATCTTCAAAGACTCCAACTTCCCGTCATAAATAATAATGCTGTCTCGAATTAAACGGATTGAGGAATTCCTTGTAATCTTACCCGTTTTTACATAACAACCTGCAACATTGCCAAACTTTGAGATGTTGTACACTTGCCGTATTTCAATCTGCCCCAATACAACTTCCTTAGATTCAGGTTCCAGCATCCCTTCCATGGCGGCTTTTATTTCGTTCGTCGCATCGTATATAATTTTGTAAAGCCTGACATCCACTCCTTTTTCTTCTGCCAATATACGTGCCTTGTCCTCCGTCGTCACATAAAACCCAATCACAATCGCATCCGAAGCATCTGCAAGAAGCACGTCTGATTCTGTAATACCACCGACACCACAGTGTAATATTTTCACCTTGATTTCAGCAGTAGAAAGCTCTTCCAATGCCTTTTTGAGTACTTCCACAGAACCCTTATAGTCAGCCTTCAATATCACCTTGATTTCCTTTACCTTTCCTTCAGCAATCTTGGAATAAAGGCTCTCTAGCGTGACGTGTTGGTATTTTGACAAAGAGGTTTCACGATCTTTCTTTTGTCTTTCTAAGGCAATTTCTCGTGCCTTCTGTATATCGCTAACCACATAAAACTTATCTCCAGCTTCAGGAACTTCAGAAAAGTCTGAAACGGACACAGGCGTGGTCGGACCAGCTTCTTTTAGTTCGACGCCCCTGTCACTCGTTATCAGACGCGCCCTGCCAAAAGTTTTACCACAGAGGATTACATCCCCTTGATGTAATGTGCCGTCTTGTATTAAGACATTAGCAACAACCCCGCGTCCTTCACTCAAGCGTGCCTCTAGAACAACTCCTCGCGCCGGATTCTTTGGATTTGCTTTCAATTCAAGAATCTCGGCTTCCAGCAAAAGTCTTTCGAGTAAGGTATCAATCCCCTTTTTAGTTGTCGCAGAAGTCTCAACAAACTGTGTCTTTCCACCCCAATCTTCCGGACTCAAATCCAGGCTTGCAAGTTGCTGTTTGACTCGCAACGGGTTAGCCCCTGGTTTATCAATTTTGTTCAGCGCCACAACAATCGGGACGTTAGCTGCCTTAGCATGGTTTAACGCTTCTTCCGTCTGCGGCATAACACCATCATCAGCCGCCACAACAAGCACAACCACATCGGTAATATTCGCCCCTCTTGCCCTCATTGCGGTAAAAGCCTCATGACCAGGTGTATCCAGAAACACAACATGCTTCCCGTTCATCTCGACCTTATAAGCGCCTATGTGTTGAGTGATTCCTCCCACCTCTCCTGCAGCTACATTTGTTTGACGGATACTATCAAGGAGCGAGGTCTTCCCATGGTCTACATGCCCCAGGAAAGTTACAATAGGAGCCCGATCTAACATATCTTCGGCCTTTGTTGAAATCTGCTCATTTAAAAAGTCCTGCTCTTCTGCCTTCTCCTTTTTTCTAATTTCAATATCTACTCCATATTCAACACCCAGTAATTGGACAACTTCTTCACTTAGAATCTGATTGATTGTTGTACGAATATTGTGATCAAGGAGTAACTTGGTTATAATCTCGTTTGCACGAATCCCTATTTTGGAGGAAAGGGCTTTTACGGTTATAGGCACTTCCATAGCAACCTTTGTTTCTTTTTTAACTGTCGTCTTCTTTGATTCTGTAACTTCCCCTGTATCTTTAATCCTCTTCTGTGGTACGAAACCTGACGGATGTCTCTTCTTCCACATTGTCTTTACCGGAGTTACTTTTACAACGTGTGGTTGTTGCGGTATACCCTTATAAATTCTAACAATTTTTGGCGGCTGAACAACCTTGGTAACATGAGTGGCTGGACTGGCAGGCGGCGCCACTTTGGTTTCTTTCTTTTGTTCAACAATCCGTGTCGTGGCAGCCTCTTTTACTTTAGGCACTTCTTTCTGAGGCGTTGCCTTTGTCGCTGGTTGGAACAATTTTCTTATCATTTCTGCTTGCTCGGGCGCCAGTGTATTTGCATGGTGGTTAATATGAGTCAACCCCTTTTCGTGACACTTCTCAATTAACAGGTTGCTCTTTACCCCTAGCTCTTTAGCAAGTGAACTGATCCGAACTTTCTCCATTTAAACTCCTAACCTTATAAATCCAATACTCTGATAAAGTTATGCATTCTCTTTATTACCACCCGTTTTAACACCTTCTGTAGTCCCAGCATCTGGAGGAGTTGCATTTAAATTATCAGAGGGCGCTTTATTCGATCCAGCGACTTCTGTAGTCTCCAAGACACTGGCTTTCTGCCTTTCTTCAAGTTCTGATTCTGTTATGATATCAATATCCCATGCAGTTAAACGAGACGCAAGACGCACGTTTTGTCCCCGTTTACCTATTGCCAGAGAAAGTTGGTCATTCGGCACCACAATGGTTGCGACCTGATTCTCTGCTGATAGAATAATCCCGGAAACTTCTGCAGGTTTCAGCGCATTAGGCAGCAGCGCTTCGGGTTCATCACTCCACCTGATAATATCAATCTTCTCTCCGTTCAATTCATCCACGATATTTTTAATCCTGGACCCGCGCACCCCCACACATGCACCTACGCAATCAACATTCGGATCACTTGAGACTACGGCGATCTTGGTCCTATGACCAGGCTCTCTTGCCAATGCTTTAATTTCAATAGTACCTTCTGCAATTTCAGGCACTTCTAATTCAAAAAGCCTGTGCACAAAATCAGTGTGCGCCCTTGAGAGCATTATTTTTACCCGCGTTCCTACCTTCTTCACGTCAAATATGGTCGCCCTGATTCGCTCACCCTTATTATAATGCTCGTCTGCAATTTGTTCTGATTTATGTAAGACACCTTCTGTTTTACCCAGATTGACAACCATGGTAGAGCCTTCGAACCTTTGAACCGTACCACTGACGATAGCGCCCTTTCTGCTATTATAATCTTCATATATAACGTCACGCTCGGCTTCGCGTATTTTTTGAATAATTACTTGTTTCGCAGTTTGCGCAGTGATCCTGCCAAGCTCGGAAGGATCGATTTTACGATCACCGTCCATAGCCACGATCTCTCCTGTATGCCTATCAATCTGAATAGAGATTCCTTCCGGGGATTTAAAATGCTTACGGGCTGCCGTAGTCAAGGCAGATTCGATGCCTTGAAACACAACCTCCTTTGCAATCTCTTTATCCCTGTGCAAACTATCTACCAGGCGTAGTAAACTTTCTTTGTCCATAAATACCTTTTTACCGTTAACTAAGCAATACTAACGCTAGTTAACATAATATTTGAGTAAAAATTTCACCCCTTAAAATAAAAAAGTGGGGCATCCCCACTTTTTGTAATCCTGCATCCTCCTTTTAGTTAGTTATTACGACTGTTTGGAAACCCTTTAAGGATAACGCATCTATTTTATCCCTTTCTCTTTATTATCAATAATATTATGGAAAATTCTAACAGAAAACCCACCATTGTCAAGTTATTTTTACAGCAAGTGCATTCAATGTAAGTGGATGCAAGGACTTGTTTAAATGCCACTTAAAATATCTTTGATATTCAAAATTTATTTTGTTACTATTGAGAAAATGATAATCATTATCGATAATTATGACTCTTTCACTTACAACCTCGTACAACAAATCGGTGCATTTGGTGAAAGGATGGAAGTTTTTAGAAATGACAAGGTCAGCATTGAAGAAATTGAGGGAAAAATGCCAGACCATATCATAATATCCCCTGGACCATGCACACCCAAAGAAGCGGGCATTTCGAACGCTATTATAAAAAACTTCTCTGGCAAAATACCTATCCTTGGGGTTTGCCTTGGCCACCAGTGTATTGCATATACCTACGGCGCTGATGTGGTTCGGGCGCGGAGGCTTATGCATGGTAAGACATCTATGATCAAACATGACGGCAAAACCATCTATAAAGGGCTTTCCAATCCTTTTGTGGCGACACGGTATCATTCTCTTATTGTCAAAGAAGACACACTGCCCGATTTCCTTGAGGTTACCGCCAGGGCAGACGATGATGAGATCATGGGCATCAGACATAAGGAATATCCATTGGAAGGAGTCCAGTTCCACCCGGAATCTTTCTTGACCGAAGAAGGCCCCAAACTCCTTAAGAATTTCCTGGCACTTTGACCAAATTGTAGAGACAGGTTTTAAACCTGTCTCTACTACGGATGCTTCGACAATATGGAAAATTTTGCCGACCAACTCATTGCTACCATTCGCAGGAAAAATAGCTGTGTAGTCGTGGGACTCGACCCCTACTTCAAGCTCATTCCCGATACCGTTAAGCAAAAACCCAGAATATCGCACAAACCCAGCCTTGAATATGCCGCACGTGTCATTCTGGAATTTAACATGCAGGTCATTGACCTCATTGCACCCCACGTAGGCATCGTCAAACCTCAAATTGCATTTTATGAACTGTATGGCTGGTGGGGCATCTGGGCATATGCAGAAACCATCAAATACGCCAAACATAAGGAATTAATCGTAATCGGAGACGTCAAGCGAGGCGATGTCCCCAGTACGGCTGAGGCATACGCCGAGGCGCATATTGGAGAAGTCCACATAGACGATATTATAGAAACCGCATTCGCCTCAGATGCCATAACTGTCAACCCGTTTTTGGGGTCAGACAGCTTACTCCCCTTCATACAGACGGCCAAAAAGCACAACAAGGGTATATTTGTCCTCGTAAAAACCTCAAACCCCCTTTCTGGCGAATTTCAGGACCTCATGTGCGGGGAAAGAAAACTTCATGAAATCATCGCACAAAAAACCCACGAATGGGGAAGGGATTTAATCGGCAAGGGGGGATACAGCACTGTGGGGGCTGTTGTAGGAGCTACCTATTCACACGAAATGGCAGTACTGCGGGGAATTATGCCTTCGGCTTATTTCCTCGTCCCCGGTTATGGCGCTCAGGGCGCCACGGCAAAAGACATAAAGTATTGCTTTAATCCTGACGGCCTTGGGGCTATCATCAACGCATCGCGCTCCATCCTCTACGCCTATAACATTTCTCCCTGGAAAGAAAAATACGGCGTAAATGCGTGGAAAGAAGCCACACTGGAGGCCGTGATCAGGATGAATGAAGAAATAAGAGAAATTCTTTTGCCGCTTTAACAAATTTAGTTTTTAACCTGATTAAAGCACGAGCCAATAATTTGATTGCGGCCATACCGGACAAGGATATAATATATATCGTAGCTTAACATACAAGGAGAATACCAATATGTCTTTAACCCAAAAATTGAGGGCTAAACATCCCTATATTGTTTCGATCAAAACACATTGCGGTGGAAGCCCTGTAATTGCCGGCACTAAGTTTCCCGTACGATCCGTTGTTTTTTATATTCTCAGGCAGGGTATGACACCTGAAGAATTCGTAAAAGAATTTTCACATCTCTCTCTTTCGCAGGTCTATGATGCCCTTTCCTATTATTACGAAAACAGGGGGAAAATAGATAAAGAACTATCCTTGAGAGAGTGTGATTTAAAAATACAGGCAATGCCTAACAATGTCTGAAATATCGTTGTATCTTGATGAAGATGTCAGGGTATTGTTAGCTGAGGTGCTACGCAACAGAGGTTATGATGCTTGTCATGTCCTTGAAATTGGAAGAACCGGTAAAAGTGATAGTGAGCAACTTGTTTATGCTGTAAGACACAAGATGGCCATACTGACTCATAACGTCAGAGACTACATCATTCTATCCAAATCTTATGCGGAACAGAGGAAAAAACATTTTGGTATCATTGTTTCTGAGCAAATCCCTTTTAATGAACTTTTGAGACGAACACTTAAATTTCTATCTTCCAATACCAGAGATTCTATAAGAAATAAATTAGTCTGGTTACAGGATTATAAGTAAATTTACAGAATACTTAACTGGAAACAATGATATTCCATGATATTCAAGTAAGCACATACTCTGGATATAAAGCGGACGAAAGGCCGCTTGAGTTTACATTCAAAGAGAAAAAACACAATATTAAGGAGATAATAAGCCAAACTTACGAAGAAATTTCTGGTAAAGGATTAAAGAGAAGGTACACTATAAAAACAGATGAAGGACTTGCTTTCAAGCTTCTCTACGACGAAAATCAAGATCAATGGTTCTTAGAAGAGTAATTTGAAAATATCGGCATTAATCCAACCCCAACACATACTCAATCACCTTCTTCTCTGGTACGAATTTGTTTAACTGGCTAAGACCTAATCTTTCCACAGCAACTGCAATAAGCTGCTTTTCTGATAATTCCTTTGAATAATAACGACCTGCGGCTAGCAATGCCTCTTTTGGGATGAGGCCCACCACTTCGCTCCCCGTGACATGCACGCCAAATTTTTCGGCCTGTTTTTTCACCTCCTCAAATGCCACATGAGGCGGTGTAACCTTATAGTTTAGCAGGTTCATGGATACCTGTGTTATATTATGTTCCTTTAAATAGACACCCATCGCCTGTACATATTTTAAAAGCCCAGGAACACGCCCCTTTTCACCCTTTCCGTTGACCAGTACAACTCCGGAAGCCCTTACAATCCCAGAAATTTTATTGGCTATCTGAATATCCTGGGTATCTAAATTCACATTATAAGCAATCAAGAATTCCCGCGCGCCAATTACCGTAGCGCCAGTCCTTCTTACATTTTCATTAAATTCTACAGGACCATAATCGGGTCGCCATTTCTCGTCTTTCAATTTTTCAGGCAAACCTTCATACTCCCCCTTCCACCTTCATACTCACCCTTTCTGATGTCAGGCAGGATGTGACGTTCGGGCAGAATCGCAGCCTCTCCGTAAAGATACACGGGGATACCAAGCCACTCTCCGACCTCTTTACCTAAAGTACGCGCAATCTGAGAACACTCCTCCATCGTTACATTGGATACAGGAACAAACGGGCAGACATCGGTAGCCCCAATACGTGGATGTGCGCCTTTGTGACGCGACATGTCAATAACTTCTGCAGCCATCTCGATGGCATAAAAGGCCGCATCTTTGAGTGCCTCTGGCCTGCCAGCAAAGGTGACAACGGTGCGATTATAGTCTGCGTCGGATTCTACATTCAGTAATTTGACGTCTTTGACTTTTTCAATCTCACCGACAATCTTCGCTATTTTCGTGGCATCTCTGCCTTCGCTGAAATTTGGTACACATTCAATAATTTTAGTCATGATATTTCACCACTGATACTGGCATCTCTGCCTTCGCTGAAATTTGGTACACATTCAATAATTTTAGTCATGATATTTCACCACTGATACTCACGGAATTACACGGTTACTTCAAAATAAGGTAATGATACTTATCCCAATAATCATGATAATACCGCCGATTAATCGTTCCCGGATGTTCGTTTCTTTAAACCAGATGGCGCCATACATGATACCAAAAAGGAGACTCGTGCGCTTCACTGAAATGACATAGGGGACTTCAATAATACTTATCGCTAAAAGGTGGGTAATTACTGCAAAAGCGACGACCAGCCCAATCAGACCAAATAGTGTAAATTGAGAAAATAATTGTTTAACTTCGCCATGATTCTTCCACATCAAAACAGGAAAAAGGATTGCAGAGAGAATTGGGAAATAAACAGCGGCAAAGAATAACGGGCTTGAGTGCAATATTGCCATCTTCCCCAGGTTAGATGTGAGTGCAATATTGCCATCTTCCCCAGGTTAGATGTAATACTGTATATAAAGGCAACGATGATCATATACAGGGAGCCGCGTTCCCTGCGAATGGCTTTAAATGGCTCTAATATGCCCTGTCTTGCGGTATTTATATTAAGCAAGTATGCCCCAACAGCAGTAAGTAATATACCGATGATCCCGAATTTGTCCAGTCTTTCTCCAAGAATGAGGTTTGAGGTAAAGATCATAAAGACCGGGCTCAATGCCAAAAAAGGTAATGTTATGGATAAAGGCGATATCTTAATAGCCTTCGTATACAAGATGAGGGCAGTAATTTCCAGCGGGAGTAAAATGATTACTACAATAAAAAAATTTATGTCTAACCTGGGAATTTCTATAAAGGGAAGGAGTAACAGCAGGAAAGGCGCTGCAAACCCGACATGCACCCAGGCAACGAGGTACTCGTTACTCTTAACGAGTGATTTCTTGGAGAGCGCATCGGCCGAAGCTGAAAAAAAGGCACAAAGTAAAGACAGGAGGAACCAATTCACAATGAACCATTAGAAAATATCAACAAATTTATTATCAATTACAATTTATACCCGATTTTGCGGAGGAACTGCTTGCGGTGCTGGATGTCCTTTTCAGTCTCGACACCCTTTGGACGATACCCATCAATAACGCCCATTATGCCCCTGCCCTGTTCAGTTTCTGCCACAATGACCTGCACGGGATTTGCCGTTGCACAAAAAACAGAACATACTTCTGGACAAGTCTTGATGGAGTTCAACACGTTCACAGGAAACGCCTCTTTGATAAGGATAACAAACGTATGTCCCGCTGCGATGTTAGCGGCATTCCGAATAGCAATTTCTTTGAGAGCGCTGTCGTTCCCTTCAGCCCTGACAAGACATGGACCTGACGCCTCACAAAAGGCAACACCGAATTTAATGCCCGGTACGGCATTGACCATGACCTCATATAAATCTTCAGTCGTTTTGATAAAATGGGTCTGGCCAATGATAATATTGGCGCCTTCGGGTATTTCTAAGGCAACGGTCTTAATTTCCATCGTGTTTTATTTATAATAATTCAGCCACGAATTTATACGAATAGGCACGAATAAAAAAATATAAGTTAAATTAGAATTCGTTTTAATTCGCGTCCATTCGTGTCCAATTATGTTTATTTCAGCTCTATAACGTTAACCTTTCCAAAGCTGTCAAGCGGTTTGTCAAATTTATCTTTATCGCCAACTACAAGGATCTTGATCTCGTCCGGATGCAAATATTTCCTGGCAACCTGCTGAATGTCTTCATGGGTAACGGCCTGCACATTACCCAGATAGGTTTCGAGATAGTTCAAAGGCAGTTCTTCGTATTCAATATCGACCTTTTGCCCTACAATACTTGCGCTGGTCGTAAACCGAAAGACAAATTGGTTCATGAAGGTTTCTTTTGCCTGCGTTAGCTCCTCTTTATCAATCGGTGACTTACGAATTTTTTCAAGTTCCTCAAGCGCAATAGAGATGGCGCGGCTGGTCGACTCTAACTTGGTCTGGCACGATACAAAGAACACACCAATATCTCTCGAAGTTTGAAAAGCACTGTAAGCAGAATAGGCAAGTCCCTCATCCGAACGGATCCTGCCGGGAATCCGTGCCGTAAAGCTGCCACCGCCCAGGATAAAATTCATAATCATGACGGGAAAATAATCGGGACTCTTTCGGTGAATTCCCAGATGTCCCATGATTACATTCGCCTGATTGATATCTTTATACGCGTAAAACACAGCCTTTTCAAAGCGGCTATCGACCTTGGGTACTTCAGGAAATTGAATTCCCTCTTTCTTCCAACCTGCAAATACCGTATTCAGTTTCTTGATAATCTCGTCCTTGTTGAAATCGCCTGAAATACCAAGGATAATATTATTGGGATGGAAATACTTTTTGTGGAAAGCGACCATATCATCCCTGGTAATCTTCTCAATAGATTCCAATGTCCCTTCAACCTTTCTGCTGTAAGGGTGTTTGCTGTCATACATAATCTTGCGAAATTCCCTGTGTGCAATTTGTGTGGGGTTGTCATTCTCGCGACGAATGGATTCAACAACCTCATCCTTCCGCATTCTTATCTTGTCTTCCGGAAAGGCGGGGTTCATAAGCACATCCGCAAATATTTTCAGGCTTTTGTCAATGTCTTTCTTGAGCGCGGATAAGTTTGCACTGCCGGATTCACGATCAATGGCGGTTTCCACAGATACCGCCATGAATTCGAGTTCCTCGTTCATCTTATCGGAGGGCATGGATACTGTACCACCGCTTCTCATTACAAACCCAGTCAAACTTGCCAGTCCAGCCTTTTCTTGAGGTTCATAAATTGCGCCAGTTCTGATACGGGCTGTAATATTAAATATGGGCAAATCATGGTCTTCCAAAAGATACAAAATCATACCATTCTCTAATACAGCCCTATCCACTTTCGGAAACTTGCCAGTCCAGCCTTTTCTTGAGGTTCATAAATTGCGCCAGTTCTGATACGGGCTGTAATATTAAATATGGGCAAATCGTGGTCTTCCAAAAGATACAAAATCATACCATTCTCTAATACAGCCCTATCCACTTTCGGAGGGACAAAATTGAGGGACTTGAATTTGAAACCCGAAACGATTTTTGCCCCTTCTGATTCTGGTTTCCCAACCGAAGGAGCTACAACGCGTTCGTGTCCCTCCTGGGATTGTGCGTAAAGACCGGAGGAATAGGTAAGAGAAAGTACGTATGCCATGAATACAACAGGAAATACAAAATATTTATGCATGTTCACATTAAAATCTCCAAAGGTTCAGATTTTTAAATTATTCCGTTTAAGTCCCCCTTAACAAAGGGGGATTCAGGGGGTTGTGTTTTTTCTTGGCTATTTTACAACCCTCCCTCCTGGGGTTGTGCATGGAGATTGGAGGAATAAGCAAGAGAAAATACGTATGCTATGAATATAACAGGAAATACAAAATATTTATGCATGTTCACATCAACTCTCCCAAGTTTCAGATTTTTAAATTATTCCGCTTAAGTCCCCCTTAACAAAGGGGGATTAATTTAAACACAATTCGAAATTAATAGGTGGCTGTCGCTTTTCCCGGCTTATTATTGTCTTCCTTCGCTTCTTTCGTCTTATTGTTATTTTCTTTTTTTACCAGTATAGCCACCGTGCGATTGTTCTTCGTTAAATATTTCTTTGCTACTCGCATTACGTCATCAGCGGTTACCTGCGCTATCTTATCCATGAAGGTATTAATGTACCGCCAATCGGAAAGAACCTCAAAATGTCCTATTTCATTCGCAAGCCCAGCTGCTGAATTCAGGTCTCGAATAAAATCCGCTTCCAATTGATTTTTGATCTTCTGCAATTCCCAATCAGACGGCGGGGTGTTTTTTAGTTTTTCAATTTCTCCATAAAGGGCAGACTCTACTTCTGCAACCGTATGCGGCGCACGAGGCGCCGCAATAAAAGTAAAAGTATCGGGATATTTTCCGATTTGGTCATAGGCATGCGCCATGACGGCAATTCGCTTTTCTTCAATCAGAGATTTATACAACCGAGAAGTCCGTCCATCCGAAAAAAGCGAACTTAGCACGTCCAACGCATACAGGTCTGGATGCCCAATTCCTGGGATATGATATGAGATAGCAATATAGGGATTCGACTCAAATTCGACCTCTACGCGCCGTTCCCCTTTCTGTTCGGGTTCTACGGTCTTCACACGAGGAGGCGCTGACTGGTCTGGAATATCGACAAAGTACTGTTCAACGAGTTTTATCATGTCGGCAGGATTAAAATCCCCCACTGCTACGATTACAGCATTGTTGGGGGCATAGTACTTCTTGAAATATTCTGCGGTTTCAGCCTTGGTAATATTCTGCACGTCTGACCGCCACCCAATGGTTGGCCAACGATACGGGTGGGCAATAAAGGTTACCGCATTCAACTGTTCAATCAACAAACCAAATGGGCTGTTTTCCGTTCTGAGCCGCCTTTCTTCCATAACGACATCCCGTTCAGAATAAAATTCCCTGAGTACAAGATTCTTCATCCTGTCAGATTCTATAAATGCCCACAGTTCCAATTTGTTTACCGGAAGGTCACAAAAATAGTACGTGCCGTCAGCAGCAGTTGCTGCATTAAGGCCGGAACCCCCATGCCGTAAATATAACGAAAAGGCTTCATCTTTCACTACCAAATCCCTGAGTTTTTTTCTCGCTTCTTCCAATTCCTTTTCAAGTGATGCAATTTTTTTCTTATCGGCGGCGTCTCCCCTATATTTCTCTGCGGAGATTTTCATGACCAGTTCGTCTTCCTTATCGAGCAAAGGTTTTTCTGCATTGTAATCCCTTGTACCAAATATCTTTGTCCCCTTGAACATCATGTGTTCAAAGAGGTGGGAAACTCCTGTAATTCCCGGTCGTTCATCCACCGACCCCACTTTATAATTCACCCGAAGACACACAATAGGCACATCGTGCTTTTCCAGCATAAGTAATTTTAAACCGTTTTTGAGCACGTACTCCTTTACGTCGAGCTTCAGGGGATCGGCAAAAATGCCACTCGTAAGGAACACAAAGGACGTTATGAGAGAAAGAATTGATATCGTTGTCTTTTTTTTCATTTTCAGCATACTCCTCATGGTTTTAATGAATGAACAATCTGCATAGTTTAGAATTCTAAAACGAAAGTGTATACGTTTGCAATGTAAATTTTCCAAATTTCTTTCCCAATCTTCATGAAAATATACTCGTCTTTCTGGAACTAAGGCAATAGAAAACTTGTTCTTAACCCAAGAACGGTAATGCAAGAAATGACTCTTGCATTATAAGGAGAACTCATGGTAATATCTAAAAACAAATTAATTTCTTTGATTTGTTCCATATATTAAATCAGAGCGCTCAATCATCTTTCGAAAATGTAATATAGCCGAAGAATATCAATTACTAAAAATACTTAACATTAAGATATTATTTTGTTAAAAGGGGTGTCTTTAAGTATATACGAGGAGCCGGTCATTATGAAAAAAAGGAGTCTTTTAGGTTTAACCGCAACAATATCTGTTTTTTTTATCTGGGCAGGATACTCAGTCCATGCCAGGGAATTGAAACACGACGTTACTGCAGCAAAACAGTTAGAGATTATCAGAAAAAACTTAAGCAGTCTTACAGAAATGAAGTCTGCCGATGCAAAGAAATACTATAACGAGGCACTGAATGATCTGAATACTTTGATCGGAAAGTACGACGGAACAGAAGAGGCGCTGGAAGCAAAATTTTTCATGGGTGCTGCGCATAATGAGATGCACAATTTTGATGAGGCAATCAAATGCTTTGATACTGTGCTGAGTCAGGGAGATGTAAATCAAAATTTTAAGGCACGCACATTATATTTTAAGGCAAAGGCTCTTTTAGCAAAAGGAGACGTAGCAACTGCAAAAGAGGTTGTTTCTGAATTGCGGCTGATTGAGCCCAGGGCAGCCGATGCCTTTGGCAGTGAATTGAGTGGGACACTACGAATAGGCGCGGAAGCACCAACATTTAATGTAACAGACGTTGATGGGAAACCGATCGATCTTTCAAAATATAAAGGAAATGTCATTATCATCAATTTCTGGGCTACATGGTGTGACCCTTGTATACAAGAATTTCCCAATGTAAAACAAATGTACACTAAATTCAAAGGGAAAGGGGTTCAGTTCATTGGCGTAAGCCTGGATGATGACATTGAGGATTTACGCGGTTTTGTAAAGCAGTTTGAGGTTGAATGGCCGCAGATTTTTGATGCGAAACGCTGGCAGGGTTCAATTCCAAGCTTATACCATATACGGGCTATACCCACCATGGTTTTACTGGATCGGGAAAATAAGGTACGCTACATAGGGGGTGATACAGAGAATGTTACCCGAATTGTTACGACACTCCTCTCTGAATCAAAAGATATGCCATTATTCCGGTAATACTGGGCAAGATCGGTATAAGCCTTAAGGAAAACCCTCGATACCTAACTGTTTGCTGAACTGTCCCTCGATACCTAACTGTTTGCTGAACTGTATTACCAGCAACAAAATACCAAAGACAATAATAGCAATTATTAAAACCCAGTCTTTTTTCTTTTTTTTACCAGCAATAGCGGGTTCTTCTCTAGGGGCAACGGTTTTCTCTTCCATTGCCTCTTTCATTTCAACGCCAGCCCGTACCGTGGCTACTGCGGCAGGTTTTACTTCCGGACTCTTTGCCTTTTCCACCGTCGGTGATGTCATTTTTTGAGGTTTCTTAGTCTCAATCTTTGACCTTTCAGCCGGTGGAGCTTGTGTCTTTTGTTGCGGCTTGACTTCTGGTTTTGTCTGCGAGGCCGACTTCCCCTGATCAGCGGTTTGAGGGGTTAAAAACTCACCGCAAAAACGACACTTAATCGCTTCGTCCTTGATTTCTTCTGTACAATAAGGACACTTTTTCATAACTTATTCCCCTTTGGTTTTAAAAAATATATACAAAAAGAGGCAACGATACCCAACCAGATTTGCACAATTACAATGTAGTACAAGAAGCCCTTAATCAGTTTACCAACATACGTCCTCTGCAATTCCGTCACAGCGCCACTCTTTTTTTGAGGGCTCCGAAACAAGGTCGAACCCATTTTTTTAAATGGCTTAAAAAGATTTTTATAGGCAGGATCTTTTTTATCCACCTTTATATATGGCGACTTGTATTCTTCGAGCTTCGTGACAGATTTCATTTCCTGAGGTGGTTTGGGAGGTTCAACCTGTTTTGGTTCAACCGGCCTCGCTACAACAGGAGGCGCTGGCGCAACAACAGGCGGTCTGTATTCTTCCTTCATGGGAGGCGCTACTGGTTTTACTACGATTGATTTTCCCAGCTCGGTTTCTACTTCCGATGGTCTGGTTTCAGCAACTTTCGTCTCTGGAACAGTTTTTTCGGGAGAACAGTTTTTTCGGGAGGTCGTGTCTCTGGGGGCCGATAAGGTTCAACCTTTGTTTCTGCAGGTTTGGTCTCCGCAACCCGTTCTTCTCGTTGTGGGGGTGGCGAGACAGGTTTTGCCACCTGGGAAGAATCCCCACCCATAGTCTGCATACGTTCCTCAATCAATTTTTTGTATTTTAAAAGTTCCTCCTCGGCCCTGTCGTTCATCCCTAGTTTTTTGTATGCCAGCCACAGTCTTTGATATGCCTCGACATATTCCGGTTTAATCTTGGTGACCTTCGTAAATTCCTTAACAGCATCATCAAACATGTTCTGTCTGAAGTAGATACTTCCCATGCCAAAATGCGTTTCAGCATGATCCGGATTAATCTCTACGACTTTTTTCAAAATTTCCAGAGATTGATCTATTTTGCCCAGTTTGTACAAATTATATGCGTCGAGGTACAATTTATTCGCTTCATCATCTCGGTCTGCAAACAGGATTGGCATGTGTAACATGCCAACGAGGATAAAGATGAAAAATGCTACAAGATTTTTTCCCATCAGAAAATACATTAATTCTCCCTAAATCGCTATTTGAACTTGTCTATGAATTCCTTTGTGACTTTAAGGTATTCTTTTATTACATTAGCATTATAGATAAGTCCCCTATAGTATCCCGCAATATGCAAAGTATCGTAGAGATGCTCAAGCTTTTTCGCAAGCTTGCCGTTGTATGCACGATAATATTTCTGCAATGCACTCCGGTATCCATCAACTGATTTCGGCAGATATTTTCTGCTCAATCCTTTTTTCAGTAATGCTTCATTGATCGCTTCTAATATTGCCAAATAAGCCGTGCCAAATGCTTCTCGCACAGGTTTAATATCTGCATAATCATCATCTTCTATTTGAATACGAGCGAGTATTTCTTTTGCGTTTTGTAAATACCTTAAAGATTCTTTCATATTTCTTCCTCTTCGTTCACATACTCTTTAATATTAACATTTTGCGCTAGCCATGCACAATAAATTTTACCGGCTCCCTTTGAGTTTTTCGTAAGAATTCAAGGCGCTTTTAGCCTCCTCTTCCATGCCCTTCTTCTTATAAATCAGATACATTTCCTGATAGATATTAATCAGATCGGGCTTCATGTTCAATGCCGTTTTCAGTTCTGAAAGCGCCTCGTCGAGCATGTCTTTTTTATTGTAAATCATCCCCAGGGCAGCGTGGGCCTCTGCAATGCGCTGGTTCTTGCTCAAGGTGTCTTTCAAGATGGCAATAGCGTCATCCAGTTTACCTTGTTGTACATATTCTCCCACCGTTTGGAAATAAGCCTTGGCGCGGTGTAGACGTTTTAAGTATATAAAAAAACTTATGGAGGCCAAAAACACCACACAGGTAGCGCCGATAAGCAACATGAGTAATTGTTTTTTCATTGGTCTTTCTTTGTTGGATTTAAAATCCGTTTATCAGTTTTTAATTTTTAGTTCTTAGTTCTTAGCTCTAATCTTATTTATACAATCCGTATGCCTAATTCTTTCAACTGTTGCGCATCGACTTCTGATGGCGCATCTGTCATGAGACATGTAGCTTTTTGTGTTTTGGGAAATGCGATTACCTCGCGAATATCGTCAAGCTGCAATAATAATGTAACCATGCGGTCTACCCCAAGCGCAATCCCTCCATGAGGAGGAGCTCCATACTTCAGCGCATCAAGCAAGAACCCAAATTTTTTGTATGCATTCTCATCGTCTATACCGAGCAGCCGAAAAACCCTCTTTTGCACCTCAGGATTGTGAATACGAATACTTCCACCGCCTAGTTCCACGCCGTTGAGCACCAGGTCGTATGCGCGCGCCTTCACCTCCAACGGCCTTTCTTCCATAAACGAAAAGTCATCGGGATGGGGAGAAGTAAATGGGTGATGGAGCGCCTCATAACGTTTCAACTCCTCGTTATAATCAAAGAGCGGGAAATCCACAACCCACGAAAAATTAAATGCACTGATATCAATGAGTTTGTTTTTATGCCCTAAATGCAGCCGTAATTGTGCGAGCGACTGGGACACCACCTTTGGTTTATCGGCAACAAAAAGGAGCAAATCTCCTTTTTTCGCATCCATACACTGTTGTATTTTTTGCTGGACCTCGATCGGAAAGAATTTTGCTATCGAAGAGGTCAAACCAGTTTCTTCTACTTTGAACCATGCAAGTCCCTTTGCCCCGAATTGGCCAACAAACGCTGTTAAATCATCAATATCTTTTCTTGAATAATTACCGCATCCGGCGGCATTGATTCCGCGCACCTGCCCACCCGATTTAATGGTGTCTAAAAACACCTTGAAATCCGATTTCTGGACGATATCGGATACGTCTTTTATCTTCATGCCAAAACGCAGGTCGGGGGCATCACAGCCGTAAGAAGTCATGGCCTCTTTATAAGAAATACTGGGAAACGGGGTAACAACCTTTTTCCCAAGAACCTTATCAAAAATTGTGGCCATGAGTCCCTCAATGACCTGGATAATATCACTTTCGTCTACGAAAGACATCTCCATATCCATTTGTGTAAACTCAGGCTGCCGCTGCGCCCGGAGGTCTTCGTCGCGAAAACAACGTACAATTTGAAAGTAGCGATCATAGCCCGCTACCATAAGGAAATCCCTTGCACCTTCAGGTGTACTCTTTGTCAATACAGGTGTTTCAATATCGACGAAATCCAAACGGTCGAGATATTCACGTATTGTTTGACATATCTTATGTCGGAAGATCAATCGCTTTTGCACTATGGGACGTCGCAGGTCGAGGTAACGATGCTTCAGGCGTAATTCCAACGCTACCTTACTCTCATCCATAACCTCAAATGGCGGAGTTTCTGATTTATTTAATATCTCTACGGTATCAGAATATACCTCTATCTCCCCTGTGTCCAGGGCTGAATTTACTGTGCCTGGAGGCCTGGCAGAAACTATTCCTCGTACGGACACAACGTATTCGTGTCGTAATTGGCCGGCAATTTTAAAAAAATCTTCTCCTTTATCAGGACTGAAGACCACCTGGGTAATGCCATATCGGTCCCGCAAATCGATGAAGATTAAACCACCATGATC
>Ga0208373_1002784_pt1 | contig 18518 bp, 13 predicted proteins | sample RifOxyC2_FD_184036 | JGI IMG/M metagenome (GOLD analysis project Ga0208373, IMG submission 184036) | Soil microbial communities from Rifle, Colorado - Rifle Oxygen_injection C2 (SPAdes) | ecosystem: Environmental > Terrestrial > Deep subsurface > Rock core/Sediment | place: Rifle, Colorado... | reverse complement strand
TCCTCTTCCCAGGCAAGAATCTGTCTGAGGCCCAGCCTCATCTGGAGGCCTTGCGCCAGGCTGTGGCCGAGACCGGCTTCAAGGTAAGGAGCGCGAGCCGGGCCGGGAAGAATGCGGGGAACCGGCAGAAGGGAGGAGGCGCCGGGGAAAAGGTTTCGCTTACCATCAGCATTGGCCTGGCTCAACGTGATCCGAGCAAAAAAACCCCTCAGGCGGTACTCGAGGCGGCGGATCAGGCCTTGTACCGGGCCAAGAACGGCGGGCGCAACCGGGTAGCCAGTTGAGAGCAAAGGCCGGAAACTTTGTAACTATCCAGCAGCACCGCAGATGCGGTGCTGCTGAACGTTTACCTTAATCCTTGGCGGGAAGATAGACATGAAAGGTGGCGCCGGCGCCGGGGCTGCTTTCCACCGTGATTGTTCCCCCGTGTTTTTTGGTGATTGTCTCGCAGAGGGAGAGGCCTAGGCCCATGCCTTTTTTCGTGCCAAGGGGTTTGGTGGAAAAATAGGGATCAAAGATGCGGGGCAGAATATCCTTGCGGATGCCGCACCCCTGATCCTTAAAGGAAATTTTCAGATATTTGCCGGGAGCAAGGGGAGTCTTCGCTTCCGGAGCAATGTTCTCAGAGCTTGCCGCCACCCGCAGCCTGCCCCCCGCAGCCTGCCCCCCGCAGGCATGGCTTCCATGGCGTTCATGGTCAGGTGCCGAATGACCTGCTCCAGCTGTCCCACATCTACTGAAATTCTTTCCGGGGCGTTTGCCAGGGCAAAGTCGAGCTCCAGGCCGGTCGCCCCGGCCGCTTGCGCGAGGACCGTTTTCCTGATGAGCTCGGCCGGCTGGATGTCATCCCGTGTGCTGAAGGTGCCGGAGGAAAAAGCTAGGAGGCGGCTGGTCAGCTCGGTTCCCTGCTGGTAAGCCTTTTCGGCGCTGCTCAGAAAGCCGAAAGCCTCGCTCGATTCCGGGATCTGCATCTTGGCAAGGGAAATATTGCCCAGCAAGACCTGGAACAGATTGTTGAAATCATGGGCGATCCCTCCGGCCAGGATGCCGAGGGATTCCAGATTTCTGGCCTTGCTGCTCTCGGCTTCCAACTGCCTGCGTTCGGTGATGTCGTTGAAAAATGCCGCCAGTCCTTCTGTGGTTGGCTGACAGCGGCACTCAAGCCAGCGCTCGAGCGGGGCGGGATAATACATCTCAAACTGGAGCGGGATGTTCTCCTGAAGCGAGCGGCGGAAGTTGGCCCCGATGGGCAGGTCAAAGGCCTGCGGCCATATCTCCTCAACGGTTTTGCCGGTCAGTTGCTCCGGGGCCATTTGCAGCATCTTCGCAGCCGCAGTATTGATCTGGGTGCAGCGCCAGTCACGGTCGAAGGAGACAAACCCGTCGCTCATCTGCCCCAGGATGGTGTTGATCCTGCCATGGGCGGCGCGCAACTTCTGTTCGGCAGCCTGGATTTCCTCCATGGAACCGCGCAATTCATTGCTTTGCGTCCGCAGCCCTTGATTGGCCACTGCCAGTTGCTCGGCGAAGACCGTCATCGCGGTGTTGAGCTGGATGATCTCCTGCTTCTGGCGGTAGATGTCGAGAAAGACCTTGACCTTGCTCAAGAGGATCTCCGCCTGGAGCGGCTTGACCAGGTAGTCCACACCTCCGGCGGAGTAGCCCTTGAAAATCTGCTCTTCCTGACGGTAGGCGGCGGTGACAAAGATGATCGGCACCATCGAGTGGATTCTTTCCCCCCGCATCAGCTCGGCCAGCTCGTAGCCGTTCATCTCCGGCATATTCACATCTAAAAGGGCCAGGGCGAACTCGTGGTGGAGGCAGGCCTTGAGGGCGTCGTTGCCGTTTTGGGCCTTGACGATCACGGCTTCAGTCTGCTCGAGAAGGCGTTCCAGGGCCAGCAGGTTCTCTTCCCGGTCGTCCACGATCAGGATGGCAGGTTTTGCCATTTGCTCCTGCGGTAGGTTCAGCTTCAGTCGATCTTGCAGTAGATTTTCCATGTCGGTTCCAGTTCCCGGAGTTTGGTTTATTTGAGGGTGAAGAAGAAGGTCGCCCCGTCTCCCTCTTCACTCTCAGCCCAGATCTTGCCGCCGTGCCGCTGGATGATCCGCTCCACCGTGACCAGTCCGACCCCGTGGCCTTCGAAGTCCGCGGTGGAATGCAGGCGCTGAAATATCTTGAAGAGTTTGCCTGCGTAGTTTCGGTTAAACCCGACCCCGTTGTCACGCACATAAAAGGTTGGGGCCGGATTATCTCCGTTTACGGCCCCGAACTCAATCTTGGCCAGCGCCTCTTTGGCGCTGTATTTCCAGGCATTTCCCAGAAGATTGCTCAAGGCGACCTTGAGCAGATCCTGATCGCCCCGGCAAGAGAGGTGTTCGGCGATGATGAACTCCGCCCTCCGTCCCGGATCATGCAGTTGCAGCTCGTGGGAGATGCTTCTGGCCAGGGCAGAGAGATCCACCTCCTGATGCACCATCTCCTGGCGTGATAAACGGGAAAAACCGAGCAGGGTGTTGATCAGTTTGTCCATGCGCAGGGACTCTTCCTGGATAATCCACAAGTATTTCCGGCCTTTTTCATCCAGTGAGGCGGCATGCTTTTCGGAAATTATCCGGCAGAAATTGGCAATGTTGATTGCCGGGCTGCGCAGGTCGTGGGATACGGCAAGATTGAAGGCGTCCAGTTCCCGGTTGGCCGCGGCCAGTTCGTCGGCGCGGGCCGCCAGGGCGGTGTTGAGCTGGTTGATCTCCTGCTTCTGGCGGTAGATGTCGAGAAAGACCTTGACCTTGTTCAGGAGGATTTCCGCCTGGAGCGGCTTGACCAGATAGTCTACGGCGCCGGCGGAGTAGCCCTTGAAGATCTCTACTTCCTGGCGGTAGGCGGCGGTGACAAAGATGATCGGCACCGTCGAGTGGATTCTTTCCCCCCGCATCAACTCGGCCAGTTCGTAGCCGTCCATCTCCGGCATGTTCACATCTAAAAGGGCCAAGGCGAACTCGTGATGGAGGCAGGCCTTGAGGGCGTCGTAGCCGTTTCTGGCCTTGACGACTACGGCCCCGGTCTGCTCGAGGAGGCGTTCCAGGGCCAGCAGATTCTCTTCCCGGTCGTCCACGATCAGGATGGCAGGTTTTGCCATTCGCTCCTGCGGCCGCTTAAGGTTCAGTTGATCTTGCGGTAGATTTTCCATGTCGGCTCCAGTTCCCGGAATTTTTCGTTGAGGTCATGGTGCCGCAAGGACTCCTTGCTCCCCAGGGCCAGAAAACCGCCATGGAGCAGGCTCTGGTGAAAAAGGTTCAACACCCGCGCTTGCAGGGGGTAATTGAAATAGATCAATACGTTTCGGCAGAGGATCAGGTGCATTTCACTGAAGACCCCGTCGGTCACCAGATTGTGGTTGGCGAAGGTGATATTTTCCCGGAGCGCGGAGTCCATGATTACCGAGTCGTAGTCGGCGTGGTAGTAGTCCGCGAAGTGCTGCTTGCCGCCCGCCTGCTGGTAGTTCAAGATGTTGGTTTTCATGGGGTTTAGCGGGTAGATCCCCTTCCGGGCCCGGGTGAGCGAAGCGTCCACGAAATCGGTGGCGAACAGGGTGGCGCGCTCGTAAAGCCCTTCTTCTTTGAGGAGAATGGCCAGGGAATAGACCTCCTCGCCGGTGGCGCAGCCGGCCAGCCAGATTCGCACAAAAGGGTAGGTGAGGAGATAGGGCACCACCAGCTCCCGGAGCAGCTTGAAAAAGGGCGGGTCGCGGAACATCTCGGTCACCGGGGTGGAGAAGGTGCCTACCACGGAGCCGAAGAGCGCCTGGTCGTGGAGCAGGCGGGGGATCAATTCACTTGGCCGCGTCACCCCGTGGGCCTTGGTCATGGCCCGCACCTTGCGCCGCACCGAGGCCCGGGAATAGTTGCGGAAGTCATAGCCGTAGCGCCGGAAGATGGCCTCTAAAAGGAGGTCGATCTCGATCTCTTCGATCTCCGTTGCGAGATCCGGCTTTGGCGTGCTCTTCTCATAACCGATCACGGAGTAACCCCACAAAGGTCAAATAACCACGGAACAAGCGGTCACAGGGTGCCGCAGGTTGCGGCAAGCGGGATGGCGATGCGTACTTTTGTACGTGAGCCGGGCCGATCGCCGCAAGATGTGGTGCCCTGTGACCGCTTACATCTTTTCAGCCATAGAGCCAGACCCGCATCATGGAGATGAGCCGATCCACGTCCACGGGCTTGGCAAGATAGTCGTCGGCCCCGGCCGCCAGACACTTGTCCCGGTCCTCCTTCATCGCTTTGGCGGTCAGGGCGATGACCGGAGTTTTTATCCCCCGCTGCCGGAGGGCGCGGATGGTCTCATAGCCGTCGAGTCCCGGCATCATGATGTCCATCAGGATGATGTCCGGAGTCGCGCCATCGGCCAGGATCGCCAGGGCCTTTTCGCCATCCTCGGCCTTGAGCACCGTAAGCCCCCTTTGCTCCAGGATTTTGGCCATGGCAAAAAGATTGCGCATGTCGTCGTCCACCACAAGAACCACCTTGCCTTTGAGATAGAAGTCCCGGTCATGCAGGTTGATGATATACTGCTGCTGGCTTTTACTCATGTCGGCCACCACCCGGTGCAGGAAGATGGCGGTTTCGTCCACCAGCCTTTCCGCGGATTTGGCCCCCTTGACGATGATCGATTCGGAGGATTGGCGCAGCTCCCGCTCTTCCTCGCGGCTTAACTGGCGGCCGGTATAGATGATCACCGGCAGGAGCGCGGTTTTCTCGTCACTGCGCAGGCGGCGCAACAGCTCGAAGCCGTTTATGTCGGGGAGCCCCAGATCGAGAACCATGCAGTCGAAGCTCTTTTGCGCCAGGGCTGCCATGGCCTCGGCGCCGGTGGCCACCGAGGTGATGGCGATATCGTCGTGGCTGAGCAGCCGCACTATCCCACCCTGCAGGTCAAGATCATCCTCGACCAGCAGGAGTTCCTTGACCCCTTTGGCTATGGCCGCCTCCAGGTTATGGAGGCTCTGCTCCAGCTCCTCGCGGGTGGCCGGCTTGGTTAAAAAACCGACGGCCCCGCTGGTATAGGCGTCGCGGGAGGCGGGTTCGCAGGTGATGATGTGGACCGGGATGTGGCGGAGATCCGGGTCACCCTTCAAGGACTTCAGGACCTGCCAGCCATTGATGTCGGGCAGTCGCAGATCGAGGATGATGGCGGTGGGGGCAAGTTGCCGGGCCAGAATCAACCCCTCCTCGCCGCTGGCGGCGCAGATGGCCTTGAACCCCGCCTCCCGGCAGACATCCCGCAGAATAGAGGCAAAAGTCTGGTCATCCTCGATGATCAGGATGGCGCGCTCCCCTGGGATCAGGTCGGCGCGGTCGTCGTCAATGGCTGGTCCCTGGAGGGGGGCATACACCGGTTTGGACTCCGCAAACGGCGCGGTCAGAGGGGCCGGGACTGCTTGGGATTGGCGATGATAAGGCAGACGGAGGGTGAAGGTGGAACCGGCGCCGACCTCACTCTCCACCTCAATGGACCCTCCCAGGAGTCCGGCCAGGTTGCGGGCGATGGCAAGTCCCAGACCACTGCCGCCGTAGCGCCGCGAAATTCCGCTCTCGGCCTGACTGAAGGAGTCGAAAATCCCCTTCAGCTTGTCAGCCGGAATCCCGATTCCGGTATCACGGACCTGGATGAGCAAGGCCTCCGTATTTTCGGGGGAGAAGGTGAGATCTACCTTGCCCTGGTCGGTGAACTTGAGGGCATTGGCGAGCAGGTTGTTGAGAATCTGCTCCAGGCGCTGCTGGTCGGTGGCAATGGTCTCCGGCGTTCCCTCGGCCAGCCAGATGCCAAGCTCTACCCCTTTCTGGCGAAACTGGGGAAGAAAGCGCATCTTGAGGGAGTCGGTCAGCTCTTGCAGGGTAACTTCCTCCAGGAGGAGGTCCATCCGGCCCGCCTCGATCTTGGCAAGGTCCAGGATGTCGTTGATCAGGCTTAAGAGGTCCTTGCCGCTCCGCTGGATCACTCCGGCCGATTCCACCTGTTCCTTGGTGAGGTTTCCTCCCCGGTTATCCATCAGGTCGCGGGAGAGGAGGAGCAGGCTGTTCAGCGGGGTGCGCAGTTCATGGGACATATTGGCCAGAAAATCTGACTTGTACTGGCTGGCCAGGGTAAGGGCCGCGGCCTTTTCTTCCAGCTCCGTCTGGACTGTCTCCAGTTCGCTGTTCTTTTTCAGGGTTTTCCCCTGTTCCTCTTCCAGGATCTGGGCCTGGAGGGTAAGCTCCTCGTTGGTCACCCGCAGCTCATCCTGCTGTTCCTGCAAGCGCAGCCCGGACTCCTTGAGGGCGTTGGCCTGGGCTTCCAGCTCTTCGTTGGTGGCGGCGAGTTCCTCCTGCTGGCGCTGGAGTTCCTCGGCCTGGTTTTGTGTCAGAATGAGCAGCTCCTGCATCTCCCGGCGGGCCAGGGCCAGGCTGAACCCTGAGCCCAGAATGGGCCGGAGCCGGGCCACGAACTCCTGAACCTGCTCGGTGAACGGGGTCAGGGCGGCCAGTTCAAAGACCCCGACCAGCCGCTCCTCGAAGAGAAAGGGCACCACCAGGAGATGGCGGGGCGGGGTCTCCCCCAAAGCGGAACCGATTTTGAAGTAGTCTGCGGGAAGATCGTTGATCAGCATCGGCTGGCGATTGACCGCCGCCTGTCCTGCCAGCCCATCGCCCAGGCCCAGATGAGCGGGGGCTTCCACTTCCGCCAGGGCGTAACGCCCCTGCAGGCGCAGAAGACCCGCCTTGTCGTCCATCAGGTAGAGACAGCCCGCCTGGCTGTGCAGCCATTCGGCCAAAAAGCTCACCACTGCCGTGGCCAGGGGCTGCAATTCCTGGTTGCCCCGCATGCATTCACTAAGCTGGTTCTGCCCGCTCTTGAGCCAGTTTTCGGCCTCGTTTTCTTGCTGGCGCATGGCCAGGGCGCGGGTCATCCGGTTTAAAGACAGGCCCAGGGTATCGTCTTCGGAACGGAGGCGGACCTCTTCCCTGTAGTCGCCTCCGGCAATGGTGCGGGCTTGTTCCACCACCTGGTTGTTGGAGGCAATGAGGTTGTTGAAGGAACTTTCCAATTGGCCGATCTCGTCGGCATAGGGCACCGGCTGTTCCTTAAGGTCGCGGCCCAGAGTAAGGTCGTGGGCCAGAGTGAGCAGCCGCGCCACCGGCACGGTAACACTGCGGAAGAGCAGCAGGGCGGCGGCAAGGGAGAGAAGGAGGGCCGCCGCCATTAGCAGGCCCATGGCCCGGATGGCCCGGGTATGCTTCATCTGGGCTTCAGCCATGAATTGCTCGGCCCGGTTGGTGGCAAAGGTAATCACGGTCTTGGCTACCAAGGACACCTTCTCGGCCTGCGGGATCACCGTAGCCAGGCGAAACTGTTCGGCCTCCTCCTTTTTGCCCTGCCGGAGGAGGGAAATCATCTGGATTACGCTGCCATGCCAGTTTTCATAATGCAAGCGCAGGTTCTGCAAGTCCTCCCTGGGGCCCAGGTAGCGTTCGTCAACCGCCCTTAATTTTTCCTGGATGCCCTCGTCCAGGGCGGTGATTTTTTCCGTGACCTGATCGAGGGTTTGGGCCTCGCCCGTCCGCAGCATCACCAGATAGTCGATCCATATCTCCTTAAAGTCGCTATCGATATCCCGCATCGTGTTGGAGACCGTGAAGGGATGGTCGCGGACCTGACGGGCGATCTCGGCGAGGTTGCCGATTTCGAAGATGGCCCAAAGGCCCACCCCGAGGGTGAGGAGCAGCATCAAGGCGAAGCCGCCGATCAGGCGGGACCGTAAGGATATCTTTCTGATCATCGATAAACATCCTCTCTAGTTGAACTCATTGCCGGATATTCCACAATGCAGGAGACATGGTCCAGGGGACGAGAAGCGGGAAAAGCGCCCGGCGCAATCTCGATTATTGTAAATCAATAGCAGAACCCTTCATCGAAATCCATCTCTTTCCTCTGGGTATTTATGGAAGCGCAGGATATCGCCGAGGGTAATAAGGTCTAACCCTTGCATGCAAGCTGATTCTTTGCCGGTTAATCCTTGGCCTATGGCTGGTCACGGTGGAGCGAATTATTAATCGTCATGGAGGCAGTGGCTGTTCGGACTGGGGAAAAGGGAAGGGAGGACCTTCTGCTTCACTGTCTGGGGGGAGGCATAGATTACATGTGCGGAGAGGGTAGTCCGGTTAATATTTTGTAAGAAGCTCCCCCTCCCTGGACGGGAGGGGGTTGGGGGGTGGGTGAAGAGGCAAATTGCCGGCCAACGGCCAGTTCCCCACTCCCTAACCCTCCCCGCAAGGGGGAGGGGATTTGCGGAAGATTAGCGCTTTCAAGTAACTTCACCGCAGGGAGTTCTCTGGCTGATAATGTTTTCGCGGTTTCGGCTGCGTTGTCCCGTCCAAGGACGGGCGGGACAGCAGACGCCTCGGAGGCAGACAGGATGTCTGCCGAGAATGAGCGAAAACATTATCCGTCAGGGAACGGTTTCTTGCCGACAAACCGCTGCCGCAGGCGGCGTGGGATGCTAATCATGATTTTTTAACCGGACAACGCTGTCAATCGTTATAAAAGGCAAAAAGCAGATCGCGTCGGGTGGGGTGCTTTAGTTTTTTCAGCGCCTTGGCTTCGATCTGGCGGATCCGCTCCCTGGTTACGGCGAAGTTGTCGCCAACCTCTTCCAGGGTCAGGTTGTCAGAGTTGTCGATACCGAAACGCATGCGCAGGACCAGCTCCTCCCGCGGCGAGAGGGTGTGCAATACGTTGCGGAGATTTTCCCGCAGGCTTTCCATGGCGGTGGCATCCTCCGGGGAGAGCGTGTCTGCGTCTTCGATGAAGTCGGAAAGATAGCTGTCCTCGTTGCTGCCGATGGGGGTGTCCAGGGAGAGGGGCTCCTTGGCGATCTTCAGGATATTTTTGACCTTGTTCAAGTCGATATCGAGCCGTTCGGCCATTTCTTCTGGGGTGGGCTCCCGGCCGGTTTCCCGCAAGAAATCCTTGGTGCCCTTGAGGAGACGGTTGATGGTGTCGACCATGTGCACCGGAACCCGGATGGTGCGGCCCTGATCGGCAATGGCCCGGGTGATGGCCTGCCTGATCCACCAGGTGGCATAGGTGCTGAATTTGTAGCCTCTCCGGTATTCGAATTTTTCCACGGCCTTCATCAGGCCGATGTTGCCCTCCTGGATAAGGTCGAGCAGCTGCAGGCCCCGATTGGCGTACTTTTTCGCCACGCTGACCACGAGGCGCAGGTTGGCCTGCACCAGGGTGTTTTTTGCTTCCCGGCTGACTTTTTCTCCGGCGGTGATTTCGGCCAGCAGAGTGGTCAGGGATTCAGGGTCGATGCCATGGGTCTTGACGCAGCCCTGCAGAAAAAAGGCATATTTGGCCTTGTCTTCCTTGATCTGGGGGGGAGGGGCAAGTTTGGCTCCTTGTTTGCGCATCCGGTTGATGATGGCGTAAAGATGCCTGGCACTGAGGCGATCGTGCTCGAAAAGTTTGGCGATCGCCTTGGTGTTACGTTTGATTCGGATTCTGATTTTCTGGGCTTCGCCCTTGGTAATGGCGGGAGCAAGCAGGTCGAGACGGAAGGCCGAAAGCTCCTCGTTAAGACGGTGCGCTTCGCTGATCTGCCAGAGGAAACGTTCCTTTTTTTCTGCCTCGACCGGCTGAGCTGTTTCATCCAGGCCGCGGAAAATATCGGCCATGATCCTTTTTCCGGCGAGCATCTTTGTCGCTGTTTCGCGCAGGTATTCAATGGCCAGGGGCGTGGTCAGGATGGTGTCCTGGATAAGTTTTTCTCCTTCTTCAATAGTTCTGGCGATCTCGGTTTCCGCCGCTGAAGAAAGCAGGCTGACGGAGCCCATTTCCTGGAGATACGCCTTGACCGGATCCAGCTGGCTGTCGGAAAGATCACGGGCCTTGCTGATCAGTCCTCCGCCGGAATCGTCATTATCCAGATCCACCGAGGGGAGGCTTTCCTCCAGGTCAACCTCGCTGTCCAGATCCAGGTCAAAAATGGCGCTCAGATTACCAGGGCGCTCAATCGACCAGTTGCTGTCCTCTTCCCCCACAGTTTCAAGCAAGGTGTCTTCGGTCAGGATTTCTTTGGCGGCGGTTATCCTTGGTTGCTTGGATCCTTTCGCTTGCCTTGCCATAGCTTTTTATCCCCCCTAAGTTAATCATTAACTTAACAAAAGCTGTCGAAAATGAGTGCCGGCCCTAAGAATGCAGGGCTTTGTTCATCTGTATTTTTTTGATCATCAACTCCATCTCGAGCTGGGCATTCTGGGTGTGCTGGGCTTCTCGACCTTGCTGCGTAAGTTGTTCCTGCTTTGCCTTCAGTCTGGTTGTCGAGAGCCAGCGCAGCATTCCCTGGGCCATCTGTTCCCGCATTTCTTCGGAATGCGAGGGGGTGGAGATGAGCAGTCTGGAAATAAAAGAGCGTTCCGGGCCGGTGGCAAGCTCCAAAAGCTGTTCCGGCCCGGCGGAGAGGTCAGGTTGCGCTTTGAGCAGCTGGAGAATGGCCAGGCCGAACTGGTTTACGATGATTTCTTCTAGGCCCGCTTCCAGAAAGTCGGGCAGATATTCCGGGCAGGTCAGCAGGAATTCGAGCAGCTGCCGTTGTTTCATGGGAAGCTGGGACTCGCCTTTTCCCTGCGGGGCTGTGGGCCTCACGTTGCTGGTCTCGGCGGCGGGGGAAATTCCCCCAAGGAGTTGTTGCGGAGTAAGGCCCAGTTTTTTGGCAAAATGCGAGACAAAGAGGGTGCGCTGGAGATGCTGATCGCCAATGGCCTTGATCAACTCCTGCAGTTCGGCGACGATTCTGGTCTTGCCGGCCACGCTTGAGCCATATTGGCCAACGAGCTTGTCAAAAACAAACTCCGGCAACGGCATGGCGGTTTTAAGATGTTTGTCTAAGCCGTCCCGGCCGAACTCCCGGACAAAGGAATCCGGATCATGGGCTTCGGGCAGTACGGCGATTCTGGCCTCGACCTGTTCGCTCAAAAAAAGAGGGACCGAACGCATGGCGGCCTTTAGTCCGGCCTGATCGCCGTCAAAAAGCAGGATCACTTCGTCGGCGTATCCCTTGAGGGAGCGGATATGGGCCTGGGTCAGAGCGGTGCCCAGGGGGGCGACCACATTGCGCACCCCGTGTACGACCAGGGAGAGCAGGTCGAAATTGCCTTCAACCACCAGACAGTTTTTTGCCTGGCGGATGTGTTCCCGGTTCTGATAGAGGCCGAACAGGGTCCGGCTTTTATCAAAGACCGGGGATTCCGGCGAGTTCATGTATTTGGGCTGGCCATCGTCGAGAATACGGCCGCCAAAGGCGACGACCCTGCCGGTAAGACCGGTGATGGGAAACATGACCCGGTTGCGGAAACGGTCATAAAAGCCGCCGTTGTCCCGGGCTACGATCAGGCCGGCCTCCTTGGCCGCCTCGGTGTCGATCTTCTGCTTGGGCAGGGCATTGACGAGAAAATTCCAGCTGTCCGGGGCAAAGCCAAGGCGGAATTCCTTGCTGATCTCTTCGGGGATGCCCCGTTTGGCAAGATAGTCGCGGGCTTTTTGCGCGCCGGGATCGGTAAGCAGGAGCTGGTGGAAGAGATCGGCCGCCTTTTCGTTGGCAGCCTGCAACGCCTCCCGCTTTTTTGCTTTTTCCTGCTCTTGCGGGTTGAGCGGCTTTTCCGGCAGGGCGATCTGGTATTTGCGGGCCAGCTCCTTCAGCGCCTCGGCAAAGCTCAGGCGGTGAAAGTTCATCATGAAGCTGAAGACATCCCCGCCCTCGCCGCAACCGAAGCAGTGGTAGGTATTGCGCTCGGGATTGACCGTGAAGGAAGGCGTTTTTTCGGAATGAAAGGGGCAGAGCCCCTTGAGATTGGTGCCTGCGCGCTTGAGAGAGACATGTTCGCCGATGATTTCGGCGATATCCGCAGCGTCCTTGATGAGCTGGACTGTATCTTCCCCTTGATATACAGCCATACCGGCAAAAAACTCCTGCAGCAAAAGGAAAAGTACACGAGCAGCAACAACTATTGTATGATAAAAACTATCTTTCTGTGTAACTCATTTGTGTAGAGTGTCAAGAAAAAATGTAGAAAAGTCAGCTTTTTAGGTTGTTTTGGTGGGGAAATTGTTGAAATCGTAAAAAGCCACGATTACAACGGGTATTAATGTGTAAGCGTTTGATTTTGTGTGGTGGGCCTGTGAACTTTTCAGGTTGTTACGAGTTCATCAAGATTCAGTAAATAAATAAACCATTGTGCATTTTTTGGCGGTTGCCAGCATTTTCAGGAGAAGCGGCTTGATGAAGAACCGTTATGATGAAAAAGAGGCCCAGGCCTTTGTCAGGGAGTATCCCCAGTGTCCGCCGGAGCTCGCCCTCAGGGTTTACACCTCCCGGCTTCTCGGGGCAGAAGTTGATCTTGTTTTGCATGGCGGGGGGAACACCTCGGTGAAATGCGGCATCACTAATCTGGTCGGGGAAGAACAGGAGATCCTCTACATCAAGGGGAGCGGCTGGGATCTGGGGGCTATCGCACCCCAGGGCTTTCCCGGGCTTGATCTGGCCTATCTCCGCAAGCTGCGGCAGGTTGCGGCGTTAAGCGACGCGGAGATGGTCAACCAGTTCCGCACCCATCTCCTGGATGCCGCCTCGCCCAATCCTTCCATCGAAACCCTGGTGCATGCCTTTCTGCCCCACCGGTTTATTGATCATACCCATGCCGACGCCATTGTCACCCTGACCAACCGGAAAGATGCCGAGAAGCATCTCCGCGCGGCCCTGGGCGACAATATCGGCATTCTGCCTTTTGTCATGCCGGGTGCGCCCCTGGCTCAAGCCATAGCCGATCTCTATGAAGGCAAGCCGGGAATCGACTGCATCATTTTAAAAAATCATGGCATCTTCACATTTGGCGAGGAGGCGAAAACTGCCTACGATCGGATGATCGATTATGTCAGTCGGGCCGAGGCGTATCTCGCCAAGCACGACATTGGCGCAACGCCAAGCGCCGTTGTTGAGCCGGGGCTGGTGCAGCCCTCGCTGGTTCTGCCCATCCTGCGGGGAGCTTTGAGTTTTTTCGAGAAATCGGGCCGCCGCCGCACCATGCAGCTGACTGTCCGGCAGAATCCGGCGATCCTGGCCGCCCTAGCCCGACCGGAGGCGAAAGAGCTTTTCGTCAATGGGGTTCTCACTCCGGACCATGTGATCCGGACCAAGAATTACCCCCTGTGGCTTGAGGTGGCAGGCTTGGACGAAGAGGGGATCCGGGCGGCGGTGCAGGCCGGACTCGCTCGTTACCAGGAAGAGTACAACCAGTACTTCGCCTCCCAGATTACGGCAAAAAAGGTCAGCCGTATCAGGCTTGATTCCTTGCCCCGGGTTGTGCTGGTGCCGGGCCTGGGTGTGGTTGCCGCTGGTTTTACCCGGAAGGATGCCGAGATTGCCGCAGATATAGCCGAGCATACCATTGCGGCCAAGTTGCGGGGCGCAGCTCTTGGACCATACCGGGAGTTGGGCCAGGATTTTATTTTTTCCATGGAATACTGGGATCTGGAGCAGGCCAAGCTGGGCAAGGCAAAGCCGAAGCCTCTTGAGGGCCGGACCGCGCTGGTGACCGGGGGGGGCGGGGCCATTGCCCTGGGGATCGGCCGCAAACTCCTGGAGGCCGGAGCCAGGGTTTTTATGACCGACATCAACCAGGAGCGGCTGGAAACGGTCTGCCGGAATCTGGCCGACACCTTCGGCAGTCGAATGGTTTCTCCGCTCGTTATGGATGTGACCAGCGAGGAATCGGTGCACCTCGGCCTGGCGCAGCTCATCATGCAGAGCGGCGGCCTTGATATCCTGGTGCCCAACGCCGGCATCGCCCATGTGGCAAAGCTAGCCGACCTCAGCGAGGCGGCTTTCCGGCAGGTGATGGAGGTCAACTGTCTGGGGGTGTTTCAGGTGATCAAGGGGGCGATCCCGATTTTCAAGCGGCAGGGCACCGGCGGCAGTATCGTGATCAACAGCTCGAAAAATGTTTTTGCTCCCGGCGCCTCCTTTGGCGCCTACAGCGCTTCCAAGGCCGGGGCTCACCAGCTGGGCAAGATTGCCGCCCTGGAATTGGCTGAGTTTGGGGTGCGGGTAAACATGATCAATGCCGATGCGATTTTCGATGACGCCGGGGTTTCTTCCGGTCTATGGGATGTGGTGGGGCCGGAGCGGATGCGTTCCCGCAATCTCGATCCGGAAGGGCTCAAGGACTATTATCGCCAGCGCAATCTCCTGAAAACCACGGTGCAGGCCGACCATGTCGGTAATGCGGTGGTTTTTTTCGCCAGCGAACAAACGCCCACCACCGGCGCCACCCTGCCGGTGGATGGCGGAATCATGGCCGCCTTTCCGCGCTAAGTCGTAACTGTCCAGCAGCACCGCATCTGCGTTGTTATCAGCCTGCTCATGTGCACCAGCACACGTCGCAGGCTTCTGCCTAGCAGCTACGGCACTGCTGAACAGTTACGGGTTTGTGCTTAACGGCCCCTGAAGATAAAGACAAGGCTGGAAATAGCGGACCCCTTGGTGTATGTTTGTCCGAATTGCGGTCGAGCAAAAATGAAGATTCAAGGAGGTTTTTTCCCATGGCGGAAATAAAGAGCACCATGGACATGGTGATGGAACGGGCAGCCCGGATGGCGGCCGAGGCTGGGGAAGGCGATTACCTCGGCGAAGAGCAGGCCAAAGAGGGCATGCGTCTCGGGGCCGCCTACATGCGCGGGGAACCGGGCTTAAGAGAAAGCCTTGCCGCTTTGCCGCCTAAGGAGTTGGCTCCAGTGCGGAAAGGGGCGGTTCAGGCTCTGCTGCGCAATATTTTCCTGGCTCGCGAGGTGGAAAAACAGGCGCTGGCCGAAAAGGCCATGCACGGCCTGGTTGAGGTCGGACAGGGGGATGGTGAGCTGCTCCAGATTCTGGCTGAAATGAAAAAAATTCTCGATGGCTACCGGCAGCACGGTGAGCAGCTAAAGGAACAGCTTGAAGCGCAGTTCAGCCAGCAGTTGGCTTTGATGGAGCAGAACCTGGCCAAGCAGACCGGCCGGGCCATGAAGCTACAGCCCGCCCAACACCCGAAGTTTCAGGAGGAATGGGCCAGGATTCAAGGCCAGCTTAATGAGCAATACGGCCAGGCGCTGAAACAGCTGAAGGATTTGGTCGAACAACATTTGCTTGTTTAGCGCTTTACCCCGGCCGTAGCGGGGATTTATCGGCAAGTAACCGTTCCCTGGCGAAGAATGTTTTCGCTCATTCTCGGCGGACATCCTGTCCGCCTCCGAGGCGTCTGCTGTCCCGCCCGTCCTTGGGCGGGACAGCGCAGCCGAAACCGCGAAAACATTCTCCGCCAGGGAACTCCCTGCGGTGAAGTTACTTGGAAGCTGTAACTATCCAGCTCGGTGCCGGAAAGAAAGGAGGGAGGCGTGGAAGCAGAAATCTGGCTTGATGTGGCCGAGGCCGATCCCAGCGATCTGCCCGAGATCGAAAAAAGGTTTCAGGACTGGTACGCAGCCGGGGCTGAGGTGCGTTACGACAAGCCGTGTTTTTCCTTCCTTTCGGTGCTGGATAAGCCTTACCGCTACCAGGTTGATTTCGGCCAAGCCGACTTTATCCAGGCCATTCGGGGTTTGCATGGCAAGCTCTACCGGTTCGGGGTCAAGGTTTTTGTCCATTTCCGGCATTGACGGGTATGCATATGATGCAGGGAGCCCTGGCGCGGATCAGGCACAGCCTCAAACGACTCCAGCTTGACGCCATCCTGGTGACCCAGCCGGAAAATCGCAGGTACCTGAGCGGTTATACGGCCAGGGATCACGCGATCAACGAAAGCGCGGGTGTTCTGCTCATCCCCTGCGAGGGCGAGCCCTACCTGCTTACCGATTCCCGCTTTCATTTGCAGGCCCAACAAGAGGCCGCAGGTTTTCGGGTCAAGCTTTATCCCCGAGGGTTGTTCCCCCTGCTGCGCTTGCTGCTCAAGCGGCACCGCATCAAACGGCTGGCCTTTGAGAGCCATTATTTCCTCCATTCCACCTCCCTGACCCTGGCCAAGCTGGCTGCCGAGATCAAGGTGGAGCTGGCGCCGCTTACCGGCTTTATCGAAGAGCTGAGGCTGGAAAAAGATGCGGCGGAGCTGGCCAAAATCGAGCGGGCGGTTCTCCTCAACGAAGAGGTGTTTCAGGAGATCTACCGCACCCTGCGGCCGGGCCGGACCGAAAAAGAAGTGGCGTTAGCCATAGAAAACGCCATGCGGCTTAAGGGCGCGGAGCGGCCGAGTTTTGAAACCATCGTGGCCGCCGGGCCCAACGCGGCCCTGCCCCACGCGACTCCCTCCGACCGGCCGCTGGCGACAGGCGAAACCATTGTCATCGACATGGGGTTGGTTCTGGACGGCTACTGTTCGGACATGACCCGCACCGTGGTGCTGGGCACCCCGGACGCCAAAACGGTGGCGCTCTTCCGCTTGGTGCGCAAGGCGCAACTGGCCGGGCTGGCCAGCCTGCGGGCCGGGATCAGCGGCCTGGCAGTGGACAAGATCGCCCGCAGCGTGATCGAGCGGGCGGGCTTAGGCGAGCGGTTCGGCCACGGCCTGGGCCACGGGGTGGGGTTGAATGTCCACGAAGGCCCTTCGCTCAACTACCGGAATCGTAAGCCCCTTGCCGCCGGGATGGTGGTTACGGTGGAGCCGGGGGTGTATATCCCGGACTGGGGCGGGATCCGTCTGGAGAACATGGCGGTGGTTGAACAGGACGGATGCCGGGTGTTGAATCGGGACACCACTTTTCTCGATCTTTAAGGGTTTGCCTGAGGATAACAGGAATTCGGGATTCAGAATTTAGGAGTCAGCAAGTTTCTTGCAAAATTATCAGTTTCTGAGGCATTGTAAAATTTACGGAAGGAGGATTTGCATGCCTACCATTTCGATGTTTTTTGGAATCATTATTCGGATGTTCTTCCGTGACAATAAACAACACCACCTGCCCCATCTCCACGCTGAGTACCAAGGTGAGGTCGCAGTCTTCGCCATTAAAGACGGAAGTATTCTTGACGGATCGCTGCCGACTTCGAAACGGAAATTGGTTGAAGCGTGGATCGAAATCCACCGTGATGAGTTGTTCGCCGACTGGCAGCTGGCTATCGAGGGCGAAACGATTTTTAAAATTAAAGGGCTGGAATAATGAGAACTATAAAAACTATTCGCGCTAACGACGATTGGACGCTTGATGTTGCTTTTAATGACGGCGCAGAGCGCCGATTTGATGTGAAGCCCTTACTTGCTTATGAGGCTTTTCAACCTCTTCATAATCTTAAGGCTTTCAAGGCGATAAGAAATGGCGGCTACTTTGTGGAATGGGAAAGCGAGGCAGATCTAAGCGCAGACACACTATATCTGGAAGGAATATCCATCCAATAGATCAGTTATAAACTGGCAGTTTAGCAAATGCGGATTGGGACAACGGGGTCAGACTTGACGTTTTAACTTTCGCGGCGCAGCTGTCAAGATGTCAAGCATGATCGTTCTTTACCCCAAAGCTATCGTAGTAATTTTACCCCACAGATTCTGTGGATGAACTGATTTTGCCGGCTATCATGCTTTTTGGCATGATATACAGGTCTGCTGAATAACTTGTTAGGGTTTGGGGGAAAATATGAAAAGTTTAATAATTGATTCCCTAATTGCGGTAGGTACTTTAATGGTTGCAGCTGCCGCCATTTGGGGTGATTGGCTCCGGTCTTGGCTTGCTCCGACGAAACTGATTATTGAACCACACAACAACCTGCGAGGTGATCCCACTGTATTTAAATCTCGTGATACCAAGAGTACCCAACCTGCTACCAGAGTAATGTATTTTCATCTTAAGGTGGTCAACCAACGCCCTTGGCTTTCTGTCAAGAACTGCCGCGTGTTGCTAAAAGGCATGAACCGTCGCGGGCCGGACGGTAGGTTTTATCCAATTCCCATGTCAGTACCAAATCAGTTTGTTTGGGCTCCCGCTGAGATAACCCCTCCCGTTGTCACTTTGGTTAAAGAACAAATTCTTGACCTAGGGTTCATCACCGAAACAGAGGACAAATTCATTCCAACTCTTTATAGCTACTCAAATAACTTTCAGGGCTTTGTTCACAAAGACGAAGCGGTACGGTATCATTTGGAAATAGAAGCTACCAATTTTTCCTCGCCATGTTACCAAGTTTTGAGGTTGCGTGGGATGGAGCTTGGGATTTTGACCCGGAGAAAATGCGGCAACATCTTCCCATCACAGAGATAAAAGAACCCTAATGATCGGGTCAACCTTACCGCGGGAAGCCCAGCGGCGCTGCGCGTGAAGGTCATTGGCGCGCTCATGTTATCCGTGGCGTTATTGTCCCCGCTTGGGAGGGTTAAAACCCCCACCTTTAGGTGGCAGCTTTAGCGTATAATTGCTAAATTTCGAGTCATGACATACAGACATGGCTCACATACGGTATTCAC
>Ga0208373_1002783_pt1 | contig 18519 bp, 20 predicted proteins | sample RifOxyC2_FD_184036 | JGI IMG/M metagenome (GOLD analysis project Ga0208373, IMG submission 184036) | Soil microbial communities from Rifle, Colorado - Rifle Oxygen_injection C2 (SPAdes) | ecosystem: Environmental > Terrestrial > Deep subsurface > Rock core/Sediment | place: Rifle, Colorado... | reverse complement strand
CGTAGGGCTTATTCATTTTATACAGTTTAATTTCAAAATATAATCTCTATTTAAAATAAATAATTTCATTCTCTTTTTGCAAAGCAAGTTTTTCACGAGCAAATTTTTCTTGTAAAAACAGATCACTCTTCCATTCTTCGATCTGATCACGCAGATCATTATTTTTTTGCTCAAGATCTTTTATATCAGATTGCGCTTTAGATTTTATTTTTTTAAGTGCGCACAATACATTGATTCCACGAGGCCCATATTTGTAATAGACTACAAATAATAACACCTCTGCCAACAAAAAAATTATAATTACACGACTCCAAAGATATCTCATCGAAAAACTCTTTCTTGTTGATTATTATAGCATAATTTATTAAGCAATAGATTTTTTTATGCCCTACGTTTCCTACAGAAACTTCGGGAACCATGGGGAGTCCGGCGGAACTAATGCGCTATCTTACAATAGTGTATTTCGCCTTTTAAAAAGCGTTTTGTGACCACCGCCACCACATTCGCCGGAGCGCTTTTAGCGCGTAGGCTATATTTCTATCAAGCCAAGCGAATATACTATACATATTAAAATCCATATGTACTTAAGGATACAAATAATCTCATTTTGCACAAGAATCGATCATGCAATAAGCCGTCTTTCAGACCTTATTGACAATAAGAAAATAAAGAGTAATCTAAAAAGGTATAGATTTATTATTGTATGATAATGTAAAAGGTCTTACCGTGCAACGTAAAATAAAACATAGAATTTATGTATCAACGTTTTCTTTTATCACATTTCTCTTCTTTTTCGTGCTCACACACGTCAATCCACCTGCTTGCAAACACATGCATAGTCAAAGAACTATGACTTCATCAAATTAGATAAAAAAAGACGCTACCACTTTTTATAGTGATAGCGTCTTTTAATTTTTTAAAAATATAGTTTATTTTTTAATACTATGATGTCGATAATATTTTGCAACTTCATCTTGTATAACTTTTTTTTGTGCTGCTGCTTGCCGTAATTCTTCTTTTGCTTCAGGAGTTAGGTCTAATCGAGGCATTGCTAAATCAGATCTTGTATCAAAACCAGTCTTCTTTAACTTCATACGCGCTGCTACTAAATCCATGTCCATATGAGAATCTTCTACAAATTTATTTTCTAATATCTGAGAATTCACTCTAGAATAACTACCAACCTTATAAAAAACATATGGTACTCCTACAATAGCTATCATTTGCATAACTATGGTGGGAGTACTTTGATCAGAACTATACATAAAATCTGCTGAATTCATAAACAATCCAGCAACTAACATAAACTTATAAACACTTTTCATAAAATCTTACCTTACATACATACATATATAAAAATAAAAAGGGTATCTCTTTTGAGATACCCTTTTTTGTAATCTTCAAATTTAGACAATTCCAAAAAGGAAATGACCAAATAATTTCTATCTTTTTGTAAATTGGAATTTCGCACGAGCTCCACGTTGACCCGGTTTTTTACGCTCTTTTTCACGAGCATCTACTGTTAAAAAACCATGTTTACGAAGTTCTGGACGTAATGTTTCGTCAAGCATTAATAATGCACGAGCAACACCAAGTTTCACTGCTGAAGCTTGAGCTGTGTAACCACCGCCTTGAACGTTAACATCTGCCAAAATACCTTCAGTAATTTTAAACATTTCAAATGAACTTCTACCTTCTTCATTTGCGCTTAAAACTGTGAAATATTCGTTGAATTCTCTACCGTTGATCAACATTGTGCCTGACCCTTTACGAAGCCAAACTCGTGCAACAGCACTTTTTCTACGACCTGTACCAGAAGCTATTGGAGCATTCTTTACTTTTTTTGTAGTTTTTTTAGCTGTAGAAGCAGGTTTTGCTGTCTTTTCAACTGGTTTTGCTGAAGTCGTTGCTGTTTTTGCTGTTGAAGCTATTGTCATGAGCACAAAGCCTTTCTTTTCTTTTAATTTTTTCAGTGTTCAAAATAATCTTAATATTTACTATTTATTTTATATTGCTTTTATGACAAAGTCAAAATCCATTATATAAAAACCAAAGATAGCATTCAGTTCTAGAACGAATACACTACTATCTTATCTTCACTATGCCTTTAGAATCGCACTGTTCATTATAAAGCACATTAAATTAGAATTAAAGAATGCCCTACGCTTGCCATGCAAGCTTCGGGGTTTATGAGTCCGGCGGGACTTATTCGCTTTTTTTAAAACGGTATTAGGGCCCGCGCCCTCTTGCTTCCGGAGATTTCGTAAAACGAAATTGTAGGCAGTATTAATCTTTTTTCAAAGTGTTTTATCTAAATCTTACAATTTTCTTAAAAAGATGTTATCTCAGCCGCTTCCTGACAAGCAAGGCAACGCTGCGCATTTGGATAATATTTCAATCTTTTTTCAGAAATACCTTGATCACAATCTTGGCAAATGCCATAACGACCATCTTCTATTGCTCGCAAAGCTGTTTCAATCATCACAAACTCTTCATATTCAGTATTTTGAATAGAATTTCGTAATGTTTCTAACGTTGAAGTAGCTGCTTGATCCCCATCATCTTGCGACTGATTATCAGATACAGGCTCTTTTGAAAGACGATCTAACTCTTCTTCCAAAACTTTTTTTCTTGCCAGTAATTCTTGTTTAATTTTATCTAAATGAGCTTGAGCTATCATTCTTTATTCTCCTTTGCTTTATAAAGAAATTTTTTAACAATTCTATCGATTCTACGTTTTCTTGAAATTCTATCATCGGTAAAGAGTCTTTGTATATCCCAAACCATTCATGCTTGTCAAGATCGCATCCAAACAAAGGCGAATTTGCTGCATATACAATTCGCTCTATTCTAGATAAAATCAAAGCCCCCATACACATCACACAAGGTTGCAACGTCACGTAGATCGTTAAATCATTAAGTCGCCACTGCTTCATTTTTTTTGTTGCTTTAGCTAAAACTTGTAACTCTGCATGCGCAAGCTGAGATTCTTTTTTTTCTACCTGATTATACGCACGAGCTATAATTTTTCCAGCTTTATTTACAATAATAGCTCCTATAGGAACCTCATCACAATCAAACGCTTTACGCGCCTGAATCAATGCTTTGACCATATAATAATGATCATTTTTCAAATTATCTATTTTTTCCACAACTGAAAAAACCCTGTATTATCGTATCATCTATAAACTATTGGAAAAATATTGTATTATCAATTAAACTAAGTTAGTACTATATAGTAATTAAATTGTTTTGAAAAATAAAAATATTTTTAAGAATAATTTTACCATAAATAGTAAAAAAGTCATTATCTCATAGATATTTCAATAGAAACAATACAAAATTAAATCTTAATTTTCTCGGAGTTACTTGTGGCAAACAATCCTTCAAATAAAGACGAAGCATTAAAAAGTTATAATGCCAGTTCGATTCGAATTATGGAAGGGCTCGAAGCCGTTCGTAAACGTCCTGCCATGTATATCGGTAATACCGGCATAGGTGGTTTACATCACCTTGTCTACGAAGTTGTTGACAACTCAGTTGACGAAGCTCTTGGTGGTCATTGCAACGACATTAAAGTCATTTTATATGCTGATGGTTCATGCTCAGTAGAAGATAATGGTCGTGGTATTCCAACAGACATTCATCCAAGCGAAGGCATTTCCGCGGCTGAAGTTGTGTTAACAAAATTACATGCTGGCGGAAAATTTGATAAAGATTCTTACAAATTTTCTGGCGGTTTACATGGTGTTGGTATCTCTGTCGTCAACGCGTTATCATCTGATTTACATCTTGAAATTTATCAAAATGGTAACATTTACACACAAAACTACAAAAAAGGTATTCCTCAAGGACGTCTTGAAATAACAGGCGAAACAAGAAAACGCGGTACCTATGTACGATTTACACCAGATGCTGAGATCTTTCAAGAAACAACAGAATTCAGCTTTGAAACTTTATCAGTTCGTCTGCGAGAATTAGCGTTCTTAAACAAAAATTTAAAGATCGCTATCTCTGACAAAGAACATAATAAAAATCACGTCTTTCTTTATGAAGGCGGAATCGTATCTTTCATTGAATCAATCAATGATAAAAAAGATCCATTATTCCCAGAAATTATTTATCTTCATAAAGAAGATGACAAATATATTTTAGAAGCTGCTGTACAATATAACGAAGGATTCAAAGAACAAATCTTCTCTTTCGTCAACAACATCAACACCATCGAAGGCGGTACCCACGTCAGTGGATTTAAATCTGCATTAACAAAAACTTGCAACAAACGAGCTCTAACTTTAGGCATGTTAAAAGCTGGCGATAGTTTTTCGAGCGAAGACGTTCGAGAAGGCCTTGTAGCAGTTATCAGTTTAAAAGCTCCAGAACCACAGTTCGAAGGTCAAACCAAAACTAAACTGGGAAACAGTGAAGTTAAAGGTATTGTCGATTCATGGGTTTTTGCAGCACTTGACACCTTCTTTGAAGAAAACCCTTCTGTCGCTAAAAAAATTATTTTAAAAGCAGAAATGGCACGCCGTGCTCGCGATGCTGCAAAACGTGCTCGTGATTTAACTCGTCGCAAATCAGCTTTAGAAAGCACAATTTTACCTGGTAAATTAGCTGATTGCTCCAATGAAGACCCAACAACAACTGAACTATTCATCGTTGAGGGTGATTCTGCGGGTGGATCTGCAAAACAAGCTCGTGATCGCTTCACACAAGCTATTTTGCCATTAAAAGGTAAAATTTTAAACGTAGAAAAAGCTCGTCTTGATAAAATGCTTGCTAACGAAGAAATCAAGGCTTTAATCTCTGCTGTTGGTTGCAATATCGAAAACCCAGAAGAATTTAACCATGAAAAATCTCGTTATCATAAAATCATTTTAATGACCGATGCTGACGTCGATGGATCACACATTCGCACCTTATTGCTTACTTTCTTCTTTCGGTACATGAAACCTTTAATCGAAAAAGGCTACTTGTATATTGCGCAACCGCCTTTGTACAAAGTTAAAATTGGTAAACAATCACAATATTTAAGTGATGATCCAAGTTTAAAAATGTTCATATTCGATTGGGCAAAAAACAATTTATCATTACACGTTGCTAGAAACAGTTATGTTGATGAAGATTGGAAAAACCTTCTTGACAATTTATTAAAATACGAAGAAAAAAATCACGAGATCAGTATCAACTTTAATCTTGAATACAAACATTGCCATCAATTGGCATTGTTCGTTACGAAAGAAAAAGAAATTGCAACTGATCCTGCAAAACTAATAAAACAATTGCAACCCTATTTTGCAGACTTGGCTATTAGCTTACAAGCTCCTGAGCAAGCTTACACGCAAACAATTACTGCATGTGATACGCCTTCTATCGATGATACTGTTGAAGCTGATGATATCATAGCAACTGAAAAAACTATGTCTGCTGGGCACGTCCTTGTGTTTACAAAATCAAACATTGCATGGACATTATCACTTGATTTCTTCAATCAAGAAATCATCGATAAACTTGTTTCATTTGTTGCTCCCCTGCTCGTGCTTGAAAAAGATGTATGGACGCTTGCACAAGGCACCAAAGAAAAGAATATCGAAGATCGCGGCATCTTAAAATTAAGCCAAGCAATCGGCACTTTCAGCAAGCCTCACATGTACATCCAACGCTATAAAGGTTTGGGTGAAATGAACCCTGAGCAATTATGGGAAACTGCAATGGATCCAGAAACTCGTTTACTGTTACAAGTAAAAATCGAAGATGGATTCGAAGCTGACGCATGGTTCTCAAATCTGATGGGTGATAGTGTGTTAGGTAGAAAACAATTTATCGAAGATAATGGTAAATTTGTTCGAAATCTTGATATTTAATCTCAATATATGATATAAAAAAAGCGCTTTAAATTTTAAAGCGCTTTTTTTATATGTAAAATCGTAATAATAACGGAGCCCTTCTTATGAAAAAATTATTATCAATATTTATACTTTTAAATAATATAAATATTCAAGCAATGAATAAGGATATAGAACAATATAAAAAAACAATGGAATCAAGATTTCCAGGAAATCTAAATGCTCAATACGAACATACATTAGAGCGAATGAATGAATCATTCAAAATTCAATTAGATTTAAATGCAAGCATTGCAATACTTAGGGCTAATTCAGCCCAAAAAGAGTATGAACTCAATCAAGAAATTTTACAACTCAAAACCTCTTCTTCAGCTGCACTAAAACAAGAAATGTTAGAATCTGTACTATTAGAAGTGCAACAAGAACGCGAAGAAGCTCAAGCTCAATATGAAAAAATAATAAGAGAGGATGCTCTAAGAGCTGTCGCTGCAAAAGTTAAAAATGACTCCAATGAAGCTTCAGCTCGATATAAAAGCAAATATACAAAACCTAAAACATCCAATCAAGCCTCAACTGAAAAATAATTTAAAATCAAAGGGGGTTTCATGCGAAGATTAAAATTATTTCTGTTTTCAACTTTCATGATCTGCTCAATACATCTCAATGCCATGCATCAAAATCATGAATTTGATATAACAAAATTTAATGAAAGAAACTATAGACAACAAATTTCAAGAATACATCCAAGCCACGCACGTAATTTCCTTATGAATCAACTTATAGATAGCATGATAATCATCTTTGAACTCAAGCAAGAAAAAGCTACTTTACAAGAAGAGGTCACTCAAGCGCACCAAAAATCACAAACAGCAATACTAGCATTAAGTGATCGCACCAACACTGCATTAAACAATGAAAGAACACGAAATAAAGATCTTATAGATGATCTGATCGATGAAAACAAATCACTACAAACATTAAATGCTCACCTTCTTAACAAATTAAAAAGAGAAAAAGCTGAATATTATTTAAAACTTAAGGCTATAAAAAGTCTCAATAAAAGCGTTTCTTTATAATTATGTAAAAACAGCCCCCAGCGTTTTACAAAAGAGCTAAAAACCCTTAGAATAAAGCTATATCTAAAAATAATTAGTTTTAAACTACCAAGGAAAATAGCTCATGAAAAACTTTAAGTTACTCGCTGTTTTTACCGCTATCATCGCATGCTCACAACCGACTTATACAAATCCTTCATCACAGACAACTAAAAATTCTCTGACCGCTTATTTGTATGCAACCTTGTGCCAACCACAGCAATCTATTCCTGCTGCACACAATGCATCAAAAAACGTCATTATCTTTGATCTTGATGGTGTTTTATGCAAAACCAATGATCTACAAGCTTTTTACGAAGTTGGCATGACCGTCATTATGCAATACATGCTGCACCATGGCAAACCTTCAAGTAAAAAAGTGTTTGCTGTTCTTAAAGATGCGCCTGCTGTAACGACAGCTGATGCTTTTAACGAAGGCATGCGTCTGCCACAAATCATGGTCGATTGGCAATGTAATGCACAAGAATTACGTGATATTCAAGATGAGATGATCAATCATATCCTCAATTCATCTCTGACCATCGTAGAAAAAAATCTCATGGTCAACACAGTTTTAATGATGACCACACCAGAAAAATTTATCGCAACTCGCCAAATCATCCCTGCTGGCATAGAACTTGCTCGTACTTTAAAACAGTTAGGCTATAATTTGTATATTCTTTCAAACTGGGATCCATCATCATTTTCATTATTCATGCAACAATTTCCTGAATTATTCAAGTACGAAGACCAAGATTTATTCGAAGGCATCATGACTTCTGGAAAAACTGGCATGATAAAACCAAATTCAGATATTTTTGAACATTGTCTTAAAAAGTTCAAAATCAATCGATCCCAAGCTATTTTTATTGATGACACCATCGAAAACATTCAAGCTGCCGAGCATCTTGGAATTACCTCAATTCATTGTCAAAATAAAAATATTGGCAATGTCACCAAGCAATTAATAGAAATTCTTCAAAAATAAGAATTTGCAATGTTTCAAATAGAAACATACACTTAATTTAAATATACAATGCTATAAAAATGGAAATATGTAATGCATAAAAAGACTCTCTTCTTTATAATTTCATGCACTATTTTCAGTAACTTTCAAACACAAGCAGCTCAAGAACGAAACACTGCTCTAGGCATAGGACTCTTTGCTGGAACAATATTTCTTACAAAATATCAACAACGCCAAGTTCAACCAGATGAAGCTGCAACCGATGTACAAAGAATAGTACGTGGGCACCAAGCTCGCAAACAAGCTGCTATACTCAAAGATATCAATTTAGCGACAAAACAAGCTGAAGCTGCTGTAAAAATTCAAAATAGACAACCTACTGCTGCAGTTACAACCTTCAATTTACGGCAACCACAAACAGCAGCAATGATCGAAGATGAAAATCACACGGAGAATTATCTTGCCCATCAATTATCCGCTGGTAGCGCAGGAGCAGTTTTATTACCGCCTGCCATTAGATTATTAGCTACACCGCCTGCTGCAAGTTCTTCACCTCAATGTGAACAGCTCAGTTCAACAACAATTACATACTCAACTATAAAAAAAAATAGCGTATCCTTTCCTGATTTTTCTGATCCTATATTCGCCCAATTACATACAAATCCTCATTTAGGATATAATCGCAAGCGCAAAGAACCAGCATTTTTGGATAGTGCGATAGTTGAAGTTAATAAAGAAAAGAATGCACAGTTCAAGCAATCAGAATCTTTAAATAGAATCCTCAAACAAGCAACTTTTAAACCTAATCATAATCATAATTACTGGCAACAAAAAGAAATTCAACCTTCAGAAAAAACTATTACTATTTTTTATCTCCCAGGAAGTTACAATGAATCCATACATGGTACACATGAACAAGCAACTTTAGCAAATGAACAAGAAATGACTCTTTTTGCTAAAAAAGTAGCAATCGCTGAAAACGCTACCGTTAAAGTTGTATATTTTCAATGGGATGGTGCAATTTCTCAAAAAAATAGATCAGAAGCTGGAGTAGCACTTGCTCAAGCAATAACAGAAAATCCTGCTTATAAAATTTTTACGATCAGTCATAGTCATGGTGGAAATGTTGTACTCCATGCAGCGCAAACATTAAAAAGATCAAAGAAATCTATAGATCACGCAATTTTATGTGGATGCCCTGCTCCTGATGAAAATATTGATATCCATAGTAATAATATAAAAACCATACTCAATATCTACAGTGATGGTGATTGTACTGCTGCAGGAGGATCATATCTACAAACTGCAAACATTAATACTTTAATTAATCCAAATAGCAGAACAACGACAACAGCTTTAAGCAAACAAGCTCATAATATTACAAACATTCAATTAAAAATACATGGCGACGATCCAGAACATAGAGATACAACCTCCAACAGCATCGATCATTTACCAGAAATCATACAATGTTTAAATACACAGTACCCGGGAATACAAAACATTGTAGCGAATGTTCATAATGATGGGCTTCACGCTTGTCTTGAAGATACAAAAAATCACAAAAATGCCACTGATGAAATGCGCGAAGAAAGTGAAAAGCAAGCTCAAGAATTTTTTGATAAATATGGTATATCTATACATGAAAAATCATCCCTTGTAGAAAAATTTGATCAAGAGATTGGCAATCATCTTTACCCTATAGTTGAAAACAAAGTTGAAAAATTATGTGGTGGTAAAGGAGCGGTATCTACAGCTGTTAGCAAAGTTGTAAATACAACAATCAAAGCTGCAGTTCAAGTTGCTGAATCTCTAGAAAATGATCCCGTAGAAAACTTCATAAGGGACCAAATAAAAATTATTGAACAAGAACCTAATTTAAGCGAACAAACAAATCTCCTTGCTCAAATTCAAAATAAGTTATTTGAACAACATTCTTCTGAGTATATTCTTCAAAAGTTAGAAACCCATAAAAAATACAATAAATTAAAAAGAAATCTTGAACGGCAACAATTTTTCTCTCAATGCATCATCGGCACAACAAGAAACTATGAAACTATCTTAGAAGAAGCAGCTAACAAAAACAAAAAACAGTGGTTTTCAAATTTAAAACCGCAACTTGATGCTGCACAAAAAATATATCAACAATTAAACGATGAAGTAACTTTAGGATTTTTATCTGGGTACGATAAACTAGAACCACACACACAAGAATCATTTATGCATGATGCTTTATCTGGATATAATGAATTAGAAGCACAAACTCAACAAGCTCTTTTATCAGCTTTAAAACCTGATCTAGAAAGAAAAGTAAAAGATTATTTAGATAAACAATCACCAAAACAACGTGGACACACTCAAGGATTTATGTCTGCTGCAGCAGGTTATGTACCTTCATGGCTAAAAGCTTTATCTACAACAAATAGTTCATCTTCTGACAGCATATCTTCTTTAAGTTCTGAAAAAAAAGAATCTACAAGCTCTTCTGACAGAACAACTCAAGAAGGTAAAGATGAGTTTGAAACCATCAAAGAAAAATAATTAAAGCAAAAAAACCATGAAGTTTAAATTTTAGGGTTTTTTCATATAAACTGATCTAATAAACATAATGATATCGATATCTATGCATAACATCTTCAATATTTACAATACCTAATCCTTGCTCTATCGCTGTATCCAAAGCTTGGCGAACAAAAGAATCAAGGGATTCATATTCATATCTTTGTAAAATAGGTGCAATAGAAGTAAAATCTCTATGTTCTAAATCTTTAAGTGCATGGTATATTGCACGAGCTGTATCAAATTGGCGATTTGCAATTTCTGGTAAGTTTTTGATCTGAGCAATATCATGACGAGTTCTGCCAATAATACATTCACAATAATTTTGCCATGCTTGAATAGATCTTTGTTCATCCGCCAACATAAGATCGAATTCACCACGGGCTATCTGTAAATCAATTTGATCTGCATCGACCAAATCATTAATCTCAGCCTTTCCTTGAGCTAGTATTATAGATTTTTCTACAAATGAAGATTCTTGTTGAACAGAATCTTTAACACTTGCAATATAATTTGATAATGCATCGCCAAGATGCATACCCAGGAGCTCAGGAAAAGATTGATCCACAAAATCAAAACATTCTTCATCTGAAGCAATAAAACTTCCCAAACTACATAGCTGCAAGCTCATAACGACTATTAATATTTTTTTCATGATCATAAACACTTTTCTATATGAAATAAAACAAAATCCAATCTTCAACATTTATCATACTTTTGATTTCAATAAGAAAACAATAGATTTAAAAAAATTAGATTTTTTCAAAAAAAGATGTTATTTTATAAAAATAGTAAAAATAATTTTTTTAAGTAAAAAAGCGTGTCTGAACCCTCACCCCCCATCCAAAAATCAATTCTTATACCTCACAGCACAATCATCGTCGGCCTTTCTGGCGGACCTGATTCAATCTACTTATTGCATCAATTACACCTCATCAAAGATGAACTTAATCTTACCATTATCGCAGCTCACTTAGACCATGAATGGCAAGAAAACTCCAAATTGGCTGCGCAACTCTGTCAAGAATCTTGTGACACACTGCAAGTCAAATTAGTCATAAAAAAATTATCCCAGCTCAAATTTGAGGCAAAATGGAACGGATCGCAAGAAGAGTTAGGCCGTAATATGCGCCGCCATTTTTTTACAACCCTTGCTCAACAATACCAAGCGTCTGCAATCGCCCTTGCTCATCATCAACAAGATCAACAAGAAACATTTTTCATCCGATTATTACGTGGTAGTTCATTGACAGGTCTGATCGGAATAAAAAAACAAGATGGATTATACATTCGCCCGATTTTGAATTGTAAGAAACAAGATATTCTTGATTACCTACACAAACAGAACATTGCTTATTACATCGACCCAACCAACACAAGCGATAATTATTTGCGCAATCGAATTCGCAATCACGTCATCCCCGCATTACAACAAGTAGATCAGCGATTTGATCACAATCTTATAGCAACCATGAACCAACTCTCACAAGTCGAAGATTTTTTACAGCAACACGTTATAGAAATATTAAGTAATTTGTCCGCGCCTGAAGGCATTAATTTACAACAATTTTTACAACTACACACCGCGCTGCAACAGCGTATACTCTTACAACTGATGATTGCTGAGCAGGTAATTTTTACCCCAAGCCAAAAAATATTCAAGGAAATTATGAGGTTTTTAGAAAAAAGCGTGAAAGCCACACATAAAATTCATGATTCATGGATGATGCAAAAAAGTAAATCGCACTTTGCTATTAAAAAAATTAAAAAAAGTGATAAAAATCTATGAATTTTTTAAGAAAAATATCATACTCGTTCCCATACAAAGGAGCATATGGAAAACGAGAGAGAAAACAAATATTTTATTATATGGCTGTATATATCAATATTATTACATTTATTCGTGGTGATCATTATGCTGACAATTAAACCTACAACGTCCCCTTCTTCTGACCCTGACCCGGCCAGCCTTAATAATAACTCAACACAAGTTATTTTTATTCAAGACGAACCGCAACCAACTCAATTAACTCCTGACGAGCCGCAACCACAACTTCAACCTCAAATTGCAACTCGCATACAAGGTGGTCAAGTGGCAAATATGCAACAAGGTCAAACTGAGCCAAAACAATCTCAACAAGATACTCCAGAGCCTGCTTTAAGCGATGAATACAAAAAAGGCATGCACAATCAGACCAAAATAGAAGATCAAGACGTCGATGGTGGTGTGAATATTTTAGAAGATGCAATTATAGCTTCAGAAGAACAACGTGAAAAACAAGTGATTCCTCCTACGCCAACAGCTTCTCAGACAAAACAGCTCGAAAATCTTATCTCTGCTGCTCCCAACGATATTAAAACCATCATGAAATCTGATGATAAAAGCGCTCCTGCTGCAGAAATTCTCAAGACTATAATTTCTGAATTTACTCATCAAGCAATAGATGAAAAAGAAAAATCACAAAACAATCCCGAGCCAAAAGAAAATATTCAACGAGAAGTGCAAAAAATAGTCTCTCACAAACATCGTCCTGCTGATATCGGCTCAGAAAATGTTTCAAAAGTACAACTTTCCAAACAAACTGAAAAAATTGAAAGCAAAAAGAATAAACTTTCACTCTTAGACTTACAATCTGGTTTTAATCAATTTATTAAAAACAGCTCGACAAGAGAGATTGCCACTCCTACAGCTTCAGTTTTAGGCAATAGTTTATATTTCAGCTCAACAGGCAATGCTCAAAAAGATGATGAACTTGGATTAAAATTAGCAAGTTACTTAAATCAAACAGGTAAAATGTATGATAGCGCTTGCTCTTTGTATTCTACTTTTATTGTAAAATTATTACGACAACAAGGTCTTCCAGCTGACAACAATACGATTCAGATAACAATTGAACGATCTGGAAAAATTAGCGGAATTACAACAGTTCAAAGCTGTGGAAATGAAGCTATCGATAACTATCATATAAAAATTGTAGAAGCAATCGGCGATTTACCGCCCATACCAAAATATATCGAAGCACCTTTATGTATTGGAGCTCGTTTTACTTTTAAACGATAAAGCTTGTAAACCAATTTTATCTTGCCCTACGTTTTCTGCGAAAACTCCCAGACTTCGCCAAGGCTTCGTCGGGCACGGCCGGGATCTGTTGAGGTCAGCTGACCTAATCAGCTTTTTTAAGCGTATAGCGGCATGTCTTCGCTCTTCGAGTTTCTTCATGCTGACGTCGCCATAAGTCCGAATTAGCCGTAAGGCGATGACGGACACCGCCCCTGTTTCCGGAGATTTTTGATAAAAAATCGTAGGCTGTTTCATTATTTTTAATTTGATTCACAGAACCTAGCCTTCATTCATCAAAAAATCAATAGCACAAAAAGATTCATATTTAACGATTGAATCTTTTTGTGCTATACTATCAAAATATTAGTTCAATTTTTTCTTTATTAAAAATGAATACACATGAGCAACAAAAAAGATTACTATAAAATTTTAGGCGTAGAAAAAACTGCTACCGCCGCTGAAATCAAAAAAGCATATCATCAACTTGCAATGAAATATCATCCAGATCGCAATCCAGACAACAAAGAAGCTGAAGCTAAATTTAAAGATGCTGCTGCAGCTTATGAAGTTTTATCTGATAGCGACAAACGCCAAAAATATGATCAATTGGGGCATGCTGGCTATGAAAATATGCAACAAGGTGGTGGGCATGGTCATGGCGGTATGGATTTTGATCTCAATGATATTTTTAACAGCATGTTTAATGGCGGCCAGTCATCACAACGACGTCGACCATCTGGACCAACACCTCAACGCGGACAAGATCTTGCAAAAAATCTTTCTATCACGTTGAAAGAAGCTTATCTTGGTGTAAAAAAAGAAATCGCTTTTTCCCATTATTTTGCATGTACAACGTGCAAAGGCCAAGGTGCAAAGAGTAAAAGCGATATTACAACCTGCCAAAAATGCCATGGATATGGACAAGTTCAAGTTCAACAAGGATTTTTTGCTTTCGCTCAACCATGCCGTGATTGTCAAGGTCAAGGCTTTAAAATCAAAACTCCATGCGAGGATTGCAAAGGCCAATCTCGTAGAAAAGAACAAGAAATGGTTACGGTCTCAATTCCAAAAGGAATATTTGAAGGTGCAGATGTTCGAGTTCCAGGCAAAGGCGATGCTGGTGTTTATGGCGGCCCAAGTGGTGATCTTTATCTGCACATTACGATTGAAAAAGATAAACGATTCCAACGAGAAGATGACAATCTTGTGTGCTCAATTATGCTGACCTATCCTCAACTTGTTTTTGGATGCCAAATTAATATTGAATTAATTGATGGTACGCAAGAATCGATAAAAATACCAAAAGCATGCCCTGTCGGTGAAAAAATTATTGTTCATGGCAAAGGTTTTGCAAAATTACGTGGCACTGGTACTGGTAATTTAGTGGTTATTACACAATGCCAAATCCCTAAAAAATTAAGTGATTCGGCAAAAGACTTGCTGAAAAGCTATTCAGAATCAATTGGAACAGAAACTAAAAGTGAAGATGGCTTTATCAGTTCATTTTTCAAAAAGTTTTTAGGCTAAAAAACATTCTATAAAAAAGGGCTTACGCAATGTAAGCCCTTTTTGTTTTATCTTAATCAAAAACTATTTTTTATTTTCTAGGTGATGGACTACCTAAGTCTGGAGTTAAGTGACGTTGTTGTCCAAATAACTTTCGTGATGTTCTTGGAGAGTCTAATGATACAGAACCTAAAAAGAAATCACTATCACTTGAATGTGATCTCAATCTCATACCTTCAAAACCTTCATCTTCAGATTTTATTGGAGGCGTTGGATGATCATAATGTAAGTCATAAGAATCTTGACTAAAAGTCCTTTTTGATAATTCTGGTGTTGGATGATCATGTCGATCTTTCTCTGGAGTTTTACCTAAATCTGGAGTTGGATGATCTTTAAGATCTATAGATTGTGAAGAATGCCCTCGTATAAAACTCCCTAAACCATGTAACTCTTGATGAGAAGCTTGGCTTTCTAAAGAAATTGGTCGCCGAATAGTCAATCTTTGAATAGCTATAAACTTATTTTCATCACGAAAAAAAACATGCTTTTCTATAGGAAGACTATTTTTTTTTGGCTGTACCGATTGCTGAATCATTTCATCAATAAAAGAAACTGAGGCTGGTGATGATGCAAAGATTTCTTGGTTATTAATTGTAGTTGTTTGCGTTGATGAATTTCTAAATTTTGCAATACCTGCTAAAACAGCATACTGAGAAGGAACTAAAACATTACCTTCTTCATTTCCAGCATGTGATACAAAAATTACACAATGTCCCATCAAAAACAATAAAGTTTTCTTCATCATCCTTCACCTTTATTTTAATAACATTTTTCTTGGATGCATATAATCTCATCTATTTTTTAAAAAAAATCTATAAAAATATATTTTCTGTCCAATGGTATCATATATTTTTTTCAGAAAGTAAGAACTATAAAAATAAAGGGGGAATTATTTCAAATAAGATGATTTATTAAGCAACAAGCTCAACAATAACTTTACCTAATGATTATGAAATATCTCTTGTGTCAGTGGAAGTTATGTAATTAACAATACCGTTGAATTTTAAGCCTGATTTACAGCCAAATAGTTATGGGTATAGATTCTTACAGAATATCCATTCCTTAGCAAATCTTTTTCAAATTGACGATATTTTTCTATATTCATTGTATAAACATCTCCATGAGGATCTATTATGTCAACTTTAGACTCGTTAGGTTCTATTTTATTACAAACCGTTTCATAAAGATAATGATCAAAAAGATGTTCTTTTGGCTCTAAAGCTTTACAAAAAGCTAAAGACTTTTTATTTTTCTCTGACGCACTTTTCTCTGACGCACTTTTCTTCATAGAAACAGTTAGGCCAAAAACGCTAGCTATACTCTCTTTTTCACTAGAACAAACTATTGTTGTAAAAAATAAGCAGCCTGCAAGTAATATTTTCTTTTCCATAATACTCCGTATAGGTAATAAATAACCGACCTATTACTCTAATAGAATAGCAAAAAATAAAAAAGGTCAAGAGATTGACCTAGTTCGATACATATGAGCCATTTTGACCTCTATTTTAGTTTTGCATTAAAATTTTTCAATTATCGGAGTTTTGAGACAAACTGTTATTGAGTTGCCAACTTTTATAGAATCGGCTGTTGCTTTTTGCTGACTCAACTTTTCGATCATGCGATAAAAAAAATCGCGATCAACAGCTTTAACCACTGCCTGTTCATGGGCCTCAAATAAGCAAACTGGATAGCCTCGCCCTTTTAATGCCTGATCTAAAGCCACTGAACACAATTGATCAACTAATATTTCTGATTGCCCAATCCATGCAGGAAACTCTAAACGCACAATCTCTGATCCAACATGCAGATAGCAAAAATGAGGTTGTAAATGAATAGGATATAAATAACAAATTGGTGCTTTGCTTTTAAAAATAATAGAACGTTGATACGGTTTAAGATACAAATCAGCAATATCAACATCGGTTAATCGATCGATGACTGATGTGTGCTCAAGTGCCTGGTCATCGCATTGTGCAAGTTCCAGCTTACATAAATTCACCAATTCTTTGGTTCGTGGCAAACTCATGTATCCAGCAACTAACATTTTTTGCTGATAAAACTGCTCTAAAACGTGACAATAATAATTTAAGAATCGATCTTTCAGCTCCATGTCTTGCGCATCAAGATGAAAAAAAATCAATGAACCATCAAACAAGCAAACTGCTAATTCTTCTGGCAATTGATCTTTAATAGTAAGCATTTGCTGTAAAGCATAATCAAATTCATAGCCCTCACGTTGCATGTTCACAAAATCTGGTGAAGCAAAATCGTTGCTCTCATCAAACTTCGTCGTCAAAAAGGGCTCATTTCCATACTGTATTGCTTTTCCAGCAACTCCATATCGCAACTGAATAAATCCAATATTAATCAGAAAACATGGCGGACCCTGATGTTTATCATAGTAAATCTGCGATCCATCAACAGAAACAACAACATACCGATCTTTGCGCGGTATAATATTGATAACAGGCGCAAGTAAACCGCTCCAACCAGGAACTAATAAACTTTGCTTAATTTTATGAATTTTTTGCTCAAATAACGTGTCAATCGATATTTTAAGCCAAACTTGCTTGGCTATATTGATCTCTTGGGCAAATCCAACAAATAGGTCTGTTGACACTTTTTGCAGGGCTGTAACCAATTTTGAGTGGTCCAACATAGATCTAACCTTGCGTTTGAAATAAAAGTATAAAAACCGGACAAATCTTAAAAAATATGATACACTAATATAAATTAAAGTTTTACAAATATTTTAAATATATTCCACTTCTGCACAGAAAAGTAAGACGCAGAAGTTTACAATTTGTTGCAATAGGAGCAGGTTTATGATCAAAAAAATGGTTCTCCAACACCAAAAATTCCCGACGAAAGTCAATATCTCAAAAACAATCATATTTGATTTAAGTGGCGTTCTTCTCATCAAAAAAAATGCCAATCACATGATAATCGACCCACAATCAACATCTCCAATGTTTGTTGTCAACTTTCTAGAAACTATCGCACTTTTAAAAGCTTGCAAAGCTGCGGGTCATAAACTTTTTGTACTTTCTAATCTTTCTGTTCCAGAATATGAAAGAATTAAACAAGAGCCAGAAATCGCTTCGTTATTTAGCTTTTTCGATGATATCGTTATTAGCGATATGACTCCCTACGAAAAACCAGATCGACAAATCTTTACTTATTTCTGTCAACAATATAATCTACAACCAGCTGATTGCGTCTTCATTGATGACAAACAAGATAATCTTGATGGTGCAAACGATGCCTGCATCAACAAAACTATTTTATGCTCAAACTTTGATTTACAACACGTACGTAACGAACTTGTCTCTTATGGAATTTTACATCAAAGCGCTGCTCTAGAACTTAATATTCCAACAGGACAAGCATAACACTACAGATTTTAGCCCTCCATTTCCTTCG
>Ga0208373_1002782_pt1 | contig 18521 bp, 15 predicted proteins | sample RifOxyC2_FD_184036 | JGI IMG/M metagenome (GOLD analysis project Ga0208373, IMG submission 184036) | Soil microbial communities from Rifle, Colorado - Rifle Oxygen_injection C2 (SPAdes) | ecosystem: Environmental > Terrestrial > Deep subsurface > Rock core/Sediment | place: Rifle, Colorado... | reverse complement strand
ACTATTGCCAGAACTGCTAGAATAATATAAAATGGAGACATAGAATATTTGTTTATTTTATGAAGCCGGTGTCGGCTTTCTTCAGTTATTTTAGCTTACTAACACTAATAAATCAAGTCTCTATGGCATCACTTATTTTTTTTATTCTAGTTCTGGCGGTATTAGTTATTTCTCATGAATTCGGTCATTTCATTGCGGCCAAAAAAACTGGGATGAAAGTACATGAATTTGGATTTGGTTTTCCACCACGTCTTTTTGGTTTACAATTTAAAAAGAACGATGCCAAAAAATGGCGCTTGGTAAAAGGTAATCGCGATCTCAATGAAAGTGATGAAGAATATGGTACTGTCTATTCACTCAATTGGCTGCCATTGGGTGGTTTTGTGAAAATCAAAGGCGAAAACGGTGAGGGCAAGGAAGATCCAGAAAGTTTTGCAGCCAAAAAACCTTGGCAGAAGGCAGTTGTTTTGTCTGCTGGTGTAATAATGAATGTTATTTTGGCGATGGTATTGCTTATCGGTGGTTATATGATTGGTTTACCACAAACTATCGATAGTATCAGTGATGTTTCCAAAATTAAAGATCGACGTATTGAAATTTTGCAAACTATCCCAGGCAAACCAGCAGAAGCGGCTGGTATAAAAGCAGGTGATGTAATTTTACAGGTTGGTACATTACAAAATCCTCGTTTGAAAGAATTGCAGGATTATGTGGATCAACATAAAAATGAAGAAATATTGGTAAAGGTTCAACGTGAAAAAGAATTTTTTGATAAAAAAATAAAACCAGCAGTTTATGCTGATACTGGTCGTGGTGGCTTGGGAGTAGCAATCGCTGAAATTGGAACGGTGCGTTATCCATTTTTTTCAGCTATTTGGGAAGGGGTAAAATCAACCTTCTGGTATTTGAAAGAAATTTTTGTGGCATTTTATTTGTTGATTAAGGGGGCGTTTTCTGGAAATGGTGTTAGTGAAGCGGTATCTGGACCGGTAGGTGTGGCGGTAATGACCGGTCGTGTGGCACGCATGGGTATCATTTATTTGATTCAGTTTATGGCGATGTTGTCACTGAATTTAGCCGTCTTCAATATCTTGCCAATACCAGCTTTAGATGGTGGTCGTCTGTTGTTTGTATTAATTTCCAAATTACGTCGTAAAGAAGTTTCCCAAAAATTGGAAGGTATGTTTCATATGGTTGGTTTTGCACTTCTGATGTTGTTGGTTATAGTGGTAACTGTGCGAGATATCAATAATTTCAAAGGTGCGATTGGTGCTTTTTTCTCAAGATTGTTTTAATATAATATGCAATCAAAACTAGAACAACTAAAATCCGAAGCATTGCTTGCTTTAAAATCGGTCAAAGATAAAACTCAATTGGAAGAATTAGAGAATAAATTTTTTGGTCGTAAAAATGGTGAACTAACCAATATTATGAAGGGGCTAAAAGATTTGGCCGATGATGCTCGAAAAATTATTGGTCAAGTAGCCAATGATGTAAAGTTGGAGATTGAGAGTGCTCTGCAAACTAAAAAAACGGAATTATCTCAAGCTGAGTGGTTGGCGAATTTAGAAAAAGAAAAGTTAGATATTACTCAGCCAGTTTTGCCAAAAATTGAACGCGGACATTTTCATCCAAATACAATTGTTCAAAATGATTTGGAAAAACTTTTTACATCAATGGGTTTTATGTCGCTTGATGGTTCAGAACTTGAAAGCGATTATTTTAATTTTACAGCATTAAATATTCCTGATACTCATCCCGCTCGTGATATGCAGGATACTTTTTATGTGAAAGATCATGGGATTGATTCAGATATTCCTTGGGTGATGAGAACGCAGACTTCAGCGATGCAAGTCCGCGCTTTACAAAAATATGGTGCACCAATTCGTGCGATAGTGCCGGGAAAATGTTTTCGTAATGAAGCTACGGACGTTCGTCATGAACATACTTTCTATCAGCTTGAAGGTTTTGTGGTGGGAGAGAATATTACGTTTGCTTATTTAAAAGGCGTGCTGGAAACGGTGGCCCAACATTTGTATGGTGATGAAACAAAAGTACGTTTGCGTCCAAAATATTATCCATTTGTGGAGCCTGGAGTAAATGGTGAAGTGACCTGTTTTTTGTGTAAAGGTGAAGGTTGTCGGGTCTGTAAAAATACCGGTTGGCTCGAAATTTTTGGGGCCGGTATGATTCATCCGAATGTTTTAAAAGAGGGCGGAATTGATACTACTAAAAATCAAGGTTTTGCTTTTGGTTTTGGATTGACTCGTTTGGTAATGCTTAAATACGGTATAGAGGATATTCGTCATCTGGAAAGTGGCGATTTGAAATTTCTAAAACAGTTTTAATATGTTGATATCCTATAATTGGTTAAAAAAATATGTTGGTCTAGTGGCAGTAGATGCCAAAGAAGTGGCGGATAAATTGAAGGCCACCACTGTGGAAGTGGAAAGCCTACAAGATCAAGGCGAATTGTTACAAAATATTGTGATTGGTAAAGTGGTGGTCGCAGAAAAACATCCAAATGCAGATAAGTTGAAGCTGTGTAAAGTGGATGTTGGTAACGAAGAATTGCAGATAGTTTGTGGTGGTAGCAATGTCCGTGAAGGCATGCTTGTAGCTGTCGCCAAAGTTGATGCCAAAGTGCAGTGGCACGGTGAAGACAAATTGACGGTATTAAAACCAACCAAAATTCGTGGTGAGGATTCTTTTGGTATGATTTGCGCCTCGACCGAAATTGGTTTAGGAGAATTATTTCCACTTAAAGACGAAAAAGAAATTTTGGATTTAACTGAAAAAAATTATAAAGTGGGTTTGCCGTTAGCTGAAGTACTCGGTTTGAATGATTGGGTCTTTGAAGTTGACAATAAATCACTGTCCAATCGTGGCGACCTTTGGGGTCATTATGGTATGGCCCGTGAAGTAGCGGTTTTATATAACCGTGATTTGCAAAAATATGAAACAAAAAAAATAAATCCTGGAAAAGATTTTAAATTAGAAGTAGAAGTGGCTGAACCAAAACTGTGTTCACGCTATATGGCGGTAGCTATGTCTGGCATTAATGTTGGTCCATCACCATTATGGTTGCAAGAAAAATTGATGACGCTTGGTCATCATCCTATCAACAACATCGTCGACATTACGAATTATATAATGTTGGACTTGGGGCAACCGATGCATGCCTTTGACTCTGTTAAAGTGGAAGGAAAAATTATTGTGCGTTTGGCTAAGTCCGGAGAAAAAATTATTGCTTTGGATAAAAATGAATATGAATTAAAGGAAAATGATTTAGTGATTGCAGACAATAAAAAAGCTTTGGCCATTGCTGGTGTGATGGGCGGTAGTGAAAGTGCGATTGATGATGGTACGGTTAATATTATTTTTGAATCAGCCAATTTTAATGCAATAAATGTTCGCAAGACGTCTACTCATTTGAATTTGCGCAGTGATTCTTCAATGCGTTTCGAAAAAAGTCTAGATCCAAACATGTGTGAGATAGCTTTGCAAAAAGCAGTCGAATTAGTTTTGGAATGTTGCCCTGAAGCCAAAGTAATCAGCAAAGTTGTAGATAAACAAAATTTTTCTTTACCCGTTGGTCTAATTGAAGTTCCATTAAATATATTTGAGAAGAAATTGGGTGTAGTTATTCCAGAAAAAGATATTATAAATATTTTAGAACGTCTAGGGTTTGAAGTAAAATCAAAAAAAGAAAATTTATTTATAAAGATTCCAACTTGGCGTGCAGTTAAAGACGTATCCATTGCTGAAGATTTGGTGGAGGAAGTTGCAAGATTTTTTGGGTATAACAATATTCCAGCGGCTTTGCCAAGTTTGGAAAATAAATCACCACTAGCTAATCCATTGCGAAACTTGGAGAAAACTGTCGCCATGATTTTAGTAAAAGAACTGGGTTATACTGAAGTTTATAATTATTCTTTTGTTGGACAGGATCAAATTACAAAATTGGGGGATGGATTGGAAAAATATCTAGAATTAGACAATCCACTCTCAAAAGAGCGTCCATTCTTGAGACGAAATTTGTTACCAAATTTATTGGAAAATATTAAAAATAATATTGAATATTATTCAGAGGTAAAAATCTTTGAAATTGGAAAAATATTTTCCACCCATCAGGCTGGTGCAAGAGCAGATAGTAACGGTGATGGTTTGTTACCAAAACAAGATACATGGTTGGCCACTATGTTTGCCGCTAAAAAAGAAGAAACACCATTTTGGCAGGCACGTCACGTGTTGGAAAGCATCTTTGCTGAGTTGCATCTCCAAATTGAAACATTACCAGCAGAGAAAATTCAGCCATGGGAACATCCCACTCGTTTGGCTTTGGTTTCAACACATGGGAAAACAGTCGGAATAATTTGTGAAATAAATCCGTTAGTTTCTCAAGGGTTGGGTATCGAACAGCGGGTTGGAGTACTGCAGATAAATTTGACGACACTATCTGAGTTGTTAGAAATCAATAAAACAGTTTCCAGCTATCGTCCAGCTTCTGGTTATCCAGAAGTTGTGCGTGATTTGGCTTTCTTGGTAAAAAAGGAAGTTGAACATTCTCAGATTCTAGCCTCGCTTCCAAAACTTAGTCCGATAATTACAAATGTGGAATTGTTTGATGTGTATGAAGGTATAAAGATTGGCGAAGGTTATAAGAGTATGGGATATAGTATAACCTTGTCTGATCCAAAAGCAACATTAATTACGGTAGAAGTAGATGTGATAATGAAAAATATTCAAAAATTTTTGGAAGATAAATTTGGGGCAGAGATGAGATAATCTATTTATAACTGAATTAGTCGAACTTCCATCATTTATATATAAGCTGTTTAAATAATTTCATTGTATGCTTTTGGATAGAAACGCCGCAGTTAAAATCAAAAACCAGAAATTAAAAAATTCTGGGATTGTGTCAATTGATGTTAATCTTAAAAGTCAAAGAAAACAAAAAATTATCATCGGAGCAAATTTAATAAACCAGATTGAAATTAATATTAAAGCCAAAAAATACGATAAAGTAATAATTTTTTCTGATTCCATAATTAAAAAATTGCACAATGATTACCTGAATGAGGTCGTAGAAGTAACCGGCGCGATAGGAATCATAAATATTAAGGCGGCTCCACACATAAAAGATTTTGCTTTTTTAAAACGAATCATAGACAAATTAATTAGTTATCGTCTGAATCGTGGTAGTGCTATCATCGCGATCGGTGGTGGAACATTGATTGATCTAGTGGGTTTTGTCGCTTCTCTTTACATGAGGGGTATAGATTTTATTGCAATTCCAACAACCTTGATGGCTCAGGGCGATACGGTAATTGGTAAAGTTGGGGTAAATTACGAAAAATTTAAACATCTTTTGGGTAGTTTTTATTCGCCAACCTTAACTTTTTCTGACTCATATTTTCTAAAATCACTTAATGAGCAAGAAAAATTTAATGGCTTGGTAGAAGTTTGGAAGCACGCTATTCTTACAAGGGATGAACATCTTTTGAATTATTTTTCTGAAGAAAATTTTTATAAACTTAAAAAAAATACCGGTGTTTTACAAAATATCATTGCCAGTTCGATTGTTATCAAAAAAAAATTCGTAGAAAGGGACATTTTTGATATTAACGGCAAACACGCCGCTCTAAGTCTTGGGCACACTTTCGCAAATTATCTTGAACAAGGTGGTAATATTAGACACGGAGAAGCAATTCTGGTCGGAACAATTTTTTGCACGTTTTTATCTAATAGGGCTAAAAAGCTGACGGACAAAAAAGCGAGTCTGATTTTCAATATGTCCAGAAAATTTTTAAAAATTTTAAAATATAATAATAAGTTAATTTTTAAAAAAGTTAAATCAGAAGAAGTCGTCATAGAAAGCCTTAAATTCGACAAAATCAATACTGTAGAAGGCTCTTATAATTTTGTTGTTCCTGCTAACAATGGATACACGCAGCTCAAAAAAGTAAGCCGAGAAGAAATAAAGGATTGTCTTATATTGTTGAAAGCTTTTATGAAAGATAACTATTTACGATAATTCATATGTTGAAGATGGTCAGAAAGAATTTAAAAAAAAATAATTACGAGGAAGATTTTCAAAAAATCTTAATGGATATTTGTGTCAAAAAAAATAAAAAATCAATAAAGATTTTCGACATAAATGGTGGTCAAACTGACACCTTGAAAAGAGTTGTTGAATTTAAAGACGAGTCACTATTTATAAAAATAGGAGAAAAAGTTGACAGAGAAAATCAAATTTATTTAAACTCTTTTTTTAAAAATGAGCTTTTTTTAGAAAAAAATAAAATTTTTTCAGGTGGTAATAGACTTGTATTGCCGTACCTTAACGGGGTGACTTTGGAAGAGGTATTAATAAGTGAGCATCTAATATTAAATTCAGATCGATTAAATTTCATAAAAAAAATACTGAATAAAACTTTTAAAATGTTTTGGTCACAAAACTTATCTTCTACAGAAATAAATTTGGACGAAGTAATAAAAAATATTGAAGAGCGAACCACGATGCTTTATAAAGAAAATAGCGATCTTGCTAAAATTTTTTCAAAATCCGTCATTTACAAGATAGACGGAAATAGTGTCGAGCTGCCATCGATTGAAAAGATGTTGGTAAAAGTTCTTAAAACTTTTACCAACATTAATAGTTCGGTTTTCTCGTGCGTTACTGGCGACTTTCAACCTTCAAATATTATTATTACTGGTCAGGATTTTAAAATTGTTGATTTATCTAATGGAAGCGACATGGCGGACTTTGCCCTTGATGTTGGTAAGTTCTTTAATTTTATTAATCGATTTCATTGCATCGCGAAGGTACGAAATAGAACTAATGACGAAACTAAAAAAGTTGGAATAACAGTTGGACAATTTTTAATTGTGGAATCACTTGATTATCCAGATCTTTTACAAAGAAAGCTAATTGAAAGTTTGGAAGAAGATTTCTCTTCGTCAATAGTTAAAAATAATGGGGATTATACTTTCCCAGACCGTTTGAAACTATACAAGTTTGTCGTTAATTTAATAACGATCCGCCGTCATTTAAAATTAGGTGTGCCTTTAGAATCATTAATTTCAGTTCTTGTTGATTCCTATTACGAGCTTGAGAGAAAGGTTTTTAATATTTGATTTTTATGTCACGATATAGAGAAAGAATGCCAAACTTGGAAGAAATCACGTTTACATCTAAGGATATTCCTGAAAATATTGAAATTACACCTGAATTACTTTCGGAGCAAGCTTCGGAAATTTTGGCGAAGTATTTTGAATTCGAAGGAATAAAGAATTATAAAATACTTGAAACTAATAAGACTAAAAAAAGTTTTTTTGGTGCGATTGAAATTGAGGGTGAAAAATTTTTTTTTAAGTTTGCCAGTCGCGACTCAATTTTTAAAGAATTGCAGGGTTATCGTCTCGCTGGTGTGTTCCCTCACGAAACTGTAAGAGGCCATCATTTTGCCGAACAGTGTGCTTTTTATATACAGGATTATTGCGAAGAAGTTGCTTCCGGCGATCTCTTAATGACTAATCTGAATTCAGTAATGTCTACTGGCAATCAATCCGAACACGAAGCGGCTTTATTAAGGAGTGGAAAAATGTTGCAATGTGTTGCGAATATATTTTCTAGAACTTTATCAATTGAACCGCGAGTTGAAATTGGTAAAAATGATGCTTTTTTTAATGACCGACTTATTCCTGGGGGTAGAATTGATAAATATTATAGCTCAGATAAAATTATTTTTAAAATCGGAGATAGGACTATTAGCGTAAAGGATGTCATGAACGGTAGGTATTATGTAAACGAAGTTCAAATGGATAATAGTATTGAAGGACACCTAAGCGCTGCCAAAGATAATTTATCTCAAAAGAAACCAAGATTATTTATTCTCTCTCAGGGCGATCCTACGGAAAGTAATATAACAGCAGATGGTAATTTTTTTGATTTTGAAGTTGCTGGGATGAACCCTTTGGCTCAAGAGTCAGCAATTTTTTGTGCACACTCATATTTATCAGGTCACTATATTACCCCAAAATATTCTGAATCTTCGAATCCGCAAGATCGCGATTATACAGATACATTTTCTAAACAAATTGAAGTCAAGTATGAGATTGCTCTTGACGGAAATTTAAAAATCGATTTTCGTTATCCTCTTCCTCAATTGAAAAAAGATTTGATTGGTCAGTATAATAATATGATTGTTAAAGCTCTTGAGAAGCAGCTTACACCTGAACAACAGGCGCATTTGGTTAGCGAATTTAAAAGCGCTATGTTATTAAGATTGATTGGAGTAAAAAACATTTTTAGATTAGAAGAAAAGGATATTTTGTTATATCTTGGTCTGATTGCGCATTTTATGCAAGACAGAAAATTTCAATCCATTTCAGAATATATTGAAAATAAATTTGTTGCCATATGAGTATGAATAAATTAAAGGAATACATCGCCAAGGGAAAAGAAAAAACATTAATTTTAAGTTTAGACTTAGACAACACTTTGGTTAATCGCGATCTGGGAAATAATTGGGTATTACCACAGACTATTGAATTACTCGATAAATTAAAAAAGCAAAACAAAATCAAATTATTAATAAATACGGGGAGAGAATTAATGGGCTACGCGGCGTTCTGCAAAGAAGTGACTAATATAAATAACGCTATTTTAGGATCAGGAAGTATCATCTTGGTGAATGGAAAATCCATTTTTAATAAGCGAGGTGAAATTGAGAAAGAAATTGTTGAAAGATTTCTTAATTCTGTTAGAAACGGTGTATTGCCATTCGTTGATTTCTCACATTCTCAAGGAAGATCTTTATATTTTAACGATGACGTTGTAGAAAAGGAAGGATTTATGGATTTGTTTTATTCACAAAATCCAAGGGGTTGGTTCGGAGATGTTTTGCCTCCATGCATTAGTATTAAAAATGATGATACCCACCCCAAACAAATTTTTAGGGTTGAATTTCCAATTTCAAATGATCAGAAAATATTTTATGATAAAATCTCATCCAAGAGTTCAGATGCAATTCAATCCATGGCTGATTTGCTTGGTACTGATTCTTCGATTGAGAAAAAGTATATGCTTAAGAAAAAAGCCTTTTTTAATGATAAATTTAAGGACAGGTGTGTGTTTGGACGATTAGAGCGTAGTTCTAAATTTATTAATAAAGGGATTGGCTTAGTGAAATGGCTGGAGCAATCAGAAATATCAATGTCAAAGGTTTTGGTAGTTCATATTGGAGACAGGGATTCCGGAATAATTGATGATACACTTGTGAAACAGCATATCACTGATGCTTTTATGATTATGGTTGGAGAAAAAAGTAAGTCCGATAATTCAAGTGTTGATTTGTATATGAAGGGTGCAGTAGATCAAGCTGTTTATGACGTTCTCGAGATGGTTAATGTCTTATCGAACCAATAATTTATGTTTAAAAATAATCTGCCAAGTTTTAATGGGATCAATTTCATAAATTACTTTATAATTAAAGAAGATCGGGAAAAAATGGGTAAAAAACTTTCTTCTGACTCAAGAACGTTTAAAATATTAACTTCTAAACATAATGAAACAAGATATCTGGAAGAAATAACTGAATGGGTGGCAAGCCAACTTGAGGATAAAAAGATTATTATCATCCCGTTTCCTTCGACCAATATGGATAAGAAAGAATCGGAGCAGTTGCCGTTTTTGGTTGTAAAAAAATTGAACAGTCTTTCTGCAAAATGGGTTGATGGCAATGGAATTATTTTACGGAGCGTTTCTTTACCTAAAAATACACGCAATGAAAATGAGCAGCTTAGAAGCTTGTCTTTAAAATCAGATAAGTTAAAAGGATTTTTTGATATACTTATTATCGATGATGTTGTTACTACTGGCAGTTCTCTTCAAGCCAGTCTTAAACTTTTGTTGCATTCTGGGTATAGTGCTAAAGCATTGGCTATAGCTAGAAAAGTACACCTTAATGAAGTTCCCACTGGTGGAGTATATTAAAATCTTAGATCTGTTGATATATGAAAATGTTGTATGTAGCTTTTAGTAAAATCGAATCTTCTAATCGAGGAAATCAAATTCAGTGCAAAAGAACTTATGAAGCTCTTTGCAAAGCAAACTCAGAAACCTACGGGATTTTTTTGGGCAACGATCGTCGTGGTTTTTCTAAAATCAGGCAAGACGGCAACACTTTTTATGTAGACATGGACACGAAATCACTTGCTTGGATCGAAAAATATTTTCACATCGCAATTTTAAAAAAGATTCTATATCCGTATTTATTTATTAGACAAAGTATTAAAATTATTAAAAAAATCCAATCCATTGATTTGGCTTATGTAAGAATATTCGGTTTATCGGACGCTGAGCATTTGATAAAAAAACTAGGGAAATTAAAAATAAATCGTGTTGTATTGGAATTACATGATTTAGACTACGCAATTTCTATTTATCATCACTTGTTCGAAATTGTGATACGTAAGTTTCAGCACAAAAAATTATTTGAAAGACTTTCGAAAAGTTATCCAACAATTTCACTGGCCACGGTTTCTAAGGTACTCGCTGATTCAATAAAAAAAGACTTTAATTTTCATCCACCTATTTCAGTAGTGGTCAATGTGCACGATTTTAGAAGTGTAAATCAGAAGGTTATTAATTATAATAAAGAAAAATTTGAAATAATTTACGCGGGTTTAAATTTTTTTAAAATTAAAGGCATAGATTGTTTAATTAAATCTTTATATTTTCTTGATAGTCGATTCTCGATCAAATTGATTGGTGGAAGTGAAAAACATCGAAAATCTTTCAATTTTAAATTTAAAGACCTTGTTGATTCCCATCGTTTACAAATAATTCCTCCGATGGAACACGAAAAGATTGAGGAGTTGCTATATAATTCTGACTTTGGTGTTATTCCTCTGCCAAGTGGTAATTTTTCGTCTTATACATCGCCATTAAAGATGTTCGAGTATATGGCAATTGGGCTGCCAATAGTAGCTAGTAATGTTCCGGCGGTTCAAGAAGTACTTAACAATGGGGTCACTGCTATTTTTTTTGAACCAGATAACGCGGAGGATTTGGCGAAAAAAATACAATATTATATTAATAACCCAGAATTAGCAAAGGAATTTGCCTCAAATGCACGTGAATTATCAAAAAAATTTACATACGAGAGACGAGCGGAAGTCGTTCTTAATTGTTATAACCTCAGCTAAATATTTTCAATAAAATCACACGAATTGACAATTATTGGAAAAAAGACTACACTTTAAAAGTGTAAATATGGAATACCATATAAAATAATTTAGTACGTTAATTTAATACTATCGTAATTGAACCGCCCAAAAGGCGGTTTTATAAGTCTTTTATGCAGTCAGAACGTAAAAGTGAATTACATTCTAGGGCTAAAGAGCATGTTATTAAAATTAGAGAGAAGATCAAGGATGCTGTTTTGGCTATGGAAGTTAAAAACTCGACCATGACTAAGGAGTCAATGCGAATGTATTCAGGTGATGCTTTGGCGGCTAGTAAAATTTTAGCAATTAGCCAGGAACGTGTTGAAAATTTGAAGCAACTTTACCCTTCGCCATATTTTAATTTTTGCGAATTTATAATAAATGGTGAAAAAAAGAATTTTTATTTTTCAAAGTTTTCATTTAACGAAGAGAATATTTATTCCTGGATTACTCCGGCTGCGTCCCTTCGATTTGAAAAACCAGGATCAGCCTCTTATTTCCGACCAGATGGAAATAAGCAAGAGGGTCAACTATCTAGAAAAGATCAATACACGATTGTCGATGGCAAATTAATATTTTTTTCAACTGAGGAAGCAGGAAAAAGCGCAGAATTAATTTACCAGGAAAATTTTACTAAGCATAAACAGGGGTTTGTATTACCTGAAGTAGTCGAACAAATGGAAAAGGCCCAAGATCAAGTTATACGCGCATCTTTTAAAGATCCATTTTTAATTTCTGGTCCGGCTGGTTCCGGAAAAACTACTCTTGCCCTACACCGAATTGCTTATTTATTACAATCGCCAGAAACAACCGAATATTTCTCTCCTGATTCGATTATGGTCATGGTTCAAGATGCTGGCACCAAAGAATATTTTTCGCATCTACTTCCAGACCTGGGTATTAAGGGCGTTTCAATAATCACTTTTGCTGATTGGGCTTTTTCAATTTTAGGTCTTCAAGATTACAAATATTTTATAGGGGTAGATCTTTGTGATTCGGATAAATTTAATTATGAACATTTAAAATTATCAGCCTTGCGCAGCCAGAATTTGAATTATCAGAAAATTAATGTATATTCGATGTTGTCCGAAATTTATGCTTTTAAAGAAAAAGCTGAACAAACATTGTTTATTCGTCAAAAACTGGAAAAAAGTTTAGATCGCATAGATCTTACAATTCTTCTTCAGGATTATCTTAACAAACACCAACACTTTTCTTTAACAAAAGAATATTATGTAGAAAAGACAAATGGCGGCTATCGAAAAAGGAAGATTGCTTTTCCAATACAATACAACTTAGCAGTCATTGACGAGTTCCAAAACTATCTACCCGAGCAGGTCCGTCTTTTTAAGACTTGTATGAATCTACGAATAAATTCGATTGTTTACGTTGGTGATCTTGCCCAAAAAACACAACTTGGAACGATAAAGGATTGGCAAGATATCGGAGAAGAGTTTAATCCAGAACGTTTGGTTGTCCTGCATAAGGTTTATCGCAATACTAAACAAATACTTAATTTTATCAGATGCTTGGGCTATAAAGTTAACATTCCAATTGAAATAAAAAATGGAATATCGGTAATTGAAAACCTCTTTACTTCAAAAGATGAAGAAATTAATTATGTAAAAAAATTTATCAATACTTCACTCAATTCAACAACAGGAATTATTTGCAAAGAAAAAAGCTACCTAATCGATTTTAAAAAAGAGTTGAAAAACATAAGCAATGTTTATTATCTTGATTATAAAGAGGCACAGGGTGTTGAATTTGATCAAGTTTTTATTGTAGGAGTAAATAGTGAGTCGTTTCAATTATTAGATGTTCCCGAGGCAATTATCGAAGAGTCAAAAAAGATTTATAAAGACTTATTGTACGTTGCCTTAACTCGAGCGATGACTGAATTACATATTTTAGGAAAGGATAGTTTAAAAGAATGTATAAAGCATTTAATATAATCAATTGAGTTATGATAAACGACAAAACTAACCTGATTTTAGATAAAGCAGTTACATATGCATCTAATGATGAGTTGAAAAAAGGGATAAGCTGCAGTCTTGAGTTATATGATTTAAATTTTAAGACTTTTAAGGAGTGGGTAGAATTGAATTTTTCTGATTATCGTTTAGTACATCGTAATATTTATCGTAAAAAGTTAATTGAACTTTATACATCCTACAAGCTTTTAAATATTGGTAAAAATGAAACCTATGCTGATTTAGCAGGTGGGCGCTTTACTTATGTTCACAAAATAGATTGTAAAAGAAAAATTCTTCACGATTTGCATTTTTCCGATGAATTAAAAAAACAAATGAAAGGTGTGGCCGAAATAATTGAATCATCGGCGGATAGTATCCATTTGCCGGACAGGAGTATCGACTGCATATCTAGTCACCATTCATTTGATCATTTTCAGGAAGATGTGGATATTAAATTCGTGGCGGAAATTTGTCGGCTCCTTTCGAATAACGGCAGGTGCGTTATCGTGCCGGTGCTAATCGGTGATCGTTATTTAGAAGTAACTAATAACGAATCATTTAATAAACATTTTGATCAAGATGCTGATCAACTTTTTGATGAAACCGCAACTTTACCCGGCAGAGAACTATCGGGATTTTTTGCTAGAATTTATAATGTTGTGGCATTTAGAAGGCGGATATTAAACAATATTGATATGGATAGGTTTGAAGTGAAAATTCTTGAAATAACGATGGATAAAAAACTTACTCCATTCATGGATTTGCCATGTAACTATATGGCTGCTAAAATAAATTTTCCATATCGGGCTTTATATATTCGAAGAAAATAATTTTAGTTATCAATATTATAAGTTGAAGGTCAGCATTTCTGCTGGCCTTTTGAAATCTTTTTGGTTAGTGTTTATCGCTCGTTTTTAAAAAATCATTGAGACACTGACATCCAGTCTGTGGCTGATGCTAATGAAAGCGTCCTGTTCGTATAGCTTTTCCTTTCCGATTGTAATTATATCGCCGTAAATTTTAAAAGAAGTGATGAGATTAAAAAATCCAGATGACCAAATACTGGACAGTATGATTTTAAATAATTTTTCCAACCAATTAAAAGTTAAGCAAATTATTGACAAAAGTCTTATTTTTGTATATCGTAAATATTGTACATGGTGTGTACATTTATAGGAGTAGAGATGGCGACTTATGGTCTGGATTTTGGAACGACCAATTCGTCCCTATCCATGAACACTGGCAACAGTGTGCGAATGATTGGAATTGATCCTTTTAGCTCGAATCCCGAGTTGATGAGGTCGGTTCTGTTCTTCACAAATGGGGGTAGGATTTTTACGGGTCAATCGGCGATTGATCAATACGTGGAGGACATTTCAGACGGACGGTTTATGAGATCGTTCAAGACTCTCTTGCCGTCACAGTCGTTTACCACTACCAATGTCGGTGGGCGTCAGTATGATGCAGTCGGACTCGTCACTGTCTTTCTGACCCAATTGCGTCAAAACGCTTTGCGGGTAGGAAATGAAGTTGACAAAGTGGTGATTGGGCGACCGGTCGTTTTCTCGGAAGATCAGCTGATGGATCAGCAGGCACAAGACCGACTTTTGCAAGCGGCTCTTCGTGCCGGATTCAAGGAGGTAACTTTCCAGTATGAGCCAATTGCGGCTGCGCTGCTGTTCGAAGCTTCGTTGCCACCCAACCAGTCTCGCTTCGTTTTGGTCGGTGATTTCGGTGGTGGGACCTCTGATTTCACGGTCATGCGCGTCGGGGCAAACCGGAGTATTCATCGGAAAAACGACATTCTTTCGCTGGGCGGCGTCTACATCGGTGGGGACACCTTTGATTCCGCTCTGATGTGGGAGAGGGTTGGGCATCGTCTTGGACGAGGCGTCAAGTATACCAACAACCTAGGGCATCGTCGCGAGATGCCAGAGAGTATTGTTAACAACTTGCGCCACTGGCACACGATCTCTATGCTGCGCGATCGTAAGATCCGTACGCAGATCCTCGACATGATGGAGACAGCCAGCGATAGACAGGCTCTTGAAAATCTTGACAGGTTGATCGACGACAATACTGGCTATTTCCTGTTTCGATGTATTGAGGAAGCAAAGTGCCTTCTCTCATCCTGCGAGGAGGCTACGGTCAGATTTGATGGATTAGTACATCCAATCAGCGAGACAATTCAACGCGTACAATTCGAACAGATCGCGGCCGCGAGCCTCGAAAAGATCGAACGATGCGTTGATGACACGATCGTCGCATCTGGGCTTGCCATTGATCAGATTGACACGGTCTTTCTCGCGGGTGGAACGTCCCAGATTCCGTGCGTTCGTCGTATCTTTGAGACCAAATTCGGTCGCGATAAGCTTGCACAGCAAGACGCGTTCACGAGTGTGGCCTATGGACTCGGCCTCAGTGCGGGGACTGAATTCTAAAAATTTTACAAAGGAGGTGGATGGACTAGCAGAGATGCTGGTCCTCATTGTTTATAAATGCCAGAAACTTTAAATAAATTTTTTTGTTTTTATATTTACAAAAGATGTTTTTTCTGTAGTTGTAAATTTTTGAGTTTGGATTATTAAAATATGTTGAAAGTAATAAAATTAGGTAATTTGTCCAGGTTTTAAGTTGGTTGTGTAGTAAAAATGTGGTATAATACATTTATAATTTTTAAAAGAGGGAAAATATGTTTACAGATTCTAAAGATGTTTTATATTTAGTCATTTCATTTTGTGTTGTGTGGGTTACGTTTTTCTTGTGTTGGATGTTTTATTACTTGATGAGGTTGTTGCGTAACGCTAATCAGATTGTTGAAGAATTTAGGGTTCGTTTGCAAGCGTTGACTGAAGCTATTAATTATATTCGTGGTAAAGTAGAACACATGTCTGGCTTGTTAACTTTAGTTACCGATGGTGCTTCAGGGTTATTACAAAAAGTGATTGCAAAAAAAACTAATGAATGGGTGAATACGGGTTCAGATAAAATTAATAAAACAGCAAAAGATGCGGTGGCAAAGGCGGTGGCAGAAACGGCGAAGAAGATGAAGAAAGTGACTAAGTCCATTAAAAAATAAATAAATATTGTAAACAAAAATCAGCAAATAGTTGCTTTTCGCTTTTTTCACCCGCGAGGGTGAAAGGATGAGCCTCGGCTCATAACCCGCTCAAAGTAACTATTTGCTGATTTTTTATTTATTTTATTTTTCTGAATTTAGTTCATGTTCCCAGCGGGCGCCGAGGAAGATGGTGAGGGCGAGTAGTAAGCCGAAATGGCAGAGGATGGAAGGGAATTGAATATTTATGGCTGGAAATATAACGATCAAAATAAATGTAGGAAAGGACATTAAAAAAACTGCTGTCGGAAACGCAAGTATAATTCTTTGTTTTTTGTGGTTTCTCTCTCTCATGTAAGCTCGAAGACTGATAATGCATGCGGCCAAGATAAAGCTAAAATAATAAGCAACATAAATTCCAAATCGAACAGAAGAAAAAGGTGAATTTACGTTGGAAAAAACATTACGAGCAGTGACAAAGATATCGTGACATTTACCCTCTACCACAAAGTTATTGATCATTGTAGCACCAATAATATACACAACAGGAATTATATAAATCCAGAAAATATTTATTTTCATTTTAAAATAATGCAAAGTGGAATGTAGTCCAATGGCTGGTAATAAGCTGTACGCTATAAAACCAAGTCGCATCCAAAGATCAGGTTGGTTGGTTTTGCAAAACATGAACTCGGTAAATTGATATAAACCTAAAAAAAACATCAAAATACTTGAAAAATAACGCACTCGATTTTTTGGATATTTCCAAGGTATTAAAATTGCAAAAGACCATTCGATTATCGCAGTGGTTAAAGAAACAGTAGGATTAAAGCACATATTTTTTTATTAATTTATTTGATTATACACTGTTAGGGTATAGTTGTGCTAATTTTGACGGTGGATATCATATAGAGTATGATTAATATATGTTTTAGCTTATTTATTATTAGTTATTAAATATATGCAAAATCCCTTTGAAAATGCTTTAATTCAGCTGGAAAAAGCGGCCAAAATCATGAATTTGGATAAAAATATTTATGAAATTTTAAAACAGCCAGATAGAGTTTTGACCGTTTCTGTGCCGGTTAAAATGGATAGTGGCGAAATTCAGGTTTTTACCGGTTTTCGATCACAATATAACAGCGCACTTGGTCCCTATAAAGGCGGAATTCGCTATCATGAAAATGTTTCACTTGATGAAGTAAAAGCGCTATCATTTTGGATGATGGTAAAATGTGCGACAGTGAATATTCCAATGGGTGGAGGAAAAGGCGGAATAATTGTTGATTCCAAAAAATTATCAGTTGGTGAATTGGAAAGATTGTCGCGTGGTTATATTCAAAAAATTTGGCGTGAGATTGGGTCGGATAAAGATGTCCCAGCTCCTGACATGTATACTACGCCACAAATTATGGGCTGGATGCGTGATGAATATGAAAAATTGGTAGGGCATGCTGATCCAGGGGTGATTACGGGTAAAGCTATTGCCGATGGTGGTAGTGAAGGTCGTGAAACTGCTACCGCTCAAGGTGGAGTGTATGTAGTGCGAGAATTGGCTAAAAAATTAAATTTACAACCAGCTGAAATTAAGGTAGCCATTCAAGGCATGGGCAATGTTGGTGGTTTTATGGCCAAGTTACTTAGTGGAGACGGCTATAAAATTGTGGCGATAAGTGATAGTAAGGGAGGTATATATAATGAAGGTGGATTAAATATCGAAGCGGTGTTTGAGCATAAGAAACGAACGGGTTATTTGGCAAATTTTCCTGAAGCACAAAATATTTCTAATGAAGAATTGTTAGAAATTCATGCTGATATTTTGGTGCCATCGGCGATGGAAAATCAAATCACCATTGAAAATGCCAATAATATTAAAGCCAAAATTGTTGTCGAAATGGCCAATGGACCAACTACCCCAGAAGCCGATGAAATTTTGGCTGGGCGTAATATTATTGTCGTACCAGATGTGTTAGCAAATGCAGGTGGGGTAACAGTAAGTTGTTTTGAATGGGAACAAAATAACAAAAGTGAACGTTGGAGTGAGGCGCAGGTATTGGCTAAATTGGAACCGTTAATGATTCAAGCATTTGGTGAGGTTTGGGAAACAAAAGAAAAATTTAATATTACTATGCGCGCGGCAGCATTTGTAAAAGCCATTGAGCGTGTGGCAAATAAAATCAAAATCTAATATGCCGGAGTTGCCAGAAGTAGAAACCATTCGTCGTGATCTAGAAAAAAAGATTGCTGGTGAA
>Ga0208373_1002779_pt1 | contig 18530 bp, 16 predicted proteins | sample RifOxyC2_FD_184036 | JGI IMG/M metagenome (GOLD analysis project Ga0208373, IMG submission 184036) | Soil microbial communities from Rifle, Colorado - Rifle Oxygen_injection C2 (SPAdes) | ecosystem: Environmental > Terrestrial > Deep subsurface > Rock core/Sediment | place: Rifle, Colorado... | reverse complement strand
TTCGCCTTTGTCTCAGGGTGACGCTTCGTGTCAATTTTAATACATATTTTCTGTATTGTCAACAGTGGTTTTCCACCTTTTGTGGAACCAAAACCAATGATCCGGATACTTTTTTATAAAACCTTCTAAAATCTGCGTATATTTCAATGTAAATAATTCAATATCTTTTTCATTATTACCGCTTTTTCTAAAATCAAGTGTTACAAATTTTATTTTATGCCTTATTTTTTCGGGTTTTCTTATACAAAAACCCATTACTACGGGTAAATCCGTATGAAGTGCAAATACAGCCGGTCCTTTTGGCGTTGAAGCAAGTTTGCCAAAAAAATTAATGAAGATACCATCCCTTCTACCTGCATCCTGATCCGATAACATAGCGACAAACTCGCCATTCTTTAATGCTTTAATTACACTTTTTAAAGCCATTTTAAGAGGAATTATCCCTATGTTTTTGAGTTTTCTGTAAAAATTTAAAAGGTTATCAACATATATATTATGCTGTTGTCCTACCAAGAAGCTTATAGGATAACCCTTATTACGGGCAACTGCTCCCATCAACTCCCAGGATCCAAAATGCCCTGCAATTAAAACTACACCCTCTTTTTTCATAAAAGAATTATCCAGACATTCCGTCCCTTCAAATTCTATATTGTTTTTTAAGAAATCTTTCATTCTTAATTTGGGAAAAGATAATAATTCAATCATTGACATTGCAAAATTTTTATACGACCTTTCGGCTATGCTGAATATTTCAGAATAACTTTTATTCGGAAATGCAAGATTAAGATTTTTTAATACAACATCCCTTCTTATTTTTAACATATGAAACGCTATACTGCCTAAACGCCTGCCTATCCATAAAGAAAATTTTAAAGGTACAAGTAAAATGAAAAAATTGGCTAAAAGCAATATTGTAAATTCTGCAAAATATTTTATATTCTTTACTGTAAATACAGTAACCTTTACTCCGGATTTTCTCAAATCATTAAAATTATCTATCTTTATTTCCATATCTTGTCTCGCCGTAGCTTTAGAGAATATGCGGATACCTTATCTTTTGCTGTATCCTATATCCTGTATCCTGTGTGCTGAATCATTTTATTCTCTCATCTTCTTTAGCATATAAACGGCTTGCAAATTCTTAGGATCCAGTTTTAAAACTTTTTCAAATTCAGTAACGCTTTCTTTCAGTTTGCCCTCGTAATAATAAGTAATTCCTAAGTTTAAATGAGCGTCAATAAGATTTGAATTAATATTTATAGCTTTTTTATAGTTTTCTTTTGCCATCGCTCTATTGCCAATAGTGAAAAAAATATTTCCAAGATTATTATACGCACCGCCATTTTCTATATTCGGATCAATTTCAGCGGCTTTTTTAAAATTTTCTATGGCTTTCGGTATCGCTTCCTTATTCTCTTTTATTTCATTTGCCCATAAATAACCTAACTTAAAATATAGCCGTGCATCCGTTGGGTTGGAATTTATCATACTCTGAATAGCTTTTTTATGCTTATCGGAATCCAAAATCTTAGTACTTAAGAAATCCTTGTTTTTAAAAACCATTTTCCAACTTCTATACTGCTTTATAACCATATTGTATTCAAGAAATATTATACAAAACAATAAAATCAGAGTAGTAAGTGTTTTTCTGCTGTTGATATATTTTATCTCACAGTCATCTGCAGAAGACGAACTTATCCCAAATATCATAAATAAATAAAATGACGAAATAGTAAATCTCATGTCCACAGAAAAAATATTCTGGACCAAAATCCCACTTACAGATGCCAGACAAATTTTTTGTAAAAACATTTTATCTTTGTAATATGCATTCATACTAAATTTTCTATATTGAATGAAATAAATTGCAATTATCCATAAAAATATCCCAAAACCTATTATCCCGGTTTCAGCTAAAATCTGAACAAATTCAGAATGCGCATCATTTACAATGTTTTGCATTTGCGGCCAGATTTTCTTGAGTTCATCAGAAGCATAGTTTGGAAAGTTTATATGAAAGGTTCCTAATCCTACGCCCAAAAAAGGATTATGCGAAACCATTTTCAATGAATCCCTCCATATCAAAAGATGTGCTTGCTGCCGTAACCAGATATTTTTCGTTTTATAAATAAATCCTGTCGCAGTTAAAGCAAATATTAATAAAAATATAACCCGCTGTCTTTTCGATTTCAAAAAATTGAATATTAGTATTAAACTTGAAACTCCAAAACCTAACCAGGCTGCACGGCTTTTTGTAAAAAATAAAGCTATTAAAAATGTCAATAAAATAATTATCCATAAAATCTTAGCAGAGGTATATTTACTTATTATAATCTCATACAATATAAATGGAATAGAAACAACTATGAAAGCAGCAAAAAATATTGGATTGCCAAAAGTGGAAAATATTCTATCTACCTTGGGAGTCATAATAAACCAGAATCCGCCATAATGTGTAATAATTCCATAAATTACGGATACAAAACCGCCTATCAACCAAAATCTAATCAGTATTTCCGGACTAAAATTTTTCGGCAATATATTCGCAAATATAAAAAAACTCAAAAAACATACAATAACCCTATACATTTCTAATTCGGCAATGTGCAGGTTTGATGAAGTTAAGTATAGTCCTGCGGAGAAAAAAAGCCAGATTATTATTGATTTGTTTAATTCGGTATTTTTAATAAATATTTTTCCTGTTGCACTTTTGGTAAAAAACCAAAAAATAAAAATTATAAAAAGACCGGTTTCCAATGCCCATAATTTCCATCTTGTTATTTTTTCATCAGGAATAATCGGTATTAAGAAAAGAAGTAAACTTGTAATAAAAATAATTGCTTTTGTAAGTCTATTTGAACTTATATATTCTTTCATTTTTTAAATTATTTACCTGTTTTTGTTTCATTACATCTTTTTATTATTCTCTCAACTCGTGCAGCAAGTTCTAAAGGATTAAATGGCTTTGTAATATAATCATCAGCACCTATTTTTAAGCCCGTGAGTTTATCTTTAATTTGAGATTGGGCAGTTAACATTATTATAGGTGTTAATCGCGTATCGGATGTTTCCCTTAATTTTTCGCATATTTCGTAACCGTTCATTTTAGGCATCATTATGTCAAGTATAACTAAATCCGGTTTTTCTTTTAGAATTGCTTCATACGCATCAGCCCCGTTATTATAAGCAACAATATCGTGCCCGTCATTTTCAAGGGCAATTTTTATTAATTCCAGAATTTCTAAATCATCGTCTGCAACAATTATTTTTGCCATTCAACGCTCCTTAACCTGTTACAGTAACTAGAGAAATTACCAATAAAGCAGAAATCGTAATTATTGAAATTACAATTCCAACGGGTGTTAAAAAAAAGCTTTTCTTTACTTGCTGTCTTATACCTACTGGGGTTTGAATTACTTTTAATGAAATCGTTGTTGTATTACCCAATTTATCATTTGAACTAACTTTTATTATATTCTCTCCTTTTATCAAAGACACTTCTGCCGAAAATTTGCCGTATCTGTCTACAGTAACATAATTACCGTTGATGTTTACACGCCCATCCGGTTCGGTTGTGCCGCTAACCCTAACGTTTTTATCAACATATCTACCATTATCTATCGGTTCTTCAATTGTTAATGTCGGTGGTGTTTTATCCACAAGTATTTCTTTATAAGACGATATTATTCCCTCGGCACCTGAAGCATCAAGATAAGAAACACGCCAAAAATATCTACCATCTGTAACTTCAGTCTTTTTAATATCAAATTTTTCATAAATAGGCCTGACCGAATCAAATACTATATCATTAAAATCTTTATCCTTCGCAATCTGTATATGATAGTGTGTTATATCAAGCCATTCTGAAGCTGATTTTGATTTTGATAATTCCCCGCCAATATTTATTTCGTTTATATTTTCTATATTCGGTTTGTTTAATTTACCGATTTTTGGTTTTTCCATATCTAATTTGCCTTCTTTATTGATTCTTTGTTTTTCATCCAATAATTCCATACTCGGTGGAAGTTGTCTTGGTTCTATGGGCGGTAAATTTATTTTCACTTCCGTAGAATATCCCTCGGGGACAGTGACCGTTTTGTTTTTCGCTGTTACATCTACCGCACCTTTATACACCGCAACTATGGTTGATTGATCTTCTTTAACCTTGGTTTTATAGTCTGAAATAGGTGTTTTGGGAGTTATTTTAGGCATAACAAAAGCGGTAGGAGTTCTTATCGGAATATTTGTAGCCCGGATTTCACCTGATAAAAGCCGTGTTTCATCTGTTTTTTCTTCCGGCTGGATTATAACCAGTGAAGAAGGACCTATAGTCATAGAATTGCCCAATGGTGATTTGATGCCTGCATAAGAATTTTCAAGGGTTCTGACACAATCTTTATTATAAAGTTTCATATTTTGTTTAGCTTCTGCCCAATTAATCTCAACCTGACGTCTTACTTTTACTTCACGAATAATTGATGTAACGGTAGAAGAACGCAATTGTTCTTTTATTAAAACAATAGGTATTTTCAGTTTCATGCCAGGCAAAACATTATTCGGATCAGCTGAGATATCGTTAAAATTCAAGATTTCAGGCCACCTGGATGGTTCCTTGAGATAATGAGTTGCTACACCCCAAAGAGTGTCTCCGGCTTTTACCTCAATTTCCTGAAGATTCTGCTGAGAATGAAGACAATTAAAATCCGTAAGAAAATACATAAAAATAAAAAATAAAAGCATCTTTGAAATTGAAGCTCTGAATTTGAAATTTGAAATTTGAAATCTGGAATTTATTTTATACAATGACTTCACCTTTTTCATCTTTTTTTAAGCCCTTGGGAATTGAAAAAGAAAATTTTGAACCTTCCTTTAGTTTTGACTCAACCCATATTTTACCAAAATGAGCTTCTATGATATATCTTGTAATTGTAAGCCCTATCCCGGTACCACCCTTGCTTCTACCGCTAACCTGCTGAAATTTATGAAATATCTTATCTAAATATTCGGAAGGGATACCTTCTCCCGTATCTGAAATTGACACTTCAATATTTTCTTCGTTTTCTTTTGAAGAAATTGTGACCTTGCCGTCAGGAAAAGTATATTTCAATGAATTACTTACCAGGTTTATCAATACTCTTTCTATCAAGCTCTCATCTGCAGTAATGTTCGTTGATATGATTTCAGAACTTAATTTTATTTTCCCTTCAATTGCTTTTGACATAAGGCTGTCACAAACTTTTTCCGCTGTTTCTTTCAAATCAAACTGCTTTAAATTCAGTTCCATCCGCCCGACTTCCAATTTAGCGATATCCAGTATATCATTAATCATACCTAACAACCGGTTTGATGATCTATTGATTATTTCAAGAAAATATTTTTGTTTTTCATTAATCTGCCCCACACTGCCATCCAATAAGAATTTGAGAAATCCTAACATAGAAGCTAACGGATTTCTTAAATCATGAGTAATACCATGGAAAAAATCCTCTTTCATTTTTTCAACTTCTTTTGCACCAGTTACATCCCGCATAATAAAAATTATGCCTACAACAGTTTTTTTCATTGGATCAGTAATAATCTGTGTAGAAACACTTATAATGAAAGGCTTATCGGAAGATAAGTCAACTTCTTTTATCGTGTCGGGCTTTTCAGAAATCTGTTTTAATGCATTTGATAACTTTTCATTTTTTACAATTTCAAAAAGAGATGCCTTTGAATCTTTCGGTATATTTAATATTTTAGCTGCTTTATCATTTAATAAAACAATTCTATTATTTTCCTCCGTAAGAATAAGACCGTCATTGATGGAATAAACTATGGCAGATAGTTTATCCGCTTGCATTTTTGTATAAATTGAAAGTTTATTTATCATTTCACTGAAATTTTCTGCTAAATCGTGCATTTCATCTCTTGTTTTAATATTTACTCTTTGACTAAAATCACCATTCGCAACACTTTTTGATACATTTATGATTTTAAGTATCGGATTGGATAGCGATTTTGTTAAAATATATGAAATACTAATTGCAAATAGTAAAGCTATTATAATGGTAATCATTGCATTCCTTCTCATTTTAATCATAGAAGAATATGCTTCGTTTTTATTTTGTTGGAATATAACGCTCCATGGCAATCTTTTCACTGGCGCATACGCCCCAATCATATCAATCCCACCATTGGATTTATATTCTTTACTACCCACTCCCGCCCTCATAATTGCTTCTTTTACCACCTGTTCAGTGGAAAGGTCTTCATTACTAATTGCCAGTTCTTTTTGCTTATGCAAAATAACCTTTCCATTATTATCAATAATAAAAACATGTCCTGTGGCACCGACATTAGTTTCTTCAACAATCTCGGCAATATTATCCAGTGAAATGGATACCTTTAAAATATATTTGTTTATTAAGATAAAGTAAAAATCTATGATTGGATGCTCCCGTTCATAATAAAGCGGACTCACCTGGTATCTTTGGGTCTTTTTAATTGCCAGGAAGTATTTATCTTTTGAATAATTCTTAGGTTTATATTCGTTTTTCCCAAATTTAGGATTTGCAACCATTATCTCATTACCTGTTTTATCAATTATTGACGTCCTGACAAAATCATCTGAAGCAATTAAAACGTTTCTTAAAATATTCATCTGTTCAAAAGACGACAAATATTCCTGGTTTTGCGTGGCAATCACGAAACTCATCCTTCTATCAATATTTTCTATTTTATCGTCAATTTTTTCAGCAAGTGTCGTAGTTATTTTTATGTAATGTTCGAGCATCAGCGTTTGCAGCATTTCCCTGTTAATATTAATAGTTAGAACCCCTATAACTATAAGGGGAACTATCGCTATCAACGTGATAAAAATCAGAAATTTTGGAAATAATCTTATTCTCATTGTATTTAAACAACTAAAACAAACTTCTATTGATAATTATATTTTTTATCCACCTTCGAATCCCGACAAAATCGGGATTGATTCGGCAGATTCCTGCTCTCAAGTAAATACAAATACTTGGATTTTCAATTTTGAACGAACGTTTTATAAATTAAATTACCGCCCCTGTTTATATCAAACAATACACCCTCGGTAAGCGAAACTTTTTTTATCACTGATTCAAATTCTAAAATCGTTATAGTCCTTTGATTATTTATTGCCCTAATAATATCCCCTATATAAAGCCCCATTTCATCAGCTTTTGAACCCGCTTTAATATCAATAATTACCACGCCTTTCTCATCTGGAGAAACATTTAATTCACGAGCCATATCGCTTTTGAATTCTTTTACACTCATACCATTCCAACTCGCAGTTTGTTCTTTTATATTTTTTTGCTCAGGTGAAGATACCGAAACCTCTTCTGTCCATTCCCCAAGTATAACAGAAACATTTTTCCTTGTTCTATCTCTCCAAATAATCACGTTTATCTTCTTATTCGGTTCTGTGGCTGATACTATATCCTGCAATTTTTCAACGGAGTCGATTTTTTTCCCGTTAAATTCAAGTATAATATCGCCTCTTTTAAGACCTGCTTTATCTGCTGATAAACCGTCTATTACATCGGTTAAGACAACTCCGGATATTTCTTTTAATCCGGATTGTTTGGCAAAAACCTCATCAACATTTTCTATTTTTACACCTAAAAATCCTCTTTCAACCTTTCCTTTTGTAATTAATGAATCCAGTATGTTTTTGGCACGATTAATCGGAATTGCAAATCCGACTCCGACTGAACCCCCGGATTGAGAAAAGATAGCCGTATTTATACCGACAACTTCTCCAAAAATATTTAGAAGTGGCCCGCCTGAATTACCCCTATTGATTGATGCGTCGGTCTGAATAAAATCTCTATAAACATTACCTTCTACACTTATGTTTTGCCTTTTCGCAGAAATTATACCGACAGTAACGGTCTGCTCAAGCCCAAACGGCGAACCAATAGCAATAACCCACTGACCAACGCGTATTTTATCGGAATCGCCTAATTTTGCTATGATAAGTTCTCCGTATGGTTTTATTTTAACAACTGCTAAATCCGTTTTCGCATCTTTGCCTATAACTTTCCCTATATATTCTTTGTTATTTGCTAATTTTACAGTAATCTTTTCTGCATTTCTTACAACATGATAATTTGTAAGTATATAACCGTCTTTGTCAATTATTACACCGCTTCCTGCACCTTCAACTCTTTTCTGGCTATACCTCTGCTGGGGTTGGTTTCTCTCCGGTTGTGAAGGTCTGCCGAAAAATTGGTCAAAAAAATCTTCAAATGGGTCTGAATAGAAAAAGTTAAAAGGAAGACTCTGCCTTATCACCTGCTCTGTATATATTGAAACAACCGTTGGTTTTATTTCATCTGCAACATTTGCAAATGCATCCTGTAAATTCAATACTTCCTTTGAAACGGTATCAGTTGTCCTAATTCCCAAGGATGTATCAATTTTTCTCTGTGATTTCCCGAAAAAAAACGCTAATACCACTATACCAAGGCATATTACTGTCCAAAAAAACCATTTTCTAACAGAATTTGAACTACTCATAATAACCTCCCAATAGAAACAAGTTTAAATTAAAAGTTAAAATAAAAATTAAAAATTTATTTATACCTTTTGACTTTGTCTCGCCTCTATTTCAACTTATAACTTTTTATTTTAACTTGACTTTATTATTACTTCATTCTTAACGCCGGAACTTGTATAATTGCATCCTGCAGAGGTATATCATTACCTATAATATCGAAAATATCTCCTGTCGGTAAAAATCCGGCAATTATATAACCCCAATTCGCAGGATTACCTCTTATATAGGTTTCCGGTATTAAAAACTCGACTAAATTTCGCTGAGATTCTTTTTTTATACTGAATAATTTTATAGCGGTAGGGAATCCCCTATGATTATATCTATATAAACATGCATCGGCAGTCGAAACCGAAATTGCATATTCCCATGCAGATAACATATCCGTGAAACCTTTGTGCCCAAGAAGAAAAGAAGTCTCTCCGGCATTGTTTTTCTTATTCATATCTATATAAATATCCACAACCTCTGATTCTTGAGAAGAAACAAAAATATTAAATGTAATACCAAGCGTAGATTTTTGTACTCCAAAAGAAATAATATTACAACTACTTAAAATTATATCTTTATCAGATTCATCGTTAAAAAAAACAATATATTCATTCGTTGTCGGAGATGGCAAAAATAAATTATCAGCAGACACAAAAAACGGAATTGAAATTTCCGAAGGCGGTTTAATAGCTATAATACGATAAACATTGGAAAGTCCGGCTCTAAACCATAAATCATTTTCTTTCTTTTTACCAGCATCGTAAGACACATAATTTTCAAACCAAATCGGCTTTTCCAACGAATATATCTCTTCCAATGCCGCCTGATATTTTTCTTTATCATAAGAATCTGATGATTCATATTCAATTAGTTTCAATTGTGCTTTCTTCAGATGTTCCCATACTAATTTCTGGATTGGGTCTTCTATCCAGCGAGATAAATCAGGCTGTGATATTGTCATTGTACTTTTTAAATCGAAAAATGCTTCTGAAGTAGTTATAAAAACATTGTAATCATATTCCTCTAATATTACCCTTGCTTCTTCCGACATAATACCCATATATGGATAAAAAATACTCGGTTTTTTACCAAAGATTTGTTGATAAATATCTTTCCCCTTCTTAACCTGCTCTTTAGCATTATCTTCAAGATGTATTTTTATTAAAACCGGCAATATAACCTCTGTATAGGTTGTGCCCGCAAATTCATTATTGTCTTTACTTGCAATTTCATTTACCAATTTTTTATTTTCGTCAGAAATACTTGCCAATAAATCCATGGGAATGATAAAGACATTTTCTGAAATTATAGAAACATTAACAGCGTATTTCTTTATTTCATCTTCATTGTTTATATGAATAATTGCCGAATAAACAAGGTTGTTTAAAAGTAAAAATGGTATTATAATAAGCTTCTTCATTTAATAATTAAAACTGAAGCCCTTCCGCCTTTCCCGTCATCAGCCGAAACAGGATTATTGGAATCTAAAATCCAAGCACCATCAACCTTAAATTTATATGTATACTTTCCAGGTCTAATGGGTATTGTAATATCCCAAATTCCCTCAATATTCCTTGTCATAACTCCTTTTCTGCCATCCCAATTATTGAAGGTGCCCGCAACAAAAACCTTTTGGGCAGTAATAGATCTATATTTAAAAATAACGCCCTTATCGGTTATTTCCGGATAGTTTACTTTTTTAACATCTTCATTTAAAAGTTTTTCTGTCTGTACCGCTTCTTTTTTCGCCTCTTCCTGTTTTTGTGATTTACTCTTCCCAAAACTGCGAATACGCTCAACCAACATTAAGGAAGGGAAAGATACTATTGCTATACCTAAGACAAATCCTGTCCATAAAAGAATTTTTCTTAACATCCACTTCCCCCGATTTTAACAATACCGTTCAGTATTAATATTTTAGATGCACTCTCGCATACTGAGGTGTATAAATATGTTTCTTCAAAATCCTTACCTACAGCGAAACTTCCATGTCCTTTAACCAAAACTATTTTGGAACTTCTTAACATTTCAGGGATTCTTTCAATTTCTGAAACCACAGGAATCTCCGGTAAATAATATTTCCCTTCTGCATCAATTGGAGTAATTTTATCAAAATTTAGCGACAGGACTATAGCATTCGGTGGATGTGAATGTATTATTGCTTTAATATCTGGATTAGCAAGATAAATCGCCCTATGAATTTTTACTTCAATGGATGCACCGGCATCTTTTCCATCGTTGTCTAAATTCACTGCAACAAAATCCTTCAACGACAAATCGCCCATTTGAGCATCATGGCGAGTGATGTAAATCCTGTTATCCTTTCGGCAAGAAACATTTCCGCTATGCGAATTGTTTATGCCCTGCAAAAAAAGTTCTCTTCCATATTTTATAATATCATTAAACATAAAATCTCCTAAACCGCGGGGCTTTCGTGCCCTGCACCCCTGCTAACTTTTCTTTACTTGCACAAAGAAAAGTAAGCAAAAGAAATGCACCCCGATGGCTATTTCACTCGTAATTTCGAGCTCACAAATATTCCGTAAATTACCGTGCGAGCCCCCGTGTCTAGTTTTGTCGCAGACAAAACTATGCGTGGTTTCGGCGGATAAACTCCACTTGCCCGAATCCTTCGTAGCTTTCTTGTCCACCATAGCTTCAGCAACGGCGGAAGCGAAGAAGGACTCGCTCATTGACAGCCATAAGGGGGATTTAAATTCAAAAGATACATGACATAAATACTAAATAATTTTGTCTAACAATCCTTTTAAAGCAATTTCATGTTAAATTTTCAGTTATATAAATTATTTGAATATCTTCTGAAAAAATATTGTTGCTAAACTACCTATTATAGCAGCAAATACCATTAAAATAATTTGATCTTTATTTTTCTTAAAAAAATTAGATTTATTTTTTTGATATATAAATTCAGTGATTGAAAAATTACGTATACTTAAATTCCAACTTATTATACTCCAAATAAAAGCTATAAATAGTAATGGGAAAATAGCATTTAAAAATATTATTTTTCTAACAGAACATAATAAAATTATTATTACTGCATATATAATTTCAAAAGCGACTAATAGTAGCCATGATTTCTTTGCAAGGAACCATCGAAATTTTCTTTCTCTTACCAAAATAATATCTATTATTTTTTTTATAGCACCTATAACTTTAATATCATTACTATTAGAATAAATACTGGCACTAAAATTATTTAAATTTAAACTTATATAAGGATCGTATGTTTGAATTTTAAAATTATTTAATGTTTCAGTATCTTCGGGAATTTCCTGTATTGTTTCATATTCAAAATCTTTTATTTCAAACCCATATCTATGAGGAGATAATTCTTTTATAACATCCTCTATTTTTTCCAAATCTTCACGGAATAAATGAGGCATTTTAAAATTTTGACTAAAACTTTGATTCATTTTTTTCATATTTTATCTAACAATCCTTTATCATCTTATTTTATCTTAATAGTTATTATAGATCCTAGAATATATCTTATATTTTTTACTTTTCAAAAACAAATAAATGTTCATGCATTAATAATAAAAAATTGTATTCTTGTGATTTCTTTGTCCAAAAAGGTGTTGTTCTACAATTCCATTGACGTTTTATGATATCTTCTTTTAGTTTAAAACCTGCTTTCAAGAATTCTTGCATTACTTTATAAGCCAAGGTTACATAATACTTTTTTCTTCTTGTATCTCCAATAAGTATCGCACAATATTTATTCGTCTTTAAAACTCTAAAACATTCTTTTGCTATTTTTAACATTTCATTACAAAATTCGTCTATATCATGAATGTTAGATAAATCACCATCAATTTTACCATTACTATACTTAATTATATCTACATATGGAGGATGCGTTGCTATTAAGTCAATTGATTCATCTTTAATTGATTCTAATTTCCTTGCATCACCAATATTAATCATTATTTTTGCATTACTTTGTGACTCAAAATCAATTGCCTTTTTTGTTATATTTATCATTTCAGGGTTTATATCAATCCCAATAAAATTTCTATTTAAAAGTTTACATTCAATAGCAGTTGTACCGGACCCAACCATCTGGTCAAGTACAATATCTTTTTCTTTTGAATATCTTAAAATAATATTACGTGATATCTGCGGTGCCCAATTACCTCTAAATGAAGAATTATGTGTAGCCCAATCGCCCCTTTGTGGAAAAGACCACACCGTAGTACATTCAAGTTTAAAATCTGTAGGTTGAAATGTTTCTTCCTTCATATTAGCTTTGTATACCACCCCCACCACCTTCGTTAGTTTTACCACTTTTCCATCCAGTTTGACCATAAATAGAAATTGACATAGGATGTTTTAATATTTTCCTTTCACCTTCACAAATTCCATCAAATATACAATATCTATTAGAATTAAATATCACTTTATCTTGTGATATTTGACTTTGTAACCATTTTTCTCCAACTGGTTTCATTGGAGAACATCTTCTTAATTTACTTGAAGGTCTGCAGGCTAATTTACCCATCCTATATATCAAATAATCTATAGATGCCGGGGTCGGAGGTCTATGGTTATTAGGTATTTTATTCCATATTTTCCATACTTCTCTCCACGCTTTTACGTTCCATTTATCAACCAGAGTATATTGATAACAATACACATCAAGGTAACTAGCCAACAACGGTATCCTAAATTTTAATATTCCTGTGCGCATCGCGATTCTCATTGTATTTTTATCACTCATAACATTAATTTGTTCAACACCTTCTTTATATTTCCATACATTTAAATCTGCCATATCTCTTAAAAACATATCAGCTTTTTTCTGTGAAAAACCATATTTTTCACCTTCAGTTAAAGCATTTTTTATATCTAATACATTGCCATCGTGAATTTTATTAATATTATATGCGCTACCCATATACTTTTGTTTTAACAATTTCGCCGATTCTCGCATCCAAGGTTTTCTTTTATCACGTTGAGAATCTGCACCAATTCGGTTTAAAAAATTATCAATTAAAAGTTCATTAGATAATATTTTTTCAGGATTAAAAAAATCCGGTTGTATTTTAAATAATTCAAATGGATTTATTTTTGTATTTATATCTATTTTGAAATCTTGTATCGCAGTAAAAAAACGAACATTGGCAATATCTTCCTTTTTCAGATCCAAAGTATTTAATTGAACTTTTATATCATTTTCTTTATAAATATTTTCTAATATTTGTGCAATTTCTAAAGCTTTATTTTTATCAATACAAGGACTCAATATTACTTCATGATTTTTTCCCCAATACTTATGAAATTCAGAAATATATTCCGAATCTAATTGTTTATTGGTTTGATAAAAATATTTATTTATTTCGTCCAATACTTTAGCAACCATCTCATATTCATTTTTAATATTATTTTTTAAATTATCAATATTTATATTGCAACCTATATGATTAGATATTTTTATTAAAAAATTTAGGAAACTAGATACATTATTATTCATATATCGCTTCTCAGTAATTCATTACAACTAATTCGTTAATTTCTCCACGTTCAAAACCATTACAGTTTATTGAACGCCTTGCTTTTACATATTCAATTCTAAAATTTTTATACAGTTTTTTGATAAATGGATTATATGAATTACTTAACATAATTTTACATTTTTTCTTATCTAATTCTTTTATAATATTAGCAAGTCGTTCCTGTTCTTTTTCGTTAAATGAATCTTTAGTATAACTTGTAAAACTGGAAGTTCGGCTAATTGGTTGATATGGCGGGTCCAAATAAATAAAGTCGTTTGGTTGAATATATTCCAAACATTTATTAAAATCACCTGAAATAATTTCAATACTTCTTAATGCCATATGTACTGCTTCTAAATTATCTATATCACAAATTAAAGGATTCTTATATCCACCAAAAGGTACATTAAATTTACCATTACTATTAACTCTATATAATCCATTATAACAAGTTTTATTTAAGTAAATTATTCTTGCAGCTCTTTCAAACATATCTCTTTGATCCTCTGCTCTAATTTTGTAAAAAATTTCTTCTAAATTCATAAACTTTTCATTATAAAGAATCTCAATTAATTTATTTACATCTTTTTTGATCGCAAGATAACAATTGATCAGATCTTCGTTAGAATCAATTAAAATAGTTTTTTTATTGTTTAATCTACCTCTGCTATAAAGATAAAAAAATACAGCACCACCACCTAAAAATGGTTCAAAATAGTTATTAAAAACAGCTGGAAATAATGGTTCAAACTGTTTCAACAATTGTCCTTTACCACCCGCCCATTTTAAGAAAGGTTTCGCTTTTTCTATATTGTGTACATTTTTCTCTAATAATAATGTCTGCATTTTTATATCTCAAAAAGTTCTTTTGCGTTTTCGTCAGTTACTTTTACGCCAAGTCCCAAACCTCCGCCTACGCATAAAGCTATGGCGAGACAAGGCGCATTGGGCTCTGGCTATATCCCAAACAGGTTTTTTGCGTTGTTATCTGTAATTTCTGAAACTGCGTCTATGGGTATATTCTTAATTTTTGCAATTTCTTCGGCAATATATTTGATATATGATGGTTCATTGCGTTTACCTCTAAATTTCTGAGGCGGTAAATACGGCGCATCAGTTTCCAACAATATTCTTTCAATAGGCACTTGTTTTACAACTTTTTTAAGATTATCCGCTTTCGGATAAGTTACCGGACAATCAATCCCCAGATAAAAACCAAGGGATAAAAATTTTTCTGCATATCCAGGAGTTGAAGAAAAACAATGAATAACTCCTTTTAAATCTTTATACCGACTTAATATATTGTAACTATCTTCTTCGGCTTCGCGTGAATGAACAATTACAGGCTTATTAAATTTTTTTGCAATTTCAAGCTGCTTTTCAAATATTTCAGCCTGAATTTTCTTATCAAAACTGTCCCTGTGATAGTCCAGCCCGCACTCACCAACTGCAACAACTTTTTCATCACTTATCAAATGAATATAATCGGTGTATCTTTCTGCATCGTGAGGATGTATGCCAAAACTACAAAATATATTACTGTATTTTTTACACAACTCCACAGAATTTTGCCACAAAGATGGTTCTACACTTATTTCAATTATCTTTGTAATACCTTCTGCAAATGCACGTTCAATAACCTCTCGTCTATCGTTATTATAGGACTCGTCTAAAAGATGGCAGTGCGTATCAATCATAATTCATTCTATACAAAACGCAGAGCTTTGCTCTGCCGCTACATAAACTGACAAAAACAGATAAAAATTCAGTTTAAATCGGTTTTTTATCTGTCTACATTGTCCTTTCTAGGAAATAGTGGTTCGGTAACTTTCCGCTCCGCGATTATTTTTTCTAATTTTTCTGATGTCTCAGGCATAAAACATAAAACGGATTTTGATATAATTTCTATAGAAAATAAAAGATTCTTTAAAACCTTTTCCAATCTGTTTTTATCCGTTTTATAAAGATTCCACGGCTTTTCCGAATCAATTGTTTTATTCGCCTCGTTGATGACTTCCCATATTATTTCAAGGGCTTTATTAAATTCAATACCTTCAATAAATTTGGAATATCTTTTGTCAAAATCAAATAAAAGTTTGCCTAACTGACTTTCTTTATCAATCTCCGAATTTATACCCTTTAACGAAAATTTTTCAAGCATTGAAAATGTACGGGAAACAAGATTCCCAAGATTGTTTGCCAGATTACTGTTATATTTTTCAAAAAAACTTCTTTCGGAAAAATCACCGTCCTGTCCGAACGGTATCTGCGACATCACAAAATATCTGTATGCATCGTATCCGTAATTATCTATAAAAACATGCGGGTCCACAAAGTTACCTTTTGATTTTGACATTTTTTCACCGTTGACTGTCCACCAGCCATGCGCAAAAACCGTTTTTGGCAATTCCTCACCGAGTGACATCAGCATAGCAGGCCATATAACCGTATGAAACTTAAAAATCTCTTTGCCAACGAAATGAACATCGCAGGGCCAGATATTTTTTCCTTCCGCAGCGGAAAAATAATTCAGCAATGCGTCAAACCACACGTAAATAGTATGCGCTTCGTCACCAGGAACGGGGATGCCCCATTTTACCTTAGTTCTTGAAACAGACAAGTCTTTCAGTCCTGATTTAACAAAATTTATCATCTCCAAAGCACGCCAGCTAGGTTGCAGGAACTCAGGATGTTTTTCATAGTAATTAAGCAATGCGTCCTGATATTTAGATAATTTAAAAAAATATGATTCTTCCTCCAGCCGTTCTACCTGTTTCGCACAATCAGGGCATTTGTTTTCAACAATCTGAGTATCGGTATAATAAGATTCACAGGCAACACAATACCAGCCACTGTATTTCCCTTTATAAATATCTCCGCTTTTCAATAATTTACCAAAAACTTCCTGAACTTTTTTTATATGCCTTTCCTCTGTAGTCCTGATGAAATCGTCATATGAAATATTCAGCCGTTTCCAAAGTAGCTTAAATTCTTCAACATTTTTATCCACCCATTCTTGCGATGAAAAACCCTTTTGACTTGCGGCTTCTTCAATCTTAGAACCGTGTTCATCGGTGCCTGTCAGAAAAAACACTTCTTTGTTTTTGGAGCGATAATATCTGGCAAGTATATCGGCTGCAATAGTGGTGTATGAATGACCTAAATGCGGTTTATCGTTCACATAATATATAGGTGTAGTAATATAAAATTTCTTCATTTTGTACTCGAAGCTCGGACCTACTGGACCGAGCGAGACTGCAACCCCGATGACTTGTCGGTTTATGCCAAAAGCAGAAACCTATCGGGGTAAACATCGAAGCTCGGACCTACTGGACCGAGCGAGACTGCAACCCCGATGACTTGTCGGTTTATGCCAAAAGCAGAAACCTATCGGGGTAAACATCCAAATCTCTTCTTGCCGCTCTTATTTTAATAATTCTTTTTGTGCAAATTTTTTAGTGCGCCCGTCCTCAAATTGCACATTAATTTCCGACTTAAAAATATTAACGCCGGTAACCTTTCCTTTGCCCTCAGGTGTTTTAACCTCGCTTCCTACCTGAGGATATTTTTTACTTTCCGATACATAAAAATCGTGTTCGTATGCAATACAACACATTAATCTTCCGCAAACACCCGAAATTTTTGCTGGATTGATAGTAAGGTTCTGATCTTTTGCTATTTCAGTGGTAACCGATGTAAAATCTTTTAAAAATCTCTGGCAACAACATATCTGCCCGCAGTGCCCCAATGAACCCAATATTTTTACTTCGTCTCTGACACCTATCTGAACCATCTGAATTCTTGTTTTAAGCACTGCTCCTAATTCCTTAAGTAATTCGCGAAAGTCAACCCTTTCTTCTGCCGTATAATAAATAAAAAGTTTGGTTTTTTCAAAATTATATTCTATCATTGAAAGATTCATCTTCACTTTAAGCGTTTCCACTTTATCAAGTATTACAGGAAGATCCCGTTTAGCATACCCTTTATTTTTCTCAACACGTTTAATATCCTCTTCCGTAAATAATCGTATAACTTTTTTAAGAGGCTCTTTCGTTTCTATCATCTGTTCGGGAATCACTACCATTCCAACCTCTATCCCATTATCAACCTCAACCAATAACTGAGTATTCATTGAAACATCTATTGAACCTGCATCACAATAAATAATATCCTTTGTTCTTCTTATTTGAACACCAACTGCAAGCGGCATAATATCACCTCATAATAAATTTTGACGTAAAACTTCTAATGTTAAACCTATGTTTGTATTTCTTCTGATATAATTTTGCATCTTTAAAACAATCCCGACTTTTTCAGGCTCATAATATCTAACCTGGCTGGCAAGTATATTCAAAAAATCCACCGCTTCATTTCTTTCATATTTTGAATTTACAAATTTGCCCTTTTTGAAATCCGTTAAAATGTTTACATATTTAGAAATCATATCC
>Ga0208373_1002777_pt1 | contig 18532 bp, 17 predicted proteins | sample RifOxyC2_FD_184036 | JGI IMG/M metagenome (GOLD analysis project Ga0208373, IMG submission 184036) | Soil microbial communities from Rifle, Colorado - Rifle Oxygen_injection C2 (SPAdes) | ecosystem: Environmental > Terrestrial > Deep subsurface > Rock core/Sediment | place: Rifle, Colorado... | reverse complement strand
TCGAACTGTGCCGCGCCATTGGCGTCGCCGATTGCATCGGCCACGATTCGGCCGAAGACGATCGTCTCCAGCAGCGAATTGCCCCCCAAGCGGTTCGCGCCGTGCACGCTCACGCAGGCGCATTCGCCGGCGGCGTAGAAACCCTCCACTTCCGTTTTGCAGGTGTGGTCGCAATCGATGCCGCCCATCGAGTAGTGCTGGGCGGGGCGGATGGGGATCGGCTCCGTAACCGGGTCGATTCCCAGAAAATTCACGCAGATTTCCTTGATTCCGGGGAGTCGCTCATCGATCTTCGCCTTGCCGAGGTGCCGGATATCGAGATAGACATATTTCTCGCCCTTAATGCCGCGTCCGGCGAGAAGCTCCGTTTCTATGGAGCGGGAGACCATGTCGCGCGGGGCCAGTTCAATCGCCTTAGGGGCATAGCGCTTCATGAACCGCTCCCCTTCATTGTTGATCAGGTACCCCCCCTCGCCCCGGGCGCCTTCGGTCATCAGGATATGTTTTCCGATGATGCAGGTGGGGTGAAACTGGACGAATTCCATATCTTTTATGGGCACGCCCGCCCAGTAGGGCATCGTTACCCCCAGGGCGGTGGAGCTGTAGGAATTGGTGGTGCGTCCATAAACCCGGCCCGATCCTCCGGTTCCAAAGATCACCGCGCGGCTGAGAAACGCCTCCAGCTTTCCGGTGCGCATGTTGAAAGCGGTCAAGCCGTGACACACCTGGTCTTCGATGATCAGGCCGATGGCGTAGTACTCATCGTAGAGATGCACCTGGTCCTTCATCGTCAGGTATTTCTGGTAGGTGGTGTGCAAAAGAAAATGGCCGGTGCGATCAGCCCCGTAACAGGTTCGGGGAAAACCGGCGCCGCCGAACGGTCGCTGGGCTATGGAGCCGTCGGCAAAGCGGGAAAAGGGAACACCCCAGTGTTCCATCTCCCGGACCGTCCTCGGGGCCTGGGCGGTCATGATCTCGATCGCGTCCTGGTCGCCAAGAAAATCCCCGCCCTTGGTCGTATCATAAGCGTGACGTTCAGGACTGTCATCCTTTCCATCCGGATGATTGCACATGGCGGCATTGATCCCCCCCTGCGCCTCCCCGGAGTGGGAGCGAATCGGGTAGATCTTGGATATCCAGCCCACATCCACCCCGCGGAGGGCCGCCTCGTCAACCGCCCTCGTTCCCGCCAATCCCCCTCCGACAACAATCAACTCATGGGCATGAACATCCATCAATAGTCCCTCCCTCAGCAGTTTCCATTTAAAGCGCTTTGCGGTCTAAGGCATTTATTCCGTTATTGTCAAGAAAAAACGAAGTTAAATTTTTTTCTTTTGGAGAATCTCTGCTACCCTCTGCCCCAGCTCGGCGGGATTTTTTTCTACGATAACCCCAGCTTTTTCGAGGGCCTTGAATTTATCGGCGGCTGTTCCTTTTCCACCCGAAATGATCGCCCCGGCATGCCCCATCCGTCGTCCCGGAGGGGCGGTCCTGCCGGCAATAAAGGAGACGACCGGTTTTTTTACCTGCGAGCGAATAAACTCCGCCGCCTCTTCCTCGGCCGTGCCGCCGATTTCACCGATCATGACAATCGCCTCCGTCTGCGGATCCCGTTCGAAAAGGGCCAGGATGTCCGTAAAGCCCGATCCCACAATCGGATCCCCGCCGATGCCGACCGAGGTTGACTGTCCTATTCCCAGATTCGTCAACTGCCAGATTACCTCGTAGGTAAGGGTGCCGCTGCGCGAGATAACCCCGACGTTTCCCTGTTTGTGGATAAAGTTCGGCATGAAGCCGACCTTGCCTACTTTCGGGGTTGTGATTCCCGGGCAGTTCGGCCCGATCATTCTTGCCCCGGACCCTTTCAGGGCCTGCTTTACGCGGATCATCTCCAGGACGGGAATCCCTTCCGTCATGCAGACAACCAGCCGGACGCCCGCCTCGATCGCCTCGAATATGGCATCCGGGGTAAATGCCGCCGGCGTGTAGATTCCGGAAACGTTGGCCTTCTGCTTGGCAACGGCATCGCCCACGCAGTCGTAAACGGGGATTCCGTCCAATTCTGTCCCTCCCTTGCCCGGGGTGACGCCGGCAACAACCCTGGTTCCCAATTTCACCGCTTCCCGGGTGTGAAAGCTCCCCTCGGAACCGGTGATTCCCTGAATAACAATCCGTGATTTTTCATCCAGCAATATGGCCATAGGAATTTCTCTCCCCGACGCCTTTCATTTTTTATCAAGTCCCCCGCCTTTCAAGAAGGAGGAACGTCGTTTATAACGCTTTACATTACCAGAAAAACGGCCTTTTGGGCCGCCTCGTAAAGACCCTCCGCCACCGTGAACCGCAAGCCCGATTCATTCAGCATCTTTCGGCCTTCGTCAACATTGGTCCCCTGCAGTCTTACCACCATCGGCAGCTTCATCTCGATATTTTTAGCCGCCTGGATCAGACCGGCGGAAACTCTGTCGCACCTTAGAATGCCGCCGAAGATGTTTACGAGGATGCACTTTACATGGGAATCGGAGGTAAGGATTTTGAAGGCCTTTTCAATCTGTTCCGGCGATGCGCCGCCGCCGACGTCGAGGAAGTTGGCCGGTTCCCCGCCCGCCATCTTGATCATGTCCATTGTCGTCATCGCGAGCCCCGCCCCATTGACCATGCAGCCGACGTTCCCTTCTAATTTGATATAGTTTACCGAGGCATTTTTTGCCTCAACCTCCAGGGGGGCCTCTTCAGCCTGATCGCGCATACCCTTTATTTCCGGATGGCGGTAGAGCCCGTCATCGTCGAAATCAAGCTTGGCGTCGAGGGCCAGCAGTCGGCCGTCTGCGGTAATAGCCAGTGGGTTTATCTCCACAAGGGAACAGTCCTTGTCCAAAAACAACCGGTAGAGGTTGCGGACGATATCGGTAAATATTTTACGCTGCTCGGCGTTCAAACGAAGGGCAGCGGCCAGTTTTCGCGCCTGAAAGGGACTGAATCCTACAACCGGGTGGATTGCGCAAGAAACGATCTTCCCCGGAGATTCGGCAGCCACCGTCTCTATCTCCATGCCGCCCGCTTCCGACGCCATAAAGACCACGCACTCCCGTTTTTGCGATCGATCCACAAGGAGACTCAGGTATAATTCCCTTTGCACCGCCGCCGACTCCTCTACCAGAACACGGCGCACCTCCTTCCCCCCCGGACCGGTCTGATGGGTGACGAGCTGCATCCCGAGGATCTTTTCGGAGACGGTAAACGCCTCTTCCGGAGAAGAAGCTGGTTTTACACCGCCGCCCTTGCCTCTTCCCCCGGAGTGAATCTGCGCCTTTATTATCACTTTCCCCGATAATTCCTCGGTCGCGCAGCGCGCCTCCTCAGGGGTGGCAGCCGACCTGCCGCGGGGGACGGGAATCCCGTATTCCCGCAGGAGTTCCTTTGCCTGATACTCGTGGATTTTCATCTATATGCCTCCAGGGATTGTATGAAAGTCAGTATTTGGGGGTGGGTCTGTTTCGAATTTTACGCAATATTCACACTTACTTGAATTCCTCGCCGAGCTTAAGCCCCAGATCCAGGGCCTGCTGGTTCATGGCAAGGAAACCCGGGGGAATCTGCTTTTCCAGCACCTTCATGATTGATTCCGGACGCACTAAGTGCGTAAGTCCAATAAGCGTGCCGAGCATAAATATGTTAAACACAATCGGCCGCCCGATCTTTTCCATAACCGTATCGTACATCGGCAGGTTAAGTTGCCGCGCCTCCACCTTCTTCTCCGTTTTTACATAGCGGGAGTCGGTGAGAAGCAATCCACCCGGCCGGATTATCGACGAGAAGCCGGCGTAAGCCTGCTGCGTCAGACAAACCAGAATGTTGGGTTGGGTCACCTTGGGAAAGTAGATAGGCGAATCGGCGATGATGACATCGGAGCGAGTGGAGCCTCCCCGTGCTTCCGGGCCGTAGGACTGCGACTGCACCGCAATCAGGTTTTCATATAGCACGGCGGCCTCCGCCAGGATGATCGCCGCCGTGATCACCCCTTGCCCGCCGGAACCGGAAAAAACCATTCTGCATCGTTCCATGATTACTTACCCCTTGTCGCCCGTTCGATGACGTGTTGATATTCCTGGCAGTACTCCGGGGCCTCTCTGTTTACGAAAATTCCCCGTTCGATCAGCGAGGGGTCCTCCTGCTTTTCTTTGGAGCCGAGAGGGGCGGTTCGTGTTTTGAACTTTTCCATCATATCAGAGGCGCTGCCTCCTTTGTTTTTTCTGCCGAAGTACGTCGGGCATTGACTCATGATCTCCACGACCGAGAAGCCCCTGTGGAGAATCGCCGCCTCCAGAATATCGGTCAATTGCTTTATATGGTAGGTTGTCGAACGAGCCACAAAGGTGGCCCCCGCCGCAGTTGCCATTGATACGACATCGAAATCCGGATCGATGTTCATGTAGGGGGCAGTCGTTGCATACGTTCCGTATCCGGACAGCGGCGAGTACTGGCCGCCGGTCATCCCGTAAACACGGTTGTTCATTACAATCGCGGTCATATCGATGTTGCGCCGACAGGCATGGATGAAATGATTTCCCCCGATGGAGAGGGCATCCCCGTCTCCCATGGGGGCCAGAAGCGTAAGCTCCGGACGGCTCATTTTCACCCCGGCGGCAAATGCCAGCGCCCGGCCGTGGATCGTGTGCAGCGTATGAAAATCGAGATATCCCGAAATGCGGGAGGAACAGCCGATTCCCGATACCATGACGATGTCGTTCTTCTTGAGCCCGATATTCTCCACGGCATGGAGCAGGCCGTTCATAACAATTCCATGCCCGCATCCCGGACACCAGAGATGGGGGAAGAACCGCTCGCGGATATACTCCTTTGCGCCCATGCTACACACCTCTTCCCTGGATTATTCTGAGAATATTCAAGATCGTCGTCGGGGTGATCAGGGTACCGTCCACCTGGTTAGCCAGAGACACCTTATCCGGTCTTTCCACCGCCGACTTGACGGACTGGAGAACCTGTCCCATGTTCATCTCCACGACCACTACATACCGGGCGTTTTTTGCCTTTTCCCGTACCAGAGCGGATGGAAAAGGCCACAAGGTCTGAAGTTCCAGCAGGCCGAGCCGTTCTCCGCGCTGACGGCGGTTCATAACGACGTGCAATGCGGAACGTGCCGAAGAACCGTAAGAAATCAGAAGCGTTTCCGCGTCTTCCGTGTAATATTCCCGATACCTTGTCAGATCATCGACATGGTGTTCGATCTTGTCCGTCAGGTGGCGCATCAGTCCGTAAACGACCTTGGGATCTTCAGAGGGGAAGCCCCACATATCGTGAAAAAGTCCGGTCACGTTATAACGATGAATACCTCCGAAATCGGACATAGGGAGCCTGCCGTCTTCGCGGGGCAGATAGGGGTGGTAGTCAACCCCCTCCGGGAGAGATGTCTTCAATCTTTCCACAAGCGGCAATTTGCCGGGAAGGGGAATCTCAAGACGTTCCCGCATATGTCCGAGTACCTCGTCGAACAGAAGAATAACCGGGGTTCGATACGTTTCCGCAAAGTTGAACGCATCAACCGTGATCGAAAAAACGTCCTGATGGTTGGAGGCCGTCAGGGCAATGATTGCATGATCCCCGTGGGTACCCCACCGGGCCTGATTGACGTCTCCCTGACTGAGTTTGGTCGCCAATCCTGTTGAAGGCCCTCCGCGCTGGACATCGACTATCACGCAGGGAATCTCGGCCATGACCGCGAAGCCCAGTCCTTCCTGCATCAGCGAAAAGCCTGGCCCGCTGGTTGCGGTCATCGATTTGTTGCCCGTCAAGGATGCGCCGATGATCGCGCAGATGGAGGCAATTTCGTCTTCCATCTGCATGAATATTCCGCGTCTTTCCGGCAGTCGCGCCGACAGCAGTTCCGCTATCTCCGTAGAAGGGGTGATCGGATAACCGGCAAAAAATCCCAAACCGGCGTAAAGTGCTCCCTCAACGCAGGCTTCATTCCCCTGAACAAATTTTAGCTGTCCGCCCATGTCACTCCTGCTCTATCTCCACCTCAATTGCCAGATCCGGGCACCTCAGCTCACAGAGCTTGCAGCAGATGCAATCCTGGGGCCGTGCCGCAACTACTTTTTCCTGATCATCAAGCTCCAGAACATTTTTGGGGCAAAAATGGACGCAAATTCCGCATCCCTTGCACCAATTCCGATTGATCACGTGACGTTTGAGTTTGGGTTTTGCCATACGTTTCCTTGCCCGTTCCAACCTATTCGAGGGCGCATCTCCTTGATACTGTTTTTGCACAGCCAGGACCAGCGTCCGTAACGCTGAAATAAATCAACAACATAAAAACTATCGGGAGGGTATATTCAAAATCGCGTTTCCTATAGCTAATGGTGCCTGCTGTGTCAACAATATTTTAAAGGATTGATCAGCTTCGTATTATTGTGGTAGTAAAAACAAACATAAGAAGAAAAGGTGTGGAGTGTAAAAGGAGCTGATATGATTGGGAAAAACAATGACTATGAACAAACGGGGAATAGTTTGAATAACCTTTCGGAGTTCGAGGGCGCGAAGCTTTTAGCGGGCTATGGCATTCCGACGGCAAAGGCAACACTGGCTCGTGATTGGACGGAGGTTAGAAGGGCTGGGGAAACTATCGGTTATCCGGTTGTTTTGAAGCTCTCTTCACCCGGAATAAGTCATAAGACCGAGAAAGGTTTTGTGGCGATTGATCTGCATAATGAGGTTGATCTGGAGCTTGCCTTTAACAGGTTAAGGGCGGTTTCTTCAATAGACAAACCGGAATATCTCGTCCAGGAGATGGTCAAGGGGAGCCGGGAACTGGTAGTGGGGATGATCCGGGATGCCCAGTTTGGGCCCTGCGTCATGTTCGGTCTGGGGGGGATTTTTACGGAGATTCTCGGCGACGTCGTTTTTCGGCCGGCGCCGCTCAGCGAAAAGGACGCAGCAAAAATGCTCCAGGAGATAAAAGGGAGTAAGATCCTTGGCCCGCTTCGGGGAATGCCGGCGGTGAACAGTGACTCGCTGATCGGCTGTCTAATGGCGGTCGGGAAAATCGGGATGGAACGCGCGGATATCATGGCGATCGATATCAATCCGCTGGTAGTCAGGGAAGGCGAACCGGTGGCGGTTGATGCGCTGGTTGTATTGCGATAGATTCACCGAGGTTGCAAACCGGCGAATCCGTAAAAATTGATCAACCAGGCCCCGGACAGCTCCCGGCGCGGGAGAATGCTGCGCCGGTCTCATTTTACCCAGAGGGTTAAAGAGTCAAGGGGCGCCCTTTCCCTTTCAAATTCGTTGATCGATGTCCCGGCGGCGGGATAGCCGAGGGCGATGCCCATGATGATGGCCTGGGAGGACGGAAGCGGGATAATTTCCCTGGCCATTGCCGGATAAAGGACCGTTGCGGAAAGAATGCAACTGCCGAGGCCGCGGGCATGAGCCAGCAGGCAGGTTGTCTGTATAATTGCACCGATATCGAGCATCCCGTATTCGCGGGCAATTTCCTTGTCAAGGCAAAACAGAAGCATGGCGGGGGCGCCGAACAGGGTGGCCATGTCGCTGTAATAGCGTCCCCTGGCCTCCTTGTCTCCCCGGGGGATATTCAACGCAGTCAGCACCCTTTTCCCGATATCGTTATAGCGCTGTTTGATGGCTTCAGGCCATGTTGCCGGCATCGTGGTGTCGGGTTGAGGAAGGGCGCCATCCGCCTGTAACTGCCGGTTCGCCTTTTTGAAGTTTTCAAGTTTTTCCCCGGTAACGATTACAATTTGCCAAGGTTGTGTATTACCCCAGGAAGGGGCCCAGCGGGCAGTCTCCAGAATCTCTCTGATCAACGATTCCGGAACGGCATCCTCCTTGAATTTTCTGATACTTCTACGCGTTGTGACTGCTTTCATGACATCCATTGCTTATCCCCTCCAAATCAAAAAATAAACACCGCTGCGGAAAGCACGGTCGTATAGCCATTGTCTTTTACGATGGTCGATTGGGTGACATTGCGTGTTTTTACGATCTTCCCGCTGATCTTGAAAATCTCCTTCTTTTCGTCCCAGCTTTCATCGACGTTGAAATCTATTCCGAGGGTGGAGGCAAGCATTGCCGCGGCCATATCTTCGGCATAATCACCGGCCTGTTTTTCGGTCTGGCCGAAGGCGTGGTGTTCGCTGATGTAACCGTAGGAACGGGGATCCGCCGGAATCGCGCACCCGACGGAGGCCACCAAAAGCCTTTTGGGTTCGTTGCTGCAGCAGCGGCTCAAGACGCAGAAGGTGATTCCTCCCGCCACCAATTCTTTAAGCCCCTGACTTTTCGAGGTAATCTTGCAGTTAGGCGGCACAATGCTGGAAACCTGTACGAGGTTGCATCTCTCAATCCCCGCGTCACGCAGCGCCCGCTCGAAGGAATGAAGTTCATCCTTGTGCGTTCCTACTCCCTTGGTAAAAAACATTTTTTTGGGAACATAAGTGTTCATTGCTTCCCTCCTTCGTTGTTTCTATCTTCAGCCCGGGTGGGGGAAAATAGACATAAAATCAGTTATTTCCTGATGATTTATATTTACCGGGGACCGTATATCAATTTTTCGGGAGTATTGCCATAAAAAATAAAGGGACCGTCCTCCCAAAGGACAAAAAAATGTTGACAATCGAAATATGAAGGAGGATGTTACTGCCGGAATAGACAATGCCCCGATGGTGCAGGCGAATAAAATGATTTCTCAAGAAAGAAAGGTGGAAAAATTTTATTCTCATGGCTCAACGCTCAGGTCTATGCAGTCAGGAGGATTTTTATCTTTCGGTCTGTGGGGGGAAGATACGGCTGATTATCGGCAGGCGGCGGCGGATTTGCTGTCCATGTTGCTGGAAAATGAGCAAATCCTTAATCGCGGGGCTATTCTGAATGTCGCCTGCGGCTTCGGTTCGGAAACATTTGAAATTTACAGAAGATTGTCTCCAGAAAAAATAGTTGCGATAGATGTAACCGAAGCGCATATCAATTTTGCCAGGAAAAGGGCTGTAGAGCTTGGCCTGACACAAAAAATCATTTTCGAAAAACAGGATGCGTGCATGATTCCCTACAAGCCGGGAAGTTTTGCATACGTGATCGGCATTGAAGGCCCGGCGCATTTTAATACCCGCGAGACATTCCTCCGCCGGGCTCATGATGTTCTTGAAGTGGGAGGAGTGCTTCTGCTCACGGACATTATTGTAAATAAAGAAATCGCCCAAGGTAATTCAGTCCGATACTGGATCGGAAGAAGGGTTGCCGAACGCTGGCACATGCCGGAGGCCAACTGGATGACGATCGGCGCCCTGGGCAGGCTTATCGAATCCACCGGCTTCAGGATTGATATTGCCAGAGGGATAGGCCGGCAGGTTTATCCGGGATTCGCGAAATATAACACCCGGTGGCCGTCAATAGTAAGTGCTGTAAGAACCAGAGGAATCTTTATAGGCCTTGGTTTGACCGCCATTTCCTGGTTCTTGGGCTGGGCGTTTCGCAGAGGCGCGCTTGACTATGCCTTTATAAGGGCAACCAAGGATCAGTAACAACAAAACGAATGAATGCAGGCAGTCGTTTCGGAAAGGTTGTCTACCCGGGTGACTGCAAATATCCGTCATGGACAAGGAGGGCGATATGGCTTCAGAGACTGCGAACCAAAATAGTCATGAAAAGGAGAGGACCGTTCATCTGCTTGACGAATTGTTCCGTGTCGAAGAGGGGCCGCGGATCGGCGTTCGGTTGTGGGACGGCTTCAACTGGCCGGGGGACGTTTCCACATCCACAAAGATAATTTTGAATCACCCCGGGGCCCTGCGGGCCATGTTTCTGCCGGGGCACGAATTGGGGCTCGGCGAGGCATATCTGTATGACGATTTCGACATAGAGGGTAACTGTGAGGAGGTTTTCGATCTTGCCGAGGAACTTGCCCGCCGTACTTCGGGATGGCGTGTCAAATTAAGGGCTGCCAAGGATCTTTTGGGTTTGCCGGCGGAGGGCGAGCATCCCTGGCTCAAGGCGCATGGTGACAAATCCCGCCGTTCCCCGGCAAAACTGAGCGGCAGGCTGCATTCGCAAGAGCGGGACCGTCAGGCGGTAACGTTTCACTACAACGTATCCAACGAATTCTACAAACTATGGCTCGACCGGAAAATGGTCTATTCCTCCGCATATTTTCAATCCCCGGAGGAAGACCTCGATCTGGCGCAGGAGGGCAAGCTGGATTACATCTGCCGGAAGTTGCGACTGCAGCCGGGTCAGAAATTTCTCGACATCGGCTGCGGCTGGGGGGCGTTAGCGATGCATGCGGCTGGTCGTTACGGTGTTGACGCCACAGGGATCACCTTGTCCGAACCCCAGGCGGAACTGGCAAATGGACTTATAGAGGCGGCGGGTCTTGGCGATCGTTGCCGCGTAATGGTTGCCGACTATCGGGATGTTGAAGCAAAAGAAGATTATGACGCGTTGGCCAGTGTGGGCATGTTCGAACATGTCGGAGAGGCGCTGTTGTCTGTCTATTTTCGGCAGGCATACGACCTGCTGAAACCGGGCGGGGTTTTTCTCAATCACGGCATTGTGAGTCGCGTGGGTGAGATTCCCCATGCCGGCAGGAACTTTATCGATACATACGTCTTTCCCGATGGAGAACTGATCCCGGTCAGCATAACCCTGAAGGCGGCCGAAGACGCCGGCTTCGAGATTCGGGATCTGGAAAGCCTTCGCGAACATTATGCGATGACGCTTCGCCGCTGGGTGAGTCGCCTGGAAAAAGCCCACGATGAGGCGCTCAAGTATGTCGATGAGCCTACCTACCGGGTATGGAGATTGTACATGTCGGGCTCGGCGAACGGCTTTACCCGCGGAAGAATTAACGTATATCAGGCCCTGCTGAGCAAGCCGGGCGCGCAAGGGGAAAGCGGCCTTCCGTTGACGCGGGCCGACTGGTATGGGACAAAGAACAGGGCTGCTTGATTTATCCTACAGCCCCGGATACGCCTTTCGGATGTGCCCGTAACTGGGCAATTCACCGAAAGGGCCCTGCAGGGCGACTCGCCATGCAGGGCATCGGTCCTTACACATTGAACCGGAAGTTGATGATTTCCCCGTCCTGGACGATATACTCCTTGCCTTCAAGGCGGAGCTTGCCGGCCGCTTTGACTCCGGCGTAACTGCCGCCATGAGTGATGAACTCCTCGTAGCCGATAACCTCGGCCTTGATGAAACCCCGTTCGAAGTCGTTATGGATTACCCCGGCGGCTTTGGGGGCCTTTGTTCCCGCGGGGATTACCCAGGCCTTGACCTCGTCTTCGCCGACGGTGAAGTAGGAAATCTGGCCAAGGAGGGAGAAGGCAGCCTTTATTACCCGCCCAAAGGCGGCCTCGGCGATGCCGAGCGACTGGAGAAACTCCTTTCGCTCGGCGGGAGGAAGCGCGGTCAACTCCGCCTCAATTTCACAGCAGATTCCGATGCCGGAAACATCCTGTCCCAAAGTCTGTAAAAAGGCGGCGGCGATGGAGGGATCATCCTCCGGGGTATTGACGACGACGAGTTCCGGACGAATTGTCCAGAAGGAAAAACTCCTCAGGCCGTGCTTATCCTCATCCGCAAGGGACAATTCCCGCAGGGGTTTGCCGCCCTCAAGCTGCTCCTGGAGCCTCGGCAGGACAGCGGCATGAAGGGCATCCTGGGGGGTCATCGGTTTTTTTGCCATTTTGGCGAGACGTTCCAGGCGGTTTTCCACGATCAGCAGGTCGGAAAGGATCAGCTCGTCTTCAAGCTTGCGGTAGCGGTTCAGCGCTTCTGCAAGATCGAGCGCGGTGAAGGCGTCAACAACATGGACGAGCCCGTCAGCCCCGGAAAGGCTCTGCCGGACGGCGTTCCATGCCTTTTCGCCTACGGCGTTCACATCGCTGAACGGAATTCTGGCGGGCGAGACCTTGGCCGGCGCAAAGATTTCGACAAGCCTGTCAAAACGGAGATCAGGCACGGCAGCAAGCCCCCGGACGCAGGTTTCACTGTGCAGATCGCGGCTCTTTGTCCCGGTCATGATCTCGAACAGGGTGCTTTTTCCGCTTTGCGGCAGGCCGATAATCCCTATTTCCATTGATTTTCTCCTCAGGCAAAGGCCCATTAAATACTGGCCAGCGCCTCATTTCCCCGTCGCAAAAGCCACCTCAATTCGGCTCATCGCCTCTTCAAGTCGATCGTCCGGCACGGTAAGCGAAATACGGATGAACCCTTCGCCGTACTGGCCATAGGCGGTGCCTGACGCGACGACAACGGCCGCCTTTTCGAACAGGCTGTTGGTGAATTCAAGAGAACTCATCCCTTGCGGAGTTGGAACCCACAGGTAGAAGGTCCCCTTCGGCGGATCGAAGTCAATCCCGATTTTTGCCAGCGTCTGTAAAACCCGCTTGCGTCTTGCCGCGTAGATCTGGAGCATGCGGGTTATGTTTCCGGTCTCGCTCTTAAGCGCCTGAATTCCGGCAAATTGCACGGGGTTGAAGATCCCGGAATCGGTGTTTTCCTTGACCTTGCTCATCGCGGCAATCAGTTCCGGGTTGCCGATGGCCATCCCGATTCGCCATCCGGTCATATTGTACGGTTTGGAAAGGGAGTTCAGCTCAACGCCGACCTCCTTCGCGCCCTCGGCGGACATGAAGCTCAGGCGCTCCTGATCGTCGAAGACGATCTCGCTGTACGGGTTGTCGTAGCAGACGGCGATGTCGTTCTTCTTGGCAAAGAGCACCAGTTTGTCAAAAAAGGCGCGCGTTGCGCATGCGCCGGTCGGGTTGTTCGGGTAGTTGAGAAACATTCCCCGGGCTTTTTGCAGGACATCTTCCGGAATTTCCTCGAAGGCGGGCAGATATCCGTTTTCCGGCCGGATCGGCACACTCCAGGGGATGCCGCCCCCCATCAGGATGCTGGCCCGGTATGCCGGGTAGCCGGGATCAGTCATCAGCACGATGTCGCCGGGGTTGATACTGGCCATGATGAAATGGTGACAACCCTCCTTGGAGCCGATGAGGCCGAGAATCTCGGTTGCCGGGTCAAGGAAAACCCCATATCGCTCCTTGTACCAGGAAGCGACCTCCCTGCGGAAGGCGAACATCCCCTTCTCCTCATCCGTCGGATAGCGGTGGTTCTCCGGATCGCGGGCCTGCACGCAGAGCTCGGTGATGACCGCCTCCGGGGTCGGTTCAACAGGATCCCCAATCGCGAGGCTGATCACGTCAATGCCGTCGGCCTTGGCGGCGGCGATTTTTTTTCTCAATTCCATAAACAGGTAGGGAGGTATTTTTGTCAAACGTTCGGCGATCTGCAAGCTCATTCTCCTTTCCTCCAGGCTTCGTCCCACAGGTTTCCCTGATACACGACAGTGACCTTTCCTTCCAGGTAAACCTCGGTAAAATCGTTACTTGTTTGTTTAAAGTATATTTTCAGTATCTCGCCGCTCTTGACGTGGACAGCAACCGGCGACTGGACGAACCCCTTGCGGGCGGCAATCAGAGCGGAGGCGACACAACCGGTGCCGCAGGCGAGGGTTTCATCCTCGACGCCCCGTTCGTACGTCCGGACCCGGAGCGTGTGGTCGTCAACTACAAAGACAAAATTCGCGTTGGCGCCGGCCGGGAGGTAATGTCCATGCCGGCGTATTTCCCGGCCGATATTGAAGACGTCGAACTGCTCAATGTTTTCAATAAAATGAACGACATGCGGAACGCCGGTATTGATGCTATGGACGGCAATGTTGCTTCCCCCGGCCTTGATTTGGTCGTCGATCACCAGGCTGTGCGGAGAGGTCAGGTGAATCTTCGCGACATCTCTATTTACCTCGGCATCGATGATCCCCGCAATCGTTTCAAAGGACATCCGCTCGCCGGCTATTCCCTTGAAAAAGGCGAAGCGTGCGGCGCAGCGTCCTCCGTTGCCGCACATCTCCGCTTCCGAACCATCGGCGTTGAAAAAGCGCCACCGGAAATCGACTGTGGCGGAGGGTTCGAGAACAATAAGACCGTCCGCGCCGACGGAGACCTTCCGCTCGCAGAGAGTTTTTGCAAACGAGGCCAAGTCCCCGACCTGCAAAGCCCCGTCCATATTGTCAATGAATATGAAATCATTTCCGCTTCCGCTTAGCTTATAAAATTCAATCATGAGTTCCTCACGTGTTTCATGTAAACCCGTAGGGGCAACCCCCCGTGGTTGCCCAAATTACGTACCCCTCAAGGAATCAATTCGCTTCCAGATCAGCTTTCGGAACCGCGCCGGGCATGTTTTCAGGGAGGATCGTCTCGACGCCGTCGGGTGTTGTTCCTTCCAGGAAACATTCGTAGATCGCGCTCTTATCCGATCCTTGGGCCGGCAGGCCGGTTTTTTGCCTGACCTTGACGAAGACGATTCCGTCAGGGGCAGGAAATTGCTCGGCAGGCGATTCTTCCAGGGCCTTTTGTGCAAAATAGAGCCAGATCGGCGCCGCCGCCCGTCCGCCTACCTCCTGCCGTCCCATCGGCCGTTCCTGATCGAATCCCACCCACACTCCCGCAACAAGCGAGGGGGTGAATCCGAGGAACCAGGCATCACGGGTATCGTCTGTTGTCCCGGTTTTTCCGGCAACCGGTCTGCCGAGATTCTTTATCAGTTGTGCCGTACCGCTTTCCACAACATCCTGCATTACCCATGTCGTTATGAACGCGATCCGCGGGTCAATCACCTGTTCAGCCTTGGGCTGGGTCTCCTCGAAGACATGTCCGGTACGATCGACGATCTTTTTGATGAAGAAGGGTTGAACCCGTTGTCCCCCGTCAGCGAGCACTCCGTACGCCTGGACGAGTTCCTGGAGGGTGACGCCGGAGGTGCCAAGGGCCAGGGAGAGGTTACGGGAAAGGGGCGACGCTATCCCCATGTTCTTGGCGTAGGAGATCGCATAATCCACACCTATTTCCTCCAGCACCTTGATCGAGATGATGTTCCGGGAATGGATCAGGCCGTTGTGAAGGGTTGTCGGGCCGAGGAATTTCCGGTCAAAATTTTGAGGGGTCCAAACCCCATCCGGCTGCTGGGGATCGGGATAGACGATCGGGGAGTCGACGATAACCGTGGATGGTGTCATCCCCTTGTCGAAGGCTGCAGTGTAGATCAGCGGTTTAAAAGCCGAACCAGGCTGGCGCCGGGATTGAGTCGCCCGGTTAAACTCGCTATGCTGAAAATTACGCCCTCCCACCATCGCCATCACAGCGCCTGTTTTCGGATTCATCGCGTACAGGGCGCCCTGAAGGTCTCCTTTTTTGTAGCCTTCCCGCTCTTCTATCTCCCCGAGACCGCGTTCGACGGCATCCCGCGCCGCCATCTGCATCTTGATGTCGAGCGTTGTGTAAACCTCAAGACCTTCCTTGTAGAGAACGTCTCCGCCGTATTTTTCCAGGATGTAGCGGCGAATGTTCTCGATGAAATAGGCGGCGATCTTGTCTTTTGGTTTTATCGAGCGCAACCGCACCTTTGTCGCCAGCGCCCGGTCCCCCTCTTTGGTCGTTATGTACCCGTCCTCCATCATTCTGTTGAGGACATAGGCCTGCCGCTGGTAGGATTTTTCCGGGTGGAGGTAGGGGGAATAGGCGTTGGGTGCCTTCGGAAGTCCTGCCAGGATCGCGACTTCGGCAAGCGTCAGCTCTTTTGCGTTTTTCCCGAAATATCCCTGGGATGCCGCCTCTATTCCATAGGTACCGTGGCCGAGATAGATATGGTTCAGATAGAGGGTGATAATCTCCTCTTTGGTCAGATATTTTTCAATCTTGAGGGCGAGCAGCGCCTCCTTGATCTTTCGGGTGTAGCTCTTCTCCGGGGAGAGGTAGAGCAGTTTTGCCACCTGCTGGGTAATGGTGCTTCCTCCCTGGACGATGTGTCCCGCCTTGACATTCTTGAAGAAGGCTCGAAACAGGCTCTGCGTGTCGAAGCCGCCATGCTGGAAAAAGCGCGCGTCCTCCGCCGCGATAAAGGCCTGGATAGCTATTTTGGGGACATCCTCGTACTTGACGACCTTGCGATCCTCGAGAAAAAACTCATCGACCAGTTCGTTGTTGTCCGCATAGACCCTTGTCGTAATGCTGGGACGGTAATCCTTCAGGGCCGCGATGCTGGGGAGTTCCTGCAGAAGCGCATAATATACCAGGCTGCTTCCCGCGAGGGCGGCGCCTACGAAAAGTACTATAAACGCAATAACGGCAACTCCCAGAAGGGAGCGGCGGGATGATCGCTTCTTCTTTGGCGGGGCGTAATGTCTAATCGTCATGATTGGTCGACTTCCTCGTTTTCTGCTTCTTCGGGGGATGTTTTTTTCTTGCCGGCGAATTTTGTCAGAACAATGCTGACCTCGTAGAGAACCATGAGCGGGACCGCCATCAGAATCTGGCTGATGGCATCCGGGGACGGAGTGAGAATGGCAGCGGCGACAAAAATAATCAGAATTGCATAGCGCCGCTGTTTTGCCAGCATTTTTGAGTTGACGACCCCTATCTTGGCAAGAAAAAACATGAATACCGGCATCTCGAAACTGAGGCCGAAGGCGAGCAGAAATTTAAGCGTCAAACTCAGATATTCACGGAACGAGATCATCGGCTTTAAAAAGTCGGTCGAAAAGCTGACAAAAAAACGGAAAGCCGGCGGCAGGGCAACAAAATAACCGAACAGCACCCCGCCGGCGAAAAGCAGGGAGGAGAAGAAGACGAACGGACCGACCGCCCGTTTTTCCTTTTTGTAGAGCCCGGGAGAGACGAAGCGCCAGATCTCGAACAGGGTATAGGGCGCCGTCAGCAAAAGGGAGGCAAAAAGGGCGATCTTCATGTGGATGAAAAACGCCTCCGGAAGTCCCGTGAAGATCATCGAACTTTGCGCCGGCATCGCCTCGACAAGTGGTTTGGTGATTATCTTGAAAGACCAGTCCTTGAACAGATAGCAGACGCCGAATCCGACGGCGACAACGATCAGCACCCGTATCAGGCGCGCCTTCAGCTCTTCAAGGTGCGAGGTCAGTGGCAGTTTTTCTTCTTCTTCATATTTTTTTTCTTCTGATTTTTTTGTGGCCATAGATTTATCGGTATAAGGTGTTTAGAGACGCCGTCGGGAGGTCAGGCATGGGGTTTATGTTCGGCGCCATCAGAGGAATCGGTTTTAGTCTCGACCGATGCCGGATCCGAAGGGGCGGTTTTTGTCTCTTCCTTGCCGCCATGCAGCAGGGATTCCTTGATTCCGTCCATGTCCCTTTTCAGTTCGTCCGTTCTCAGCGTCTCCTTTATCGTTTCGGTTGCGCCGTCGGTCGCCTTGCGGAATTCGGCAAGCCCCTTGCCCAGGGCTTTGGCGATATCCGGCAGCTTCTTGGGGCCAACCACAAGCAGGGCGACTACCGCGATTACCAGCAGCTCCGGCATACCAATCCCAAACATTACCGCACCTCTAACGAATCAGATGTTCACTTCTTCCGGGCCAGTGAAAATTCCCGAACGCATTTTCCCGCGCCGCTTATAACCGCATGAGGAAAATTTTGTCAATACCTTTTCCGGGGTTGTTGATTTTGCCGTGTTCTCCGGATAAAAGAGTTTGACACCAGGCATCCTCGCATATTAGTAATAACCGGGGAGTTTGGAGCCCGGAAGGACGAACCGCAATTCGGGTCGATTTCCCTGTCGTTCGCGTTTTAATCCCATCATCCGCTCCGGCGGGCGTTCAGGACTTTGTGCCTGGTGCGTCCTGCGAAAATTGCTCGGCAGATAAGGAATCAGATGTTGAAAAATACCGGGATTGTCAAGAATGGGCAATATGTGCGGCACGGTGGCGTCTTCAGCCAACCCGAGTCTCCCGAGCGGTTGACGGCGATCTACGAAATGCTCGAAAATCCCGATATGTCATGGAAGTTCACCGATATCGCCGCGAGATACGCCCTGCGAAGCGAGCTTGCGATGGTGCACCTCCCTTCGTATATCGATGCCATAGCCGCTACGGAGGGAAAAACTCTGACCATGCTCGATCCCGACACCGCCGCGACCTCCGAAACGTTTGATGCGGCAAGGCTCGCCGCGGGCGGGGTTATCGCCGCCATTGACAGCGTTGTTTCCGGGGAAGCGGACAACGCCTTCGCCCTGGTAAGACCGCCGGGTCATCATGCCACGGAAAATGGAGCGGCGGGTTTTTGCATCTTTAACAACATTGCCATCGGGGCCAGGCACGCCCTGGCCCGCTGGGGAATGAAACGGGTTTTGATCGTGGACTGGGATCTCCATCACGGCAATGGAACCCAGCAGGCCTTCTATGAAGATGACCGGGTGCTTTATTTTTCGACGCATCAGTCCCCGGCCTATCCGTGGACTGGTCGCTTGGCCGAAACAGGAAAGGGGGCGGGAGTCGGCTATACGATCAACGTCCCGATGCGGCCCGGGGCGAATGATGCCATGTATGTTCGTGTTTTTCAAGATATTTTCCTGCCGGTAGCCCATGAATTCCGTCCCGAGATCATTCTGGTTTCGGCGGG
>Ga0208373_1002773_pt1 | contig 18547 bp, 8 predicted proteins | sample RifOxyC2_FD_184036 | JGI IMG/M metagenome (GOLD analysis project Ga0208373, IMG submission 184036) | Soil microbial communities from Rifle, Colorado - Rifle Oxygen_injection C2 (SPAdes) | ecosystem: Environmental > Terrestrial > Deep subsurface > Rock core/Sediment | place: Rifle, Colorado... | reverse complement strand
AAGCAGGCGGTCAACCAATTGTTCTTTGGACATTTCCAAGCTAAAAACTCCCACAGGGACTTTGGCCCGCGTAGCAGCGTGTCGCGCTATATCAAGAGCCAATGATGTCTTACCAACAGACGGTCTTGCCGCCAAAATCACTAAATCAGATTTCTGGAGACCGGAGAGAAAATTATCCAATCCGGCAAAGCCGGTCGGAATTCCGCGCAATTTTCCCTTATCGCGATGCAAAAGGTCAATGCGGTCAAAGGCTTCGGAAAGAATATTTTTTATGGGAATGAAAATTTGTCTTAAGTATTTTTGCGAGACAGAAAAAAGTTTTTGTTCGGCTTTGTCCAGAATATTTTCAGTTTCTTCTTCTTCGTTGTAAGCAAAACCGGTTATTTCTCCGGCGGCTTGAAGTAGGCGACGCAAAGTAGCCTTTTTTTGGACAATATTCGCGTAGTGGACAACATGAGAAGCGGTAGGGACGCTATTTGTGAGAGCCATCAGATAACTTCTTCCCCCAATCATTTCCAGTTTCTTTTTTTCTTCAAGTTTTGAAGACAAACTTAGAATATCAATCGGTTCATGCCTTGCGAAGAGATCAACCATGGCTGTGTAAATTTCACTGTGGCTATCTTTGTAAAAATCCTCCGGCCGGACAAGATCGGCAATTCTAATCATGGCGTCCTTATCAATCATAAGAGAGCCCAAAAGGGATTGTTCGGCCTCTATATTTTGCGGAGTTATTTTTTCGTTGGACATAAGCGCGGCTAGGGATAAGAATTTTTATTTTGTTATTTTACTCTAAAGAGTGGCGGGGCGCAAATTTTGACTGGAATAAAGGACAGTCCTTGCTGTGGTGAGGACTGTCCTTTATTGGAGTATTTTTAGATTTGCTTAAGTCTATAACTGTGCTATAATAACAACAAGTTCAAGCCTTTCGTTTTTTGGTTGAAATAGTTGGGTTAATGAGGACGATTAGCTCAGTTGGTTAGAGCGTTCGATTCACATTCGAAAGGTCGGAGGTTCGAATCCTCCATCGTCCATTTTAAAATAAAATTCCAAATCCAAAATCACAAGCTCCAAATAAATTATAATAACCAAAATCCAAAAAGATTAAACTCCTTCTGTCATTTCGAGCTTGTCGAGAAATCCCATACGGTGAATTATGGCAAGGGTAGGGATCCCTCGGCTACGCTCTGGATGACGGCTTAGGACAGTTTGTTTAGAATTTTGAACATTAGATATTTGGATTTATTTGGGGTTTGTTTTGTAATTTTGGATTTGGTGCTTTAAGTATTGATTTGAAATTTAAGCTTGTTAAGTTATGTCAACATACAACAATTCCGAAACCGGTCTTGAAGATTCCGACGGACAGAATGAAGAAGAAAAAATCGTTGGAGAGTATCCAAAAAAGCCGAGCAAACTTCGTTATGTTGCCGACTATATTTTTGAGTTAGTTAAGATTGTAGTCCTTTCATTGGCAATTATTATTCCGGTTAGATATTTTTTAATCCAGCCTTTTTATGTAAAGGGCGCTTCCATGGAACCGAATTTTTTTGACCATGAATATTTGATCATTAACGAAATCAGCTATCGTTTTGAAACGCCGGAAAGAGGGGATATTATCGTTTTTAAATATCCTCAAGATCCGAGTCAATATTTTATAAAAAGAGTAATCGGTCTTCCGAACGAAACAGTGGAAATCAGAGAGAGTAAAATTACCATTTATAACAAAGATAATCCAAATGGCATTGCTCTTGATGAAAAATATTTGGAAGACACTGTCCAAACTTTTGGCAATAAAACTTTTGCTCTTGGCGTTGATGAATATTTTGCTCTTGGTGATAACAGAACGGCGAGTTATGATTCCCGAAGTTTTGGGGCGGTGAATAAAAGTTTCATTGTCGGAAAAGTTTGGGTGCGGGGTTGGCCGTTTAATAAGATTAAAGTTTTTGAAACACCGGAGTATAATTTTTAAGGGTGGAGGCGGATAAGCTATGCCTAAAAAAACAAAACTAAAAATGAAAAATAAAAAATCGGCGGATCAAAAAGCAAAAAATGAAAAAGCAGTTAAAGTTTTGAATAAAGTTGAGCAGCCGATCAAGGAAAAAAAGATTAAAGCGCCGAGAAGTTTTCAAACTTTAAAAGGGATGAAAGATATTTTGGCGTCTGAAAACAAGTATTGGGAATATGTTAAAACTAAAGCGAAAAATTTTGCTTTAAATTACGGATATGAAGCGATAGAAACGCCGATTCTTGAAGAAACAGCTCTCTTTAATAGAGCAGTGGGTAATGAAACGGACATTGTCTCCAAGGAAATGTTTTCTTTTGTTGATCAAGGAGAGGAAAATGTTTGTTTGAGGCCGGAGGCAACCGCTTCTGTCGTAAGATCTTATGTTCAGCACGGAATGTTGAATCTTCCTCAGCCGGTTAAGTTTTTTTATTTCGGACCAATGTTCAGATATGATAGACCGCAAGCGGGCAGATTAAGAATGTTTCATCAGATCGGTCTTGAAGCGATCGGAGAAGAAAGTCCGATTATGGACGCGGAAATTATTTTTTTCGTATATAATTTTTTGAAAGATTTGGGGTTAAAAACAGTAATAGAAATAAACAGTATCGGTTGCCCAAAATGTCGCGAAGCTTATAAAACAAAACTAGTCAATTATTATCGCGACCGCAAGTCCGGTCTTTGCGAGGATTGCCAGAAAAGATTGGTGAAAAATCCGTTAAGGCTTCTTGATTGCAAGGAAGAGGGGTGTCAAACATACAAAGAAGACGCGCCGCAAATTGTTGATTGGCTATGTGATGAGTGTAAAAATCATTTTGTGGGAGTTTTGGAATATCTTGATGAATCGGGCGTCACTTATAATCTCAATCCTCGTTTGGTGAGAGGTCTTGATTATTACACAAAAACAGTTTTTGAATTTTTTTCGGATAATGCGGACGGAGTTGAAGGAAGGCAAGACGCTCTTGGCGGCGGTGGACGCTATGATGGCTTGGTTGAGTATTTGGGCGGGCGACCGACGCCTGCTTGCGGGATGGCTTTGGGACTGGAGAGAATTATTTTAAAGTTGAAAGAAAACAATATAGAAATACCGGCTCTTCGAAAACCGGATATATTTTTGGCGCAATTGGGAGAACAAGCGAGAAAGAAAAGTTTTATCTTGATTGAAGAGTTAAGAAAATCAGGATTTTATGTCGTGCACAGTTGCTCAAAAAAAGGATTAAAGAAGCAGTTGGAGATGGCCAATAAAGACGGCGTTAAATATACTTTGATTTTAGGGCAGAAAGAAGTTATTGATGGAACAATTATTGTTCGCGAGATGGAAGGCGGAGCGCAAGAGATAGTTGACTTCAACAAAACAGTTCAAGAGATGAGAAAAAAAATAATTTTGCAGTAGCAGATTAACGAAAAATATTATATTTTTTAAAGAAAGCGAGGTGAAACCATGGGACAAGAAGTAAAAAGAAAAAAAGGAGAAACCTTTGAAGGCATGATGAGGCGTTTTTCGAGACGGGTTCAGCAAAGCGGAAAATTATTGCAAGCCAAAAAAATAAGATTTTATGAACCGGAAAAGAGCCGTAATCTTCAGCGCGTATCAGCATTGAGAAGAAAAGAGATAACAAAGAAAAGAGAATATTTGAAAAAAATTGGGAAATTGAAAGACGAAGATACAAAAAATAAATATACGCGAAGATGAGAACAAAAATAGAAAAAGATTTTATTGAGGCGCGCAAAGAAAAAAACGAAACCATGGTTTCCGTCCTTGGTATGTTAAAGGCGGCTATTTTGAATAGTGAAATAGCGGCAAGGCCGAAAGAATTTGGAGAAGATGATATTCTGAAAGTCATAGGAAGCGAAGTTAAAAAACACAAAGATTCAATTGGAGAATATACCAAGGGCGGCCGAGAAGATTTGGCCTTGAAAGAAAAACATGAAATGGAAATTTTAATGAAATATCTTCCGGCTCAAATGACAGAGGAAGAATTAAAAAAAATCGTAGAAGATAAAGTAAAAGACTTGGACGCGAAGGGGGCGGGAGATTTTGGAAAAGTTATGGGCGCGGTGGTGAAAACGGTAGCCGGGCGCGCCGGTGGAGACACTATAAGTAAAATAGTAAAAGAAATTCTCGGGGTTTGATTTTTGATGTCGGGGCTGTGTATAAAAAAGACTATCAAAAAATATTTTTTTCAGTTATAATAAAATAATTGCGAAAAAAGATTATTGGAAAATTTGCGGTTTGATTGTTTTGGAATCGCGATAAAGATTTTAAAGTTAAAAGTGCAAAGTGAAAAATTAAAAGTTACAATTCAAAGTTAAAAGTTGTTAGCAGTTAATTTTAAACTTTTCACCTTTAGGCGATGTTTAAAAAAAAGACAGCCTTAAAGTTTTTATTAGCCCTAGTTTTACTTGTAGGGGGTTTTTTGTTTGTCCAAAATGTTTTTGCGCAAGATCTTGGGACTGATGTTGTTGGTAAAAATATCGCCTTGTCAGCTGGCGATCCCAGAATCATCGCCGCGAAAATCGTTCGCGTGGCTTTGGGATTTTTGGGAATAATTGCCGTTTGTATAGTTTTATATGGTGGATTTTTGTGGATGACTTCAGCCGGCAATGAAGAAACTATCGGCAAGGCAAAAAAAGTTTTGATTAACGGATTGATTGGTTTGATTATAATTTTAATGGCTTTTGGCATTACCCAGTTTGTTTTGAATTCTTTGTTGGGCAGAGTTGATGGAGGAACAGGCAGAGGAGGGGATGGGCCGGAATTTGGGCAGTATGGAGGAGCCTTGGGCAACGGAATTATTGAAAGCCATTATCCGCCGCGTGGAGGAACGGGGATTCCGCGCAATACGAAAATAATAGTAACATTCAAGGAAAAAATGTTGCTTGAAACTTTAATTAATAATTACGATGATCACGACACGCCAGAAAATTTAGCGGATGACAGAGTTATAAAAAATAATAATGGAACAATAGTGGCTACTCCTGAATTGCCAGATCCATTAGCGGATGATTGGATGGAGATAAATAGCGAAAATGTCAGAATTTTTAAATCAAGCGAGGGGGAAACGGCAGGGGAAGTTAAAAATTATTTATCTTCAGATCAAGTAAAAGTAACATTTACTCCCGATTTAAAGAATTTTGTTTTTGATCCAATCGGATTACTTGGCAGTCCTACGGAGAATATTTGGTATACAACCGCCTTAAAGCCAGGACTTCAATTTGTTGATGATCGCGGTCGGGCTCAAAATGCTTTTGCTGGAGCTTTCAGTAGCGGATATGCTTGGGATTTTGAAGTAAGTACGATTATTGATACGACTCCGCCACAAGTTAGAACCGTAGTGCCTGTTATGGCGGGTGATATGGATGAATATATGGAGGTGTTCAGGGCTTGCGTGGCGGGCGGAAGAAGCCGAAAAGATTGCGGCGCTTGGGCGCGTAATGTCAAAGTACAAATAAATTTTAGCGAAGCGATGGATCCTACAACCGTTTCCGGGAGTACGGTAGAGGGGGTATTTGATAAGATTTTAACCACTGGTTTGATTAAGGGGGATATCCCCGGAACATGGAATATTGGCAATCAATATAGGACAATAGAATTTGTGACCAATGATAAGTGCGGGACAAATTCTTGCGGAGGTGATGTTTTCTGTTTGCCGCTCGATGACACAATTAGAATTCTGGCGAAAGCTGCGAGGCTGGGAGGCAGTCCTCTGGAGGCAGTTTTTCCTTACAATGGTATTGTTGATGTCTGCGGAAATTCCTTAGATGGAGATAGGGATGGAGAGGCCAAAGGGCCGCCAGTAGATAATTATTCATGGTCTTTTGAGACAAGCGATACCATTGATTTAATTCCGCCGAGAATTAGCGCGGTTACTCCCTTACCGGGAACCGGGAGCGTGGCTTTTGACGAACCGATAAATATGACTTTTACAAAATTGATGAGCATTACCAGTTTCACGACCAGCAATCTTCCTTTTAAAGATGACCAACGCGACGCTTGCGCAGTTTGGTTTTATCTGGAGGGAGATAATTTACAAGAAGGTGGAGGTGTTGTCGTAGAAGAAGATGATGTTGCGGTTCGGACAAGAGCCAGAATCGGTCATGGAGATTTGTTGCCAACGGGAGGAATCTGTTCTGATGAGTTACCGGCTACCGGAGCAGCAGTCAAGTATTTTCCAGTCGCGAAATCCGATGTTCAGGATTTATTTCAGAATTGTTTTTATGAACCAATTGGGCCAGACGAGGGAAGCATTTGTGTTGTCGGTCTGGACAGAGAGTTGCCGGCCGGGTGTAAGCCGTGGGAATAAAGGTGAAACCTCAAGGACAGTCCTTTAAAGTAGTTTATTAAAATTTATAGAGATAAAATGACAACTACTAAAAAGATGGATAGATCAAAAATTTTAAAGGACTGTCCTTGTAGTTGTTTGTTGCGAGTTGTTAATCATTAGTTATGATTAAATTAGAAAAGAAGACAGCCTTTAAGTTTATATTAGCCTTGATTTTGCTCGTAGGGGGTTTTTTGTTTGTCCAAACGGTTTTTGCGCAAGATTTTGGGACTGATGTTGTTGGCGAAAATATTGCCCTCGCGGATGCCGGTGATCCCAGAGTTGTCGCCGCAAAGATAATTAGAATAGCTTTGGGATTTTTGGGAATAATCGCCGTTTGCATTGTTTTGTACGGCGGTTTTATGTGGATGACTTCTGCCGGAAATGAAGAAAGACTTGGCAAAGCAAAAAAGATTTTAACCAGCGGTCTGATTGGACTTATAATAATTTTAATGGCCTTTGGCATTACTCAATTTGTTTTGAGTAAATTGAGCGAGGCAACCGGGATTGATGGCGGAGGGGGCGACGGTGGAGGAGGCGGAGGGGGCGGCGGTTTGCCTTCAGACGCGTTCTTGGTAAGGAGTATTCAGCCCAATGGAGATATTCCAATTAGAAATGTTGTCGTTAGAATTTTGTTTAATAGAAATGTGAATGAAGAGAGTCTGAAGGCGGTCGGAAATTTTACAGTGCGCAGAACCACGGATGACGCCTTAGTTGAAGGGACAATCACTGTTCTTGGAAATCTTGTGGAATTTGTTCCAAACGCGGCTTGTCCTGAACCCAATGAGGACAGAAAATGTTTTGATGCGGATACAAAATTTTTAGTGGGACTGACCGCCGGAGTTAGAAGCGTGACTGGCAAAAGTTTAATGTGCGGCGGATTGGCTCCGTCTTGCAGTGTCACCTTTACAACAGGAAATTTAGTTGACGTTATGGGACCGAAGGTTAATATTAGCTATCCCAAAAACAAACAAACAGTATGCGTTGATAAAATTGATGAGAGGATTGAAGCTTATGCCAAAGATGACGCGGGAATTTCTTATTTAGATTATTTTACTAATGGAACGTTTTTAGATAGAGACGCTCCAGAAGGGCCGACTGTTCCGGAGTATTTTTCGGCTATTAATTGGGATACAACAGGAATACTTAAAGGGTCAAAATATAAATTAAATGCAACAGCTTTTGATATAGATTCAAACAATACAGTTTCAGATGGTGTGGATGTGATTATGAGAGCCGAGCATTGTTGCAACGGGGTAAAAGATGTTCCCGACGAAGAAGATATTGATTGCGGTGGAGCTGATTGTGGTAAATGCGACGATGACGCTTGTGTTGATGATATTGAATGTCGAAGCGGAACTTGCTTGGACGGAGTTTGCCGCAGTTTGCCGAGAATAATGGGAGTTTTGCCAAACGATGGAGCGCCGGGGAATTATATAACTATTATCGGCGAACATTTTGGGACTGAAGTCGGCAGTGTTTATTTTAGTAATGATGTAAGAGCTGATTTTCCCAGCGCATGTCCCAAAGAGGCATCTTGGCAAGATAGGCAAATTATTGTTGAAGTTCCGGAAGGAGCTGTGGACGGCCCAATTCGTATTGTTGCTGTTTCTCCGGCAGAGGGACGAGTGGAGGATTATACAGACAGAACTGACGACGATATAAGGGGTCGCAAATTACCGGATTTTAATGTTAACGAAATGCGTCGACCGGGAATTTGTTCTGTCATCAATTCGGTAAGCGGAGAACCGACAGGAGAACCAAAAGAGGAAGTGAGAGTGTCGGGAACTCAATTTGGCGAACAACAAGATGATGGCCAAGTTATCTTTGGCGGGACGAGAGCTGAACGAATTTTAGATTGGGGAGAATCAAGTATCGGAGCGACAGTTCCCTTGATCGCTCCGACAACCGTGCCGGTGCAAGTGACTAAGGGCGAGGAAAACAGCAATCCGGTCAATTTTACCGTCATTAGGTCGGCTGCGACGCCGAATATTTTAAGTTTTTCTCCGGTGGCGGGACCGGAAGATGAATACATTACTATTTTAGGATCTAATTTTGGTAATGATCCGGGCATAGTTGAACTTCGCGCTCCCGCTCCGGATGGCACGATTATTCGGGTAATACCCAATTTTCCGGAAGAATGCGGAAATGATTGGTGGAAAAATGATACAGTTGTGATTAAAATTCCTCGCGAAGCAAGAGTTGAGTTGCCCGGTCCAAAATATATTTTAAATTTGATAACACATGAGGGATTGTCTGACGACACTTCTGATTTAACGCCGTCAACTTTGGAAGTTACCCGCGGCGTGGCCAAGCCGGGAATTTGCCGTATATCTCCGGTCAGCGGTCCGGAAAGAATAGCAGTTACGGTTTATGGTGAAAGATTCGGCGAAATAATGGGGACTTTAAATTTTTGGAGAGAAAAGGTGGCATTAGTAGAAGACGAAGACTGGGGGGATGAAAAAATTGTCGGGCAAGTGCCTGCCGAAGCGGAGACCGGTCCGGTCAATGTTTTAGTTGGCGAGAAAAGAAGCAATGAGATTAATTTTATTGTAAAAGATTGCAGTGATAGGGGAACTCCTTGCAGTGAAGGAGAAGAGTGCTGCAGAGATGGATCATGCGCGGGCGCGGAGAGTGGCGGATGTATGGTTGCCCCGGGGAGCGGACATTATTTTTGGCGTTTTTCAACCGGTGAAATACCAATTAATCCAGTGGTAATAGAATATTGTGGTCCGGCCGGTGAGGTTGGAGGATTAAATCCTTCGCCTACTCCTTGGATAAGAAGAGAAGGAGGAAATAATGTTTGCGTTAACGCTCAAATCAGCGTGCGGTTTAATGTAAAAATGAGCAATGATTCTTTGATTGCCCCAGATAATAATATTATTGTGGAAGAATGCGACAATGATACTGATAACGACGGTGTCGCGGATGACGCGGACAACTGCCCCGCTATTCCTAACCCCGCCCAAGCCGACGCCGATAGCGACGGAGTAGGCGATGTTTGCGACGATGAGGACATGGATGATGACGGCATTGCGAACGACGCGGACAACTGCCCCGCTATTCCTAACCCCGCCCAAGCCGATGTCGATCGCGACGACATTGGTGACGCCTGCGACAATGTTGATCCTTGCGCGGTAATAGAAAGAGAGGTAGTTGGTACGGTTGAGCCCTTCGACGCAGATGGCGCTCTTTTAGGAGATGGTTTTGACGCTTTTAATTTTGTTTTGCCGCCCGGCGCGCCACATTTTAATAGAAATAAATATTATAAAGTTACTTTAAAAGGCGGTTCAGCCGTTGCTCCCGGACTTAGAAGCGTGGCCGGTTTGCTTTTAGACGGAGACAAAAATGGAGAAGAGGGCGGAGATTATGTTTTTAAATTTAAAACAAGAGATACTGATGAACTGTGCCACATTGGATCTATTGGCATTATGCCGCCAACCAAGACTTTAACTGAAAAATGGGTTGCGGCCGTTCCACTATCAGAAAACTCGCAACAAACTTATAACGGATTATGTTATGCCGAAGGAGATGTCTGCCTAACCTTAGCTTGCGGGAGCTATGTTTGGGATTGGCGTTCATCCGACACTTTAGATCCAAAAATTTCGTTATTGGAAGTGAGAGATGCTGAGGGCGGAGTGATTGGACCAAAAAGGCTTGCCAGAGCAGTGGAGGAAACAGATATGGTTATAGATCCAATGACACACTTGCCCCGACCGGTGCCGGTAATAATAACCGGCGCGATTCCGGCCGAGAGAAAATCGGGTACGGGAAGTTTAACAATCAATTTTACCGATCCAAAAGTAATTGAAAAATGGCCTGATTGCCGGGAAGCCTGCAAGAATTCAGAAATAGGCGTTAAATTTAATACTTGGATGGATGAGGCGAGAGCGAGAGATTTGAGGAATATAAAATTATATATTTGGCGTTGCGGTAATAGCGTCATTGATCCGGGTGAAGATTGCGATGATGGAAATTTAATCCCCAATGACGGATGCAGTATCGCTTGTTTAAACGAAGGAACCCCGATTTGCGCTGATTTTGATTTAGAGAGAAGAGAAGTGTCAGCCTTGGAAAACTGTTGCGGAAACGGTCGGCGCGATCCGGGCGAGGATTGTGACGGAAACCCCTTTCCGGCGCATTGTTTGGTCGGAGTGGACGGAGAGAGAGGGAATTGTTTAAATATTGGAAGACCGGGGATAGATATTGTTGGCGGAGTTTGCGGCAATGGAACAATAGAAGAAGGCGAAGATTGCGATCCGCCTGATCTCGAACCTCTACCGGGAAGTAGCGGATGTAGCGCGGCATGCTTGAATCAAGGAACAGCAGGTTTATCTCCGGCGCCCGGTGGCATTGATGCTGTTCATCCGGTATATTCTTCAATAGATACTGGCGCGGGAAGATGGGAACATAAATTAATTTTTGATTTTCCTCTTGGATTTACTTTTTTTTCAAACACTTGGTATAGAGCCGTGATTTCTGACGCCCAAAGAAGCGCGAGCGGAGTTCCGCTTACTGAATTAAATTATGACGACAGAGCCGATGTTCCCGGTGTAGATTCATATTCATGGACATTTAGAACAAAGAGTGATGATTCTGTTTGCGCGGTGGATAGGACTGAAATAAGCCCAAAAGAGGCGCGAGTCAAAGTTGTTGGCGCGACAGCTGATTTCAGATCAATGCCTTTTGGTGTGCCGGATGAATGCAGTCCCAGTGGACAAAGATTAAGAGCTATGGATTATCCTTGGACATGGAGTTCTTCAGCGGAAGAAGTGGGAATACTCCCGAGACCTCACCTTGACGACATATTTCCCGGTTGCGGAAATAATGTTATAGAATTTGGCGAAGACTGCGACGATGGAAATATTCTTTCCGGCGATGGCTGTGCCGGTGGACGCGAGTGCGTTAACGAAGGGGAAGACGCTTGCGGTTATCTTGTCGCGGCAGGGTGTAATTTTGATAGACGATGCGGTTGGGTTGAAGTTGACGGAGCGGGAAGATGCGTTAAAAAAACTGTTTGCGGTAATAGGGTAGTGGAAATCGGCGAAGACTGCGATGATGGAAATACTCGCTCCGGGGACGGATGCAATAATAAATGTTTAAATGAGGGATCAGTTGCCGGAGGGTCAAGATGCGGAGATATGTCTTTGGGCGCAGGCGAAGACTGCGATGATGGAAATACTCGTTCCGGCGATGGGTGCAGTAATCTTTGTTTAAATGAGGGGACAGTTCTTGACGGATGGGCTGATCCTATTCAAACCGTGACCGCAGTCGGACTTAGAGAAGATCATACCACGGAAGACACTACGGAAATAAGCGCATGGACAACAGATGGCGAGCACGGCTTGGGCAATTTCACCTTGGCTTGCGGTTATAGTCTGCCGGGTAATCCTTGTCCCGATGAAGAGATAAACGGAATTGGCAGAAATTCCTGTTGTTACCCAAAACCGATCGTTAAGACTTGTAATCCTTCGGGCGCGGAAGGTGTGTGTTCGTTAAGAGGAAGCGCGGAGCGCGACCGAGTTTGCCGAAATTCTTTAATATCAATTATTTTCAGTCAAGCAATGAATCAAGATTCAATTGAAGGAAATATTATCGTTGCCGGTAATTATGCCGTTTGTCCGGAGGGAACGACTGATATTGGGGACGGGGATCCTAGTCTTGATGAATTGGACAAATGGTGCGCGATCACCGGAGAAACCGTCGTTAATCAAATTATCACGGAGGATGCGGAGGATGAAGAAATAAAAACAAAAGTTGATTTTAATTTGTTAAAACTTTTAGATTCAAATGTAAAGTATAAAGTCATTGTCAAGGGAAATAATTTAGCGACCTTGGATAGAGTAGAGGGTGTAAGAAGTATTAATGGAGTTGAATTGGGCGAAGCGCCGTTTATTTTTAACGAGAATGATGCGGCTTATCAAAGCAGGGCTTGGACTTTTTGGACAAGCGATGAAATTTGCGCTCTGGATTCAGTTGAAATTGATCCTTCTCAAAAACTTTTTACAAGCAGTTTGGCTCCGGAAGATAGAGAGAACTTTATAGCTACCGCCAGGGACAGGAGGGGCGATCCAATTTCACCGGTTGCAGAGTATGCATGGGGGTGGGATTGGGCATCCAGCCATACGGATATTGCCACTCTTGGCGAATGCGCGGTTGAGAGTGGAAATTGCCAAAATGTTATGGCGCAAAATAAAAACGGAGAGACTTTGATTTCAGTTACAGCGAAGATAATAGTAGATAGCGTTATGGAAACAAGCACGGTTGGGCAAACAAAAACAGCCGTTTCCAATGTCATAGTTTTTCTTTGCGAAAATCCTTGGCCTGATGCGGAGACGATAGAAGATGGGGGCTTTTTGGATGAAACTTACAATTTTAAATTTTATTATTGTCGCGACAAAGGGGAATTTGATGTTGGTGATGACTTACCCGCTTTTCCGTTAAGTGTGGAAAGAATAGAGCCTCCGGAAGGAGTTGATGATATGTTGGGAGAATATTTGCTTACCTTTCAAGACGCGCATTATTGCAGTGTCTCGCAAACTTTATGTGTTTTTGGCGCTCTACCTGACGCTCTAGATTCCTGTCCTGTTGGGATGGGAGATTGCCGGAGAGCGGAAGACGCTATTGGCATTAGAATTTACGAGAATGCTGATCACTTGACTCCGACCGAATGGTACCAAAAACAAGGATTGATTGCGGGGAGCCCGGAAACAATCAATATTGACGGTTATGAAGCAATAAGAGACGGCCGAACGGTTTATGTTTCAGCGGCTAATGATATTGATTCAGATATTTTTACCAATATTTATTTAGTTTCATATAATGAAGGAGCTAATTCAGATACAATAAATATTTATAATCAAATATTGCAAAATTTAAGGTTTAATACCAATTTGGAGGATGAAGATTTAAGAGTTTGCTTGTATAGTGCTTGCAGTAATAATGCGAATAAATATTGTATTGTGGATGGAGACTGTCGAAGCATAGCTAATACAACCTCAATTTGCTTGCCAAAAGCATCGTGCACTAAAGATATAGATTGTCCTCCGGCTGTTCCCGTCGGCAGTCTGGCGGGTACGATTAATGAATGCCAAGCGCCGAAAGATAAACTGGCGCGCGATGTGAGGAGAATTATAGATCTAAACAATATTAAAAAAGCAATAGATTCTTATAAAACCATTCACGGAACTTATCCAAAACTTGAAGCCGGAACTTATATCAGGTCGCTTGTGGCGAGCGTTTGGGGTTCTTGGAGCGGTCAGTTTGGGAGCGACTTGGGAACAGCCTTGCCGGTTGATCCGATCAACAAAATGGTGGGTTGCGGTGGCGAAGCAGGTTTTAACGAAGAAACATGTTGGAATTTGACATCAAAACAATACCAGTGCCCGGTGGGTTCCCACATTTATCAGTATGAAGTAAGTAGAGGAGCATATAAGTTAAAAAGTGATTTTGAATACACGGCGGACGCGGCGGTGGGAAGTTTGCGGACATTGTGGGAAAACGCTTTATCAAATACTTTTGAAATACAAGGAACATGCAATGGGGGTGTCATAAGCAGTACCGGTGTTTGTGGCGATAGAATAATAAATATAGATAGTGGCGAACAATGCGAGGTTGGGATGGCAAAGTCTTGTTCGGAGAGTTCGCCAAATATCGTAATGAGAGGGAGAGGATGCGCTAACGATAACGACTGCAATGCTACACCTCCAGTGGCGGGTAGTGGTTGGTGCTTGGAAAGGGAAATAGGTTGTACGATGAGAACATGCCAAAGAAAGACTTGCTCTGTCACTGTGGCAAGCACTTGTGCAAATAATGCTGATTGCCCGGCTGGGGAGTCGTGCGTTGTAAGGGAGGAGCGTTCAATTACGGGAGATACTTGCCCGCCAAGTTTACCAATGGAAAAAGCTGATAGTGAAAGAGAAGGCAGGCAAAGATATGAATGTAATCCGGCGGATTGTACCTGGCGGACAGTTGGTGGTTGTTCAGTGCTTTGCGGCAATGGGGTAAAAGATGGGACCGAAGAATGCGACGAAGGTCCTTTGGGCGGGAGAATCGCCGGAGGAGGAATGTCATCCACAAATCAATATTTTTGTACACGGAATTGCATAATGACAGATGGCTATTGCGGTAATAGCGTTTTGGAGCCGGCTTATGGAGAGAGGTGTGATGATGGTTATTGCAGTTTGGGGTATGAATGTACTGCCGCTTGGTGCTGGTGTTCTGTGCCTGGCATTGATCATCTATGTAAAGTTCCCGAAGGGCAGATAAGTTGTGGCAATGGAACATACGGGAGAGATATTCTTAACTATGATATTTTTGTTGATCCACAGTGCAAAACAGATTGTTCGGGTTTTGGACCGTATTGTGGCGATGAAGTAGTGAATGGAGCAGAGGAATGCGATGGCAATGCGATAACCTCAAGAGGAGTTTGTGTGTCAGCGTCAGCTGGTGAAGCGCCAGATAGCGCGGATAATATTCCTTGCGAAAATGACGAAGATTGTGACGGAGATGATACTTGTTCATTGTGTCCGAATACAGGAGAAGGCTATGCTCAATTAAGAACAAAAAATTGTAAACCGTCCCCCCTCCCTCCCCCCGATGGGACTGACTATACAGTAGCATTAAGAGTTAGTATTGATAACGAATGCAAGTGGGATAGATGGGGCGCTTGCGAGCCGGCAGGTACTTGCGGAAATGGGATAAAAGAGGGGATAGAAGAATGCGATGACGGGAATACAAATAATACCGATGGTTGTATAATTATCGCAAGCGGTCCGCCCGGGCTGAATAATTGCAAGACAGCTCGTTGCGGAGATGGATTTACTAAAACCGGAACCGAAGCCTGCGATGTCGGGATAGATAATGGCAGAATTTGTACGGCTAGCTATGGGGAAACATGCAATTATTGCAATGTCAATTGCGCCATAAAAGTCATCACCGGACCGCGTTGCGGGGATGGGATTAAAAACGCGAGAGACGGCGAGACATGCGATGACCGCGAGGGGACGGAGTTGACTTGGACAAAATTTGATGCCGTTAATAAATTTTTTACCGAAGGAAGAGGGCTTGCGAGTCTTGGCATTCAAGTGCCGAGTGTCATGAATTGTCCGGTTGATCCTCGTCGTGCTAGTGTTAGTTGTGGAACTGCGGAGGCGCCACGGGATTGTGAGGCAGGTACTTGTCTAGCACAGCCAACAACCGGAGGGGTTTGCAGTATAACTATTGCTCAAGCATGCACTACTAATGCAGATTGTCCTTTAATAGGTGCTGGTCCTCAAAGAGAAACATGTGGTTTGGCTTGGAACCGGGCAATGTGCTCGGCGGATTGTACTTCCACTTGTCCGCCGTCTTATAGAGTTCAAACTTTAACTTTCGGTCCGGAGGGCAGAAGTTCCATTGAATTGGCAAGCGGAGTGGGCACGACAGTTAATCTTCCCTCTTGCCGTCTCTTGGGCGATCTTAAAGTTGATGTTGATTTGAGCGATGTTGAACAAACTCCGCTGAATGTGGTTTTTGTGACGGATAGATCGGGGAGTATGATTTGGGGAGATACAGATGAGTCCGTAGCGAATCTTACTTGTGGTGGTATTTCTGGGCGATCAAGAATGGATTGCGCAAAAAGTTCTCTTGTAAGTGCGATTGATTTATTGATTGATAGTTATGAAAATATCCATATTGGTTTAGTAGAGTATGCGACAGATGCCAGTAGTAGTTTACCTTCACCTTATTTTTTGGGATGGACGGGGAGAAGTTTACTAGAATCAATAGTTAGTTCTTATACTCCATATATAATAGGCACCCCGGAAAGCGCGACAAATATTGCCGCTGGCATAAAAAAAGCGAGTGATATACTGGCTGACCAGATGGGTAAAAAGATTATTATTTTAATGAGTGACGGAGTGGCTACTAGACCCATAGTTACAGAGGAGGGGGTCGCTGTCTGTCTATCATACGATGGTGATGATTATGCTGCATGCGTTGCCAGAGAAGAAGCTACTACTGCGAAAAGGGATGGTGGCATAGAAATTTACACAATTTTATTTTATGGTCCGACTGATGCAGAAAGAAATATGCAACTTATGGCAAGTAGCTCGGCTACAGGACAACATGCGTATACAAGTAACTCTACCACCGATTTAAACGCTATTTACAGATCCATTATAGACGCCCTCACCGCCTCAACCGTCAGGTTAGGAGGGGCTTTAACTATCGGAGGCGTTGCAACTACAGGAGGTATTAGGGGTGGAGCGGATATTCCAATTTCAAGAAATATTGAATGTCAAGACAGAGAGCAAAGAGACATTCCTTTCAGTATAGAATTTGAAGGAACCGGAAGCGCGCGAGTGAGTAATCTAAGAGCGTATACATGCGCGGGTCCGCCGTGGCCACCCGATGAAGATTAGAAATAGAGGACAGTCCTTATTCAAGGACTGTCCTCGGCGTAGCTATGGGAAATGTAAAATATAAAGCATATTATTCCGGCGCGATCTATCATATTTACAATCGAGGTAATAATAAGCAGAACATTTTTCAGGAGACAAACGATTTTGCTAATTATTTAAAAAGATTAAAAAATACTAAAGAAAAATATAATGTTTCCCTTCTTGCTTATGTCTTAATGCCGAATCATCTTCATTTGGAAGTTCGTCAAAATTCAGAAGTGCCAATTTATAAATTTATTTCTTCACTGCACACTAGTTACGCGATATACTTCAATAAAAAATATGGAAAAGTGGGGCATTTGTTTCAGGGGAGATTCAAGCAAAGAATTGTAAAAGATGACGATGACCTTCTATATCTTTCTTGTTATATTCACTTGAATCCGGAGGCTGACGGTTTAGTCCAAAAAGTTGAAGATTATCAGTGGTCAAGTTATCGCGACTACATTGGACTTCGTTCAGGAACTCTGTGCGATAGAACCTTAATAGCAGATTTATTCCAGTCTCAAGGACTGTCCTTCGCCGGAGTTTATCGGAAATTTGTTGAAGAAAACAAGAAAACTATTTTAGAAAATAAATTAATCAGGGAATTTTTGAAGGACAGTCCTTGAGATATTGAGACAAAACAAACTATGTCCAAAAACACAAAAATTATTATCGCATTTTTAATCGGAGCTTTGATTTTATTCGGAGTCGCTTTTGGTTTTTGGTATTCAAAACAAAAAAATAAAACTGAAAATTTACCAAAAGAGGAAGAAAAAATAACGGAAAAAGTTCCGGAGAATAAAACTTTTGAACTGGCGAGAATTGAAAAAGAAAAAAGTAAATGCGCAAAAAGCGGAGAAGAAGGATGCCAGGACAATGTTTTAATTATGGAAGCGATAAATGATCTAAAGGCGGAAGCCTGCAACGAAATAGCGGACGAAAAAGCGAAAAATAACTGCATCACAGAAATCGCCATTCGCCAAAATAACGAAAAAAGTTGCGATCTTCACAAAGACGAGGCGGAAAAGAATACTTGTTTGAGTTTGATTTTGGGAACAAAAGCGCGGGAGAGTGATGATATGGCAATATGTCTTACGGTTCCCGACGAAAGTTATCGCGATTCTTGTTTTTTTAGCATTGTCAATAAAAAAAATGACGCGAAATATTGCGACGAGTTGGGGGAACTGAAAGATAAATGTTTGAATATAGTTTTAGCCAACGATGCCTTTCTAAAAGGCGATACAAGTTTTTGCGATAAAATTTCCGATCCGGATTCGCGAGAAAGTTGTTCGGCGGAACTGGGCGGGACCGATACGGATAATGATGGTTTAAGCAATTCTGAAGAGGAAAAATACGGCACAGATCCGAAAAATCCGGACACTGACGGGGACAGTTATCTTGATGGAGCGGAAGTGGAAGCGGGATATAATCCGAAGGGAGCAGGGAAATTGTAAAAAATATCGATTCATAATCCATAATTTTATGTTTGACCAACAACAGCCAGACGACATGTTTGCCGGGACTGAGCCGGCGAAACAACAAATCTTAAATCCAGATCAAAGGCCGGCTAATCAAGTTGTGCCCGGAAGAGTTGTTTCTCCTCCAATTTCGGGAATTACGCCGGCAAGCGTTGTTCCATCGCCGATTTCATCGCAAATTTTAGGCGATGAAGATCCCGGCATTGGCGGAGGAAGCAATAAAAAAATTTTTCTAGCCATTATCGCGGTGGCAGTAGTTTTAATTTTAGGAATTGGCGGATATTTCGCCTGGAGACAATTATCAACCCCCTCAACTCAAGTTTT
>Ga0208373_1002769_pt1 | contig 18573 bp, 13 predicted proteins | sample RifOxyC2_FD_184036 | JGI IMG/M metagenome (GOLD analysis project Ga0208373, IMG submission 184036) | Soil microbial communities from Rifle, Colorado - Rifle Oxygen_injection C2 (SPAdes) | ecosystem: Environmental > Terrestrial > Deep subsurface > Rock core/Sediment | place: Rifle, Colorado... | reverse complement strand
CGGATTAGCTTTATCAAATTCAATATATGGTTCCTTTTTCTCGCCATCAAAAATATAGTCAGATGAAATATAAACCATAGCAGCATCAAATCTTTGACATGAAAGGGCAATATTTCTCGTTCCCAGAACATTTAATCTATACGCTTCTGAAATATTCTTTTCCGCACCGTCCACATCTGTCCATGCAGCCGTATGAATCACAATTTCAGGATTTATCTTTGTAATTAATCTATATGTTTTATCAAAATCGGTTATATCGCAAATCTGGAAATTTAAGTTCTCTATATTAAAACTTGGTTCAGCAATATCTAAAGCATATAATTCTTCTTCATTAAAAGATTTAAAAATATCATAACCAAGCATTCCACATCCGGTAATTAATATCTTCATAGTTATATTCAGTATACAGGATACAGGATTCAGTATACAGTACACAGCTATTAACTTTTTTTAAACTATTTTCTGCGCACTGTATCCTGTTTACTGTATTCTGTGTACTGTCTCATATCTTATATTGTTCCTTATAATATTGATTAAATTTATTATCCTTTAACTTTTTCCACCATTTTTTATTAACAATATACCATTCAATTGTTTCTTTTAAGGTCTCGTTAAATTTTCTTTTTGGTTTCCAGCCAAGTTTCATCAATTTTGAACAATCCAGTGAATACCTACGGTCGTGACCTAATCTATCGGCAACCGGCTTTATTAACGAAAACGGTTTATTAAGTATTTTTAAAATAGATTTTGTAAGTTCTATATTTGTTATCTCATTATCTCCACCAATGTTATATACTTCGCCGGCAGTACCTTTACAAAGTACCGTATCTATACCCGAACAATTATCCATAACATATAACCAGTCCCTTACATTTTTTCCGTCGCCATATAGAGGCAACGGTTTATCTTCTATTGCGTTGGTTATAAATAATGGTATAACCTTTTCGGGATACTGATACGGTCCGTAATTATTTGATGAACGGGTAATTACAACCGGCACGCCATATGTAACAAAATACGAACGGCATAATAAATCGGCAGATGTCTTGGACGCGGAATAAGGGCTGTTCGGCTTCAATCTGCTTTCTTCATTAAAAGAACCTTTATCTATAGAACCGTATACTTCATCTGTTGATATCTGAATATACTTCTTATGCCTGTATTTTTTCGCCGCTTCAAGCAAAATATATGTTCCGTAAACATCCGTATTAATAAATGAACCTGCTTCTAAAATTGACCTATCAACATGTGTCTCTGCTGCAAAATTTATTATACAATCTACATGTTTTGCTATTTTTTCCACTATCCGCTTATTACAAATGTCGCCTTTAATAAATTTATAGTTTTTATTTTTTTCAACATCTTTTAAATTATCCAAATTACCGGCATATGTGAGTTTATCCAAATTAACTATTTTATAAGAAGAATACTTTTTTAAAATATATTTAATAAAATTAGAACCGATAAAACCACAACCACCTGTGACTAAAATATTCATTTACCATCCCTTCTTTTTTTTCCATGGCTTATACGGTATATTCGGCTCGTCCAATTTAATTCTATATTCATCAGGTTTTTTATAATTATATAATTCCGTAGGAATGTTCATAATCCAGCATTCTTCTTTTGAAACACTTTCAAAACCATGAATAACTTTTGGAGGTATAACCAATATTGAGGGTTCTTTATCGGAAAGCATAAATTCCATTACTTTTTTTTTGGAAGAATCAATCAAAACAATTCTCGCTTTTCCTTTGACCACAAAAAAATTATCCGTCTGAATTTTGTGGTAGTGCCACCCTTTTACCCAACCGGTTTTACATACTGTTATATATGTCTGTCCGAATTTCTTAAAAATTTTCCAATCAGAACGCAGAATTTCAAATAAAGCGCCCCGCTCATCTTTATGTACCGGAAGTTTTTTTAAATACACACCTTTTATCATGCTATTTCTATTCTTGATGAATCTCCCACCATAATCCTATATGCATGCGGCTTTTTCTCAGATTTTAAAATTTCCACATTCTGTCCTATTAACGAATCTTCTATCCGTTTCACTTCCTTTATTTTTGAATTTTCCAAAACAATGGAATGTTCTATTTCACTATTTTCAATGACTGTATTAAAATATACCGATGTGAAAGGTCCAATATATGAATTTGAAATTCTGCAATTTTCACCGATAATTACAGGACCTCTTATAGTTGAGTTTTTAATTTCAGCGTTTTTTTGCAATATAACTTTGCCTTCAATTGAAGAATTTTCCACTTTACCCAGATTTTTTGATTCAAGCGTATCCAAAATTATGCGATTTGCCTCAAGCATATCTTCCAATTTTCCGGTATCTTTCCACCAGCCTGTAATTATATGCGGCAAAACATTATACTTTTTATCCACAAGATATTGTATGGCATCGGTAATTTCTAATTCGCCACGCAAGGAAGGTTTTATAACATTTACTGCTTCAAATATATTCTTGTCAAACATATAAACGCCGACCAAAGCAAGATCACTCTTAGGTTGTTTAGGTTTCTCTACAAGATTAATAATCCTTCCATCTTCTAATTCCGCCACACCGAAATGCTGCGGGTTAGTGACCTTGGCGAGAAGAATTTGTGAATTAGGTTTCTTTTCTTTGAATTTATCCACAAATGTCTTAATACCGTCCCTTATCAAATTATCTCCGAGATACATTACAAATTCATCATCTTTTAAGAAACTTTGGGAAATTTTAACCGCATGTGCCAGCCCCAAAGGCGCCTCTTGTTCAATATAAGTAACTTTTAATCCGAATTTACTGCCGTCACCAACTGCCGATTTTATTTCGTTTTTCGTATCTCCGACAACGATGCCTACCTCTTTTATGCCGCTTTCAGCGATTGCTTCAAGACCGTAAAAAAGTATAGGTTTATTGGCAACCGGCACCAATTGTTTTGCTGAAGTATGCGTTATAGGTCTTAATCGGGTTCCCTTTCCGCCCGATAGCACTAATCCCTTCATAAAAAATGATTACACAGATTATAAGGTATTAACCACTTAGAACGGGGTTGCAGTCTTGCTCGTTCCAGTGGGTACTAACTTCGGGTACAAGATTACACAGATTTCAATATATATCTATGTCTTCTTTTTCCCCGTATCTTAGTAATTTTCCTCCAAATTATACAATTCTTTATTATACCAGTTCTCTCCAATATTTAAGCGAGTCTTCAAGGGTTTTTTCAAAAGGTATCTCTGGTTTCCACCCGGTTTGTTTTACGAACTTAGTATTATCACCTAATAAAAGCTCAACATCGGAAGGCCGCATCCTTGCAGGGTCCTGTTTTATTTCAACTTTTACTTTTGATAAACTCAATAAATAATTAAGCATATCCTTTATTTTCCAGTCTCTACCCGAACAGATATTATAAACTTCACCCGCAACACATTTTTCCGTTGCAAGCCAATATCCACGCACTATATCACGAACATCGGTATAATCGCGACGTGCCTCAAGATTTCCGACATAAATAACTGGTGGTTTCTTGTTTTTTTCTATCTCAGCAATTTGCTTTGCGAAATTACTGGTTACAAAAACCTGCCCGCGGCGAGGTCCTTCATGATTAAATGTCCTTGTACGAACAACATTAAGCTTATAACTCTGCGTATACTGATAACCTAAATAATCCTGTGCAACTTTTGAAACGGCATAAGGAGACAATGGACGCAAAGGATTTGTCTCTTTTATCGGCGCCTCTTCTTCATGGACCAATCCATATTCTTCCGAAGAGCATGCAATCTGAATCCATGGATTGATACCGACTTCCCTAACCGCTTCAAAAATATTCAATTCACCTAATATGTTGGTAGTAATAGTTTCAGCAGGAGCAACCCAAGATGTCGGAACAAAAGATTGCGCAGCAAGATGAAAGATTTTCCCGGGTTTCACTTTATCAATTACTTTTTTTACCGAATGGTAATCTTTTATATCACATTCATGAAGAAATATTTTATCTCTAAAACTTTCAATATTTTCTGTTCTGCTTCTCCACCTTTGAATACCGTGAACTTCATACCCTTTTGAAAGCAGAAATTCAGCTAAATGGCTTCCTGCAAACCCTGTGATGCCCGTTATCAATACATTCATAACTACTCCTCCTAATATAATATCCATTATATCAGACATCCTTCTCTTTATAGGATGTCTAAAAATTAAAATATTTTATAATTCTATCAAATTTTAAAAAAAAGTCAATTGAATTTTAATTTTATCAATCTTTTTATAACTTCCCCTTTAACATTAATTCTTCTACCGTCTATTGACCTTACAGGCATAATACCGATTGAAGTATTTGTAATAAAACATTCATCAACTGCATATAACTCATTTATTCTAATTTTTGCTTCCTTTACTTTAATTTTCATTTTTTTTGCACTTTCCAATATATATTTTCTTGTTATGCCACCAAGAATTCCGCATTTCAAAGACGGCGTCATAAGAATACCATTCTTTACAATGAAAATATTTGATACAGTTCCCTCGGCAATAAAGCCATCAAGATTCAACATGATTGATTCAAAAGCATTCCGTTTTTTTGCTTCAATCTTTGCGAGAATATTATTTAGAAAATTATTCGATTTAATTTTCGGATTTAGCGATTTAGGATGATTCCGCCTCGTTTCCGCAATAATTATTTTCACACCGTTCTTATAATATTCTTTTGGATACTGCCTGAACTTATTTGTAATAATTACAAACACAGGCTTTTTGCAAAGAGCAGTATCTAAACCTATTTCACCTATTCCTCTTGAAAAACTGATTCTAATATATGCATTTTTCAATTTATTTATTTTTAAAGTTCTATAAACAGCACTTTTAATCTCTTGTTTAGAATAGCGTATATCAAGATAAATCATTTTTGCCGAACGAAAAAGTCGTGTTATATGTTCGTCTATCTTAAAAACAACTCCGTTATTTGAACGCATCGTTTCATAAATACCGTCGCCGTACAAATATCCGTGGTCAAAAATAGATACTTTTGCATTTCTCTTTGAATAGTATCTGTTGTTAATAAATATTTTCATAATTTAAAGACAGCGTATAGAGATTAGCATATAGGGTATAGTAATAAGTTAATAGCCAATCCTTTATATGCTAATCTTTTCCTATCCCGCTATCCCGCTATCCCACTATCCTCTAATGCTTTTATCATCGCTTTTGCTTTATTCAGCGTTTCATAATATTCTTTTTCCGGATTGGAATCCGCAACAATACCCGCACCAACTTGAAAAAACAGCTTTTTATCTTTTAGTATAAATGTACGAATCAGAATATTAAAATCACAATTACCCTTATAATCAATCCAGCCGCAACTACCCGTATAAGGACCTCTGGCGGTAGGTTCCAGTTCGTCAATAATTTCCATGCATCTTATCTTAGGACAACCGGTAATAGTCCCTCCCGGAAACATTGAAGCTATTACATCAAAAATATTTTTATTTTTCCTTATAATTCCGGTGACATTTGAGACAATATGTGTAACATGCGAATAACTTTCCGATATCATCATTTCGCTTACTTTTACAGTTCCGTATTTACAAACCCGCCCCAAATCGTTTCTTTCCAAATCAACAAGCATTATATGTTCCGCTTTTTCCTTCTTATCATTTAGAAGCTTTGTTTTTAACTTTTCATCCTGTTTCTTGCTAACTCCTCGTGGATAGGTACCTGCAATCGGTCTTGTTATAACTTTATCGTTTTCAATCTTCAATAACCTCTCCGGTGAACAACCGAATATCTTTAATTCAGGAAAATTCAGAAAACATGAAAACGGCGATGGATTTATTGACCTTAGCTTTTTGTATAATAAATATGGATTGCCATAAAATTTGCATTGTAATCTTTGAGAAAGATTTGCCTGAAAAATATCCCCTTCCTTAATATATTCCTTGGCTTTGATAACAATTTCTTTAAATCGTTTTTTTGTTAGGTTTGACTTGATACTTACATTTTTATTATGGTTTTCGTAATTACTACTTTTAGAAAGTTTTTGGTAGATATCATTTAATTCGGCATCAGCATTTTCTTTTGTTTTTGAATATATTAAAGCGCTGATTTTTCCCGTTTTATGATTAAAAATCAGAAAATTTTTACAAAATGCAAAATATAAATCAGGCAATTTCAGGTCGTCAATAACAGTTGACGGCAACTTCTCGAAAAACTGTTTTATATCATATGAAAAATAACCTATTGCGCCGCTAAAACAATTATATTTATTGTATATCTTTGCTTTTTTATTAAATATATTTTCCAATATTTTAATGGGATTCCCCGTTGCTCTGCGGATTTTTCCGTATTCATATATTTCTATTATATTATCTTTGCTTTTTATAACGGTATCTGCATTATATCCAATGATTGAACAATCGGCATTCCTGCTTTTTTCTACGCTGTCAAGAAAAAAAGAATATTTTTCACTAACGGAAATTTTATGGAATATCTCTAAGGGTATGAACTCGGAATTCAAATTGAATACAAACGGTTTAGTCATTTTTTGGGAGAGAAATTTAAAGATTTTACATTTTTTTTAACATCACCGATTATATCTTTAGTAAGCGCCTCATAACTCTTCTTTGAAAAGGGTTTTACTGCAGGGGCAACTATTTTTTCTACGACAAAAGAAGCTAACGTTGATTTTCTGACATAATTTTTATTTTTCAAAGACGGCGTCAAGACTAAAATAATAATGACCATTCCGCCTACAATAGCACCCAGTATAATCCCCAATAATGCACCTAAAAAACTATTCATCCACTTTGAACTTAGGATATTAGTAATAAACATCGCCAAATAAAAAATAACAACAAAAAATATTATAAATACAGCAATATAGCTTATTACGTTAGTTGAAGGAGTTTCCGGAAAATAGGAAGAAACTTTAAGATAAAGCAAATTGGATGCAACCGCACTGATTAAACCGGACACTATACCGGATATGGTGGTAAATATCCCTATTTTAGAACCTATTACTGCAAAAATTATAATAAACAAAAAAATAGAAAAATCAATCCAGTTCATTAAATACAACCCCCGTAGAAACTTTTGGATAAAAATATGTAGATTTTTGAGGCAAAAGTATCTTCTTTTTAACAACAAATTCCAAATCCTTTATATCCATAGGTTTCAATATTACTGCAACGGCAAATTCGCCGCTATCAACTTTTTCAACTGCTTCTCTTTCATCTTTAGTATAGTTTACTTCCTTGTTTTTCAATATTGTAGAATGCAAATACTTTATAGGTATATCTTTATTTTTTTTTGCCGTTTTAACATCTATAAAACATTTTTTAAAATAAAACTTAAAATCCCAGTCTTTCGAAGTTTTAAAATACTTGCTTATATTTTTGATTTCCTTTTTTGTTATATCTTTTAGCAACCTATGTGTCGGCAAAATCAACAACCCCCTGTCATTGAAAGGAGACAAAAATGTCAAGACATAACCACCTTTTGTAAATTTATAAAATGTTTCATATCTATGGTGCCCATCTGCAATCAGAATCTTATTATTATCCAACATTTTTTTTAGTATGTTAATTATTTTCATATCATTAATCGCCCATACTTTTTCGGAAGTTTCGGATAATTTAGCGATTGATGTCGGCTTTTTTTCTTTTATCCTATTAGAAATACTATAAAATATATTTTTTTTGTCAGAAAAAAGACAAAATATCGGGCTGGTATTTATTTTTGTCACTTTTAACAAATTAAAACGGTCTATTTTCGGACCTGAATGCGTTTTCTCGTGAGGAAAAATACTTTTTCCTAATTTTTCTGTCTTTAAAAGCGCAAAAAAACCGGTTCTAATATATTTCTTACCTTTATATTTAAAACTCTGTTCGTACAAATATAATGACGGTAATTTTTCTTTCAACAAACATCCTTCCCCTTTCCACTTATCAAAATTCTCTTTAGCGGAACTATAATTTTCCGGAAGTTCTATCTTAACAGCATTATAAATACTTCTTCCCAAAAGCTCCTTTTTTTGAGATGGAGATATCACATCATATGGCGGACATATATAGTTTGAAATATTTTTACTATTATACCTAATTCCGTTAAACGGTATTATTTTTGGCATAAAACTATTTTACAAAAAAAGCTCAAAAAGTCAATAGCACCGCTAATCTGTCGGCCGACAAATCAGCGTCGGAACAGTATACAGCTATATTAAAAATTCATTGACTTAATAATTAAAAAATACTAAAATGATATTATGAAATATCTAAATTTCATTTTTCTTTTAATTTTGTTGCTTCCTACAAGCAGTTGTGCCAAGGAGGATAATAATATGATACGGGAACCCGCTGTCTCGGGTCAGTTCTACCCTAAAGATAAATCCGAACTAACAAAAATGGTAAATGGTTTTTTAGCATCTGCAAAAAATCAAAATATCGAAAGTAGAATTATTGGGCTTATCGCTCCGCATGCCGGTTATGTATTTTCAGGACAGACTGCTGCTTGGGCATACAAACAAATTGAAGGCAAGAAATTTGACACTATTTTCCTAATCGGCTCAAGCCATAATTATCCTGTAAAAGGTGCGGCTTTATGGACCGGCGGCAAGTTTTCAACACCACTGGGTGATATTAATATAGACAAAGAACTTGCGGAAAAACTTCTATCATCAAAAATAATTCAATCAAACAACGAAACACATATGCCCGAGCATTCGCTTGAAGTCCAGCTTCCGTTTCTTCAGAGAACCATCAGCGGTGATTTCAAAATTGTAGCAATTTTAATAAATGACATAAAAAATTATAAAGAAATTGCTGAAATTATATCTAAAACTATTAGTGTTTCCAAAAAGAAGGTTTTATTGGTTGCATCTACCGATATGACGCATTATCCTGACAAAAAAAATGCCGAAACAGTTGATAAAAGCATTCTTGATACAATATTAAAATTTAATCCTTCGGAATTGATAAAAGCAGATGAAAGATGGATGTCAAAAGATATTCAAGAACTTCACTGCACGTTGTGTGGGCTTCCGGCTGTATTAACAGTTATGGAAACCTCAAAACTTCTGGGAGCGAACAAATCAATAATAGTAAATTATTCTAATTCTGCAGAATCAAAATATGGCGATGGAAACAGAGTTGTCGGTTATGGAGCAGTGGCATTTATAAAGGTAACAGGAAATGAAAGCGGTGCCATAGAAGTAAAAACCGAAAAAGAATTTTCTCTTACAAAAGAATCGCAAAAAGAACTTTTGAAAATGGCAAGAGAATCAATAGAAAAATATTTATCCATCGGTAAAATTCCAGAATTTTCAACAAATAATCCTGAACTAATAAATAACGGAGCGGTATTTGTAACTTTGGAAAAAAATCATAACCTAAGAGGTTGTATCGGCACTACAGAAGCAACAATGCCTATATATGAAGCGGTATCTCAACTTGCACTTGCTGCAGCATTTGAAGACCATAGATTTTCACCGGTATCAAAAACTGAACTCAAAGAATTAAAAATTGAAATTTCAGTTTTATCGCCGCTTAAAAAAGTATCTTCTGCAAGCGAAATAATTGAAGGAAAACACGGCGTTGTTGTGCGTAAGGGTTCGCGTTCCGGACTATTTTTACCTCAGGTTTGGGAACACGAAGAGCTTTCCAAAAAAGACGCTTTCTTATCCGAATTATGCTGGCAAAAAGCAGGCATGGAACGTGACGCGTGGAAAAAAGGTGATTGTGACATCTATATATTCACAGTTTTAGCATTTAAGGAATAATTTTATAAGTAGAATATACATTTGATAATGTCAAAAAAATCTGGTTTTGAACGATATAGATGTTTTTAGCCGAATAAATCGTTAAAAAATTGGTATGTTTGACGAGTCCCGATGAATATCGGGACGAGGAGTTTACTAATTTTAGATTTATGAGGCGTTAAACTGATTTAAAAAATCAGCATCGTCTAGTGAAAAACCATGATTTTTTGTGATATTTTGACAGAACGCTTGCATTTAAGGAGGAGTAATTATGAGCAGACGCAAAAGCCAGACAAGAAGACATCAAATAAGGCAGAGATATTTAAGAAGATTAAAAAGAAAAAAAATGCAGTTAAAATCAGCGGTAGTTCAACAACCCGCCAGCCAACAGAATCCCTAACTGTCTTTTAGTTAAATCATGTATCACACTAAACGAGAAATTATTTGTGATATTTTTCACGATTAGTTTATTTTTAGAAATTATTTCTCTTGCGTTTTCTATTTCAAGTTTATCGGACATACATATCTTTTCATAATCCGATACATTTTCAAACATCAGAGGCATAATCCCGAAATTTATAAGATTTGATTTATGTATCCTCGCAAAAGATTTGGCAATAATCGCTTTTATCCCGAGATATTTAGGGCACAAAGATGCATGCTCTCTTGAAGAACCCTGCCCGTAGTTTTCACCGCCGATAATAAATCCGCCCAGTTTACTTTTTGCTCTTTCAACAAATTTAGTATCAATCTTTGAAAATACAAATTCCGATATTGCAGGTATATTTGAACGTAATGGTAAAATTTTAGAACCTGCAGGTATTATATCATCTGTTGTGATATTATCCTTTAGCTTAATAACTACTTCACCTGCTATTGTATTTTCTAATTCAGGAAATTTCTGAATAGCTTTTATATTTTTGCCCCTATAAATTTTAACATCAATAAATTCCTTTTTTGGTGGAATTATCAGTTCATCGGCTATTATTATGCTATTGGGTATTTTTACATCCGGCTTTTCGCCGAAAGGAATAGTGATTTTAGTTTCCAATGCAGAAAACGCTGCAACAATCGGACTTGATATATAAATCTCTGCATCATCGGTACCGCTTCTTCCCTCAAAGTTTCTATTAAAAGTCCTTAAAGAAATACCTTGTGAATTCGGAGCGCACCCCATACCTATACACGGTCCGCAGGCAGGTTCAAGGATTCTCACGCCGCTTGAAATTAAATCTTTTAAAGCACCAATCTCTATTAAATTTAAAAGAACCTGTTTGGAACCAGGCGAAATAATTGTTGGTGTTTTTACCTTCTTACCTTTCAAAATCTTTGCAACTAACAATAAGTCGGAAAGCGATGAATTAGTACAAGAACCTATTATAACCTGGTCCAATTTCATACCTTCAATTTCTTTTACAGTTTTAATATTATCCGGTGAATGTGGACATGCAACTAATGGAACAATCCCATTTAAATCCAATTCAATCTGTTCATCATAAACAGCGTCCTTATCCGCCACAAATTCTTCCCAGCTATTTTCACGTCTTTGTAATCTTAAAAAATCTCTTGTTTGGGCATCATATGGGAATATTGATGTAGTTAATCCGAGTTCTGCCCCCATATTTGTAATTGTAGCGCGTTCATAAACCGAAAGCGTTTTAACACCATCTCCGCTATACTCAAAAATTTTCCCTACCCCGCCTTTAACTGTTAATCTCTTCAAAAGTTCCAAAATTATGTCTTTTGCAGAAACCCAGCCTGTAAGCCTGCCCGAAAGTCTGACATTTACAATTTTCGGCATCTTGAAATAGTATTTACCGGTTGCAAGCGCATACGCCACATCCAGACCACCGACACCTATCGCAATCATTCCTAATGCACCGGCTGTCGGAGTGTGCGAATCCGAACCGATAAGAGTCTCGCCCGGTACTGCAAATCTTTCCAAATGTACCTGATGACAAACACCATTTCCAACAGGCGAAAAATATATACCATATTTTTCAGCTATTGATTGCAAATATTTATGGTCATCTGAGTTCTCAAAACCCAGCTGAAGAGTATTATGATCTATATAAGACGCTGAACACCGCGTTTTTATTTTATCAACACCCATAGCTTCAAACTCAAGATATGCGAGCGTACCGGTTGCATCCTGGGTAAGTGTCTGATCAATTTTTATGCCCACTTCATTTCCAGCCTTAATTTCGCCTTCAATAAGATGCTTTTCAATTATTTTATATACAATATTTTTCTTCATAATCTAAAAATGATTGCACAGATTAAGAACCACATTTTTGTCATGCTGATGCCGATTCATCGGCAGAAGCATCTCGGTTATGAGACCCTTCGTTTCTCTCAGGGTGACACTTCGTGTCATCTGTGTAATTTGCACACGAAGCTCGGAGCTACTGCACCGAGCGACCTGCCCCCGTGAATAGTTTTCAAGGAAAACTACGTGGGGGGCTACAACCCCGTTTTACTGGGCAAACATCATTTAATCTGTGTAAACAAATTGTTGGATTTTCCAACAATTACAATTTTATCATCTTCACATTCTTAATTTCAGATTGCTCTTTAATTTCAGATAAAACCTTATCCGGAATCGATAAGTCAACATTTACTATTGTTATAGCATCACCGCCAACTGTTTTTCTGCCGACTTCCATTGCTGCAATATTTATAGAATTCTTGCCTAAAATAGTGCCCACTTTACCTATAACACCGGGTTTATCGGCATTTGTAAAAATTAGAATATTTTCAGTAATTTCGACATCAACATAATAATCATTTATTTTTACAATTCTTATATCGCTCTTACCGAAAACAGTCCCGGAAATTACACTTTCCCCGTTCTCTGTCTTTAATTTTACAGAAATAAGATTGGTAAAATCAGAAACATCGGGCACTCTTGATTCCGAAATCTTTATGCCTTTTTCCTGAGCGATGTAAGATGCATTAATAAAATTTATCGTTCCTTCTTCGCTTACCGGATCAAGCATACCTTTTACAGCGGCTATTGTAATGGGCGACAAATCATACTTCGTCGCTTCCCCGGAATATCCAATCCCAACGGAAAGAATCCTTCCTTGCATCATTTGCGATGAAAAAGAACCCAATTTTTCCGAAAGCAATATATATGGCTGCATCTTCTGAAAAACATCGGAAGGAATATACGGAAAATTAACCGCATTTCTTATCGTACCATTTGTGAAATATTCAACCAATTGCTTGACAATTTCAACGGAAACGCTGGTCTGTGCTTCTTCGGTGGACGCACCTAAATGCGGCGTCATAATAACGTTATTCATTTCAAAAAACGGCGATTCTGTCAATGGCTCCTTTTCAAATACATCTAATGCCGCACCTTTAACTTTACCGCTCTTTAATGCTTCTGCCAAAGCCTGTTCATCTATTAACCCACCGCGTGCGCAGTTTACTATCCTAACGCCGTCCTTCATCTTCTTTATAGTTTCGCTATTTACCATATTTTTTGTAGCTTCTGTTTTTGGTGTATGTATGGTAATATAATCCGAATTTTTAAAAAGTTCGTCTAACGAAACGGTTTCCACGCCAAGCTGCATCGCCCTTTCTTTTGATACAAACGGGTCATATACCAAAACCTTTATTCCAAAAGACAGAAGCCTCTTGGCAACTTCAAGTCCAATTTTACCCAATCCGACAACACCGACGGTCTTTCCAAAAACTTCAACACCGACAAACTCTTTTTTCTTCCATTCTTTCTTTTTAAGTGATGCGTTTGCCTGCGGGATATTCCTTGATAATGCTAAAAGCATACTGACTGCATGTTCGGCAGCTGAAATCGTATTCCCTCCGGGTACATTCATAACAACTATCCCTTTCTTAGATGCCTCTTTAGTATCTATATTATCAACACCCGTACCTGCTCTCCCTATTATCTTCAATTTTTCTGCTACATCTAATATTTCCTTTGTAACTTTAGTCTCACTCCTGACAAGCAGACCGTCAAATTCGGATATCATGCTTTTAAGTTCATCCGGTTTCATACCTGTTTTAACAGTTACTGAAAATTCGTTATTTTTCTCAAGAATCTCAACCCCTTCTTTTGCCAATGGATCACTTACTAAAACCTTATACATATCTCCCCCAAATCCAAATAATCTATTACGCAATTATATAATAAAATAAAAAAAAAGTAAACCCCACGTATCAAATCATGTATAATCTAACCCCATACCTAATATTGCACAGAGTTAAAATAAAAAAATGCAGGTCGTGTTCCCTACACTTATTATTTAAAATATTACTTTAATATATATTACCGCATATTACTTTTTGAGATAATATATCTGCCATAATTTTTACATGTTTATCACTTACATCGTATACTTTTAGTACATCCTGATATTTTTCATTTTCCGGAACAATTTTTACCAACGAATTTTTTAAAGGCTTAAACCATTTCTCGTTAAAATATACATTTTCTTTCTCTGTAAAAAGTGCAACATAAAAAATATTAGTTTCTACCAAATCCTGGAAAAAATGTGTGCCGAATGAGAGTTCAGGCGTCATATCGCCGCTCTTATATGAGATTTCGGTCATTACAGTAAAATTATTTATTTCAGCAAAATTAACAGGAATTCCTAAAGAAGGTGTTGTCGTCCCCCAACGTCCTGGTCCTATAATCATTACCGATGTTTTTTCTTTATATTGATTTTTTTTATTAATTTTGCCAATTATTCGCGCAATATCATATTTTTCTGATAAAGATAATTTAATATAATTTTTCGGATCAACATATATAATTAATTTGATTATCTGTGAGATGTTCCCGCCCATAAAAAATCCTTTTGATTCAAAAAGTATTTTTTCTTTTCTAATTTGAGCCGGCATTTCAACTTTTTTCCCTTTTTGTTTCATTTGAATAGGACGACATTGTAAGAGGTTTATTTTTATAACTTTATCCTTACTAAAATTACCGGTAAATTCTATTTCAACCGGATATTTATAACTTGCTTCAAGAATTTTAAGTATTTTTTGTATAATGTCTGCAAAAGCAGTTTTTGACAATATTTCATCAAATGTTATAATCCATGATTCTTTCTCTTTCATTTTAAGTTCATGCATCCTTGCGGCGGTTTCATTATCCCTAATTCCGATTAGGTCAAAATTAAAATCTAAATTTTCATTCACAATTTTAATTAACGGGATTGTTTGCAGATTATTCTCGTTTAGATTAAGAAGATCTATATAATGCTGTGAATATTTTCTTATATCTTCTATCCCTGAAACAGGCCTGGTTAAAGGAGAATCCAGCGCTACTATCCTTGGATAATCATTTTCAACACGATTAACCGCTCTGGTGCCTAAACCGAATACCAATCTAAGCATCCCTGCCTCGGGATTCATATTTTCTTTCCATGAAAATATATTATGTGAAATACCAACTCCCGCCAAATCAGGGAAAAAATAATTTTTATGATACGACCCGGATACTCTCTGTACTAATATCGCCATTTGTTCGTCCTCACGCGATAATCCTCTTTGCAGGCGATAGGTTAATGCACTTTCGTTCATCGTACTTGAAAAGATATACCTTACTGCATTTTCAAAATTTGAATATCTCTGTTCAAAAGTGCCTTGATTGGCATTGAATATACTTTCATATTTGCCGGCAAACGCATTTCCGAAACTATCCTCCAAAAGGCTGCTGGAACGAATTATTATTGGGGATTGCCCATAGTATTCTATCATCACCTGTAACTGTTCCTTAATCTCGTCTGGAAATAGTCCGTTCAACATTTTTTCTTTTAAAATAACAGCTGCACTAAAATACCCTTCTTCAGTTTTATGTTCCATCCATAACTTCCACCACCCGTTTTGCACTATATATGTATAGAAAACATCTGAACCTATATAAAAAGAATCGTGTTGCTCGGAAATATCCTCCCAGTTAAATCTTTTATCTGAGGATAATATTTTCCTCGCAAGCAACATCCCGACGGTTTTTCCTCCTATGTAACCTGTGCCTATCAACCTAGTTTTAATCTGCAATAAATCTTCAAGAGAAATAAAATCCTTTACCAAATCTAACATCTTATCTTCGCGGCCGATCATTATTCTGCTTAAATGATTCGCCATTCTTTTCTTTGCTACTTTGGATGAAGATAATTTTACAAGTTCCTCAGCTTCCAAAAACAATCTATCCCAGTAATCTAAATTTCTCTTAGTATTTTCCGAACCTTTTTTATATATGTATGAAAGAATTTTTGAAGAATCTAAGCTGTTTGTCACAGGTTTAAATAAATTTGAATTATAAAAATGTGGAAGGAACATAGTAGGTGAATAACGATTCCAGACTTTCAGTGGATGAATGTAATAATCGCCGTTTAAATTATATAAATCAAAAAGCACCTGTGTGGTTTCACGTATTCTTGCTATAGTTTTAAATGAATGATTATTTCTTAATATCGAGAAATATGCAACAGTATTCAGTTCAAAAAGATATGGGCAAGTAATTATGAAAAAATTGCCAATCATGATATCTGTCGCCCAAGCAGATAACAGATATGAAAGACAATCAAACACATAGTATACGTCTTTACCTTCGTTTTTTATTATTTTATGGATTTGTGATGAAAAAGATTCAAAACCATTATAAGCATCAAGCTTATATATCTTTAAATTTGACTGCGGTTCCAAAAGAGGCTCATGTTCTGCAAACCGCATATAAATAATTTTCTTTTTGCTTTTTATAGCTTCAATAACAAAAGGGATTACAAAATGCTTGTAATCCCTTATATCATCTACCTGCCAGACAACATTATCGCCTTTTCTTAAACCATGTATAACGTCATCTAACCCTTTCAACCCTGAGCTTGCATTATTAAATTGCACCATTTAATTTAAACTCTATACAATACCGTAAGAAATCATCGCTTTTGCGACTTTGATAAATCCTGCAATGTTTGCACCTGCAAGATAGTCGCCTTTATTACCGTATGTTTCCGCAGCTTCAAGGCAGGATGAATGAATACTTTTCATAATTTCTAATAATCTTTTATCAACCTCTTCACGCGTCCATGATAATCTCAGACTATTTTGGCTCATTTCTAAACCTGAGGTTGCAACACCACCTGCATTAGCAGCTTTTGCAGGACCGTATAAAACGTTATTTGATTGGAAAACTTTTATTGCATCAAGATTACACGGCATATTTGCCCCTTCGGCAACACAGTAGCATCCGTTTTTGACCAATGCTTCCGCGTGCTCCTTGTCTATTTCGTTCTGAGTAGCACAAGGTAACGCAATATCAACTTTTATGCCTTTTTCTTTTATAACATCCCAGACACTTTTACCCTCAAAACACTGTACTTTCTTATACTTTGACGAATATTCTTTTATCCTTCCCCTTTTTACATTTTTCAATTCCATTATATAATTACACTTATTGTTATCTATGCCCTCTTCGTCAACAATAGCAGCACCTGAATCACAAAGCGTAATTACTTTACCGCCAAGCTGGTTAACTTTTTCAACAGCGTATTGAGCTACGTTACCAGCACCGCTGATAGCAACAACCTTTCCTTTGAAATCTTTTTTTCTTGTTGCAAGCATTTCTGCTACAAAATAGACAAGTCCGTATCCGGTTGCTTCCGGTCTGATTAAGCTTCCGCCGTATTCAATACCTTTGCCGGTAAGAACACCCTCGTGAGCATTCACAATCTTTTTATAATAACCGTACATATAACCAATTTCTCTACCGCCCACACCTATATCTCCGGCAGGAACATCGGTATCCGGACCTATATGCCTGTATAATTCACGCATAAAAGCCTGGCAAAATCTCATAACTTCATTATCCGTTTTTCCTTTCGGGTCAAAATCAGAACCGCCTTTTGCTCCGCCCATGGGTAACGTTGTAAGTGAATTTTTAAAAATCTGCTCAAAACCCAGAAATTTTATAATACTTAAATTGACTGAAGGATGCAATCTTAACCCGCCTTTATACGGACCGATTGCATTATTAAACTGAACTCTAAAACCCCTATTTACCTGCACCTCTCCGCTATCATCAATCCACGGAACCTTAAAAATTATCATTCTTTCCGGTTCAACTATTCTTTCATAAATCTTTGCTTTAACAAATTCCGGATGTTTCTTTTCAGTCGGCTCAAGTGTTTCCAAAACCTCTTTTACGGCTTGTATAAATTCAGTTTGCCCCGCATCCTTCCGTCTAACCTTTTCAATTACTTCTTTTACAACTGACATACGCTTTCCTCCTTATATAATGTGGTAATGTCAAAAATGACATATTATTGAAAAATTTGGTTTTGAACGATATAGATGTTTTTAGCCGAATAAATCGTTAAAAAATTGGTATGTTTGACGAACGTAGCGAGGAGTTTACCAATTTTAGGTTTATGAGGCGTTAAGAAAACATCGTCTAGTGAAAAACCATGATTTTTCATAATATTTTTGACATTACCTATAATGTTCATTATATCTGATTACATCCATCCTCCGTAGCAGTAGTCTGCTACTGCGGAGGACGGGGCAGATTTTTAACATCAATTATTTATCCGCCAAAGACTCCTTGTCCGCCGATGGTTCAGTGGCGGAAGTGGTGGAAGTGGTGGAAGTGGCGGGCATTGATTAGGACTTTATTCTTTTTATAGTATCTGTATAATTTGCATACGAATCTCGGTGCAGTAGGTCCTAACTCCGCACATAAAAAAAGCCCCGCCCCGCTTTTTAAGCGAAACTGAGGACTTCTTTGTCTCTCTAATTAATATATTAACAAATTGCAATTATTATGTCAAGCAAAAAATGTGTTCATCCAACATCTCAGTGA
>Ga0208373_1002763_pt1 | contig 18589 bp, 17 predicted proteins | sample RifOxyC2_FD_184036 | JGI IMG/M metagenome (GOLD analysis project Ga0208373, IMG submission 184036) | Soil microbial communities from Rifle, Colorado - Rifle Oxygen_injection C2 (SPAdes) | ecosystem: Environmental > Terrestrial > Deep subsurface > Rock core/Sediment | place: Rifle, Colorado... | reverse complement strand
TTACGAAAGCCTTATGGAATCGAAGTATGGGAAGATCAACCCGCTATCGAACCTATCGCAATCTCTCAAAGTGTTTCGGCTCTCACCAGCTTTTACAAATCCAAAGGGTTTTATCACGCCCGTATCACCTCCGAGACAACCGAAAAAGAGGTTGTTTTCAAAATTCAGGAGAACGATCCTATCCTCATCGGGGATATTCAGATTAACAGTTCTCTGGATATCGAGTCGGCCATTTCGCTTCATGCGGAGGGGTTGTTTGATCAAGAGGCTTTTTCCGAGTCCAAATCGGCGATTAAAAAGCGTTACGGTGACGCGGGCTATTGCAATGCACAGTTCAATACCAAAGCATGGGTCGATATTGAAACCGATCGTGCCTATCTCCTCTTTGAAGCTACTCCGGGAGATGTGTGTACCTTTGGTGCAATCAGTGTCGAATCTTCCTCTAACATCGACGGCGAACTTACCGCGTCGATGCTTCGGTTTGAGGAAGGAGATCCTTACAGCGTGGAAGCGATTCGGCTGAGTTACGAAGCCCTTTATGCCCAAGAGGGGATTGCCCGTGTGGTTATTAACGACAATGAACGCAACGGCAGCATCGTCCCTATCAGCCTCAACATAGAGGAGGCGGAACGTCCGATCCGATTTACCGCCGGTTTAGGATACAGCAGTGATCAGGGATTCGCGGCACAAACAGGGCTAAAACACCGTAACTTTTTCGGCGATCTCAAAACTCTCTCCCTTGATGTGCGTTATTCACAAATCAAACAAGAAGCGTCGGGAAGTGTTGCTCTGCCGCTTCGCAATCGAGGAACATTAGGGGGGGAGATCGGTTATACCAACGAAATATTTGACGGGTATAAAACCGAAAGTACCTACGAAAAGTTAACGGCAAAATATCAAGACACTCCCGCCTCTGCACTGGTGGGAGTATTGTTTGATGAGGTGAAAACATATGAATCAAAAGATACTGCTACCTTTCCTAATTCCAAACTCTTCATCACCTCACCGCTGGGGGAGATCAATTATGATACGCGCGACAAACCGCTGGAACCGTCAAAAGGGTACTGGCTCAATGCAAAATTGAGCGGATCGCTTCAATCGATTGTTGTTTCCGATGCCACCTATTTTAAAAGTCTCCTCTCCGGTGCCTACATCACCAGCATCGATGAACATGTTTTCGGTGCCAAGCTCAAATGGGGAACACTGCGGTTATACGACGGAGAAATTCCCTCTTCGTATCATTTTTATGCAGGGGGGATGAACTCCAACCGCGCCTATACCTACCGTGATCTAGGGCCTAAAAACAGCAGCGGCGATCCTATCGGATTTTCATCGCTTGTTGAGGGGTCGCTTGAATATCGTTTTCCGATATCGGGAGAATTTCGAGGAGTCTTGTTCAGTGATCTCACCTTTGCCTCTGAAAAAACAATCCCTGATTATGCCAATGAAGGGTATTTAGGGGTTGGGGGAGGGCTTCGCTACGTTACCCCTGTCGGTCCTATCGCGATTGATGTGGGATTTGATCCCGATGATACAGGCCAATACGCTATCCATTTTCGAATCGGAGAGCTGTTTTGAAACGATTTTTATCTCTACCATGGCGTAAATGGTTCAAGCACCTCTTTCTAACGGCTCATTTTCTCCTCTACGGTTCTATTCTTGTCGCTTCTGCGGCACTTTACATCGCCTTCCGCCCCGATGGTCTTACTATCGTCAATACCTATTTTCTCGAACCCTTCGGTATCCACTACTCCCATGCCGAGGGGTCATTGATTGAAGGGTTTACCCTCCATGATCTTCGCAGTGAAACCATGGAAGCCAAAACGTTTGTTCTCAAATACAACCTTGTCAAAATGTTAGAGGGGAAGCATACGATCGATTCGGTAAAAATCGACGGATTGCGTCTCCATTTGGACGACTTTATGAGCGAGGATGAGAGCATTTGGCCGTTTCCGACGTTTAAACTTAGCGAGGTTACGATTACCAATCTCCAGCTTATCAGCTCCTATCCTATTGAGCTTGATATCTATGCGAAAAACGGGACATACGATGGAGATAACCTGAGCTTCGCCGCTTTAAACGCAACCCTGAAATCTCGGTATGCGAGCGGTGCGATTCACGGTGTTGTCCGTAATAATTCCCTCACGGGAGTCAGTGACATCTATCCCAATGCCGCTGAACTTGCCCCCTATAGCGGACAATTTACGACACTTCCGAGTGTTCTGCGTGTCACTATTACGGAGCTCTCAGACGAAAAAGCTCTTTTGCGTACGGCGCTTGATTCGTTGGAATCAAAACAAGATCCTGAGATTCATGCCAAAGCGATTACCCTCGATTTCAGCTATCGCTATGAAAACGGCTATTTCGATATCAATGCCCTCTACTCTCTCCTTCGTCGTTCAGATACGATGCAAACGTCTCAGCACCTTCGCTATAGCCTTGAGGGGAGAACTTCGAGCGAATTTGAGGGGCATATCACCTCGATCCACCCACTCCCTTCCAACGTACTGCGCGGAGAATTTAGCGATGGCACTGACGGATTTATCGGCAAGCTTACCCTTGATGGGAGTATCCTAAATTTTACCAGTAAAGATTACGACCGTTTTAACTGGAAACTCCAAAGTAACCACCAAAATCTAACTTTTATTAAAACCTTACCGGAAGCCATCCGTACCTCTCCCCTCCGTTTCGGCGGAGAAGGGAGCTATCTCCTTAGTACGGACACACTAAAAGGAAAAGTTGACGCCGCACACAGTCATGCCCTCTTTAACGGATCTTTTTCAACTCAAAGCGGGCATCACGCATTAGATGGCAATCTCACCCTCCCGAGGGATGCGGCACTGTGGAAAAACTGGGGACACAAACCGCCGGAGCATCTTAACCTCTCGTTGCGCGATGAGTTTAATGCGACACGACTCACCCTTTCAGGCGATTCGTTGGCGCTCTCAGCGGTCGTATCGGGTGAAAAACTCCAAGGCTCCGGCAACTATCTGGGTACTTTCTTTGAAATGAGCGGTTCTTTGACATCGATTCAAAGCCGTGTCGATATCGAAACCCTTACCCCATCACTGTTTGCTACCCTCTCAAAACTCCGTCCGATTGAATTGCATAAGGGGGAATACTACGATGCCGAAATTCGGACTAAAAGCCGAATAACGCTTGGTGACACCCTGAGTATCCAAAGTGATATAAAAATCCCGTGGTACGCTGCCGTACTTGACTCTAAACGGGCTTACGGAGGGACGGACGGCTCTGTTAGTGTAGAGTATCATGATGGAAACATTACCGTAGATAGCTACCGTTTTGAAATTGCCAACCACACTATAACCACCGATAAGAGATCGTATTTGCATCTCAATTCCAAGGGAGAGGTTATCATTGATGAGCTGTGGGTATTTGACACCCTGCTGCTTACCGGAAGCATAAAATCGGATTTGAGTGCTTCGATGCGGCTTCGTTCAGATCGATTTAGTTATATAGGTCCCGAAGGGAGTGCTCACGCCTCTGCTGATCTTACCTACGAACGCGATGCCGAGGCAAACCAGAATCTCAGCGGGGTGTTAAATATTCTTGATGCGACTATCACTTACTTACCGTTTCAGGAGTTTAAAGTTATGGATGATGATATTATCATTATCCAAGATGTTCGCCCTCCAAGCAATGCAAAATTTTCAACAAATGTACATGTTACTGCAAGCGAAGCGATCCGTTTTAAAACCAAAGAGCTTAACCTGCAGCTTATTCCCGATATCACCCTATGGAAAGAGCCTACCGAAGCGATGCAAATTTTGGGGATGATTACAATTCCCTCAGGGAGTGCAACTACGGCAGGGAAAGCGTTTGCCATAAAGCACTCAGAGATCTATTTCGGCGGCGATCTCCCCATCAACCCTTATCTCAACCTTACCATAGGACATGAAGTCGATTACAAAAAAATCCTTATTTATGTCACCCATACTCTTGATTCACCGATTTTCCTCTTTAGCTCTGATCCGGTGATGAGCCAAAACGATATTATGAGTTATATCCTTTTCGGCGGTCCTGCAAATACTACTTCAGGAGGGGACAGTTCGACGACTACGGTACGTGCCAATGCTACCAATTTTATGTTGGGAGCGGGGCTAAAAGGGCTAATCACCGGAGCAACGAAACTTCAAATCGATACGATGAATATTCTCACCACCGCTGAGGGGGGGATGGGATTTGAGGTGGGAGCCCGTCTCAACAAAGATTTAAGGGTTCTTTATAAAAATGATACCGTCTCCAGTGTCCTCATCCAATACTCACTTAATCGATGGCTCCGTTTAGAAGCAGATGTTCATGAGCTTGGGCAGGGGATAAATGCCATCTATATCAAAGATTTTCACGATTTTCTCCCCCATAACCCCCCTAAAAAGAGATAAATCTTGATATCTGTCAAGCAATAGGAGTGTTGATCCCTTTATACTGTCATCATTAAAAGCCTAAAGGAATAGTTATGATTTTAGAATTTATGAGAGACGATCACCGCGCATGTGATCATTATTATACCGAAGCTGAGAATGCGTTAGCGGCAAAAAAAACAGAAGAGGCGAAAGAGCTCTTTGATCTGTTTTATCGTGCTACCAACCACCATTTCGATATGGAAGAGCGTGAGCTCTTTATTACCTTTGAAAAACGGACGGGGATGATGGGGGGTCCGACGCAGATGATGCGTTACGAGCACCAACAACTTCGCAGTCTTTTAGAGTCAATGCGTTTGGCATTGTCGGAAAATCGGACGGATGATTTCTTTGGAATCGGTGAATCTATGATGATTATGCTTCAGCAGCATAATATGAAAGAGGAGCAGATGCTTTATCCTATGATTGATCGTACCTTGGGAAGTGATGGAGAGTTAATGGTTCAAACCCTAAAGGATATGGCACGATGATCCTCCTCGACACCCGCTCCCTTGATCACCCCGTTCCGCTAGAGATGGCGGTGGAAGCATTCAAAAAACTTACGGGTGATGAGGTGATTCACATGATCCACCGCCGCGAACCGATCCCTCTCTTTGAGATCATTGTAAAAAACGGCGGTCGATATCTCAGTGTCATGGAAAGTGAAAATCTTTGGCATATCTATATCACCCGTAGTCCTACGATAGAATTGGAACATACCCATGTATAACGGACTTTCCCTCGATCAGGCTCCCCCTATTTCGGTCGTGTTGCGTTTTTTCCTCACCGTTCCCGTATTTGGGATTCTTCTTGCTTTAATTGTATTTTTTAATCCTCATGCTGTGTTGACACCTGCGCATCCCCTCTCCCTTGCGGCGATTCATGTGATGTTTTTAGGGGTTATTTCTATGAGTATGTTTGGTGCGCTGTTTCAAATGCAGAGTGTCTTAGGGGGGCGACCTATCCCATCGGCTTTAGGTAACGCCTTTTTGATTCACCTCTTTTTAGTGATCGGGATACTTTCCCTCTCTGGAGCATTTATTTTTGGGCTCTCTGTACTTTTTGTTGTTGCATCGGTATTTTTGGGGGCATCGATCTTTTATGCGGCTAATCTCATCCTCCCGCTCCTTTTTGGCGGGATAACCCACGATACCCTTCGCGGAATGCGGCTCGCCCTTATGGCGCTCACCCTCACCGCTGTGCTTGGGATTGTTATGGCGAGCGAGTATGCCAATCTCTCTTTTAGCGCATCCCATGATGCGATCCGTTCCGCACACTATTCACTCGGACTTATCGGGTGGATTGCGGTACTCATCATCGCGGTAGCATTTCAAGTCATCGAAATGTTCTATGTTTCAACCCCCTATAGTGCATGGTGCAAACGCAACGCCTTCAGAGTTATTGCCGTTGCACTGTTTTTCAAAATTGTTTGGCTTTTTACTTCCCTCCCGTATGTGTGGGTGTTTGATCTTGTTATAGGGGCGTTGTTAGTTGGATTTATCGTTACCAGCGCAAAACGATTAGCTAAGAGAAAACGGCGCGTTAGTGATGTGAGTATTTGGTTTTGGGTTTCTGGGATGATATTGCTCTCCTTGGCGGTTGCGGCGTATGCTCTCTCTTTTGGGAGCGGATATTTCCCTCTGCAAAGCGTTTCTCTTATCGCATTCGCCCTTTTTGCATTGGCTGTTATTTTAGGAATGATGGGAAAAATTGTCCCGTTTTTAGTGTGGTTTCATCTGAATTCCGAAGGGATCATGGATGCCCCCATTATGTCGAATATTATTCCGCTTTCTCGTGCCAAAGGGGTTTTTGTTCTTTTTACTCTTACGTCGCTCACAGCACTCGGAGGAGTATTTTTGATTGAACTTTTTGCTCTGAGCGGGTTGATGGCAGCGGCGATGTTTACTCTCTTGCTAATCAATCAGATAAAAGCCTTTCAGCTTTATCGATATAGCCTCGCGCACGGAAAGCGTTTCGAGCAGGGTTAAGGGTATTTTTTTTACCTGCCAAACGCTATAATAGACCAAAGTAGCAAGAAGGGGTGGCGAAATGGATCCGTTATTTATTCAAAACAGCGTCCTCTCTTTGGTTTTGGGCTTTTTGATCGGGCTACAGCGTGAAATGCATACTATTTATTCGAATAAGACCCAAGATTTCGGAGGGGCTCGAACTTTTTCAATGATAGCCCTTTTCGGTTATCTATCCGGTTGGATTAGCGCTTTTTATCCCTATTTTTTTCTGATTTCCTCCGTTGTGATGGGGTTATTGCTTATCGCCGCATATGTCGTTAACAGTGTTTCGATTGCCGAGAAAGGGGCAACAACCGAGTTTGCCGCCCTCGTCACCTTTGTCATCGGTGGGATGCTCAACTTTTCTCTCCCCATATTTGCGGTCTTTATCACGATAATTGTCCTTTTTGTCCTCAACATCAAAGATACGGTTAAAGAGTATGAACAAACCATTACCAAAAAAGACCTCAGTGCCGCAATTTTGTTTTTAATCATGACCTTTGTCATCCTCCCGATTCTCCCTGATAGGACGATCGATCCTATGGGACTTGTCAATCTGTATCGAATCTGGATTATGGTGGTCTTGGTCGCTGGGATCTCATTTTTTGGTTATATCGCCATCCGTATTCTGGGTGCTACACATGGGATAGGGGCTGCCGGACTCTTCGGCGGTTTGGTCTCTTCTACGGCTGTGGCCATGAGCATGGCACGCAGAGTCCATGAAAACGGTTTTTTAGCCAAAAATCTGGCTCTTGGGATTGCATTGGCCTCTTCCATGATGCTCATTCGTGCCGGCATCGAGATGTGGGTTATCAACCCTTCCCTGACGCGTGTTTTTCTTATTCCTATAGCTGTGGGATCATTCGCGGGGTATGGGTATATCGCAATGCTCTATTTCACCTCTAAACGTGAAGAAATTGCACAAAACATCGAATTTAAAAATCCGTTTGATCTTAAAGAAGCACTTATAATGGGGCTGGTCTTCGGTGCAACTCTTGCTTTTATTGAACTTTCCAACCGTTATCTAGGGGATATGGGGGTCTATACCGTTGCTTTGGTGTCAGGGGTTGCCGATGTCGATGCCATTATCCTCTCCCTCTCATCACTCGCTAAAAGCGGACTTAATCCAGTAACCGCGCAGTATGGTATTTTGATCGCAATCATCAGCAATACCTTCGCAAAAGCAGCACTGGTCCTCTTTTTCGGGAAAATGGCGATCTTTCGATTTGTATTGACCTATTATCTCATTTCAGTCGGTGCTTTTGTCACGACAGCACTTATTATGGTGTAAGAAAAATTGTCTTTGGGAAGTTTGCAAATAGGGGATTTAAAGATGTATGGCGGACAGCTAGAGATTCGAACTCTAGGTAGGTTGCCCTACACACGCGTTCCAGGCGTGCGCCATCGACCACTCGGCCAGCTGTCCATTTTTTAAGAGAGTGAAATTGTACCAAAGATAGCTTAAGGGTTACCACTGTTGATGTGTTTGAACCATGCCAAGAAAATACCTGCAATCGCCAATACCGCGCACACTTCATATCCGATAGCCCAAATAATGAAAAAAGAGGCTAGATTAAACTCCAAGAAGTATTCATAACTTGCTCTCGCAACGAATAAAAATAAAAATGTTAATCCGGCTAAATAAGGCAAAATAAAAATGTAAAGAGTTAATACGATCCCTTCATATCCCTCCGGAGAAAAGACAAAATCTCGATAATCATGTGATTGATTAAAAAAATCCTCTTCTTGATGGCGGCGAATTTTAATATTTTCTCTTTGATAGATTTTTGCACTATCGCGCGCATTGTCGCTAATCAGTGTTTCGTTCATCTGTTTTTCAATATTTTTATCCATATCCAGTCGCCTTGATGTGTGATGAAAGATTATATCTTGTTTTTAGCGGTAGATTGTTAGAAAAGTTGAAATAATTAAAAATTATAGGCAACCAAAACACGAAGGAGGAGTGTTTCGGTCAAACTATCGAAGGAGAATCGAAACACCATTGTAGAAAAGAAGTGTTAATTTTGTGTAAAGAGTCACGATATAATGGCATATCATAATTTTAAAAGGGTTTTCGTGCTCCCAAACCAACGTTTTTATTCTATCAGTGACGATTTCCGCTCCCCCTATGCCCGTGATCGTGACCGTATTATCCATTCGGGAAGTTTTCGCCGTCTGGAGTATAAAACACAGGTTTTTTTGAACTCTCAAGGGGATTTTTTCCGTACCCGTCTTACCCACAGTATCGAAGTGAGCCAAATCGCCCGCTCTATCGCCTCCCATTTGGATCTTGAGGAATCGTTGGCGGAAAGTATTGCCCTCTCTCACGATTTGGGTCATACCCCCTTCGGACATATCGGCGGCGATACCCTTGATGAATGTTTAAAAGAGCGGGGATTTGAGAGCGGATTTGAACATAATTTTCAGAGTTTTCGGGTCGTTACCAAGCTGGAACAGCGGTATAAAGCATTTTTGGGTCTCAACCTCACCTACGCGACACTGGAGGGGATACTAAAGCACTCCTATCCCTATAACAAATCGTTTTTACCCGATGAGATACGCGAAGCTTTTGCGCTTGATACTCATCCGAGCATCGAAGCGATGATTGTGGACCGTGCCGATGAAATCGCCTATATCAGCCACGACATTGACGATGGGGTGGCTTCGGGACTCATTAGTTTTGAAACACTGAAATCCTCCGAACTGATTCAGACAATTTTGCAAAAAGTGTATGAGGAGGGGATACATGAAGATGAGGACGAAATGTTCCGTTACCGTTTCAGTTCCCATCTTATCAACCATCTTGTCTATTCGCTTTTGGAACATTCCCGAGACAAAATTGATAACACAAGTGTGTTAGCGTCCGTTATACCTGCCTCTGAGCCGATTGTAATCGGATTTGACCCCCAGTTAGAGACGCAGATCAAAAAACTCAAAAAGCTTCTTTACCAAGAACTCTATCAACACAAACACATTATGCGGAAAATGTTTGCCGGAAAACAGGCGATTATCGGGCTGTTTAATGCCCTTATGGAAGAGCCGAAGATGTTGCCGCGCTATTATTTGGAGCAGTGTGAACGACGCAATATCCACCGTGTTATCAGTGACTATATCGCGAGTATGTCCGATCGGTATGCGATGAAACTTTATAATGAGTTATACGGGAGAGAGGGGTAAAGATTTGCGGTCGCAATTTGCGACCGCAAGTCGGGATAAATTTTAAACGAGTACCGCTTCGCGTTTACCCGCTTCGAGGTGACCGATAACGTATCCGTCGGTTGCCGCAAGGACGTCAGCAACATTCGCCTCTTTGACGACGAGGATCATTCCGACCCCCATGTTGAAGGCGCGGAACATTTCACTGCGCTCGACGTGTTGACCGATCAATTCGAAGATCGGTAGAACACGGATAGAGGATTCGGTGATAACGGCACGTAACCCCTCTGGGAGGACACGTGGGAAGTTTTCAACGATTCCGCCACCCGTGATGTGAGCGAGGGCTTGGATTTTATCTTTAAGCGCTTTGAACGTTTTGACGTAGATGCGTGTCGGAGTCAAAAGGGTTTCGATAAGAGGTTTTCCCTCAAATTCGTCTTCAAATTTCATCCCCATTTTTTCAAACAATACTTTGCGTGCTAAAGAGAATCCGTTTGAGTGCAAGCCTGAACTCGGAAGGGCGATAAGAACATCTCCTGCTTCTACTTTATCAGAGCGGTCGAGTTCGCTTTTTTCGCCGATACCGACGGCAAATCCAGCCAAATCGTAATCATCCGAATGGTACATCCCCGGCATCTCTGCCGTTTCACCGCCGATGAGGGCGCATTCGGCTTGACGGCACCCCTCAGCGATACCGCTGACAACTGCTGTTGCGGCAGTAACATCGAGTTTTCCGGTCGCATAATAATCGAGGAAAAACGAGGGGGTTCCGAAATTACAGATCAAATCATTGACACACATCGCGACCAAATCGATCCCGACCGTGTTGTGAATGCCTGAATCGATAGCAAGTTTGAGTTTTGTACCTACCCCATCCGTTGCCGCAAGCATGACCGGTTCGCGGTAGCCGCTAGGGAGTTCAAATGCACCGGCAAATGATCCGATTCCGCCGAGTACACCGGGGATTGCAGTCGATTTAACGAGTGGTTTGATGTTTTCGACAAAACTGTTACCCGCGTCGATATCGACACCGGCATCTTTATAGCTGATTTGACTCATGAAGTCCCTCATCTGTTGTAATAAGGGAATTATATCGAAGGGAGAGTTAGGAGAAGTTTATTTTTCGGTACAAGATCCGAAAACTTTTTTGAAAATCCACAATGAAGGGCAGAAATCAAATAAAGCCCAGATGATAACCATCACAATAACAAGAGTCTGAAGGATCATAGCGTAGAGCATTTGACCATCGGCAAATAAGAACATGGCAGCTGTCAATACAATTGCCATTAAAAAACGTTGGATTTTTTCAGCACACATAGATGCTCCTCAATTTATAGAAATAATTGGCTAAAATTATAGCTAAAGATAAGGTGTTAACCTTTAAGCCCTGAGTATAAATGGAATATTCAAACCGTTTTAATCTCCGCGTGTTACAATCGCTGAAAAATTCCAGATAGTATGAGAAGAGAAACGCTAAATGAAAACATTTATTATCCCCGAAATGATGACACACGTTGCGATGTGTACCCATAAAAATCCCCGTTCTGTTATGGTTCTTACTAATCAACCCGAGTTGATCAAAACCGAAATAGGACGTTATCGCGAGGCAGAAGTTGCGTATATAGGTGCTGATGATCTTCTTGGAGGATTGCGCGGCGGCAGTGACAAGAGTGCGGATGTGTTACTTTTGGACACGCTTAGTGATGATAGTGCTGTATTCGCCCATGTAAACCGAATTTTGAAAGAGGATGGCTTGATGGTATGCAAACATCCCGATTTGGATGATGTGAACGCCAATACCAAACTCATGCAGATTTTAGGGAACTATTTTAAAATCATTATGCCTTATTATGATGGGAACGGTGCAACATTACTATTGTGTTCCAAAGAGTACCATCCGACGGCAGATCTGATTTTACAGCGCAGTGATTTGCTCGAAGGGCATAAATTTTATAACTGCGATGTTCACGTCGGTGTATTCGCTATGCCTCAGTACATTCGCAAAAACTACCTTGGGATTATTCGCAATTAATGGCTTTTGAATACGCGATAGCACTCACAGGCGGGATAGCAACAGGCAAAAGCACCGTTGCCTCCCTGCTGGGACTAAACGGTCTTCGTATCATCGATGCCGATACGATAGCCCACCGAATTTTGGATGAAAACGGTGCATGGGTGGTTGAACGATTCGGTGATGAGTTTGCAAAAAACGGTAAAGTAGATCGTCCTGCCTTGGGTAAAATAGTTTTTGCCGACGCGCAAGCGAAAAAAGAGCTGGAGAGTTTTCTTCATCCCAAAATCCGTGCTGCGATCGAAGAGCAAAGCGAAAAACAAGATCGCCTCAAATACCCCTATTTGATCGATATTCCCCTCTTTTTTGAGACATCATCCTATCCGATCAAAAATTCTGTGGTCGTTTATACTCCCAAAGCAGTGCAGTTGGAGCGATTTATGAAACGTAACGGTTTCTCAGAAGAAGAATCCCTGCGCCGTATTGAGAGCCAGATGGATATAGAAGAAAAAAAGAAGCGTGCAACGTGGGTCATCGATAACTCCTCCACTCTCAAACATTTGCAGAAAGAGTGTGAGCAGTTTGTCGATGATATTAAATTACTCTATCCCGCTCCTAAGGTATAATTACCGTAATTATAAAGGAATACGCCATGTTACAAATCGCCAAATACTGCGCCAGTGGCAACGATTTTGTTATCTTTCATACTTTTCATGGAGCAGATCGCTCTGGACTTGCCCGAACCCTATGTGATCGTCAAAACGGTATCGGAGCGGATGGATTGATTGTTCTGATCCCCCATGAGAGCCATGATTTCGAATGGGAATTTTACAATGCCGACGGTTCTACTGCCTCGATGTGCGGAAACGGAAGCCGCGCGTGTGCCCATTATGCCCATCGTTTTGGATTAGCAGACGAGAAAATGGAGTTCCTGACGGGTGCGGGGCTGATAAAAGCCGCTGTCGAGGGAGATATGGTGCAAAGCGATCTAACCCCTCCGGTGGTTATCAATGATGCTATTTCAGAGCATGAGATGCGATGGTGGCTCATTGATACGGGTGTTCCTCATCTCGTAACCTTTGATGCGGGTATGGAACATTTTGATATTGCGATGGCGAGAGAGCTTCGTCATAAATACAATGCCAATGTGAATATCGCAACGGTTAATGCTGATGGAAGTATGCGGGTACGCACCTATGAGCGCGGCGTTGAAGATGAGACATTAGCATGCGGCACAGGGATGGCGGCGTGTTTTTATCGTGCTTCCATCGAAGGGTTGGTTGCGGACAATGCCCGTGTCTATCCGAAAAGCGGAGAGACTCTTTATCTTGGGTTTGATGAGGGGACGATTACGTTTAAAGGGGAAGTCAAAGGGGTTTTTGAGACTTACTGGAGATTTTAAACGCCATCGGAACACGTCCCGATTGGCTACGTTAACACTGGGTTTCCTTCGGCAGGAAGCCCAAAATCGCTTACGATTTTTATAATCCCGCTCTCTCCATAATCTGTGCTTGCGCATCGGCGATAAGGGGATCGATAATATCATCCATCAATCCCCCTTGCATAATCTCCTCAAGTCGATAGAGTGTGAGGGTGATACGGTGATCGGAGATACGGTTTTGAGGGTAGTTGTAGGTTCGGATACGCCCTGAACGATCCCCTGTTCCCACTTGCTCTTTACGCTCATTCATCTCTTTCTCTTTTGCCTCTTGCATCTGCATTTCATACAGACGTGCTTTGAGGATTTTCATCGCTTTATCTTTATTTTTATGTTGTGATTTTTCATCTTGGTTGTTGACGACAATACCGCTGGGGATATGGGTGATTCGTACTGCCGAGTCGGTTGTATTGACACTCTGACCCCCGCATCCGCTTGAGCGCATCACGTCGATTTTAAGATCGCTCTCATTAATATTGATCTCGACATCATCGACTTCAGGCATAACGGCTACGGTAATGGCTGAGGTATGAACCCGTCCCTGAGACTCGGTTGCAGGGACACGCTGAACACGGTGGGTTCCTGCTTCGTATTTGAGGCGTGAGTAGACCTGCTCCCCTTTGATAAGGGCAATAATCTCTTTAAATCCCCCCGCATCCGAGGGGCTGGTACTCATCAGCTCGATTTTCCACCCTTTGACATCCGCATAACGGACATAGGCATTGAACAAATCACCGACAAAAATCGCCGCTTCATCTCCCCCCGTTCCGGCACGAAGTTCGATATAAATGTTTCGTTTATCATTGGGGTCACTTGGGATGAGAAGTTTTTTGATCTCATCTTCGAGCGGTTCAATCATCGGCTCTAAAGCTCGTAATTCCTCTTTGGCAAGTTCACCGAGTTCGCTGTCAAACGCGAGTGATTTATTCTCTTCGATATCATCAAGGAGCTTTTTGTACTCGGTTGCTTTGGTGACGATTGCTTGAATGGAAGCTTGCTCTTTCGAGAGGTCGGTCATCCGTTTGATGTCATTGCCGATATCGGGAGAACTGAGGAGTTCGGTTAATTCGTTGTAACGGTTAATAAAAGGGGTGAGTTTGGCGGATAACATGAGTATGTCCTAAAAGAGGCGTTTTGAGAAAAATTAAAGAAGGATTTTTGCCCTGAGGGCAAAAAATTAAGCTGCGATTTTATTAACAGCGAGGTGAAGACGGCTAACTTTACGTGCAGCAGTCTCTTTTTTCAAGACACCTTTGCTAACATACTTGTGGAGATTAGCATTAGCGATAACAAGAGCAGCTTTCGCTTCATCTTTATTTCCTGCTTCAACGGCAGTACGAACTGCTTTAACAATGTTTTTAATACGTGTACGATAGAATCGGTTGCGCTCAGTACGCTTTTCCGTCTGACGGATACGTTTCAATGCTGACTTATGGTTTGCCATGGCATTTATCCTTGTCGAATTTTTTTTAGGGTAGAATACTACCTTAAAGAGAATTAAATTTAAGTTAAAATTTATAGAATTTGAAATAAAAAAGAAAAATTAATTATTAAAAGGAAGAAAATTTTTATGAAACTCTTTGGAACTGATGGGGTACGTGGAGAAGCGGGTTCATATTTAACGGCAGAATTGGCGATGCGGGTAGCGATGGCGGCAGGTATTTATTTTAGTGCCCACTCCCGAACGAAAAAGATTTTAGTCGGAAAAGATACGCGACGCAGCGGTTATATGATCGAAAATGCGATTGTCACCGGACTCACCGCAGTGGGATACGATGTGGTACAAATCGGTCCTATGCCGACTCCTGCTATCGCTTTTTTGACCGAGAATATGCGTTGTGATGCGGGAATTATGATCTCTGCAAGCCATAACCCCTATGAAGACAACGGAATCAAATTTTTTGATGCCCACGGAAACAAACTCTCCGAAGATATCGAAGCGCAGATCGAAGCGATAGCCCATAACAAAGCCCGTCTTGAAGAGGGTCAAGTGACAGGGAAAAAGATCGGCAGTGCAAAACGGATTGATGACGTTATCGGTCGCTATATCGTTCAGCTCAAAAACTCTTTTTGCCGTGATTTAACCCTACAGGGATTACGTATCGTTTTGGATACGGCAAACGGAGCAGGGTATAAAGTAGGGCCGACGGTACTCGAAGAACTCGGTGCCGAAGTGATCGTATTGCACGATAAACCGAACGGGTTTAATATCAATGAAGGGTGCGGAGCGCTTCATACCAAAGATCTACGCGAAGCGGTGAAACAATATCGTGCCGATATAGGGCTTGCTCTGGATGGAGATGCCGACCGTCTTATTGTTGTCGATGAAAACGGTGACGAAGTGGACGGCGATCAGATTTTAGGGGCATTGGGACTCTTTTTACACCAAAACGGACAGCTCAAAGGGGGCGGAATCGTCGCTACCGTCATGAGCAATCAGGCGTTAGAAGATACAATGAGCGAGAACGGTCTAAAACTTTTCCGCTCAAACGTCGGTGATAAATATGTATTGGAAGTGATGCGTGAAAACGGTATTAATTTCGGCGGAGAGCAAAGCGGCCACATAATCATGCACGATTACGCCAAAACGGGTGACGGATTGGTGAGTGCCCTTCAAATCTTGGCACTCCTTCTTACTACAGGAGAGAAAGCGAGCAAAGTGCTCCGTCCGTTTAAACTCTACCCTCAAAAACTGGTCAATATTAAAGTCAAAGTGAAAAAACCGCTCGATCAAATCGAGGGTCTCTCAGCTGAACTCGAAGCCGTAGAAGCCCAGCACATGCGTCATCTGATCCGATATTCGGGTACGGAGAATAAACTCCGTATTCTCTTAGAGGGGAAAGATGGCAAAGTGATGGAGCGAGCGATGGAAAAACTGGTCACCTTTTTTGAGAAAGCATTGAATGCTTAAATCAGCTATTATCCTCATTTTAGCGGCGCTGGGAGTTTTCATCGTCGATCAAAACATCAAATGGATTTTTGTCGAGGGATTTCGGTATTACACCGAATGTATCGATCTTATCCTCGTATACAACCGAGGTGTAGCTTTTTCCATGTTCGCCTTTTTGGAAGAGGGACTTAAATGGATTCAGATTGCCCTTTTAGCGGGAGTGATCGGATATACCCTTTGGCTCAAAAAAAACTGTTTTATCCTTCCTGTCGGTATCATGGTGGGTGCGGGTTTTTCGAACGTTTATGATCGTTTTATCCACGGCGGGGTAGTCGATTACGTCTATTGGCATTGCGGATTTAACTTTGCGGTCTTTAACGCAGCCGATGTGATGATCGATATCGCCGTAGTATGGTTATTGATTTTAAACTTTCGTCCTCAGTCGTGTAAGAGTTAAGTGTCTTTTAACTTCCACGCGGCTATAATTTCGCTCTTGCATTAATTTTGATGGTCTTATAGCTCAGTTGGTAGAGCACTACCTCGACAAGGTAGTGGTCACAGGTTCGAGTCCTGTTGGGACCACCATTCAAAACTTTCTTCAATACAAACTTCTACGAAAATAAATCTATTTTTTATCCAGCGTCACCTGATATCAAGTAAACGATGTATGTCAAAATGACTAATAATAATTTGATACCTAACAAACATAGCTATAATATATGTGACTTAAAATATGAAAATGTTTGTGTAAGAGGAAATCCATGGAAGAAAATAATGTTATTATTTACAATACTGCCGACGGGAAAGCATCCGTATCTATTTTAACCAAAGACGGCACGGCATGGATGAACCAAAACCAATTGGCGGAGCTTTTTTCCACCTCGAAACAAAACATTAGTCTGCATATTCAAAACATTCTTGAAGAAGGCGAACTTGATAAAGATGCAGTTGTCAAGGATTACTTGACAACTGCCGCAGATGGCAAAAACTATTCCGTCTCTTTTTATGCATTGGAGATGATTCTAGCTATCGGATTTAGGGTTCGAAGCAAACGTGGAACACAATTTCGGCAATGGGCAAATAAAAACCTTAGTGAGTATATGGTCAAAGGTTTCGTCATGGATGACGAACGACTTAAAAATCCTGACGGTAAGCCTGACTATTTCGATGAACTTCTTGCTCGAATCAGAGACATCAGAGCCTCTGAAAAACGATTCTATCAAAAAGTAAAAGACCTTTTTTCTCTCAGCAGTGACTATGATTCTACCGATAAAGCTACACAGCTTTTTTATGCTGAGGCTCAAAATAAACTACTGTTTGCAATCACAGGAAAAACAGCCGCTGAAATCATTGTCAGTCGTGCTGATGCTGCTTTGCCCAATATGGCAATTACAAGTTTCAAGGGTTCGGTTGTAAGAAAGCAAGATATTTATACCGCTAAAAATTATCTTACCGAGGATGAACTTGACAGCTTGAACCGTTTTGTCGTTGTATTCTTGGAAACAGCAGAACTCCGAGCCAAAAATCGTCAAGACGTTACAATGGAATTTTGGAGAGAAAATATCGACCGTCTTATTGAGTTTAATGATAAAGAGGTGCTCAAAGGATATGGAAGCGTAAGTCATAAACAGATGGAAAAAATGGTTGAAGCGGTTTATGAAACATTTGATGCAAAGCGTAAAACCTTTGATGCACTTGAAGCGGACAAACAAGACCTTAAAGAACTGCAACAGCTTGAAGAAAAAGTCAAATCAAGAAAATGAGGATAACCTTCATGCTTTATCTCAAACCAATCAACATTAGCGTATAATCCGCGATATTTTCTCAACGAGGGACACCCTTATGGATATTATTGCACTTAAGCATGATGATCAAATAATCGATTTACAAACAGCAGAAGCACTTGGAATTACGGGTGAAAATATCGTTTACGACAACTCTCCCGATTCTCTCGAAGTTCTTCGCCACTCTTGTGCACACTTGATGGCTGAGGCGATCAAGGCACTCTATACCGATGCAAAATTTTTCGTCGGACCGACGGTAAAAGAGGGTTTTTATTACGATTTCAAAGTAAACGAAACGCTCAATGAAGAAGACTTGAAAACGATCGAAAAAAAGATGCTCGACATTGCCAAAGGCAAAGAGAAGATCACCCGTTACGAAATTACCAAAGAGGAAGCTCGCGTTAAATTCGCAAACGACCATTTGAAACAAGCGGTTATGGATCGTATCCCGTCCGAAACCGTAACGATCTACAAGCAAGGGGATTTTGAAGACCTTTGCCGTGGACCTCATTTGCCGAGCGTCGGATTGATCCGTTATTTTAAACTCACCAAAATCTCCGGTGCGTATCTTGGCGGTGATAGCAAAAACGAAATGTTGACCCGTATTTACGGTATCGCATTTGCCGATAAAGAGTCACTCAAAGCGTATCTCGATCAAATGGCGGAAGCCGAAAAACGGGATCACCGCAAAATCGGTGCCGAGATGAAACTTTTCACTTTCCGTGAAGAGGTCGGTGCGGGATTCCCGATCTGGCTCCCTGCGGGTGCGCGTATGCGTTCACGTTTAGAGCAACTCCTTTTCAAAGCTCACCGCAAGCGCGGCTATGAGCCGGTTCGCGGCCCTGAAATGCTTCGTTCGGATTTGTGGAAAGTATCGGGT
>Ga0208373_1002761_pt1 | contig 18598 bp, 21 predicted proteins | sample RifOxyC2_FD_184036 | JGI IMG/M metagenome (GOLD analysis project Ga0208373, IMG submission 184036) | Soil microbial communities from Rifle, Colorado - Rifle Oxygen_injection C2 (SPAdes) | ecosystem: Environmental > Terrestrial > Deep subsurface > Rock core/Sediment | place: Rifle, Colorado... | reverse complement strand
TGAATGCATCTACGAAAGAGCCATCACCAAGTTTGGCAACTCAGCAAAACTCGACGCGCCAAAGAAGTTTATCGGAAGGAGGGCATATGTGATTATCGTCAAAGATTAGGAGTTATGCAACACAGCATTATTTTTGGGAAAAAGGAAAAAGGGCAACGTTCACATACAACACCAGAGAGGTGGTCATTAAAGCAAAGGCTAAAACGTCAGTAGAGCGGGCTAAAAGATTCAATGAAGAGATAAAGAAGATACTCCAGGGAAAATAAGATGAGAATATTAGTTTTTACTGAAAGCAAAATACTCATGCATCTTTCGGAAAATAGACTACTATAAAGTAGTAAATTCTTTGTTTATGTCTTAAAAGGATTATTCAATCTAGCATATTAAGAACAACAAGCTTTAAAAAAAGACCATTTATTGACAGCATGGGTGATTATGAATGAAAGGAAAACACTATTTTTTTACTTCAGAATCAGTAACGGAAGGCCACCCCGACAAGATGTGTGACCAGATCAGTGATGCTATTCTTGATGCGGCAATCAAAGATGACCCGATGTCCCGCGTTGCTATAGAAACTCTCACAAAAACAGGGATTGTTGTTGTGGCAGGAGAGATGACCACAAGAACATACATTGACATCCAGAAGGTTGTCAGGGACACCATAAAAGAGATTGGCTATGATGATCCAAGCTTCGGATTTGATTGCGATGGGTGCGGAGTTCTTGCCTCTATCTCTGAACAATCACCAGACATTGCTCAGGGTGTTGATGAATCCAACGCGCACGAACAAGGAGCTGGCGACCAAGGCATGATGTTTGGGTATGCAACAAATGAAACACCAGAATACATGCCATTACCAATCGTCCTTGCACATAAGCTCACTAAACGGCTGGCTGAAGTTCGAAAGAAAAGGATTGTTCAGGATCTTCGCCCAGACGGCAAATCACAAGTGACTGTTGAATATGAGGATGGCAAACCGATCCGTGTTGATGCTGTGGTCATTGCCTGCCAGCATGGTGAAACAATTACCGAAGAACACCTCAAAGAGGAGATAAAGGAAAAAGTCATCCTGCCTGTGTGCGGGAAGTGGATGGATGCAAAGACAAAACTCTTTATCAATGGAACAGGAAAATTCATTCTTGGCGGGCCTGTTGCTGACAGCGGTTTGACGGGAAGGAAGATCATCGTTGACACCTACGGCGGGCATGGGAGCCATGGAGGTGGTGCATTCTCTGGAAAAGACCCCTCAAAAGTTGACAGGTCCGGTGCTTATATGGGAAGGTACATTGCAAAAAATATTGTTGCCGCAGGCCTCGCAGATAAATGCGAAGTCCAATTATCTTATTGCATCGGCGTAGCGGAGCCTATTTCTGTTCTTGTTCATTGCTTTGGAACAAATAAGATCCCTGAAGAGAAAATTGAGGCGCTGGTAAAAAGCAACTTTCCTCTCAAACCGGCACGAATCATTGACCATCTCAAACTCAGAAGGCCAATCTTCAAGAAAACTGCAGCGTATGGGCATTTTGGGAGAGATGATCCTGACTTTACCTGGGAAAAAACTGATATGGCAGATAAGCTCAAAAAAGCTGCAGGACCCCCCCAAATGCCTGAAAAGAAAGGTGTTGAAGTTCCGTTAGACTAGATCATAACTAGATCATAATGACTCATGTCCAGCAGTATGTCCATCAAGGGCCATTACTTTTTGCAGATATCAGGGATACAGATATTTTTTCAATCGGAGCGTTTGCAGTAGACATCAGGTATCGGGGGGAGGATTTTTCCTTGCTGCATTTTCCCTTGTCTGGAATGCCAACGAGGCCGGATGGGATGGCGTGCCGATGCGAGAATGTTCCTGATAGTCTCCTTAAGATTCTTGCCTATTCCATTCGTGCCAGGACATATTGGGATGTTACTTCCTCGGATCCTGCGCTCTATCTCTTCCAACCAAGAGAGCATAATCACTCCCTTGGCACAGTTATCGAGACATATCTTGCACTTCTTGGACCATCCGATCCTGCATGGCGGGAGGAGCTATTGTGTGATACACCCCGCGTCCTTGTAACTGCAATGTCACTCGCAAGGGTGCTTTCTACCACAGGTCATTTTTCAGCAGAAAAGCTAGAACCTGATCCTGACATAGAAGCTACAATCAACTACGCTCAAGAATACTGGGAAAAAAATTTTAAAAGATTGCCCCTCTAACCATACATCAACGAATCCCTCAAATCCTGCGAAGGTTCCCAGGGGGGATCAAACGTGAGCTCGATCTGGACAGTCTTTCCAGACACTTCCTCTGCTTTTGTCTTCACTTCTTCCATCAGCATCGGGCCATACGGGCACAGGGGCGATGTGAGAGTCATGAGAACAGTCACTTTTTCCTCATCAATCGCAACGTCGCGGATGAGCTCTAAAGTCACGACATCGATATGTATCTCAGGGTCGAGCACAGCGCGCAGTCCATCAAGAATCTTGTCTTTTATGGTCATTAGAACAGCTTCCCTTTCTTCTTTTCACCGACAATTATCGCATTCGCCTTGCTGCCATGCACCTTGGTGATCTTCACTTTGACCACCTGGCCCAGATCTGCATTTGGGACATGGATTTTCATCCCCTTATAGGTTCCAACATTTATCCCTCTAGAGCCTTCCTGGTCAATCATCAGGTCAAGAATCTCACCAGCATGGATCTCTGGCTGGGGAGAGCGGTTTTCCGACAATGGGTGCTTCCCTTTCCTTTTTGAAGGAAAGACTGAGCGAAAAAGTCTTCTGAGCATTCATGTCAGGCGGGAAACTGCCTTAATAAATCTTTTCTTTATTTCCTCTTCTCCTGCGACTTTTCGGTTTTCCATGATTACTTTGCCATCGATGATGACCGTATCCACACAATCACCATTCCCTGCATAAACGATATTGCTTGCGAGATTGTGAAGGGGGATGAGCGCTGGGTGATCCAGATCTATGAGGGAGAGATCAGCTAGCTTTCCCTCTTCTATTGTCCCTGCATCAATTCCGAGAATCTGATACCCATTCTTTGTTGCCAGCTCAAAAGCCTCATGCGCCTTGAGGAGGGTTGGATCATCATAGGAAAATTTCTGGAGGAGCGCTGCGATCTTCATGATCTCAAACATGTCAAGGTTGTTGTTCGATGCAACACCATCTGTCCCAAGACCGATCAGCAGCCCCGCTTCCTGCAGCTGCTTGAACCTGAAGGCCTTGCCAATCGCCAATTTCATGTTCGCTGTAGGGTTGTGGACAACCTTGACATCATGCTTTTTCAGGATCTGTATGTCTTCATCATCCAGCCAGACGCTATGGGCAGTAATCAGATTTGGCTGCAGGAATCCCCATTCTTCAAGGAGTGGGATTGGTTTCTTTCCATGAGTTTTGATACAATCATCCACTTCTGACTTTGTCTCGCACAGGTGGAAATGGACGAGCAATCCCTTTTCTGTTGCAAACCTCATCGCCCATTGCAGCCCTTCTTTGCTGACGGTGTAGATAGCATGAGGCCCAAGAGCCATCTTTATCCGGGGATTTTTAGTGTGCAGTCTCTGGATGATTCCCGGCGCTTCTTCCATCACCTTCTTTCTCTTTTCTTTGTCGTTATTATCAAAGAATGTGTAGTCTAGCACCGCTCTCATGCCCATCTCTTCTACAGCCTTATGCTGAGCTTCTGGGAACCAATACATATCATGAAAACAGGTCGTCCCGGTCTTGATCATCTCTAGACAGGCAAATTTTGTGCCCCAATAAATATCCTCTGCTGTGAGCTTTGCCTCGATCGGCCAGATCTTCTCCTGGAGCCATTCCATCAGATTCATATCATCACCATACCCCCGAAGAAGGGTCATTGCCGCATGAGTGTGGGAATTGACAAGGCCTGGGATTATTGCCTTATTTGTCCCATCAATGACCCTTTCTGCCTTGGCACTACTCTTCTGGCTAATCTGTTTGATCTTGTTTGCTTCGATGAGCACATCAACTATTCTTCCCTCCAGCAAAACATTCTTTATGAGCAAACTCATAGTCCCTCTACTGCATCAATTATCTTGAGCAGGTCCTCCCGGTTCTTTTTGGCATTATCCCTGATCACTTGAAAGTTGAGTTTCTCTTCTCCGATGCCATGGGCAAAATTTGCCACTTTACAGATAGAGATATATTTCAAACCAAGCTCCTGAGCAATCGTCGCTTCGCTTCCCATAGTCATACCAACCACATCAGCGAACTGCTTGATCATCCTGATCTCCGCCTTTGTCTCGAGCCTTGGTCCAAGCGTCTGGAAATAGACTCCTTTTTCTTTTACTTCCACTCTTGCTTTCTTTGCTGCGGCAATGATCCTCCCCCTTAGCTCTCTATCAAGGTGCGGAATGATATGTATTGTTTCCTTGTCGAAAATTGTTGCCCTGCTAGAAAGGGAAATGAAGTCATCCGGGATGATGATTGATCCCGGGGGGATGAACTCTTTCAATGAACCAACAGAACTGCACCCAACAACTGAAGATATACCAAGCTGCTTGAATGCGAGCAGATTGGCATGATAGTCTATTGCATGGGGAGGGATGGAATGATGCTCACCATGCCTTTGGATGATCGAAAAATTTTTCCAGGAGAAAACCGGCACCGTGCCTTGCGGTGTCTTGACCATCTCTGGAGAAGAGAGCTTTTCCCAACCCTGGAAATCTGACCCAACAATTATGCCAATACCCATAGACTGACAACATGGGGGGAATATTTAAGGGTTTTGGTCAATAATGCTTTGTAGAAAATCTCGCTTCGCGGGTGAGCATCAACCTCGGTTCATTGATATTATTTTTTGGGTGCCGGGTCCCTCCCGAAGTCCACCAAAAGCAAAGCTTTTGGGTCGCGAAAACTATATTTTCGCAGGTCCAACCCCCCTCACAGACTTACATTTCACTTTTAAGAGAACCTCGGAAGATGATGCTCACCACTATTTTCTACAAACCCGGTCAATGATGAAAGAGCCTCGTTCCGGTGAGTACCATGATCATATCATGCTCATCTATTGCTGCTTTGATCTCAGCATCCCTGATCGAACCTCCCGGATGCACGACATACCTTGTCCCAAGGAGCGCAGCGCGGTCAATATTATCCCTGAATGGAAAGAACCCATCAGATGCGAGAACAAGCCCTTCCCACTGTTCTAGCCAGAACGATCGCCCGAGCTCATCTAATTCTCGAGGTGTATTACTTATTACCATACTTAGATAGTCCCAATCCCCCTCACTTTTTTCCTTATTGAGGTAAACATCAATGGCAGTATTCCGCTCTGCGCGAGAGAGGCCATCCCTAAATGGAAGATCCTGCACAACAGGGTGAAATCGGAGCATCCAATTTTCTGCTTTGCTGGTTGCAAGCCTTGTGCAATGAATCCTTGATTGCTGGCCTGGCGCTATGGCAATTGCTTGGCCATCAGATGTATAAGCAACAGAATTTGACTGGGTATATTTCAAAGCCAATTGAGCAACCACAATATCAAGCTTTGCGCTATCTGGAAGAACACTGCCCTCAGGAAAGACTTGCCCAAGATCATTCATATCAGGGATATAAGGATTCCTTTGTTGCGTAAATTCGACGCCAAGAATGGTTCTTTGTTCAGTCTCAGGGAATTCGTATGCCGGATCCATCTCTACTATAAGATATTTACCTCCCTTCTTTTGCTGAAGGATGCCCACTGCCCCGGGTGCATAGCCAGGGGCTATAATTCCATCCGAAACTTCCCTTCTGATCAACTCAGCAGTTGGCACATCAACAGGATCACTAAAGCTGAGGATATCTCCATATGATGCAGTAGGATCGCCCATCCTTGCCCGCACAAACGCCTGAGCTACTGGTGATGACAAATCAGTATCCCCTGCATTATATGCCCGTGCGAAATCATCACTTATTGGCCGGCCAAGTGCCACTCCAGCAGGACTGACATGCTTGAATGATGCAGCAGCGACCAAGCCTGTTGCGGCCTTCAATTCCGTGACCAATTGCCAACTGCTTAATGCGTCAAGAAGGTTGATGTATCCTGGTGATCCATTTACAACGGTAAATGGCAGTCTTTCTGCTCTCACAACAGCGCCTTTTTGTTGAGGATTTACCCCGTATCTTAAATTGAGCTCTTTCATTTGAATTCCCTCCAACCCCTCTATACAATTATATCTTGCTCTTCTGAGCCTTCTCAGAAATAATCGCAGAATTTCCTGACTTATCTTCAATAATGATCTTCAAGCGTTCCTGGCCCCACTTTGCGCGCTGGATCTTCTTGAGCATGCTCTTGGCTTTCTTTTGGGCATCGGGATCTTCCTCAGTTTCCTTTGCCTGCTCTATGATCTTCTTAAAACGGTCCAGCAACCCTTCAATATTTGAGATAAATCCGTTTGATATTTCCCCTGGCTCCATGGAGATCATATGAGGTATCTTGACTGTCGCTTCAGCGCTCTTGACTACCCTCACTTTCATGTCCTCTTCGGATGTAATCTCAAACGTGTACTTACAAGGTTCCTTTGCCTCTGCAGATTCCACATCAGCCTTGTGATACTTGCATGATGAGCAGGTCATAGAAAACATGAATGTCTTGCCAAAGAATGGAATATCTTTTTCTACCTGGGCCAGGGTCATGGTATCTTTACCACACAGCGGGCATTTCTGGTTCTCGAGTGTCTCTACGCGTTCTTCCTCGCCCATGTGCTCTTGCTCTTTTCTGGATATAAAAGGTTTTCGGAGAAACTAATCCTCTAAAACAGTGATCTTTGCATCGTCGTCATCACGGGATTCAGGCATCCTCTTCTTTCCAGGGGCTGGCTCTTTCTTTCCTTCTTCATCGCCCTTGACCGCCTTTGTCTCTTTATCCCTATGGATCTTAGCAAAAGCAGGAACGACAGCGATCCAGTCTTCACCAAAGCCTGCAATATCCCCTTCGATCGCATCAGTTGTCTTTTTTAGCTTACCAATCGCTCTTTTTAGCTCAACTATATCCTTGTCTCTCAATGGCTTGATGTTTATGAGCGCTATGGTCTTCCCATCACGAAGGGCATCGAGGACATCCTTGATATCAGAGAAATCATCTAACGTGAACGGACGCACCATGATGGTGTCTTTGCGGTCATTGAAGGTTTTGCCAGAAATCTCCACATATGTCTCGTCGATCTTTGGCTCGGATTCCTCATAAGATCCTCCAGCGAGTGACCTTTTGATCCTTTCGATAATTTTTCTCATGTCTCGTCCCTCCTCCCCAATGGAGGTGGGGGCATATATAAACTTTTCTCTTATAGAGAAGACATAGAAATGATCAAGAAAACTTAGAGAAAACTTAGAAATGTTTATTCTCTGAACTTATCTTCGCACACTTATCTTCGCGCCCTTCTCATCTTATTGACAAGAAGCGCTGCTAGGACCATCAGGATGATGACCACGACAAAAAGAAGACCTACATAGGGCAGAACATCTCCCCCTTGGGGCTGGACTGGGAGTGGATTTGTTCCTGGGGCAATGGACGCATTTTCTTCTGGAATATCCTCGATGATCTCAGATTCAGTTGGCTCTTCTTCCTGGGTAGAGCCTTCTTTGGGCTCCCCTGAGGATTCTTCTGGCGGGTTTACTACAACATCTTGGCTGCATGGCAGGACATGGACATTGATAATATCCCCATCGCTTGGCACATTCGTATCATAATACACCTGCGCCTCAATACCATAATCGCCCTCACTTGTATCATCTGGAATCTTCACATGGAACGATCGGGTTGCCCGATCACCCGTATCAACCTCAAAGGTGCCGCTCGTCTCCTTTATTCCAAGCTGGGCGCTCTCCAGCTTGATTATTGCGCGCCGCTGTTTATTGTCGCCAGAATTCAAGATTGTAACACCAATATCTGTTGACCTCGCGCATCCTATGCTCTCCGGCGATGCCCCTGAACTATAGATGGTGAGGTAATCAGAGGGGATATCTACCTCAAAACTAATTGACATCTTATCCCCATGGTTTGCCCGATTCTCGTCCCTGCCAGTCGCGCTGATCACCACATCATACGTTGAATCCTCCACATCATCATCTACAACATAAGAAAAGAGGATCTTATCAGAATTATCTCTTCGGATCGTGCCCATGGTCTCATAATCATCGATCTTAAAGTACCTATCATCTGCATCGGCGCGCACCTTGACATTTTCGATGCTAAAATCCAGGGCATCATCATTGGGGAAATTATTTTCCACCTCCACCTCTATCTCAATTGTGTCGCCTGGCTTGATATCATGGAATATCTCTCCATCATCAGCATTTTTCCTCTTGCCATTGATAATCGCGTTGACATCAATGATCCGAAGATGGTTCTTTGCCTGCATGGATAACTCAACGGATTGGGAAATATCCCGGTTATCAGGGTCTTTTGCTGATGCGATCACCTGGCCGATGAGTACAGGAACGGCATTTTGCTCCCGATCTACTGCATCGAGTGCCTCTGGGACCCTGGCTGCTATCTCAACCTGAGCTGATGCTCCCGGGGCGAGTGATGTGACAGCAGCTTTGAATGTGATATTGTAATCATAAGGAGAGGGGCTTGCAAAGAATGAAAGATTCGTCACCGGGCGGCTTCCTGCATTCCTTATGGTGAATGTCTGGCTCACCTTGCTCTCAAAATTCAACCGCCTATTGCTTCGTTCAATCGTTGGTCCGCCAAGCGTGATCTTATTGAATGAAAGGGTTGGCTCTATGGCATTCTGGACGATGATTCTTGCCAATTGATTGTCTGATGAATTACTATCCCTCGCAGTGAAATTAATGAGGTATGTCCCGGCATCATTGTATGTTGGAATCCAGATGAACAGGCCTTCGGTTTCATCAAATTGTGCGGTGCTAAACCTTCCGGATGTAGCGTTTGTCAAAAAAGAACGCTCACCGCTGTCTGCCCCTGTTGCAGTGAGCTGGATCCTTACTTCAGAACCCTCACTCACCGTCCTGTCAGGGATTGCTGTCAGAATCGGATTAGCAGAGACTAGAGCTGCAAGGAGCACAAATACTACAAATACAATAAGTATATCCCCCTTCATAGTTATTGAATAGTAGTGTCAAACTGTATATAAACATTTATATTTTAGAGATGCTATTTTTTCTTCATTATTTTTTTCTTTATTAAGAACTGATAGTTTCTATTTTGAACAGTTTATTGAAGACAGCGCTTGACTGGTGTCATTTATCTTTCTTTATCTTTCTCATATACCTGCTATCTATCTCTATATCTCTATTATAGATCAAGATCCTGCCGGCGTGCCATGAGCTCCTGGATTGTCGCACCGAGAGCATCCTCTGGACTCTTTGCTGCCATCTTAGAAGTTCTCGTCTCCATTGCTCCTCTTTGCTCTTTTGGATCATGCTGTGATCTTTCTTCTGCGATTGTTGCCTGATTTGGAGATGCTTCTTTCATCTGCTGCCTGTTTGTTGCAGTGATCGTCAGGATACTTTGTGCCTTTTCCATTGCGTCTGCCATAGAACTAGCTGTCCTGAGGCGCAGGAGATTCTCTGCTAGCGTCCTTATTTCATTTTCGTCTGCCATAAAAAGGACTCTCAAGGTCATCATTTAAATGTGTTTCGCAAGGTGATGCTCTGAAGAAAAACTCTCCAGAAGCCCCAGTCATTGCCAAACTTGCACTCAGAAATGCTTAGCAAGGCAGCATTCCCCGTAAGGGACAACCCCCTTACTACCCAGATTATTCATTGATAGTGCTCGTATACAGGCAATGACCCTATTTTCTTCAGAGCTGCAAGGAGAAATATTTCATCATGGGGATCATCCCGTTTTGCAAGGCAGTAAGGCAGCAATGCATCGCTTATCTGAATAAAGTGTGCTGACTTTTTTAGTACAGATATTATCATCTTGTCTTTTGCCACTCTCATCATCTCCTCAATACCCTTCTTCCAATCAGAGAAATTATGAATTGCGGTCATGCACAGCACAAGATCAAACATATTATCCTTGAACGGCAATGCTTCACCTATCCCCTGCATGTGGAGCGCTTGGCATTGCGCTACCAACTCGACGCTTGGGTCAATGCTAATCACCCTGCAGGGAAAATCAGAAGAGATGCCGGTTCCAGCGCCCACATCAAGAATAAGCGAGCCCTTATTGATCCGTACACCATTCTCCCGGAGCATTTCCTTTGCAGATCTCACCTTTCTTTTCTGTTCTTCTCCATGGAGCTCATCATATCCTGAAGAGATAGTATCATAATACGTCATGCACACTCCACCTTACTTTCTAATGAATCATCACCTGTCCTTTGAGCTTCTCTTCTGCTCTTTCTTTCCTCTACCCTCTTTGCGATGCTCAATGACGTCCGGTAAGCAACGTTCCCCAGGATTACCATAGCTGGGATTCCTAGTAGATACCGGTGCTCCTCAGAGTTGACTCCTACAATAAACGGAACTGATACGGTTAGCGCAACCAAACCAGTGCTTATCACCTCAGCAAAGATACGGGTGTCACGGTATGCATATTCCGGCCGGTCCGGATTACTATAATCAAATTCAACCAATGAGTAAGGCATCGTCAGAAATGCCCGCATTCCATGGTCATATAATCCAATGACCTGCTTGACAAGAGGGAGGGGTGATGCTCCACTCTCTGCTGTGTCTTCCATCATTTTTCACTAAGAAACTATATGTTTTTTAAGTTCCTTCCCTTTTTTTCCCTTATGCATCAAGACAATGAGATATCCCATCTTATCACTATGCTCACTGGATGCACCCATCTTTGCCTCACGGATCGAGGAAACACGGCAATAAAGCTGGCATTGCAAGCTGCCAAAGAGAAGGGCCATACAAGCGTTCTCCTTGCTGATGAAGGCGGGTGGATGCGGTATGAAGAGTTCTCACGGAAAGCTGGATTGGCTGTTGCCTGGCTGAAGACAGACCATGGACTCATTGACCCTTCATCCCTTCCTGAGCATCCACACGCATGCCTTCTCATCCAAACGATCGCCGGCTATTTTGCCCACCAGGATATGAAATCGATTCGGGACGCGTGTGACCACACAGGAATATTCCTCATTGAGGATATCTCCCCATCATTTTCTGAGCAATGCTACGGAGACCTTGTCATTTGCTCTTTTGGAAAATGGAAAATCGTCAATTATGGGATGGGTGGATTTATCGGAACAACCCGGGACGACATACAACTGCCTGCAGGCATCAACTTACCTTCTCTTCTTGGCGCTGCCATCAAGAAAGCACCAGAACGGCTCGCTTCTTTATACACTCTTGCAGACGAGGTAAAACATGACCTCCAAATGTATAGTGTGCTCCATCCATCCAGAAAGGGGGTCGTAATTGTCGTGAAGTATGCCTCTGATGAAGAGAAAAGAAACATTATTAAATATTGCACCGAGAAGGGTTATGGATATGAGCTTTGTCCGCGCCAGATTAGAACAATGGAAAAAGCGGTGAGCATCGAGCTGAAAAGAGGATTGTCATGAAGCATCATCGACATATCGGAACTGTGCTTCTTGTCGTCATCTTCCTCATGGCACTCCTGGTCATAACACTGCTCTCACAAGCCAGGGGGTCTAGCAGCTACCAGATCATTGAGGAATACCTTCACCGTTCAGGCCCCTTAGGACCGCTCTTCTATGTGGTATTGCTGCTCTTTCTTGGCATCATCTCCATCATTCCAGCAGCCCCACTAGTGATCGCATCCGGGTTCCTCTTTGGCACGTTCTATGGCGCTCTTTACACCTTCATTGGTTATACATTGAGCGATTCTGCAATGTTCTTTTTCGCACGCCGGGCAGGAAAAGACATAGCCCTATCCCTCTTTGATAAAAAAGAAGTCAACCATTTTGTTGCATTCTTCAAAAAACGCGGGACATCTGCCCTTCTTCTCGCTCGATGCATTCCTCTTTTCCCCGGGACTATCGTCTCATTTTTCTGTGGAACATCAAAGATGACCTATAACAAGTTTTTTATCACCACAGCAATCATCCTGGTCCCTATGATCCTCCTTCAAACATTCTTTGGGGATATCCTGAGCACCATCCATACCCATCCAACACTCGGTTTTGTGTTCCTTGGCATCTTTCTTGGTGCTGGAGGGTTCATCTTCCTTTATAGGCACCAATTGAAACGCTTTTTCTTCAAAGAATTGAAAGCAATCGAGTGAAGAGTCCATGCACGTTGGGCTTGCACTTTGGGAAGAGTAAGATTGCGGGCAGAACCTGATGCTCACCACTATTTTCTTCAAACCCTTCCTAAAGAAAAACTATTTAAGCACAGGGTTTCTTGCGGGATTGGTGATATCAATGAGCAAACTTCCAGAAAACATGGACAACCTTCTTTATTTTACTCGGAGATCAAATGGTGATGGCAAGATCATTGCATGGGTCAACAAGCAAGAATGCCAAAAATGCCATAAGGCCAAGCTTGGCAAGCCAGTCGAAAAAGGCAAAGTGAAGATGAGAGCTAAAGAATATGTCTGCCCAGCGTGCGGCTTTACTGAGGATATGAAGACCCACGATGAATCACAGCAACTCATTATCATCTATACCTGCCCCCATTGCAAAAAAGAGGGAGAAGCAACGACTCTTTATAAAAGAAAAAACTTCCAGGGAGTGCAGGCATATGTCTTCTCCTGCACTGAATGCGGGCAAAAAATCCCCATCACGAAGAAAATGAAAGAGATCAAATCAAAAGATGAGCCTGACCTTGAGGATTGAGCTTTTTTTAAGATCATCCTTTATTTCTTCCATTATCCTTATATATATCCTGAGCATATGGCACCCATGGAACTCAAATCAAGACCTAAGGGAGATATCTTTCTTCCTGACGGTGAATTCCAATCAATCGAAAAACGTCTTTCACAGGCAGCTGATGATACACGAATAGTTATCTTCCAGTCATTTGATTATCGCACGAGGGTTGGGCCTTTTCTCTTTGCCGATGTGAAACTCATCCCTCTTGGACCCCGCGCGATTGCTTCCGCGCTCTCTGCTGCAGGATTTTCCCATGTGAGGGTTGTCCTCCAGCAATGGACACCGAATGTGCGGCCTTCTACTACTCTTCTCGATGGAGAGCCACCTGAGGTTGTGCTGATCTCCGGCATGCAAATACATTCAAAAGAGATGTACGCCCTCCTTGGCGATGCGTGGACGATGAAAGAACGCCCGCTCCTCATTGCTGGAGGAGCAAAGGCAATCTATGAACCAGCACACTTTTTCCTCAAGAAAAAACCCCAAGCTGACATCGTTGTCCAGGGAGAAGAGTATATCCTCTTAGAATTGATGGAACTCTTGATGAACGTCCGAGAGGAGGGAGAGCATCTCCGAGAAACATTCAACAGGGTGAATGAAGAAGGAGGGCTCCACCATATCCTTGGCATCATGTTCTTCCATAAAGGAAAACTAGTGAATACAGGAACACAGCGTCTCCTTTCAAACCTGGAAGAATTGCCAAGCCCACTCCTTGGGCTCTCGCTTCTCGAGCCAAAACATAAGAAAAAAACTCTTTCTCCCAGCCCTTTACCACTCAATCGGGTATCTCGATTTGGGAGAGTGCTCTCTCTTATCACCTCTCATGGGTGCGTTGAAACCTGTTCCTATTGTCCCATCCCTGCTTATAACCAACGAAAAATCCGGACCAAATCAGCCAAGGCTCTCGCAGATGAAATAAAGCAGCTAGTAGAAGAAACTGGCATCACCACTTTTTTTGGCACGGATGATTCCGCATTTGTCAACAAGGTATGGCTGCGGGAGCTCACTGACGTACTCGTTGAGACAAAGATCGAGAAAGGGAGGCATGCCGGCAGGAGCGTTGGGAGCGTCATTAGCTATGCGACAGAAGGAACACTTCGAAGCATTGTCCATGATAAAGGAATACTTCCAAAGATGCGATCTGCGGGATTCAAAGCAATATGGTTTGGCATCGAGGATCTCAATGCGGAGCTTGTGAGCAAGGGACAGAGCGCAGAAAAGACAAAGGAGGCATTCCTTGCTCTTCGCGCAGCGGGCATTAGCCCTCGGCCCATGATGATCCATTATGACGAGCAGCCATGGACAAGAAATGACGGGAAATATGGGCTCAAAGAGACAGTTGAGTACCTTCGAGACGAGTGCAAAGCGACATCAATACAGATCACATATATCACCCCCTCAATCGGAAGCCGGGCGTATGACCAGCATTATCTGCATGGAGAAGTGCTCAAAAAAGTCGGGAAGATGGAAGTGGAAGACTACCTGTTTGATGGCAACCATGTCGTTGCAACAAAACACTCCTCTCCCTACTCAAAACAGCAGGAATTGTTAAAGGGATACCGCCTGTTTTATTCTCCAAAAGAGCTCATCAAACGATTATTTTGGAAAAAAGACGGTGTCAAACGCATGGATATCCTCAACCAATTTGGCGGGATGATTGGATATCTCAAATCACGCCTTACCATGAAGCCATGGCTAAAAGATCTCAAGACTGCCAAGCTTGAGCGATGGGACAGCCTCCCTGTTTTCTCTGATTATACCCTCATAGACCTCCATGATAATACCGTCATTGAATCAATATCCGCCCATAATGATGCTATTACCATTATCATCGAGAAAAATGCTGTCCTTGATAAGATCGAATCTCTGAAAAAGGAGTTCTATAGCATTGTTGAAGGAATTAAAGCAATAGAACTTACCTATCCAAAATTAGGAGATCTCAAGGAGATAGCGCTTGCGCGATTAGCAGAACTCAACAAAGTCGTCTCTGAATTCACTAAAGAACATTATCTGCTTCTTTGCGAAAGGATAAAAGAATTCGTGCAGTCGGTCAGGGAGATCATCATGCACATCAGGAACCAAAACATTGAACTTATCACCACCACCCCCTCAATCTAACCTTTTACGGCTTTGTAGAAAATCTCGCTATCGCGGATGAGTATCACCCTCGGTTCATTGAGAGCGCCTCTTGAGTGCGGGCCCCTCCCGTAAGGTGCACAGAAAGCTTTGCTTTCTGGTCGCGAAAACTATTGTTTTTGCACAACCCCTCCCACAGACTTACATTTCACTTTTAAGAGAACCTCGGAGGAGGATGCTCACCACTATTTTCTTCAAAGCCACCTTTTACACAATGTTTATAAATCTGCTGATGCCCCTTATTCTCATGTATGATGTGATCATTATCGGTTCTGGACCAGCTGGCTTGACGGCAGCAATCTATGCTTCCCGGGCTGGACTCAAAACACTCGTCCTTGAAGGAAACCAGCCCGGCGGACAGCTCATGCTGACAAGCGATGTAGAGAACTTCCCCGGATATCCTGCAGGGATACATGGTCCAAAGATGATGGAAGACCTCTCAATCCAAGCAAAACGGTTTGGTGGACAAATTGAAACAGCAGAAATGATAGGTGTGGATTTTTCCAAGAGACCATTTGCTATAAAGACTGCTGATAAAGAGTATTCAGGAAGGACTGTCATCATCGCTACTGGCGCCTCCGCCAAATGGCTGGGCCTGGAATCTGAGAAGCGATTGCAAGGCAGAGGGGTATCGGGCTGTGCGACGTGCGATGCCCCGCTCTTCAAAGGAAAAACAGTGGCGGTTGTCGGCGGCGGGGATAGTGCATTGGAAGAAGCATTGCAGCTCACCAAATTCGCAGCGAAAGTATATATCCTCCATCGGCGGGATGCTTTTCGCGCATCAAAGATCATGCAGGATCGGGTGCTCTCCCATGAAAAAATTGAAGTGGTGTGGAACAGCGCCGTTGAAGAGATCCTTGGAGAATCCCTTGTCAGCGGCATTCGCCTGAAAGATATGAAAACAGGAAAAGAGAAAACACTTGCTGTTGAGGGAATGTTCATCGCGATTGGCCATGAACCAAATACGAGTCTCTTCTCTGGAAAAATCGAACTAGACAAGAAAGGCTATGCTGTTTTGCATCCCCTCATGAACAATGGAATTCCTGTTTATACAACGATGACATCAGTCCCAGGGGTTTTTGCAGCAGGAGATGTGCATGACACCTTGTATCGGCAGGCAGTCACTGCAGCGGGATTTGGGTGCATGGCTGCGCTTGATGCTGAAAAATGGCTGGAGGAAACATATGGGTGAGGTCTTATACCAAACCGACAGCTACCTCAAGGAATTTTCTGCAACTGTTGTCTCTGTTTCTGACAGCAAATTTGTTGTGCTTGATAAAACTGCTTTTTATCCAACATCCGGAGGCCAGCAGCATGATACCGGCACGCTTGTGGGAGATGATGGGACAACGTATCCTGTCGTGTTTGTCGGGAAATTCTCTGGAAATATCTCCCATGAAATCGATCCAGCAGGAAAACCAGAAATTATGGCGGGGCAGAAAGTAACAGGGATGATTGATTGGAATCGAAGATATACTTTCATGAAATACCATACTGCAACACACATCCTCGCAGCGCTGATCAACAAGGAAACAGGCGCACTTATTACTGGAAACCAGCTAGGCCTTGACAAGACAAGGATAGATTTTTCTGTCGGCCAATTTGACAGGGACCTTTTGACTTCTTATGAACAGAAAGTCAATGAGGTGATCAAAGAAAATATCCCCATAGAGGTATCCTTTATCACCCGGGCAGAGATTGATGCAAACCCTTCACTAGTAAAACTTGCAAAAGGGCTTCCTGAAGAAATCAAAGAGGTGCGGATGGTAAAGATCGGGGATATTGATGTCCAGCCTGATGGCGGGACACATGTTGCTCGCACTGGTGAGATAGGATCCATCAAGATTGTGGATCTCCAGAACAAAGGGAAAGACAGGAGAAGGATTTATTTCGAACTCACTAGTGAATCTTAAGGTATTATTTAATAATCAACATGAGTTCTCCCTTCTTATGATTGCAGATAATCCCCAAGAACAGGGCAGTTTGCAAGAAGAGATTCTGGTGTATGATGAGAAGATAGCATCACTAGACAGCCTCATGAAAAGCAATCGTTCTGTCCATGCGACATTGGCCTTTCTTCTTGACAAACAAAAAAGGTTATGGCTAGCCCCCAACGAGCCGCGCTTGAACTTTGAACAGATGGGGCAGACACGACAGATGATGGCATTCCTGGATGATGCATATCAAAATTTTAGAAGAGGATACCTGGATACTTGCCATGATAGGGAACAAGCAATCGATAATGACAGACGAGCAAGGCGAATGTTAGAAGCGAGAAGAGCAGAAGAACAAAGACAAATAGAAATCTCTGCCCAGCAGATTACCTTCGAGAATCGGATGGGAGAGATGGACATCATGCGTAATTTTACCTCAAGAGTTGCCAGAAGCCTAGAACAGTATCTCGATGAGAAATGCATTGAACTCAACATCACTGAATCAGGATTGAGAATGCCAACAAACTACAGAAACTATGCTGAGGCAAGAAACAGGCATGTTCAAAGAAGAGGCTATGAGCTTCCCACCATCCGGGCAATCTCCCTTCTTCTGGCTGGTTGCTTTCTTGCTCATCCGGTCGATCACACACTTCCACTCCCAGAAATTTGCAGGGAATTATTTATCGGCGCAGATATCCAAAAAATCCTGGAGGTTGGCCCGTCATACCGGGGAGGGGTGCATTATCTTGCAGAATCTGGATTAGCTGAGCTGTGCAACCTTTCATTGACAGGCTTAAATAAAGGCTCACCTCATAACATTCCAGATTTTGACAGACTTGGAATACAATTCATTGACGGCGATGCACAACAGACAGAGGACCTTATTACAGAACAATATGATGCCGTCTTCCTTGCAGGGGTGCTCTCAAGAGGAGCTCTTCTTGACTATCCGAAAGATAGCTCAGGCTATCCAGAATCAATAGCCCAGTCTCATGCCATCATCAATTCACTGGCGAATGTTGTTCGTCCTGGGGGGGATTGTCGCTGCCACATCACTATTTGGGATTCATTCTTTAATCAGAAATGATCTTCCGGCAGCATTTGAGGTAATCTACTGGAATGCACAGATTCACACCATTGACCATTCATTCCAGTCATTCTATGATATACAGGATCGTGCCCCGGGAGAGAGATACCGAGATGCTCAGGAGATCTCCCAGATCGAAAATCTTCTTTCCCAGGCAGCAGACAGCCTTCTTCTTCGTCGATTCCCATAGCAAAGATTTTTAAAGGATGCCCACTTCCATAAATCCAGATGAAAAAAGAAGAACCGCTCAATCCAGAGGAAGAACTCGCAAGACTTCGTCTTCCACGGGGAAATGAGACCATCGGCATTCTTGAGCAGCGGCTTGGCAGTTCACGGGTGAGGGTGAGATGCATGGATGGAAAGACCCGGGTGTGCCGCATTCCCGGAAGACTCAAGCGAAGGCTTTGGGTTCGGGAAAATGATGTGGTCATTGTCGAACCATGGGAGTTTGGCGGGGATGAGAAAGGAGATGTGCTCTTCAAATACAGACCATTGCAAGTAAGGGCTCTTCGTGACAAAGGATACCTTAAAAATCTTGAGGATCTTGATTCTTTCTAAGTCTTGATTCCTTCTAATAGCATATCTCTTTAATTTCAAAACTTTAATATAGTGGTACTTCTTAGCAATTGATATATGAGGTGATCTATATGTGGAATCTTCCGAAAAAACATCTATTCTTGCCCGATACATCTTTGC
>Ga0208373_1002759_pt1 | contig 18607 bp, 15 predicted proteins | sample RifOxyC2_FD_184036 | JGI IMG/M metagenome (GOLD analysis project Ga0208373, IMG submission 184036) | Soil microbial communities from Rifle, Colorado - Rifle Oxygen_injection C2 (SPAdes) | ecosystem: Environmental > Terrestrial > Deep subsurface > Rock core/Sediment | place: Rifle, Colorado... | reverse complement strand
AAATGTTATGATGCTTTATTCAGAACCTAATAAATATTATGTTCAACAACCTTTATTCAATTAAATAATGGTCAACGTATTTCAGGACAAGACAAAGATTATTCGAAAGGCTCAGAATGACAAGCATACTATTTTCTATTATCAAAAAACTCTTTGAGCGCTTTGCCTGTGTAGGATGATTTGACTGATGCGACTTTTTCGGGTGTGCCTGTGGCTACGATTGTGCCGCCCTGCTCCCCAGCTTCGGGACCGAGGTCAATGACCCAGTCGGCTGATGCGATGACATGAATGTTATGCTCGATTACAATTATTGAATGACCGTAAGAAATCAGTTGACGAAAACATTCGAGCAGTTTTGAAATGTCGTGTATGTGCAAGCCGGTAGTAGGCTCGTCAAAAATGAATAATGTTTCTGATGAATTTTCTGCATCGAGATGAGAAGCCAGTTTGATTCTCTGCGACTCGCCTCCCGAAAGCATAGTGCTGGGTTGTCCTATCCTCAGGTAACCAAGCCCCACCTGCTGTAAAGGTTTCAGCTTGTTCACAATTTTTTTATGGTCTTTGAAAAATTCGATTGCGGCATCAACAGTCATGCTGAGAACATCAACGATTGACTTGCCCTTGAATAAAATACCTCTCGCTTCCTTGCTGTACCTCGTTCCTTTGCAAGCCTCACATTCAAGATGGACATCGGGAAGGAACTGCATATCAACCGTAACCGAGCCTTCACCTTCGCAGACTTCACAGCGACCGCCGGGAACATTGAATGAGAAATAACCGGGTTTCAATCCAAGCTGTCTTGAAGCTTGTGTATTGGCATAAAGCTCCCTGATAAAATCAAATGACTTTGTGAAAGTTGCAGGAGTGGAACGGGAAGACCTGCCAATCGGTGCCTGGTCAACCAACTCGGAATAGCTGAGCCAGTCAGTACCTTCAATCTTTTCATAAGAGCCTGCAGTACCGTCTATACCGCTGTATGATTTTTTCAGAGTAGCATACAAAACATCATTGACGAGAGTGCTTTTCCCGGAGCCTGAAACCCCGGTTACAGCCACCATACAGCCGAGCGGGAAAGATACTTTATCAATTTTCAGATTATATTTTCTTGGTTTGTGTATCGTAATAAATTTATTGGAGCCGGGGCTTCTGTTCTCAGGAATTGCAATACTTAACTGACCTGATAAATATTTTCCTGTTAATGATTCCTTTGAAATGCTCAGTTTGTCAAAATCCCCTGAATAAATAATTTGTCCGCCATGCTCGCCTGCGGCTGGTCCCATGTCAACGATATTATCAGCTTTCTTTATAATATCGAAGTCATGTTCTACAACGATGATTGTATTGCCGAGATTTCTCAGTTTATATAAGATGTCCATCAGTCTGTCGGTGTCGCGTGGATGCATGCCGATGCTCGGCTCATCCAGAACATAGAGAGTTCCGACAAGGGATGAACCAAGAGCAGTGGAAAGATTGATTCTCTGCAATTCACCGCCGGAGAGAGTGTGAGTCAGCCGTTCGAGAGTTATGTAATGCAAGCCGATGTCAACGAGAAGCTGGATTCTCCATTTTATTTCTTTAACAAGCTGACCTGCAATTTGTTCCTGGTACTTATTAAGTTTCAGGTTATTCATAAAATCGAGAACCCGCTCGAGAGGCATTTTAATTAAATCAGGAATGGTTATTCCGTTAACATAGACAATCCTTGCAGAAGTTCTCAATCTTGAGCCACCGCAAGCTTTGCACGTTGTATATCCCCTGTAACGGCTCATCAGCACACGGTAGTGAAGTTTATAGGATTTTTCCTCAAGTAGATTAAAGAAACCGTTGATACCAAGATAATCTCCTGCACCATTCCACACAATATCCATTTCTTCTTTCGAGAGATTTTCATAAGGCTCATCCACACGGACTTTGTTTCTGGATGCGACTCTCAGCAAATCGCGAAGATGAATATTGAAGCCTTGTGTTCGGAAGGGATGGATGGCACCCCTGCTGATTGATTTAGTTTTTTCAGGAATCACAAGGTCTTCATCAATCCCGATAGTCCTTCCGAATCCCTGGCAGGCAGGGCAGGCACCGTGAGGATTATTGAAAGAGAATAATTTGGGTTCAGGTTCCGAATAAACAATTTCACAATCGGCACATTCAAAATTAGAGCTGAATGAATATTCCCTACCTGATGAAAGATTGCGAATTACTATTCGATTATCGCTGGTGTTGAAAGCCGATTCTATTGATTCAGTCAGTCTTGTAACAGATTCCTTATCTTTAGCCAAAACAAGTCTGTCGGCAAGAATACAGACATCATCCACAATTAAATCAGGAGGCAGAGTTTGTTCGGTAAGATTTATTATTTCATCTGATTTTTTAATTATTACTCTGAAAAATCCTTTGCTCTGATATTTTTCAATTTCAGAATTAACAGTTCTTGCCTGCTTGGATAATGTGAACATGATATAAAGCTTAGTTCCTTCTTCCCACTTTAACAGGGCTTCGGCAACAGATGAAGGAGTATCTTTACGAACAGTTTTTCCGCAGTTCCTGCATTTTGTCTCACCGATTCTTCCGAATAAAAGCCTGAAATAATCATAAATTTCGGTGGTTGTACCAACAGTTGACCGTGGATTTCTTCCTGCAGGTTTTTGTTCGATAGCAATAGCAGGCGGTAATCCTGAGATTAGGTCAACATCAGGTTTGTTCATCTTTTCGAGAAATTGACGGGCATAAGCTGAGAGTGATTCGACGAACCTTCTCTGTCCTTCTGCATAAATTGTATCGAATGCGAGAGTTGATTTCCCCGAACCGCTGACACCTGTAACGACAGTCAATTTATTGTGCGGAATATCAACCGAAACATTTTTCAGGTTGTGGAGTTTAGCACCTTTGACTGAAATATATTTTTGCTTTTTAATATTATTTTCTGTCTCTGCCATTAGATTTAGGCTTTTCGTTCATTTTAGTAAACCAAAACAAGCAATTTAGAAAATTAATATTAATCGAAAAACCTAATTGTTAAATTTGTTGTGTCGGGAGTAACTCCTGACACGGTTTAAATTATATAAAATGAATAGCCACTACTTTCAAGTAGTGGTGAATTTATAACCACAACACAGAGGGATTTATCCCCTTTTCATAATAAGTGACTAAAGTCGGATTGTGGAAGTTACCTCCCACTATCTAAAGATAGTGGCTATTCAATTAATTTTAAAAGAACACTATTTTATTCGGATTTATTCCGGTTTGAAATACTTTCGGATTTAATAAATCACTTAATGAATAAATCAACAAAGAACCATTAACCTGAAAGTTTTTGGCATTTCCAATAAATAATGAATTATTATAAGGTGAATAAGAAAGGGAATACCACATATCACTTGATGAGGGATTCTTAAACAACAACTGGGGTTGAGGATTTGCATCATTCAATTTAAGTAAAGATACTGTACTATCTTTGAAGAAGAAAAGTGAATCGCCCGTTGATGAAAGTGTAATAGAAGAAGCTTTGAATTTCCATCTTCTTGTTTCATCGAGTGTGTTTAGGTCAAATTCAGCAATACCTCCGGTTGAATCAGTTAAGGATGGAAGATTCAAATAACCAACATATAGTTTTCCAGACTTTTTATTAACGAGTACCTCAATCACATTTGGCAGGTTTTTCAATTCATCAATTTCCTGGTTTGTTGTAATGTCAATAACAGAGACTGTGCCTGCCTTTGGAACAGTTGCCATATAATCACCAAATCCTGAATTTGCAACAAATAAATAATTATTATATGCTGTAATTCCTTCAGGTGCAGGTCCAACAGGAAGGCTATCGAGAATGATTGTGAGTGTTTTGAGATTAACTTTTGAGATTGAATGTCTGTATTGGTCGGTAACATAACCAATCGAATCATTAATCACACAGATTTTCCGTGGGAAACCTGTTTCAGAATAAATTATTCTGCCAAGTGATTTCCCGGTTGATGTTTCCATCACTTCTATTGTGTGTGCTGAGGAAACAGTGATGTATGTTCTATTGCCGAATACAACAACATCACTTGCCAAATCACCGAGTCTTAAACCTGTATTTGATTTTCCATAATAATCATTTATTATTGAATTTGATGCAAAGTCAAACCTGTCAAGTGTGGAATTATCCATTTTCCACAAACCTTCGCACAAAATAAATGCTCCTGTTTTACCGATGTTTGTATTGTCGTCAACCGGTTCTGATGGCTGTTTGACACAGGATATTATAAAAAGCATTAAAACTGCAGAAAAGATGTAATATTTTTTCATGATAAACTCCCCATTTTATTTATAAAATTGTTTATAATTATTTTCCATTTTTATTCTTAAATCTTAATTGATATTCTGCCCTTTATGAGTCTGCCTGGCATAGGGTATTTCCAGACTACACTGTATTGTGAATCAAATAAATTATTGCAGTCAATCCTTAATTCAATAATTGTTCCGGACAATTCAACATTCTTTGAAACGAACGCATTTAATATTGTGTATGAAGGCATTAAATTATTTAAAGAATTACCCGGAAGAGTGTAATAATAACTCGAATACTGAAAGTTTAATCCGAGAATAAATCCTTGTAGATTATAATCAATTGAACCTGCAATTAATTCCTGCGGAACATAAGGTATAAGCATACCATAGGTGGGTGATTCGGAGCTTTTGTCAATAGCTTCCTGCAATGTATATGCTAATTGAAAATTAATTATCTTTTCGAATAATGAGGATAGCAGTCGTATTTCCAAGCCTTTCGTTTGGACTTCACCATAATTTCTTGCACTCCATTGAACAGGGCTGTTTGGTACGGATATGATTTGATTTTTTGTTGAAATAAGAAATGTTTCCATTTCTATTGTTGTATTTGAGATTATTCCGGTGCTGAAACCGAGATTAAAAGAATGAGACCGCTCAGGAACTAAGTTCGCAGTGCCGTAATTGAGGTAATACATTTCATTGAAATTCGGAGGGCGGAAATTATACGCATAATTTAATCTGAATTTTAATGGTAAACTAACTGTGTTATATACAATTCCTACAAGTGGGGATACAGCATTCCCAGCATCAGAAAATATGTCGGCTCTTAATCCGAGCTGACAAGTAAAATCGGATTCATTAAAAATTCCGAATGAATTTTCTATTCGTCCTGCAATTCCTAATGAACTCCTTTTTTTATAGTTTCCAATTCCGGGCTGGAGCATATTTCCTCGAATATCCGAGTATCCGCCTTCAATATTAAATTCGGTTAATAATCTTTGATTTTTGTAAGAATATTTTGATGAAAGCTGAAAATCACGGTTTGTGAAAATTTCGTCTAAGCCGTTTGGGGAGTACCATTTTAGAAGCGGGTCTTTATAATGATAATCGTTTACTTTAAAAAGTGAGGTGAGATTTATTATTTGATTATCATTGATAAGTAAAGATGAAGTTCCAAGAATAATTAATTCTTTTTCTTTTAATCTTGCGAAAGCGTTCTCGACATTATTCTGAGTAACTGCACCCGGTGTACCTCTGTCTGAAATTCTTCCGATTCCTTTAATCGAATAATTCAAATCAGATGGTCTTGAATTAAGGGAAATTGAAAATGACAAGTTCTCAAAGTCCGCATTTTCTCTATTCAGGATTTTACTTTCACCGAAATCAGTTACATGAAATTTATAATTTCCCTTAGAGCTTAGATATTCAAGAGAACCGTCAATTTCACCTTTTAATGAAATAAATTTGCTATTAATAGCCGCATGAAAATCATCATAAGAACCATAGTTCAATTTTCCTGTAATAAAACTAACAGTGTCACTGCTTCTTGTAATCAGATTTACAATACCTCCTATTGCATTCGCACCAAACAAAGCGGAATTTCCTCCCCTGACAATTTCTATTTCATTTACCATATCTATTGGTATAATGCTTAAGTCACTCATACCGTTTTGAGTTGAATTAATCCTGATACCGTCAATCATTAGTATGGTTTGTTTGGCAGTAGTGCCTCTCAAAGACAAATTTTTAAATCCGCCCATTCCCCCATAATTTTTAATAAACACACCTGGAATGAATTGAAGAACATCCGAGACTTGAACCGCTACAAGTTTTGTTAACTCTGATTTAGTTATTGTTGAATAAGCTGAAAATTCTGTACCCGGGCTTTTATTTAGCTTTGTTGCAGTAACTACAATCTCCGGAAATTTTGTTTTTACAGAATCTTTATCACCTTCATTCCGAGAATAGGCTGATGAACCAAATAATATTAAAAAGTATGCAAAAGCAAGAAATGTCCTGCAATACTTCAAAAAATAGAAAAGATGATTAAAAAAATTAAATTTCATATCACCCCTATTCAGGAATAACAGATAACCTGTGTTTATGTAAAAAATATTTTAAATAAATGTGATGAGAAAACAACCGGATTGATGAGGCATAAGTTTAAACAGCCTGAAAAATAAACCTGGTATTTCCTCACAGCATTCGTCAAAGCGCGAATGTCTTATACATAAAGTATAAACCAATGAGCCATGCAGGCAGGTCTTCTGACTTGGGTATCATCCTCACTTTTCGCCTTCCCGTTGAATTACAGTGGCTGCTTTCGCATGAAAAGCCCGTACACCCTTACAGCGGCGCTACCGTGCAGGATTTTCACCTGCTTCCCTATTAACACAAACATTCTGACCGGAATGCTTGTTAGCCTACAATAAATTCAAAAATATATAAATTTTATTTTCTATGCAAGCATGTTGAAAACTTTATCTGAGGAACAAAATCGCAACACCTGCAACACTAATAAATGCACCTACGATGGATTTCCATGTGAGCTTTTCTTTGTAAATCCATACTGACAGAGGCAGCATGATAATCGGTATTGTCGCCATCAATGTTGATGCAATGCCAATTTTAGTATAAATGATAGCATAAAAACTGAATGTAATTCCAAGGTAGGGCCCAAGTACGGAACCTATCAAAATTAAACCGAGTGCTTTTTTATCCTGTGAAAACATCCTGAATGGATTTTTGATATTACCAAGAATTGCAGTTGCAGGGAACAGAATTATAGCTGCAATTGCTAACCTAATAAAAGTTGCAACCAAACCGTGAATATCACCTTGTATAAATGCCAACTTTGCAAATATTATTCCGACACCCTGTCCTGCCGCACCAATAAAAGCAAAGAGCAAACCTTTTCTGTTTATTTTGAATCTTGAATTTTCATTTTGCTTTTTATCCATAATAACAAGAGCAATTCCACCAAGGGTTACAGTCATACCTAATATTGCAAACATTCCCAATGTTTCATCGAGAGCAAAAAATGCAATTATAGCTGCAATAGCCGGATTGATAGACATGATTAATAAAGTATGCCTGGGACCAATAGTCTCGAAACCTTTAAATAAAAATGTGTCACCTATAACCAATCCGATTATACTGCTTAATCCGAGATATAATATCTGCATTGGGTCTGCTGTAATTTGTATATTAAAGATAAAGAATGTGATTAAAAGAAATAATGAACCAAAAAGCAAACGATATATATTTAATTGGATAGTTCCGATTCTGATACCGACAGCAGTGAATATAAATGATGAAAGCGACCATAATACTGCCGTTAATAATGCAAATAGTTCACCAACATATTCCATACAGTTTAAAGTTATATTTGATTTAACAGGTTTTAATTGGAAATTGACAAATTAAATTTGTAAAAATTGTAAATCACGATAAAAATATATAAAATAAAAAAGTATTGATAAAAATTAACCGGGTGCTTCGATGAAAAATTCTCTAATACTTGTTACATTATTTTTCCTTATTTCGTTTCAGTCTTTTGCTCAAAATGACTCAGTAAAACAAAATGAATGGAAATTCAGCGGCCATGTTCTGATGCGTTCCGAACTTGACGGTAAAGATTTCGATAACTTAACTTTTCCTCCATCATATACTCTTATGAGAACCAGAGTAAATGTCGAGAAAAATCTATTTGATGATGTTTCTTTCTTTATCCAGTTACAGGATTCGAGGGTGTGGGGACAAACAGCAAATCCTACAAAGAATCTCGCAAACATAGACATGCACCAAGGGTACATTGATATAAAAAATATATTCAATGTTCCTTTATCCTTCCGTGTCGGAAGGTTTGAAATCGAGTACGGGAGCGGTAGAATCCTCGGGCCTAACCCATGGAATTATGTTGCACGTGCATGGGATGGATATAGAATAAGATATGGAAACGAAAATAAATATTTTTTTGATGCTTTTAGTCTTTCTCATACTGCACTTACCGACCCAACGAAATATCCTTTCAGTGCAAAGCCAGATACAAGTTTCAATATTTACGGTTTATGGTCAACCATTAATCTGGGTGAAGAAAATAAAATAGAACTATTAAGCTATTTTGAGAATAATAACAAAAAAACCGATTCAGTTCATAAAGATGCTGAGCTACTGACTGCAGGACTGAATTACGAATATAAATCGGGAAACTTCAATGCAGCTCTCGAAACTGCTTATCAATCAGGACGTTCATTGTTCGGCGGTATTAAAAATAAAGAAGCTTCATCTTATTTGGCTTGCCTGAAAATTCAATACACATTAAAATCAATTACTGCTTCTTTGAATGTTGAAACCGTATCAGGTACAAAGCCAACAGAAACAGAAACAGAAAAGACAAATACTTTCCGGAGACCTTGGGGAACTGTACACCAGTTTTATGGCTATTTGGATTATTTCACCGGCGACCTTACTAAATCAACAAACAATCTCGGATTGAATGATGTACATATTAAATGTAAATTTGCACCAAAAGAAAGTCCTTTTTCGATTGATTTTGCTCTTTGGTACTTCATGACAAACCAAAAAAGTGCTTCAGGTAAAAGCACTCTGGGAGAAGAGTTGAACCTTGTCGGAAGATATAATCTGCATGAGAATATTTTTGTTGAGATTGGTGGAGGTTTATTCTTTACCGGTGAAGCGATGAAAGAAATCTATAATCCATCCAAGACAGAAAAAGATATTTCTTTTTGGTCTTATGTAAGACTTGATGTAAGACTTTAATAATTGATAATGAAAAAGGACTTGAGAATTAATTTATATTCTCAAGTCCTAAAAATTATTCAAATTCAATAATTGGTGCTCATCATCCGAATGGATTAAATATTAATACCACAAGGAACAACAAACTTAAAGATAAAATCACCCTGAATGATAATTCAGGTGACCTTGACTTAAAACCGTTCCAGATAAATGCTAACCAGTAATTAGCAACACACAAAGTGAGTGTTACAAGAAATGTTCCGTAGTAGTCCAGGTTGTTGCCAACGAATTGCTTCAAGCCAAGATTGACGACTGAGCCATACACTACCATGAGATGGAAGATGTATATAAACAACGATTCCTGTCCGCAAACACGAAGAACATCACCGATTTTTCTGTTTTTATAATAATTTTCAAAAAGATATAACAAAGAAAAGGTCATTACTGTTCCACCGAGCCTGAAAAGTGTATGCTGTGGTGAGCCTTGCCACCAATCAGCTACTCCCATGAATCCTTCAGTAATATGCCTTGTTGCAAAAAGAATAGCGGCAACTGAAAAACCTGAAATAGCAACTATTATGGAGAACTTTCTTCTGTCTTCTACATTATAAAATAATGCCGTGAATGCCGCTCCTGCAAAGAAATATGCTGCCCATGGAAATAATGGAAATTTTGATATCGGAGGGCCCACAAAATAAGTTCCTAGCCAGGGAGGCATGAATGACATTGAATTCATTTGCCTTATTGGTGGTGAAATAAAGATTATTATTACTGCCAAAGCAAGATAGATATATGGTAAATATTTATTGTTTCGTATTACGAATAATAAAATTAATGCAAATACTGAAGCTATCACAATTGTATGTAGTACATCACATTGAAACATACTCACTAATTCGGCAGGTGAATAACTCAGTAACCTTTGCAATGACAAATTAGGAATGTGAAGCCAATATCCCATGAGAATAACAAAACCTAATCTTCTTAAATAAACCCATAAAGGTTTTTTGAAGGAACGGTAATCATCTGATTTTCTCATGGCTGCAAGCCAGAAGCCGCATCCGGCACAGAAAATAAATCCGACAGCAATAAACCCGTTTGAAATGTTCAGCCATGTGTAAAAGAATCCATGTTTCAAATAGTTGAACATATTAGCATCAACGACATGGGTTTCAATCATCCACAGCACTGCTAAGCCCCGCATAACGTCAATAAATATCAGGCGATGCTTTTTTGGTTGAGCTATTTCTTCTGACATAATTGTTAAATTTGTAAAATTGGTTTGAAATTATTGAATTTCACTATTATTTCATTTGAACAAATATATGATGTTTTGAAAATGAACACAAATATTAATTTGTGAATATAAAAACAATAATAATAAATGAAAGAAGACAAAGAAAATAAACCTGAAGATAGTAAGGGAACAGAGGAACCGCAGGAAGAGATGGGCTTTCTCGGCCATCTTCAGGAACTGAGGAAAAGGGTAATCTTAGCAATGGTTGGAATTATTGCCGGATGTATAATTTCCGGGGTATTTATAAATCAACTGTTGGAATGGATACTCCTTCGACCTGCAACATCAGTCCACATGAACCTGCAAAACCTCAGGCCCTTTGGCCAGGCATTCTTGTATTTCAAGGTAATATTTGTAGTCGGTATTATATTAGCCATACCATTCATACTTTACCAGTTATGGAAATTCATAGCCCCGGGCCTGTACCTTAGGGAAAGAAGATGGGTGAGCAAAATAACATTTTTTACATCTTTATGCTTTTTCATAGGTGTAGCCTTTGCATATTTTGTGATGATTCCGACGATGCTGAAATTCGCCGCAAGTTTTGGCTCTTCGGACATTAAAAATATCATTGATATTAATGAATATTTCAGTTTTATATCGCTGATGATGCTTGCATCGGGCTTGATATTTGAAATGCCAATGATTTCTTACGTTTTGTCCCGTGTTGGAATATTATCACCGAAGTTCCTTAGAAAATACAGGAGACATTCCATTGTAGTTATTCTTATTATTGCCGCAGTTCTGACACCTACCCCAGACCCGATTAATCAGGTTATTTTTGCCATGCCCTTGTTTATTCTGTATGAAATCAGCATATTAATATCTAAGTTAGCCGAGAAGCGATATACTAAAGAACCCAGGGCATAAAAAAATTATTAATTTTATTTTTATACAAAATTGTATATTGCTTTTTATCTAATTGTAATATTAAATCAAAGAAAATATAAATAGATGTTAGTCAAGGAAATTACCAAGCCAATCGAAGTCCAATTAAAGGAATTTAATGTATTTTTTAAGAAGATGATGAAATCGGATGTTTCATTATTGAATCTGATTATCAGCTATCTTACCCGAAAACGCGGGAAACAAATCAGGCCTGCTATGGTTCTTCTTTCTGCCGAGCTATGCGGCGGAATATCAGAAAGGTCCTATATTGGTGCTTCAATGGTTGAATTGCTGCATACAGCAACCTTGATACATGATGATGTGGTTGATGAATCAAAGGAACGGCGCGGTATGGCGTCGGTCAATGCCATCTGGAACAATAAAATAGCAGTTTTAATCGGTGATTATTTATTAGCAAAAGGATTGCTTGCTGCAATTGACAAGGAAGAATTCGGCTTCCTGAAGGCAACTTCACATGCTGTAAGAAGAATGAGCGAAGGAGAGTTACTCCAGATACAAAAAAGCAAAGATTTCAATATTAATGAGGCTACTTATTTCAGAATAATAACTGATAAAACAGCATCATTGATGGCTGCATGTTGTGAAATCGGTGCAATAAGTGCATCAGATAATCCTGATTACCACAAGGCGATGAAAGATTATGGGGAACTTGTCGGCACGGCTTTTCAAATTCAGGACGATATATTTGATTATGAAAGTCATAGCAGTACAATCGGTAAACCTGTCGGAAATGATTTAAGGGAAAAGAAAATCACCCTTCCTCTTATATATTCTTTTTCAAAAGTGTCAAGGAAAAGTTCAAAAGAAATTCTTACAATTATGAAGAAGAAAAAGATTAAAAAAGATGAAATAAAAAAGATAATTTCATTTGTCAGGGATAATGGCGGTATTGATTATTCCAGAGTTAAGGCAAAGGAATTCAGCTCAAGAGCTGTTGATATCTTAACAATATTTAAAGAATCTCCTGCAAAGAATTCTTTAACCATCCTTTCAGAGTTTGTTGTTGACAGGAACCTATAATTTAATTTTTTTCCAAATAAATAATTTTCTTTGTCGTAATTCAATAGTGAAATAATTATTATTATTTCAAACTTTTGTAATTGGAATATTAAGAAAGAAAATATAAAGGAGATGATTATGAATAACTCAAAAGAAATGATGATGCCCGAAGGCGAAATTGTCAAAGCACAGCAGGACTTTCTGTCAAAGGTCTATGCCTGGATGGTCGGCGGATTATTAATCACTTCACTTACTGCCTGGTATATCTTCTCTTCCGGATTCTGGATGCAGATTGTGTCAAACAGTATTTTATTTTATGGACTAATAATAGGAGAACTCGCACTCGTGTTCATTTTATCGGCTAAAGTCCAAAGCATGACAACATTTCTTGCTGGTGGTTTATTTATATTATATTCTGCTTTAAATGGATTGACGTTATCAGTTATATTGGCAGTTTACACATCTGAATCTGTACAGCAGGTATTTTTAATTTCTGCAGGTATGTTTGCAGGATTAAGTGTTTTTGGATTTGTAACTAAGAAAAATCTATCGGGACTTGGCAGATTTATGTTTATGGGCCTGATTGGCTTGCTGATTATCATGTTCATCAATATATTTATTGGCAGCACAATGCTTGAATTTCTATTCTCTGTTGTCGGTGTAATTGTATTTGCAGGACTAACTGCTTATGACACACAAAAACTTAAAGAAATGTATATGGTTCAGTTTGAAGGTGGAGATGTCGCGACAAAAGCATCAATAATCGGTGCCTTAACACTTTATCTTGATTTTATAAATTTATTCCTGTTCCTGCTAAGGTTATTCGGCGACAGAAGATAAATTATTTGCATATATTTAGTCGCTCAGGGATTAGTCTTTGAGCGATTTTTTATTTTATACGGGAAATAAATCATAATTTTGTTTTCAAATATTATTTAATTTTATAATCGGAAGTAATGAATTATCTGTTTGCTTATGAAGCTGAAGAATTGATGAATACCGGCAAAGTTCATGAAGCCATTGAACTATGTAAATCAGGATTAAAAGAATTTCCAAAATACACAATTGCTTATTCGATACTTGCCAATGGTTATTACCTTGTACAGGATTATTACTCGGCTTACATGACTATCGAAGCCGCTCTCGACAGATTTCCCGAGAATAAGGCATTATTGAATTTAAGAAATAAAGTCAGCGAACATTTAGAAAAATCCAACAGATATTTATTAGATGGTACAGATGTTCTATCCTTTCAATCTGATATAACGATTTCTGAAAAAGAAGTTAATATAAATATATTAAAAGAAGATGAAGTTGAGAAAATATACAATGAATATAAATCAGAAAATATTGTTTTATCAAACTTTTCAAATGATTCTTATGTTATACGGGATTTTGACAGAGATTTATTCAGCCGAATAAATAACTTTGAGAATTTGAGGGATATCATTGCTGCCTTCAAAGATGAAGAGCCTGTTTTGGATGAAGTAGTTGATTATTATTCTCAGTTAGCTAATAAAATAGGGGATGGTAAAATTAAAGCAAAACAGGAATTTACAAAACCTTCGGATACGGATGAAGAACCGTATATAGTCTCAGAAACAATGGCTCAGATATATGAGATTCAGAAAGCCTATTCAACTGCAATAAAAGTTTATGAAAAACTAAGTGAGAATAATCCTGAGAAAAAAGAAAAATTTTTAGCAAAAATCGAAGAATTACAAAATAAAGTAAAATAATGGCTACTATCCTGGCAATTGAAAGCAGCGGTTCTACGTGCGGTGTTGGACTGATTATTGATGGATTATACAAACAAGAATATTCCATTGAAATTGGTAATATTCATGACATGATGTTAGCTGAATTTGTCAGAAAAATCATGTCACAAAATAATCTCCAGAATATCTCATCAATTGATGCTGTTGCTGTGTCTGCCGGTCCCGGCTCTTTCACAGGAATACGTATTGGGGCAAGTATAGCAAAGGCACTTTGTTATGGTAATGAACCGAAATTTATCGCTGTACAAACTCTGAAAGCAATAGCAAAAGCATTTATTGATTTGAATTTACAAATCAATTATGAATACATTGTTCCTGTTCTTGCTTCAGTGAACAATACTGCATTTTTCACAAAGTTTGATAAGAATTTAAATGAAAAATCTGAAATTGAACTTATTGATTTGACGAACCTGACAATGAAAATAACAAGTAATGATGTTTTATGTGGTAACGCCAATGCAATACTTGAAATGCTCAAAAATGATAATTGTTCAATTAATTTTTATCCCATCGCTTTATCCCCAAAACATATTGCCATACTTGCCGCTGAAATGTATGAACAAGGCTTATTTACTAATCCGGAAGAGTTTAAGCCTATATATGCCCTGGATTTTGTGCCGAAAATTAAACTCCCTAAGTTAATTTATGAAAATAAGAAAATTCAGGATTCAAAATAGCTTATTTCACCAAAGTTCTTCAATTCTTTGCTTAAATAATCCTTATCTCCGGAAGCAGCTATGACTATTTTTTCCGGCAGAAAATATTTCTTCTGTACTTCATAAATGTCATCTATTGTTAATGATGATATTTTCTTGTATGCCTGTTCATAATAATCGCCTTTCAATTTGAACAAATCAATTATACCAAGTAAAGACATCACCTGCTGGCTGGATTCTGTATTCCTCAGAAATGTGCCGAGAGAATATTGTTTTGCCCTATCAAATTCCTTTTTTTCTACTTTTTGCGATGAAAATTTTTCCATCAATTTGAATATTGAACTGATAGATTTAGATGTTGAAGATTTATTAACACTTGAAACAATTTGAAAAGTAGAACCTTTCAACCTGTAATCTATGAATGAATGAATACCGTAGGTATAACCAAGCTTTTCACGGATAAGAGCGTTAAGTCTCGACATAAAATATGCGCCGAAGATAGTGTTCGCAAGTGTCAAAGGTATATAATCAGGATGATTGATACCGACAGTAATTTTACCGATTCTTAAAGCTGTCTGGCCTGCGTCTTCCTTTGCGGCTATACGAACCAGATTTGTTTTAGTTTTAGGAGGGATAAAATTTGATTTTTTCTTTTGATAGTTATTATTCTTAAAATTAAAATTCTGATTTATACAATTTAAAAGTTCATTAAAATTAAAGGAGGCTGAAGCAATAATAGATATGTCATTATCTTTTAATAATGCAATATGTCTTTGAAATAATAAGTTTTTTGAAATTTGGGACAGATTATTTTCATTACCGGTAATAGGATTACCATAAGGTGAATTTTCATAAATCGCTGAAAAAAAAGCCTGCTTAGCCAGATATGAAGGTTCTGCCTTTTTTTGCGAAATATCGGCAGTAATTCTATTTCTTAATATTGCAATTTCTTTTTCAGGAAAAATCGAATTGTAAATACAATCACTCAGAAGCTCAACAGCTCTGCCACTATGTTCACCGAGACATACCAAATTCCAGTAAGCTGAATCCCATCCTGTTCCTGCATTGAGATTAGCACCGATATTATCCAGCTCTAATGCCAGTTTTGTCTGACTTTTTGATTTTGTGCCTTTAGTTGTCATTTGTGCAGTAAAATAGGTCAAGCCGGGTTCGGAATCATCGAAGGCTCCGGATTTAGTAATGACTTTCAGATTGAACAAAGAAGAATCATGTCTCTCCGCATAAAATACTTTTAGTGAATTACTCAATTGTTCAAAATGATATTTGGGAAATTCAAACTTGTGCGTTGAATTTGAAATCGGCGGTTTTAGTTTCATATTATTCCAATTTGCTCATTTTTAACATATTAAATTCAGTGTAAATTTCTAACAATTCTCTCAAAATCATTGCAGTTGCTCCCCATAGTGGTGTTGAATGATGTATATCCCAAAAAGGCACTTCGACATCATTCCCATGCAAATTCCAAATTTCTCTTTTAAAAACGGTAATATCAAGTAAAGTGTTTAATCTAATAAGAAATACTTCCTCAACTTCATGTTTATTTATATTTAAATCATTTATATATTCAGTATATGCCAAAACCGGTGTTATCAGAGAATTTGAAGGTTGTACATATAAATCAGAAAGTTTACCGATAATCAAAATATTATCCGAATGAATGCCCACCTCCTCCCTAACTTCACGAAGAGCAGTAACAACCGGTTCTTCTCCTGGCTCTGTAAATCCTCCCGGACAGCTTATCTGTCCGCTATGGCGAATGTTGTTACTCCTGAGAGTTAACAAAACTTGATATTCGTTAGAATCTTTATCTATTGTGAGAAGTACAAGTATGGCACTGGGTTTTGTATCATCCTTTGGAGCGAATTGCCTGAAATGTTTATTATTCATCATAGGCTCCATCTCCCTGTGAGCCTTGTATCCCGGCAGAGGACTATTAAGTCTAACCTTTAAGAAATTAATAAATTCCGGCAATTCCGGAAAAGTTTTTGTATCCAATACTATCAATATTAATATATTAAATTTTGGCTAAACACGATTTTTCAATATGATTGTTTTTTAAATGATTAAAATAAATTATTTTTGATTTTTCAAATTCATTAAAATATGGCTTTAAGAAATAAAAATAACCGAATAAATAAAACTAACCCTCAAAAAGAAGATTTCTATCAAAAAGTATTTAAGATTGTTGCAGAAATACCTCATGGTAAAGTAACAACATATGGAGAAATTGCACAAGCAATCGGGTTAAAATCATCAGCGAGAATGGTTGGCTGGGCATTAAATTCTACCATTGGCGATGATTCTTTGCCTTGTCACAGAGTAATTAACAGAACCGGTGAACTTACAGGAAAAAGGCATTTCAAAACACCAACTTTAATGAGAGAACTACTTGAAAATGAAGGTATTGAATTTATCGGCGAAGCAGTTAACTTGAAAAAGCATCTGTGGAAGCCTTCTTTAGATTAATATTCATAAAAATTATCAATTTTACAAATGGATTTAGTTTTTGAAAGCTTGGTTATTTTACGGATATTTGTATTCCTAAAAAATGAAATAAATATTAGTAATAATTATTAATTGATAGATTTGGAGGATTTTAGTGGATTTATTTAATAAATGCTATAACTTTACAAGAGCTGATGAAGTAAAAAAACTCGGATTGTATCCTTATTTCCATCCTATTGAGGAAAATGAAGGGCCTGTTGTCAGGGTCGAAGGCAAAGAAATGATAATGGCAGGTTCCAACAATTATCTCGGATTAACATCTCATCCTGAAGTCAAAGAAGCTGCAATTAGGGCTGTGCATAAGTATGGTACGGGATGTTCCGGTTCCCGTTACCTGACAGGTACATTAGATTTGCATAATGAACTGGAATCCAGAATAGCAAAATTTCTTGGATATGAAGCGGTACTTCTTTTCAGCACGGGTTACCAGACTTCTCTTGGCACAATATCTACGCTTGTTACAAAAGGTGAATATGTGATTTCTGACAAAGAGAATCATGCATGTATTGTGAATGCCTGTATTCTGGCTAAAGGAGGATTTGCCGAGTTTGTACGATTCAAGCATAATGACATGAAAGACTTAGATAAGGTTTTAACAGGAATACCGGATAGGGCTCCAAAGTTGATAGTCAGCGACGGAGTATTTTCGGTAACGGGAGAAATTGTTGACCTTGAAAAAATGAACGTTGTGGCAAAAAAGCATAAGGCGAGGATATTAATTGACGATGCACATGGTATAGGTGTAATTGGTAATGGAGGAAGGGGAACTGTATCGAAATTCAAACTCGAAAGTGAAATTGATTTGGTTATGGGCACTTTTTCCAAAACTTTTGCATCCTTGGGGGGATTTGTGGCAGGAAAAGAAAGAGTAATCAATTATCTAAAACATCTTTCACCCGCAATAATATTCAGTGCCAGTCCTACCCCTGCTTCATGTGCAGCCACATTAAAAGCATTGGACATACTGGAGCAACAGCCTGAGCTTGTTACCAAACTCATTAAAAATTCTGATAAAATGAGGAAAGGATTTACAGAAATGGGATTCAGGATATTCCCCAGTAAAACGGCTATTATCCCTGTCATAGTTGGCGATGTTGAGAAAGCATTTATTTTCTGGAGGAAATTATTTGATAAAGGTATCTTTGTCAATACATTTATACCACCGGGGGTTCCACCCAACATGAGCATGATGCGGACAAGCTATATGGCAAGTCATGAAGACCATCATCTAAACAGGATACTTGAAGTTTTCGGCATGGTCGGAAGAGAGCTTGGTTTAATAAAATAATAAGAGAGTGTTAACATAAGATAGATATTTTTATTATATTTGTATTATGTTAAACAAACCAAGTGGAAGAATTATGGAAATATCTTGCAAATACTGTAGCAGTACTGATTGTACGAAAAATGGGAAAGTA
>Ga0208373_1002757_pt1 | contig 18619 bp, 18 predicted proteins | sample RifOxyC2_FD_184036 | JGI IMG/M metagenome (GOLD analysis project Ga0208373, IMG submission 184036) | Soil microbial communities from Rifle, Colorado - Rifle Oxygen_injection C2 (SPAdes) | ecosystem: Environmental > Terrestrial > Deep subsurface > Rock core/Sediment | place: Rifle, Colorado... | reverse complement strand
AGCGGCAATCCGAACGGACGCCCCAACAGCGACGTCGTGCGGCCCATCTACAACGGTTCCGACATCACCCGGCGCTGGGCGGGCAACTGGGTGGTGGACTTCGCCGGGATGGATCTGCCCGCCGCCGCCGATTACCTCGTACCCTTCGCCTATGTAGAGGCCAAGGTCAAGCCGATACGGAGCGGCAATCGCGAGACTTCACGGGCCGAAAGGTGGTGGCGGCATGGCCGTTTTCGCCCAGAGCTGCGCGCCTCCCTGCGTGGCCTCACCCACTACATCGCCACTTCGGAAACCGCCAAGCACCGCTTCTTCGTCAAATTCCGGGTGGAAGTAGCCCCTGAACACAAGCTAATCGTCATCCCTCGCCAAGACGACGTGACGCTTGGCATACTATCCTCACGCATCCATTGCTTATGGGCGATTGGAAACGGAGGGCGTTTGGGCGTTGGAAATGACCCAGTTTACAACTCAAGTCTTTGCTTTGAAACCTTCCCCTTCCCGCCCGGATTCGACCTCAAGGCGCAAGCCGCCCCGGGTGGCGATCCGTTCGCTGCCATCGCCGAAGCCGCCGCCGACCTCAATACCTGGCGCGAAAAATGGCTCAACCCGGAGGGCTGGCTGGACTGGGAAATCACGCCGGAAGAGCAAAACGCCGGTTTCCCGTCGCGACCGGTTCCCAAGCCGGAATACGCTGCGGCCTGGAAGAAGCGCTCCCTGACCAACCTCTACAACGAAATGCCCGCCGGGCTGAAACTGCGCCAGGAAAAACTTGACCGGGCCGTAGCCGCCGCGTACGGGTGGACCGATTACACCCCGGACATGTCAGACGGAGACATCCTGCACCGCCTGCTGGCGCTTAACCTGGAGCGGTCAAAGGCAGTGTAGGCATTGGAACAGGCATGAGAAAAGTGAAGCCGCCGGTCACCCCAGAAGACGTTGAAGATGCCATTTCAGATTGGGAAGAAGCCCTACGCTGGATCGCCAAAGGATGGGATTGCCACGAAGAGTATGACCACGATGTATACAGCAGGGAACTCCTGGACACCACCTTGACCGAATACGGTAAAAAACCACTACCGCCGGAACTGACCCAGAGAATCGCCCAGGCCGATCAATTCTTCCGCGAGATCACCGAAGAATCGGATTCGTGTGTGGCAGATATCCGCAACTCTAAGGGGCTCTATTTGGATCGTGAGCGGTATTGGTACTATTACCGCTGGCAGCGAGACGCGAAATAAACCCGAAATAACCTGGCGATAGAAATAACAATGACATCATCACAGCACGGACCAACTATCGAGGGCTTCTTTGATTTCCAAAGCAGAAACACCGATGGGTCATTTTCTATGTACCAGTGGAGTGAGGAGCCAAAAGATAGACTGTATGTCCTTAATCAACATCGCAAGAAGATATTGCAGCTCGTTGTAAAGGATGAACCGGGCAACAATAAACTCACATCTTGTGCACAAATAAAAATAATCCCTTACGGTATCGACCGGGCAAAGGTGTACAGGGACCAACCGGACGATCCTCATCTGGTGCGTATCCACAGCGATCTTGAACTTACGTATCACGGTGGCTCCAAAGGCGATCAGACGCCTAAGATTCATTTGAAAGTAATTGCTCCTTCGAGTCATCACTATCGAACCTTGGTGGATTATAGCCTTTCTTTGAATAGCAATCTTCCACGCTTGGCTCCAATCTGCTCTTTGTTCCCTGGCTATGAGTATAGCAAACCGATAACAGACAAAATATCGAAAAAGTCCCATATCTTTAAAGCGGATTCTATTTACCCTGTGCGTTTTGACATTTATTTATCAGGGCTTAATTTTGATAGCCACGCCTACATGAACTCGATCTATTCCTTTAATATGTTTCATTCATTAGATTATCTGATTGAAAAAGAAGGCGGCCCGTTACGTGGTCTTCCAATGGTCCAGCCCATAACAGGCTTTGCGATGAAAGGCTACTATTTGTGGATTCGCTGTTCTAAATCCTCTCATCAAGGCAGGCCGTTTATACAATTTTATAATAATGGAAGTTATTACGATAAATTCATGAACAGGCGAACTGCATGGAAGGATCAGAACGGACGTACTCACTGGTCAACTATGCTTGACGAAGAAAACAGAATTACTGATTCTATGAAGAAGGAAAACCCCGAAGACGAAAACTGACAAATGGCTCCAGACGAAGTGTGTCAGCATTTTTATCGATAACCCTCAATAGCTCTAATGGTGAAAACTTTTTGTGACCATGATACTGAGTAAATAGAAGTTGACAATTTTCCACTACATTGATAGTAATTAGCCATGAAAGTAGCGGAAAAAGATATCGTTGTCCATGGGATGCTGGACGACGAATACGGGCGCTGCCGGGAGGTCATCGAGGCCCTTCTCGCCAAGGTAGAAAACTATCCCAGGGGCGCCCTCAATGTCCGCAGGAAACAGAATAAGGGAAAAGAGTACGTTTATCATTACCTTGTCCGGCGAGACGGGAAGAAGGTCATCAACCGGCACATATCCGAAAAGGAACTGCCGGAACTTCAGAATCTGATAGAAGAGCGTGAAAAATGCCGGAAGGAGATACGGGCGTACAAGAAACGTATGGCCTATCTGGAAAAGCTTTTGAACAAACCGAATCCGGGAGGTGGCCGTCACGAATCTGCTGCCCAATAATCTCTTTCCAGCCAGCATCCACGGGCTCCTTCGCACGATAAGCCGTGCAGGATTTTTTGACCGTTCAGTGATGATCGGCAGTTGGGTCATGCTGATCTATCAGAAACTGTATGGTGCTCGGTATGCCTTGCGGACCATGGATATCGATTTTGCCGTCCATATTGCCCACGCGCAACGCCGACTCCGGGCTGACCTGAAGCTGCTCATTACCAGTCTTGGATTTACGGACTACCTGGCTGCCGAAGGGGTGCAAAAATTCACCGGCGGCGGTTACGAGGTGGAGTTCATTGGGCAGCGTTCCGGCGGTCGCAATACGGGTTTTCTATCCGTGCCCGAATGGAACGTCACCGCCATACCACTTCCCTTCATCAACATCCTGATGGACTTTTCCGATGTCGCCGAACTGGATGGTTTTACCATCCGGTTCCCTATACCCGAGGCTTACTTTCTCCATAAGCTCATCATCGCCTGGAAGCGGCAGTCCGTTGCAAAACGGTGTAAGGACCTTGAACAGTGCACCGCCATCATGCAGGTCATCAATGACGAGCGTCTGCACCAGGTAGCGCAGGCGCAGCGGTTCGGCAAAGAGACACGACGCCACATCGCAGCCTCGTGCGAGACCATCGGTTTTCCACTACACCGCATCGGATTATCGTAATCCGTAGTGGAAAAAGAACAGAAAAGATCGTTTCCCAGATCATAGTGCCTCCGGGCGATGATCCCGCCCGGGCCGGCGACTGGAGAATGAATATCCGGGCGAATAGCTCAAAATAGAAATGAAGATCTTCTCAAAGCAGCAGTATATTGAAATAATAGTACCGCCGGGTGGAAAAATCCCAAACGTTGCAAGCTATGGGTCTCTTTTGTTGCCATCCGCTATCCAAGATGACTATTGCCGGATAAATGACATCGGTTGCGTCGCTTCTGAAAACGATGATGATCTTTGTGTAGTTCAAACGGACGATAATCATTTCAGTCTACTTCCCGGTCCGGAGTTTTCGTCTCGCTTATATCGCGGGCAAACAAGAATTAATCTCAGTTTTGACTTTTGATCCCAGGTAGCATCGTTCCGTGATGAACAGGTTCTCGAAGACTGCCCGGTGGTTGTGGCCGGCGATGAGGAGGAAATGGCATGAAGACCAAACTATCGCAGAGAAAAAATTAATGGGATGGCTGGAAAAGAAGGAATAATTTAGTTCAGGACAGCCGTTTTTCCCCCTCGGCCAGTTCTTCCAGGCCGGCGCGGTTCAGTATCCGGATTTGACGCGGCCCCATAGTTTCAATCAATCCTTCTTTGCCCATGCGGGCCAGGATGCGCGAGAGGGTTTCCGGGATAGTGCCCAGCAGGCTGGCAAGCTGGTTTTTGGAGATATCGAGCTCCAGTTCCCGGGCGCCCTTTTGCCGGTCGCTCAAGTAGAGGAAATGTGCAGCCAGCCGTCCCGGCACTTCCCTGAGGGACAGGTTTTCGATCATCCCGGTGAATCGGCGCAGGCGCCGGGCCAGCACGGCCATCATGTTAAGGGCCAGCGCGGGATTTTTTTTGATCAGGTTCACAAAGGCCGGGCGAGGGAAGAAGAAGGACCGGCTGTCCTCCAGAGCTTCCGCAGAGGCGGGAAAACGCTCGCCGGCAAAAACGGGCACTTCCCCGAAGGGTTCGCCGGGGGCCGGTATGTGGAGGATCTGTTCTTTGCCATCGGGGGCCAGTTTGAATATCTTTGCCCGGCCGGAGACGAGTACGTAGAAGCCCGCTGCCTCGTCGCCCTCGGAAAAAATCGTCTGCCCCCGTTTGATGACCTTTGTCACCACAATCCGGGCCAGATCTTGCAACTGTTCTGCCGGCAGTCCTTTAAACAAGGGGACAGCGGCAATTTGATGGATGATTTCCATACCTTATCCTTGTCGGAGAGGACGCGTAACACAGCGTCTTGAATTTTTTTCGGCGCCGCAAAAAGATAATATCTTCCCTTGACTTAAGTCAAGGTTTATTCCCTTTTTTAGGGTATAGTACCCACAAAGATCGAAAAAAAGGAACAGGGAGGCAAGACCATGCAATGTCCCGGACAAGACACGCGCTACTGGAAACCGGGGGCCATCTATGAGGCCCCCTGCACCCGCTGCGGCCAGCCGGTGGAGTTCTTCAAGGACGAATCCACCCGCAAATGCAGAAGCTGCGGTCAGACTATGGTGAATCCCAAAATGGACTTCGGCTGCGCCGCCTACTGCCAGCACGCCCAGCAGTGTCTGGGTCAACTGTCGCCGGAACTCCTGGCCCAGAGGAAAGAGCTTCTCAAGGACCGGGTAGCCATCGAGATGAAACGCTATTTCCGGCAGGACTTCAAGCGGATCGGCCATGCCACCAAGGTGGCGCGCCATGCGGAGCAGATCGGCCGTACGGAAAAGGGCGACTTGATGGTGATCCTCTGCGCCGCCTATCTCCACGATATCGGCATCCACGAGGCTGAGCGGAAATACAACAGCACTGCCGCCCGGTATCAGGAAGAGGAAGGGCCGCCTATCGCCCGGGAAATCCTGACCAGACTGGGGGCAGGGGAGGAGGTTATCGAGGAGGTGTGCGACATCATCGGCCATCACCACCATCCCCGCCCCGAAGAAACGGTGAACTTCAAGGCAGTTTATGACGCCGATCTCATTGTTAATCTACAGGAAGAAAAGGTTGGGCAAGAAAAGCTTGCCGCGGTAATAGCTACATCATTTTTGACGTCAAGCGGCCGCAAACTGGCGGAAGAGGCTCTGCTGAAGGATGCCGGAAAAACGTCGTAACGCTCTGGGAAAGGAGACAATCATGAAGATAAAAAGGAACATCATTCGGATCGATGAGGAAAAATGCGATGGCTGCGGTCAGTGTGTGCCATCCTGTGCGGAAGGGGCGATTACCATCGTGGACGGCAAGGCCCGCCTTGCCGCGGAAAAATACTGCGATGGGCTCGGCGCCTGCCTGGGGGAATGCCCCCAGGGCGCCCTTACCGTCGAGGAGCGTGAGGCGGAGGATTTCGATGAGCTGGCCGTAGAGCAGCATCTGCATGCGGCGAAGTTGTCCACAAACGCGGAGTCGCTCACCATGGCCTGCGGCTGCCCCTCCGCCCATATCCAGAGTTTTCAGCGGGCGCCGTCCTGCGCGGAGGCAAACAAACCCCGCTCCCAGGCAAGCTCCGCCTCGGCGCTTTCCCACTGGCCGGTGCAGATAACGCTGGTTCCGCCCAGTGCCCCCTTCCTGAAAGGGGCTGATCTGCTGGTGGCGGCGGACTGTACCCCCATCGCCTATCCCGATTTCCACCGCGACTTTCTTCGGGGGAAAACCGTGATGGTGGGGTGCCCGAAATTTGACGACGCGGAGGCCTACGTGCGGAAGTTCGCGGACATCTTCAAGACGGCGGGCATAAAAAGCGTCACCGTGCTGACCATGGAGGTTCCCTGCTGCCAGGGGCTGCCCGTGATCGTAAAAAAAGGCATGGCGGCGGCGGGCGTCACCGTGCCCCTCAGCCACGTTGTCATCAGCGTGCAGGGGGAAATTCTGGAGAGGTAACATAAGTTATTTCAACCCTTCATATTGCCGGAAGAAGAGGGGGAATGACGACCGACCCCGGGGGATTCTCTATGGCATCCCTGCTATCGGACAGCCACTCCCCGTTTCCCTGAAGATGCAGCACCTGCTCATGAAACGCCAAAAGGCTGGAACGATGTCCAACGCTTACATAGGTTGCCCCCATGTTTTGCAGTTCATGATAAAGATTGGCCTCGTTAGGTTCGTCCAGGGCGCTTGTGGCTTCATCGAGGAGCGCATAGCGAGGTTTTGTCAGCAAAAGCCGGGCGAAGGCGAGCCGCTGTTGTTCCCCCAGCGACAGCAGTTGTCCCCAGTCCAGCTCCGCGTCGAGACCGCCGACCCGTTCCGGGAGATCCCGGAGATTGACCTTTTCCAGGACACGACTGAGCGTTTCCTCGTCAACGGTTCTTTCTGCATGGGGATAGAGAAGCTGTTCGCGCAGGGAACCAATAACCATATAGGGACGTTGAGGAAGGAACAGCATCTCGTCAGCGTGCGGCCTCTCTATCGTGCCCTCGCCGGTTTCCCAGAGACCGGCGATTGCCCGCAATAGCGAACTCTTGCCGACGCCGCTGACGCCCGTTATCAGCAGCCCCTTTCCGGTGCCGGCTTTTACGGAAAGGTCGCGGATGAGGGTTTTCATATTGTCGGGGGTTTTCAGAGTCACGTGCAGCAGCTCCAGCCGGGGTTCTTCTCTTGAGGAAATCAGGGAGGCGTTCCCGTTTCTGTTTGTTGGTCCGGTTTCTTCAAGGGCCGTGGAAAAGGTTTCCAGACGGGAGATCCCGGCAACAAACCCACTAAGTTGTTCGAACTGCGAGATGATGATCGACAAGGCGCCTAAAACCTGGGCAAAGGCGCTTTCCGCCTGGGTAACGACGCCGAATTTTATCTGTCCGGCAAAGTACAGGGGGGCCATGACCACGATCGGCAGAACCAAAATAATGTACTCGTAACCCCTCGTAAAAAATTCCAGGTTTCGCTGCCAGCCGATCAGAAAACGCAGGTTTTCCAGCGCGGCCAGCAGACGATTTTTAACCTGATCCTGCTCCCGTTTTTCCCCGCGGTAAAACGCAATCGATTCAGCGTTGTCGCGTACATGCACGAGGCCGTACCGCAGGTCTGCCTCTTTGCGGAGCTGCTGAAAATTCAGATTAACCAGTTTTTTGCCGAAAAAAAAGGTTACCGTTGTGCCAACGGCGGCATAGGCGACAAGGATAAGAACAAGCTTTATGGATATGCCCCACAGTATCCCGATAAAGGAGATGAGCTGAACGATTGAAAAAAAGATAATGGAAAGAAATTCAAGGCTTGTCGCGGTAAACGCAGATATGTCCTGAGAGATGCGCTGGTCGGGATTGTCGATTTCCCGATTGTCCTTGACATGATAGTAAGCCCTGTTGCTGAAGTACTTTCCCAGAAAATGGTTGGTGAGCCAAAGACGCCAGTTGACCCCCAGTATTCTTCTCGTAAAAGCGTAAAAGACGCTGACCGGGGTCGCGATGATAAAAATGCCGAGATACAGAAGCAAATTTTTATTGAACGCCGGCAGATTCTTTTCCGAAAGGGCGGTCATGAAATCCCTGCCTACGAAATTCAGCGTCACATTCAGGGCGGTAAAGAAAAAAAGAAGCAATAGTAAAAGCGCCAACAGGCCCGTTGCGCGCCACCTTTCTACGGAGAGCCAGTACATTTTTGCAATCTGCCAAAAACGTTTCCACAAGCGCCGGTCAAAAACATTCGTTTCCAAATTAACCTCCTGAAATAAATCACCGTAAAGTTGTCCGGGAATTTTTGTTGATCTTATATCCTGATTTCAATGATTTATGTACATGTTATGAACATCAGGCTTCGTTTTAAGGCGAAGGATTATGGCGTCTTCTCCGGACATGAAAAATTAACAATTGCAGGTCAACGTCGATATTTTTTATATCCGGAAAACACCCAGGCGCCGCCCCAGAAAATAAAGGCGGGGGCGATCGCGGTGTACAGATATAACAACAGGTTTTTATCCCAAGGCTTTATAACTGCCGCAAGGCCCGCAACCCATAACAGGGTGACCAGTATTGCCAAGCGCATCCAGCCGGTCAGTGCGGGCATTTTGGCAACCTCGCGGGTTACTGTTTTGCCGGCCCTCAGCCGGGGAAAATAGAACAGCGCCAAAGCGATCACGATCAACAGCAAGATTTCCTGCATATCCACCTCACTCCCTGACGCCTGACTCCTGATCCCTGACCACTAACCCAACGCCTTTTCCATAACGGCTTCCATCCCCTGGCGTATTGCTTCGAGCCGTGTTTGTGTCGCTGCCTCGAAACGAAGGACAAGCACAGGCTGCGTGTTGGAAGCCCGGATCAGGCCCCAGCCGTCGCCGAAATTGACCCGCACCCCGTCGATGGTGACTATTTCATGGCCCCCCCTCTGATAATGAGCGCGGATCGACTCGACAATCCCGAATTTCCGGTTATCAGGGCAGTCTATTCTGATCTCGGGGGTTGAGAAACTCCCCGGGACATCGGCAAGGAGCCCGGAAATCTTCTGCCCGGTTTCCGAGAGTATCTCCAAAAGGCGCAACGACGCATAAATGGCGTCGTCAAAACCGAAATAGCGGTCCGCAAAGAAGATATGGCCGCTCATCTCGCCGGCCAGGAGGGCCTTTTCCTCTTTCATCTTGCCCTTGATCAGGGAGTGGCCGGCCTTCCACATTATGGCGCGCCCCCCCTGACGGGTGATGTCGTCGTAGAGCCTTTGCGAACATTTGACCTCGCCGATAATGGTGGCGCCGGGATTAGCTTTCAGGATAAAGCGGGCAAAAAGCAAAAGAAGCTCATCCCCCCACAGGATTTTCCCCTGATCCGTCACCACGCCGATCCGGTCGGCATCCCCATCGTAGGCAATGCCGATATCGGCTTTCTCCGCGAGAACGCGTCTTATCAGCTCCTGAAGGTTTTCCGGAACGGTCGGATCAGGAAAGTGGTTGGGGAACCTGCCGTCCGGATCGCAGTAAATATCGGTAACCTGACAGCCGTATCTCTCGAAGAGCCGCAGTGCCGGTATTCCACCCACACCGTTGCCGGCATCGAGAACGATTTTTTGCCCGGGTTTTATCTTTACATGTTCGAACAGGTAGTCTTCGTACTCGCCGGCAATGTCCTGGCGACGGAACTGCCCCGCGCCGTTGGCGTAGGCTCCCGCTTCGATGATTTTTCTCAATTCCTGAATCTGTTCGCCATAGATCGTATCAGGGCCGATGCATATTTTAAAACCATTGAAATCCGGAGGGTTGTGACTTCCTGTTACCATAACCCCGCCTTCTGTGTGGAGATGGCGGATGGCAAAATAGAGCAGCGGAGTCGGACACTGGCCGATATCGATAACATCGATCCCTGCGGCCATAATCCCTTTGCCCACGGCAGTCTGATAACTCTCGGAACTGAGGCGGCAATCCCGTCCCAGAACCATCCGTTTTGCTCCGAACCTGGCGGCGTACGAACCGATCGCCTTTCCCAGAATATGGACGAACTCCTCATCAAGATCAGCCGAGACAACACCCCGGACATCATACTCACGAAATACTGCTGGATTCATTTTGACCTCGTTTCAGTCTTAAGCGGTTATTTATACAAAACGCATCTTCAATTCGTACACGGAATCTTCCCTTCGCATCGTTATGTCGAATCCGCCCTTCTCAAATACGTGCAGCATCGCCCGGTTTTCGGCAAGCACCTCGGCGGTGAAGGCCAGCAGGCCCTCTTTTCGGGCAAGACTCTCCAGGCAGGCCAGCAGCTCCTGGGCAATGCCGCGGTTCTGAAAATCGTCGCGTACGGCAAAGGCGGCTTCAGCGGTATGAGAGCCCTGATGGATCGAGTATTGCCCTATGCCGACAATCAGCTCTTTTTCCGCTGTCCCCGTGATGGCAAGGATCACGATTTCCCGGGAATAATCGATAACCGCGAATTCCTGAAGGCGTTCATGCGGCATGTCGGTTCGGGTCGAGATGAAACGACGATTCAGGCTGTTTTCGGAAAGGGAATAGAAGAAATCCTTCAGCAGGGGTTCGTCGCTTATCTTCACCGGACGCAGGAAGAGCTGTAACCCTGTTTTCGTTGTCCGGTAGGTTTCAAGGTGTTCCGGATATTCGCCCTTTTCGCCGGGGATGAAGGCTTGATCCTGGTAGATCAGTCCTCTCTTTTTCGCCTCTTCGACAAGCCAGGGGCGGAATTGGGGATGGGCGATCGCGATCAGCGACATCGCCCGTTCCCGGATGTTTTTTCCGTGCAGATAGGCGATGCCGTATTCGGTAACCACATAGCGCACGTCCCCGCGGTTCAGCGTTACCCCGGCGGCTTCCCGGAGCGACGGGACAATTCTGGAGACGCTTTCATTCCGGGCGGTTGATTTCATGGTCAGAATTGTTCTGCCGCCTTTCGCAAGCAGGGCGCCCCGCATGAAATCCTGATGACCGCCGATGCCGCTGTAAAAAGAACTGCCGATTGATTCGGCCGTGGACTGGCCGGTCAGATCGATTTCCAGGGCACTGTTGATGGCAACCATATTATCGAGCCCGGCGATGACCAGGGGGTCATTCGTGTAGTCGATCGTTCTGAAGAGGATGGAAGGATTATCATCAAGAAATTGATAGGTTTCTTTTTTCCCCATCGCAAAAGTCGCCACGGTTTTTCCGGGATTGATGGTTTTGCGGGAGTTATCGACAACCCCGGCTTTGATGAGCGAGGCAATCCCGTCACAGAGCAGTTCGGTATGTACGCCGAGATGCTGTTTATGAACGAGGTTAGCCAAAACAGCGTTCGGCAGGCCGCCATAACCGACCTGGATGGTGTCGCCGTCCTGGACAAGCCCTGCGACATAATCGCCGATTTTTTGCATGGTCTCATCAACGGTTACATCGGGAAGTTCGAGTAGGTCCTCCTTCCTGTCAATGATAAACTGAACATCCTTTATGTGAATGAATCCGTCTCCATGAATGCGCGGCATTTCGGGATTTACCTGGGCAATTATCAAAGAAGCATGGTCGATCGCCGCCTTTACCATATCGACGCTTATTCCCAGACTCATATATCCGTGCTCGTCAGGAGGCGACGTCTGGATCAAGGCTACGTCGATCTTGACGGCGCCGCTCTTGATAAGATCGGGGACGCCGGACAAAGAAACGGGTGTGTAATCAGCCAGTCCCTGATTTACCGGACCACGGATATTGTCACCTATGAAAAATGAGTTGAGGCGGAAGTTGCTTTTGAATTTCAAGTCGGTGTACGGGGCGACGCCGAATGAATAAACGTGAATTATTTCCGTATCAAAAAATGCCTTGGGGTGCGAATCGACATAGTTGACCATTGCCTGGACGAGAAACTGGGGCTCTCCGCAGCCGGATACGACAAAGATATGATCCCCGCGGCGGATATGACTGAAAACAGACTCCGCGTCCGCGAATTTTTCGGGATACAATTTTTTCCAGTCATCAAGGGAATTCATGATCGCTTAAAAACCTTTAATCGGATCCGGTTCACACAGCATGATTTGGAGTCACGGTCACAAAAAACACAAAGCCGCGGCATACTAAGCGGCACGCCTTTATCTGTCAAGAAAAGATTGCGGGCTGCACCCTTGTGTCGTCATTGAACAGGTTATGCGGCGGCCGAAACCGCCGCTATTTACATCGTGGAGTCGGCCGCCAGATAGCCGGAAGATAGTGTTCTTGAGATTACGGGGCCTTTTCTTGTTTCGGGCAGGCGGTAATTCATGACTATTCTGAGAAATTCGACCGTTATGTTGAATGTTGCTCCCCAGAGGATATCCTCTTTGCCGTCATTGCCGTGATGAATAAGGCAGGGATACTCGCTTGTTGATGTTTTTTGCCCGGATGCCGCAATTTGAAGAGAACCGAGGGAATCCGGTCGGTAGAAAGAGGCGAGGGGTATCTCAACGATCTTATCCACTTCACTGTTGGGGTGGAACAGTCCCTGATTTTCGACAAAACCGGCAATGGGAAAGATTGTCCTTTTAAAAAGGGTGAGATTATAGGTGGGAAGGGGGCCAATCAGGGCAGTCCGAAAGGGCGAAAGCCCGGTTTCCTCCCATGCTTCGCGAAGGGCAGTTGTCATGAAAAGGGTAATCAGGCGGGAGGATGGAGATTTTGCACCGGCAGCAGCGCCGTAAGTGTTTTGCCGTACCGCAGATAACAGTCGATAAAGAAAGATATATCTCAAGATTCGATCGCCGATTGGATTCAGCATCCCGCCGGGAAAACTCAGGTCCCCGGCCTGGGCTACCCGGGAGGAGCGTTTTATCAAAAGGATGGCGAACGAACCTTCTGTCCCGGAGCTGTCCGACGGAGATTCACGGAAAATCAGCGGCATCAGAACCCCCGCGGCAAGTCGGCGGTCGTTTTTATTGACGGAGGATTTCAGGTTCCTCCAGGTGTCGTTGAAATCACAGGGATGCGCCCATATCCGTTCCTTAACCTTTTGCAGAAAAAGATCCCGTTTCGTAAAAATATCCGGGATGTCGGACGGTTGAATCATTCGTCCTCCGCTTGCCCAATGAGTTTGGCGATTTGGCGCTCATACCAGCAGCCAAACGGGAACGGATCAATAAAACCGCAATGTCCGCCGAAACGCTGAATGGAGACATGCAAATAGGGATTGGCGGGCAAGTGATAGAAGTCCTCCACCGGGACGGCCGGATCATCCTGAGCCATGATAATGAACACAGGCATCTCCAGCGGGGCAAGGGCATTACCGGTAAGCGTGTAAAGATTGAAATATTCACGATAATTATCGAAATCCGGGTACCATGCCATAATGGCTTCGGTCAGAGGGAGCAACTTGTTGTGGTGCAGGATGCCGTCGAAGTTATAAACAGCGGGGAAACATTTTTGCTTTTGTCGTAAAGAGCGCTTCCATTTTGCCATGAAATAACGGCGATAAACCGCCGGACCCTTATCGATTGCGAGCGTTGCCTTGTAGGGATCGATGGCCGGACTGATGGAAAATACCTTTTTCAGGTTGGAAATTGGAGTGATAGACTGCTTCAGGGCGATTCTCAGCGCGAAGTTGCCCCCCAATGAAAAGCCGATAAGATAGCAGGGGATATCGGGTTGCCTGCCGGCGATCTCTATTATCGCACTTGCTGCTTCTTCGGTCAGGGCGCCGTGAAACATTCCTTCGTTCAGGTAATGGCTGTTGCCGTGATCCCGTAAATTCAGGCGGAATACATCGTAGCCGAGCCGGTAGAAAAAGCGGCCTGTGGAAAGCATATACGTGGAATCGGCGCTTCCTTCCCAGCCGTGGATAATGATAATCATTCCCGCAGGTTTCTTCCCCTTTTGTCGGGAGTGGTAGCCCAGCAGACGAACACCGTTGCCCGCGGAGACGATATTTTCTTCCGCGGCCTCCAGCATCTCGTTTTTCCCTGCCGCCCTTACGTGCAGACTCCCGAAGGTTGTCTGGATATGGGTGTTTCTGAAAAATACGGATGGTGAAAAAGATTCGTCAATAAAGTTGCGCATTGTGATCTCACAGCGGTAAAAATACGATGGCCCGATCATGTACCGGGCCTTTGTATTCAATAAGGTGCAGGCTGCCGAATTCTCGTCCTATCATATCGCATCTATTTAATATCATACTTTACATATTTAACGGATATTCCCATAAACACTACTGATAATTGTATGTGCCGCCGAGGCACGTTAATGTATTTATGAATAAAAATCAAGCTTGCACCCACAACAAAAGGGGAAAGGCATAACCAGGGAAAAGTATTGATATTTCTTGCCGAAAGAGTTAGATTTCAGCCGGGAAGGTGCATAAAAGCGCGCGGTTAAAATCATTTAAGAGCTATTCAAGCCGGGGGGACACCCTGCGCCGGCGGGCGGAGGAGGCATTCCGGGAAAAAGCCGCTGGGATGGGGGAAAACATGGAGGTGTTGTCGCCCGAAGAAACGCGGCAGATGCTCCACGAACTCCATGTGCACCAGATCGAAATGGAGATGCAGAACGAGGAACTGCGCCGGGCACAGGGAGAACTGGAAGCTTCACGGGTGCGGTATTTCGACCTATCCAAGAAATCTGAAGGGGAAGAAATTTGCATCGAGGCCCGCATCCTTGCTGTTGCCGACGTGGTGGAGGCAATGGCCTCCCCCCGACCCTATCGCCCCGGCTTGGGAATTGATGCCGCTCTGAATGAAATCGAAAAGAACAGGGGGACCCATTATGACAGGACGGGTGCCGATGCCTGTTCGAGATTATTTCGGGAGAAAGGTTTCAAACTTGAAGGGGCATGATTTTAGATGGCAAACTCCGATTCAGCTTTACCTGTCTATGGGATCCTGCGCATGAAAAAAAGACTCTTTCTTTACTTGTTGCCGCTGATTCTTCTGCTGATCGTCGCTGTAGCCGGCTGGTTTGCAACAGACTATCTTGGCAATAAAGCCCGGCAGGAAATCATCGGAGAAAGCCGAGCTTCAGCATTAACCTTGTCCATCTATGTATCCTCTACATTGAATAAATTTGAAGAAGCCGTTAAATCCCTGGCCGGTTCTCCCTGGATCGCCCCCGCACTGCCGTCGAAGCTGTCCAAAGGGAAACGGGATATCGAGCATGCCAATAGCGTATTGGACAGATACAATTCCGCCTTAAAGGCTTCCGTGACCTACTTGATGGAGTCCGATGGCATGACTGTGGCATCCTCCAATCGTAACGATCCAGATAGTTTTGTAGGGAAATCCTATCGTTTTCGCCCTTACTTTCAGGAAGCATTCAAAGGCAATGCCTCACGTTATTATGCCCTGGGAGTTACTTCCGGAAAGAGAGGTTTCTATGCAAGCTACCCGGTTCAGAGTCGTCTGGGTAAAGTGGTTGGTGTAGTCACGATAAAAAAAGATCTTGACGATATGGAGGCCTTTTTCAGCAAATACCCCTTTTGCTTTTTCGTTAGCCCGGACGGCATTATTTTTCTGTCCAGCGCACCGGCGATGGTTTTAAAAAGTCTCTGGCTGCTGGACAAAGCAGCACAAGAAAAATTGATTGCGACCCGGCAATTCGGCAATAAACCCTTTGGAGCCGTTTTTTTAAAAAAGGAAATTGCCGATGGCATGGAAATCACTTTAAAAGGAAATGATTATTTAGTCTCCAGGAAGATGATTGAAAGCCACGGATGGTCGATTGTGCTTTTGACCCCGACAAATCGTATCAGGATTTACAAATATATCGGCATTCTGACAACGATTTCCGTGTGCCTGTTGATTTTGATCTTTTCAGGCGTTATCTATGCCACAGACCGATCCAAAGAGGCCATTCGGCAAAGTGAGGAGAGCAAGCGCCTGTTGCTTCATGCTGCCGGAGATGGCATATTCGTGGTCGATACAGCGGGGCAGTTGACCTTCATCAACCCTGCCGCCCTGCGCATGCTTGGATTTGCTGCAGAGGAGATATTAGGCGAAGGGGTGCACAACCTTATCCACCATTCCCACGCAGACGGTTCCAACTACCCGGCGGAAGACTGCCCCATGTATGCCTCCTACACCAAGGCTGCCGACAGCCAAGTCATGGACGAGGTGCTCTGGCGCAAAGACGGCAGCAGTTTTCCCGTGGAGTATTCCAGCATGCCGATCACCAAGGACGACAAGGTCATGGGTGCGGTGGTGACTTTTAAGGACATCACTGAACGCAAGCGGATAGAGGAGGCGCTAAAGGACAGTGAAAAAAGATACCGTGAGCTTAGTATTGTCGACGGACTCACCCAGCTTTACAATTCCCGGCATTTTTACTTTCAACTTAAAATCGAACTGGACCGGTCGAACCGTTATGAACAGCCTTTAACCCTACTCCTGCTGGATCTCGACGATTTCAAACACTTCAACGACACTTATGGCCATGTCGAGGGAGACCAGGTCTTGATGCGACTTGGCCAGGTGGTCAAAAGATGCCTGCGCGAGACGGATTTTGCCTATCGTTATGGCGGCGAAGAATTCACCATCCTCCTGCCCATGACAACCAGCGCGGATGGCGCTGTTACAGCGGAAAGAATCCGGACGGAATTCAAGAAGGAGACTTTCTCCCCGGCGCCGGGTCAGGACGTTCATATGACGGTGAGCATCGGTCTTGCGCAGTACATGCCGCAGGAGGAGATGAAGGCCTTTGTTCACCGGGTCGATCAATTCATGTACCAGGGAAAAAAGAGCGGGAAAGACAGGGTTTGTTGTGATTCGTAGAAGAGGTCCGGCGCATCTGCGAAACGCCCGAGATCGGCGAGGTGAAAAAGGGGGATCTGACAGGCGTTTCCGTTCACAAATTCAAGGTCCGGGACAGATTGTTTCTTCTGGCCTATGAATTCGATGAAAAGGAAATTCTTCTGCTTGCCTTGGGCGCGCATGAGAATTTCTATCGCGATTTGAAGCGCCATTTGGCTTAAGGGAGGTTTTGATCGCAATCTGAAAGAAAAATAAATCTGTCCCCTTTTACCTTAGTATTGCAATCCGGTTGAAACAGCGTTATGATGGGATCATAATCCGATAATAAGGAAAGATAAAACATGATCGATGATCTTTTCGTCCTCAGCCAATCCTTTCTTCGTCTCCGGGACCGCTCCTTTCAGCGGTATTTCCTGAAAAGCCACCCCCTCAGCAGCCGCTTCTCCCTCATCGTCGGCCAGCGCGGCGTCGGCAAAACAACCGTAATCATTCAACACATACTGGCTACGTATCCGGATATCTTTACTCCCCGGGCACTTTATGTCCAGACGGATCATTTTCTCGTCGCTTCCCGCTCCCTCTACGATATTGCGGAAGAATTTAACAACCTTGGCGGCGAGCTGCTCTGTCTGGATGAAGTCCACAAATATCCGGCCTGGTCAATGGAACTCAAGAGCATTTATGATACCTTTCCGCGCTTGAAGATCATCGCTTCCGGCAGTTCCGCCCTTGATATTACCCGGGGCAGCCACGATCTGAGCAGGCGCGCTGTTGTCTATCCGATGACGGGCATGTCCTGCCGCGAATTTATCGGCCTCTTCCATGGCCTGGAATTGCCCGTATTTTCAATGCAGGAAATCCTGGAAAATCATCAGCGCGCGGCGGGGATTGTTATCGACGCCCTGGACAAAAAGAGTCTTAAAATTCTCGGTCTCTTTAAAACGTATTTACAGGTCGGCTATTACCCCTATTTCAGGGAATATCAAGAACAGGATGCATTTTATCTTACCCTGGAACAGAACCTGAGAACTACCCTGGAGACGGATCTGATCGCCGCGCATAACTCGCTCAACGGCGCCTCCATCAGGAAGATAAAAAAGTTGCTGGCTGCCATCGCCACGCAGACCCCTTTCACGCCGGACATGAAGAAACTGAAAGCAATGCTGGAAATTGGCGATGAACGAACCTTGAAACTCTATTTGCAATACCTTGAGGAGGCGGGGCTGATTCTCATGGCCCCCCGAGGAAAGACAGGATTTGGCGCGCTTCGCAAACCGGAAAGGATCTATCTGAACAATCCGACCCTTATTCATGCATTGGCCTTGCCGAAACAACCAGATCAGGGGTCTTTGCGGGAAACTTTCTTTTTCAATATGATCGCTAACAGCTACCCTGTTTCCATCCCCCGCCGGGGTGACTTCCTGGTGGATGATCGCCTGATATTTGAGATCGGCGGGAAAAACAAGGATTTCCAGCAGATCAAGGATTTGCCGGACTCGTTTCTGGCTGTTGACGATATCGAAAGCGGATACGGCGCACGGATTCCGTTGTGGTTGTTCGGTTTTCTCTATTAGTTCATCTTATCTTGGGGTACCGAAATGAAAAGAAGAGAAACACCCAGGATTCTGGCCGTGGCCGATGCCATCGAAGATTTGACTGTCCCCCGGAGCTATAGAAATGCCCTGCCCATGGACGAGGCGATGGCGTTCATCACAAATCGCAGCGGTTTCTTCTACGACCCGGATGTTGTCGGCGCCTGTCAAAGACTCATTAACGAGAAAGGATACACGACGGTAGGTTGACATGCCTGGTGCAGCTTTAGGTCGGAAACAGCACCTGATGGACTATATTTCATTTGACTATGGGGAGAAACCGACTTACTGGAATGGGAAAAATGGGAAACGTGAAGATGAATAAAATAGCATACCTTTCGCATACCTCCGGCAAGAGATTGTTGCTGCTGCTCACAACGTTTGTGCTTTCCGCCTGCACGCCGACGGCTGCTCCACCCCCGCTCACCCCTATAGCCATTCAATTTCTTTGGACTCATACCAACACCTTCGCCGGCTATTACGCCGCGGATCAAAACGGCTATTACGCCGCCGAGGGGCTGGCCGTTACTTTTCTGGAAGGCGGACCGAAGGTAGACTATCTGACTCCGGTCGCCAACGGA
>Ga0208373_1002756_pt1 | contig 18621 bp, 20 predicted proteins | sample RifOxyC2_FD_184036 | JGI IMG/M metagenome (GOLD analysis project Ga0208373, IMG submission 184036) | Soil microbial communities from Rifle, Colorado - Rifle Oxygen_injection C2 (SPAdes) | ecosystem: Environmental > Terrestrial > Deep subsurface > Rock core/Sediment | place: Rifle, Colorado... | reverse complement strand
TTTGAGCGTCTCCCTATTTGAAAGAACATCCATGTTTCAACTACTTACATTTTACGACTACACAAACGAAACGGACATCATCGATAACCAACTGAACTTATTCACGGATTATTCCGGACAGTAGTGAAATAAAATATAATCACTTGGCAATTTTTTCACAACCATTTATTTCTGTCTTTCCGTATATCTTACCAATATAAAGATTATGCAGAAGATGGAGGATTACACATGCTGGCAATTCCGTCTGTATTACAATCGAAATTTGAAGAACGTCTGCGGAACGAGTCCATCCCCAACAACTTGAAAGGGCAGTATAAAAAATGGCTTCAATTGAGCTATGCCCAATAATTTATTCAATGTGTGATTTAGCTGTTTTGATGGCAAGCTCTCTATCTTTTGTAAAAAAGCTCCATTCCGTTCCTGCTGATTGAATATCGGCCTTCTTGCTTCGACCTCTGCAATAATACCAGTGGCCAAAGCGCTCGACAGTAGAAAACGGATGATTGTCTGCACAGAAGATTCCGCAAGTATTAACCTCCTCGAAAAAAATAGTTTCGTCGGGAACGCCGTCATAGGACAAGTCTTTAGGCAATGCGATTTGAGAGACATCCAATTTTTCTGCTTCCTTTTCATCCAACCATTCAGAAATCTTCATCGATTCTTTCCTCCCTGATCATTATCCCCCTGCGTGAATTCAACCTGCGAATCATCCAGCAAAGAGGATCCGGCAATGCCCAGGAACTTCTCTATTTTGTCATGACAAATTTCTGCTCCGCTTTCGGAACGTACCACTTGATGAAGTTGTAGCCTATCCCGAGCGGGGCAACCTCCACCCCGCGGAAACGGGCGCTGATGATCGGCAGGGCATCGGGAACATAGAGAAAAAGGTAAGGCTGTTCGTCGGCAAGTATCTCCTGTATCCTGTCGTAATAACGCTTCCGGAGGGCCTGATCGAACGTGCCCCTCGCCTTTTCTATCAAGGAATCAATCTCGCTGTTTTTGTACGAGATAAAATTCAGCTCCTCCGGTCCCGTCTTGCTGGAGTGCCAGACATCGTAGATATCCGGATCAAGCGGAATCGTCCAGCCCAGGAGCGTGGCGTCAAACTTCCTTTTATTGATGAAATCATTGACAAAGGCAGCCCATTCGATAACGCGCAGCTTAGCCTTTATGCCGACTTCGGCAAGACGCTGCTGAATGATTTCCGCCGTCTTGGCCCGAACATCGTTTCCCTGATTCGTGATTATCTCGAACTCAAAGGAAAGTCCCTCTTTATCAAGGATACCGTCGCCATTCCGGTCAAGCCAGCCAGCCTCCGCCAGGAGCGCCTTCGCCTTTTGAGAATCATACGGGTAGTCGCGAACCTGCGGGTTATACACCCAGGTCCCCGGCTTGTAAGGCCCGGTTGCGATCCTGCCGAGTCCCAGCAAAATGCCGTCGATTATCTCCTGCCGGTTTACCGCATAGGCAAGCGCCTGGCGAACCCTTTTGTCGGCAAAAAGGGGGTTTTTCAAGTTGTATCCCAGATAGGTGTATGAATTGGATAGATAACGGTATTTACCGTAGTTCCTGCGAAAAAGATTATTCTCCGTCTGCCTTTTATACTGGAGCGGGGTCAGGCCCATCCGATCGATGCCTCCCGCCCGTAATTCCAGGAACATCGTCGCCGAATCCGGGATAATCCGCAGGATATACCCATCGATATAGGGTCTGCCTTCGAAATAGTCGTGATTGGAGACAAGAACAATCTTCTGGCCGCCTGCCCACTCTTTGAATTTGTAGGGTCCGGTACCGATTGGGTGGCGACCGAGCGCGGAGCGGGTGATATCTTTTCCGGCAAGAAGATGCTGCGGCAGGATGCCAATCGACCAGCTCATCAGGGAGGGAGCGAACGGTTTATCGTACGTCGCCCTGAACGTGTAATCATCAATAACTTCAGCCTTCTTCACCTTCAGAAAGTCGCCCGCATACGCGGTCGGCGTACGCGGATCGATGGTAACCTGGTAGGTGTAAAGCACATCCGCCGCGGTGAAGGGGGCGCCATCATGCCAGCGAACCGTCCTGCGCAAATGGAAGGTTATGACCAGCCCATCGGGGGATATCTCCCATGCCTCGGCTAAATCGCCGACAACCTTTAAATCCTTGTCGTACTTGACGAGGCCGTTATAGATGAGACCGGCAATTCCGTGGGAGGTTGAATCCGAGGCAAGCAGCGGGATAAGATTGGAGGCGTCGCCTATGGAACCCTCAACGATAATGTCACCATAAACCGGCGCCGAAGGCGCGGCTGTTCCCGCAGACGGCGCCTTTTCCCGGCTGCCGCAAGAAGACGCGAGCAGACAAAACAACAAAAGAATAATGATATTGGCTATTTTCACTCGAAAATGCACATTCCTTTTTTCCCCTCCCCTTCAAGGGGAGGGTCAGGGTGGGGATGGGGTTGCCGCCTCGTTTGTCATGTCTTATTTCCCCTTCAGCACGATTCTGGCATCTCCCACGATGCATCGTTCCGGGGAACAAAAAAGCGGATTCAGGTCAATGGACTCAATAAATTCATGGATATCCATAACCAGATCGGAAAACGCAAGGAACGTCCGGGTAAGCTCCACCCGGTTAACCGGCTTCGCGCCCCGGTAACCTTCCAGCAATGGATGAGCCTTTAGACAGTTACTCATTGAAATTACGTCCTTTTCTGCCAATGGAGCCATTCGGATCGCCGTATCCTTGTAAAGTTCCACTCCCGTCCCCCCCATTCCGAAGAGGACCACCGGTCCGAACTGCCTGTCCACCTTGGCGCCGGCCATCATTTCCAGACCGGAGACCATTTCTTCAACCAGCATTCCGGCAAAGCCATCCATCCTGCTGAAACGCTCGAAGGTCGCAAGCAGTAAATCATCCTGATCAATCCCGACCGCGACGCCCCCCACATCGGATTTATGCATGATGTTCGGCGAGACGACTTTTGCGGCCACCGGAAAGCCATGTTCCCGGACAAAGCGACTGGCTTCTGCAAAACTTGCGGCCAAAGTGAAACAAGGAACATCAATCCCCGATAGTCGCAAGATATTCTTGGCATCAGGCTCCATCACCCACCCTTTGCTTTTTGACGCATTGAGTATCTCCCTGATCTCATTTTTCAGCATGGCTTGCACCTCTTCAAGGCCGCGGCCATCAGCACCGCCGCTTCAATCGAGTGAGCCACCGGAACCCCGTTGAGCTCAAATCCCTCGATCATCATCTCGTATTTTTCCACATGCGGCACATAGGCGATTAACGCCTTCCCAGCCTTCTGAAAGATGGAACTCAGCCTCGCCCCCAGATCAGAGGTGATGCCGGGAGTATAGGGAAGAAGCAGCATCAACACGCAGTCAATTTCCGGCATGGCGACCAGGCGGCTGGCTACGGCGATAAAGTCTTCATCCACGCCGCTGCCTGTCAAATCAATAGGATTGCCAAGCGACGCGATGTTCTTGATGCTGTCGGATATCCCGTCCCTGAGCAGTTCCTGCTCCCGGGAGGCGAGCGACGGCACTTGCAGCCCCTGGGCCGCGCAGACATCGACGGTGATTGCGCCATGCCCGCCACTGCAGGTAACAATGGCGATGTTGCCGTCAATGGGCGTTTGATAACAACTCAGGGCTTCACAAAAGGAGATCAGTTCCAGTTCATTTTTCGCTTCCACGACGCCCATTTGCGCCATTACCTGAGAAAATACCTCATAATCGCCGGCAAGGGAGGCGGTATGGCTTGAGACCGCTCTGCTCCCGCCGGGGCTCTTCCCGGATTTGATCATAATAACCGGCTTCGTGCATGCCTTAGCGGCAAGGACAAAGTCTCGCCCCTCCCCCTCGGCAAAGCCTTCTACATAAAAGGCAATAACCTTCGTTGCCGGGTCATTTTCGAGGTGCCGAAGCAGATCGATCTCTCTGATCAGCGCCTTGTTCCCGATACTTACCCCAAGCGAGAGCCCTATCCCCTCTTCCTTGAATTTGAGCATAACGTCCACAAGGATTCCCCCGCTCTGACTTACCACCGCCACATTTCCCTGATCCGGCCTGATCATGCGCTCGATCGGCAGAAAAAAAGTATCCACGATCGCCGGGGCGTAAATTCCGAGGCAATTCGGACCGATAAAGGGAAAATCGTCCTTTTTTGCCAGAAAGACTAACTGTTCCTGCAGATCATGACGGCCAACCTCGGAAAACCCCCCCGAGATGATCACGGCGCCGCCAACCCCGGCCTCAATGCACTGGGAAAGGATGCCGGGCACCTGGTCGGCGCGCGCGGCAATCACCGCCAAATCAATTTTTTCAGGAATAGCTGATATTTGCTTGAAGACAGTCTCCCCCTGCAGGACACCCCCTTGGGGATTGACAGGGAAAACCTTCACCGGATAGCGGAGCAGGTTTTTTCTGAAAATCACGTTGGCCGGATGTTGGTCGTTCTGCAGCGAAACGCCGATGACCGCCATGGTTTTTGGTTGAAACAGACACTGGAAATCCACTATTACCCTCCTTCAGGATCGCTTGCTCCGGTAAAACAATGCCGCCTTGCCATTTGAGAGCATACCCCAGGGCGGGCTGATTGTCCATTGAACAATCGCACGATATGAGATATCAACTGATAAAATTTTTCCCATAATTTGTTATCGCCTTGCCCAGGCTCCGGGATTGGATAGAAGATAAACGATTTTAAAATATTGGACTTTCTTAAATAAATATGAATCATAGTTCCTCCGACGACAATTTTTCGGCCGCCACCATCAAGAAGGGATTCGCCGCGGCCTGGCCTGTCTGCCTTGGCTATGCGGCGATCGGACTGGCATTCGGTGTGATTGCCCGTAAGTCCGGCCTGCATCCGCTCGAGGTTGGCTTGATGTCGCTTTTGGTTTACGCCGGCAGCTCCCAGTTTATCGCTGCGGCAATGATAGGGAATGGAGCGGGAATATTACCGATTGTTCTTACCACGTTTGTCGTAAACCTTCGCCATCTGCTGATGAGCTCGTCGCTATCCGTTTATCTTCGCGAATTAAATGCACCCCAGACGGCGCTTTTCGCCTATGGCATTACCGACGAGAGCTTCGCCGTAAACTCAGCCCGCTTTCGTCAGGGTAACTGGAACTGGCAAACAGCGCTTGTTGTCAATCATATAAGTAACTTCGCATGGATAGCAAGCACGATTGCTGGCAGCATGCTGGGCAGTTTTGTGCCGGATGGGGCTTTGGGGCTCGACTATGCGTTAACGGCCATGTTTATCTGTCTCTTGGTATTTCAGCTCAGGGATTCGCTCCAGATAGTTGTGGCCCTGCTTTCCGGAATCATCGCCGTCATCATTGCCCTGGTTGTTCCCGGCAATTACTATGTCATCCTTGCCTCTTTTTTCGCGGCTACTGTCGGCCTTATAATTCGGAGAAAAAAACAGTCCGGAAAAAATCATGAACGTTGAGATACTGTTAATCATAATATGCATGGGCGCCGTCACTTATATTCCCCGCTGGGCGCCACTTTATCTGCTGTCACGCCGCGCGCTGCCGTCATGGTTTATCGAATGGCTTGATTTTATCCCCGCGGCAATCCTCAGTGCACTTATCCTTCCGGCCATCCTGACAGTCGGGGAACCAAGGCGTTTAGATCCTTTAACCCCGGAGTTTCTATTGTCGATACCCACTCTTTTGGTAGCCGTAAAAACCAGGTCGCTGGCAGGAACGGTGCTCACGGGCATGGGTTTATACTGGTTAGTCCAGAAGTTCATGTCGTGAAAACCTTCATTGGCCGACCGCCGAGACCACTTTGTTGTCCACTACAAACCATTTTCAAGCGCCACCACGCCCGTGCGGGTGAAGTCTTCGAGCCCCAGTTTTTCCAGCATCATCACTTCTTCAAGCAGAGCCCCATTTTCACCGGTCATTTCAATGATGCAGGTGTGATCGTCGGCGCTGAGGATTTTCCAGTTCTTATTTTCCACGAGCGCCTCAACCTTTTTCCTGTTCCCCTCTTTAGACCAGTTGAGCCTCGCCAGGAACATCTCGCGCCGGACGGCTTCGCGCCCCGTCAAGTCCACCACCTCAATGATGTCAACAAGCCTGGCAATCTGCTTCAGTATCCTCGCAAGCGTGGCGTTGTCGCCAATGGTGGTAATGATGATTTTTGTCTTCGCGGGGTCCCTGGTAACATTGGCAGAGATGCTTTCAATATTGAAGCCCCTGCCGCTGAACGTGCCCGATATCCTTGCCAGGACATCGGGTTTGTTGTTGACCAAGATAGAGATTACGTTTTTCTGTACTTCTTTTTGCACTTCCATGGCCTTGATATCCTTTCGTTAATTAAATGAACGCGAAAAAGGGTCATCGCCGTCCCTGGCAACTTCCCTGCTTGTTGTTTCCATCGGCCCCAAATCCATCTCGTCGAGCGGAGCGCCCGGCTTCACAAATGGATAAACACCCTCTTCATCGTCAACGATAAACTCCATTACCACCACCCCTTCGGTGGCAAAGGCCTCTTTGATAACCTCTTCAACCTCTTCCACTTTTCGCGCCCGCAACCCCCTGGCGCCGTAGGCCTCGGCAATTTTCAGAAAATCAGGATTGTTGTGGAGAACTGTCTGAGAATAGCGTTTTTGATAGAACATTTCCTGCCATTGGCGAACCATTCCCAAACAACTGTTGCTAAGAATCGCTATCTTAACCGGCAGTTTATTTTGCACTGCCGTGCCCAACTCCTGGATATTCATCTGGATGCTGCCATCGCCGGCGATGTCGATCACCAGGCTGTCCGGACGAGCCACCTGCGCGCCGATGGCGGCGGGAAATCCGAAACCCATCGTCCCCAATCCTCCCGAGGTGATGAAACAGTTCGGTTCATCGTAATGATAAAACTGGGCGGCCCACATCTGATTCTGACCAACTTCCGTGGCGATGATGGCTTTGCCGCGGGAGAGCTCGTAGAGTTTTTCCACAACAAACTGCGGCTTGATGGCAGCGCCCTTTTTGTAGCCAAGCGGATGCTCCCTTTTCCATTCGAGCACCTGCTCTTGCCAATTCCTGATGGCGCCGGGCCAAACATGATTCTTTTCCTTCAACCTTGCGACGATGGCCAAAAGCGCCTGCTTCGCGTTCGCAACTATGGAGAGGTCCGTCCTGACAATTTTATCGATGGAAACAGGATCTATATCAATGTGGATGATCTGCGCGCAGGGCGCAAAGGCAGCGACTTTGGAGGTTACGCGGTCATCAAAGCGCACGCCGACCCCGATAAGAAGATCGCATTGGTTAAGGGCCATATTCGCGGCATAGGTTCCGTGCATCCCCGGCATTCCCAGCCAAAGCGGGTCTGATGCAGGAAACGCGCCCAATCCCATCAATGTTGATGTAACCGGAGCTCCGATCATCCTCGCCAACTCCCGCAACTCTCCGGAAGCCTTTCCCAGCACCACTCCGCCCCCGGAAAAGATGAGGGGGGTTTGCGCGGCGGCGATCATGTCCGCAGCCCTTTCTATTTCAGAATTATCGGGAGACTCCTCAGCATAAAGATAACCGCTCACAAAACAAACATCCTCCTCTTCCATCTCCGCCTGCATAACGTCCTTGGGAAGATCAACCAGCACGGGGCCAGGTCTTCCCGAACGGGCAATGTGAAACGCCTCCCGCACAACCTTTCCCAACTCGGCAACATTGCGCACAAGAAAGTTATGTTTGGTGCAGGGGCGGGTAATGCCCATGATGTCAACCTCCTGAAAAGCGTCGCTGCCTATCAGGGCGGTTGGCACCTGTCCCGTCAAAATAACAACGGGGATGGAATCGATATGCGCGTTGGCGATTCCGGTCACCGTATTGGTGGCGCCCGGCCCCGATGTTACCAGGCAAACGCCTACCTTTCCTGAAGCCCGCGCGTAGCCGTCGGCGGCGTGAATAGCGCCTTGTTCGTGCCGAACAAGGATGTGCCGTATCTTTTGGCGGAACAATTCGTCATAAATGCCGATAACCGCTCCCCCCGGATAGCCGAAAATTACTTCAACCGCTTCCATCTCCAATGCCTTGAACAAAATTTGCGCCCCAGAAACCTTCACGTCCAACCTCCTGCCTTTGACTATTTCCCCAAGTGAGTGCGCTCTGCCCGGCGCACAAAAAAAAACCGTTGCCAACCTTTTCGGCTGGCAACGGTTTGAACGCAAAGCAATAAACCATTATTCAGCCGGGGCCTCCCCTGATGATAATTATGCTGATAATAATGGTTGCTGCTATCCTGTTTGACATCAAACTCTCCTTTAAATTACGGCTGGGCGATAACAAACCGTGCCCTCTTTTGTCAAGAAGTATTTTAATTTCAGTCCTGCGGCGCGGCATTCAGACAACACTCGGATACTACGGTTTCGCGGTCAAAAGAATAATGAGTTGTTCATAGAAACCGCCCCAGTAGGTGAGGGCAATCAAAAAAATGGTCGCAATAAGGCTTGCCCGGGAATTGCGATTGCTGTCGATCGCTGAGGTGATGAAATTAATCAAGAGCGCAGCAATAAAAATTATTTGAGGCAGTACTTCTTTCATATTTCTCCTTAATGTATTGATTTCTATTGATGTCTGTTTTGCCGTCAAAATCTGCGGCTAACTTTCGTTCTTCCCGCCTTCGAAAGATGCGGTAATCGCGTCAACCAGTTCCGGGATTGCGAAACGCTCCTGACGGATATGGACGGGAAGGCCGGCTTTTTTCGCCGTCGCCTCCGTTATTGGGCCGATAGTCGCAACCTTGACCTGGGGGGGGAGATGAAAATCCTCCCCCATGATCTTCAGAAAATTTTTTACGGCAGAAGAGCTGGCAAAGGTAAGGGCGTCTATTTTACCATCTTCAAAAAGACGAATCAGTTCGGCCGGATCCCTGTCGGTGCTGATCGTTCGATACACCGTTGCCACATCAACGGTTGCACCCATATTGGCAAGTCCCTCAGGGATGACGTCCCGCGCCTCCTGCGCGCGCGGCAGCAGAATACTGCATCCCTGCAAATCATGCCCGGCAAAGGCCTTCACCACACCCTCCGAAACAAACTCCTCCGGGATCAGATCAACGCTTATCCCCAGAGCCGCGATTGCCGCTGCCGTCGCCGGACCGATCGCGGCGATTTTGAGACCCTTTAGTTCAGTGATGTCTTTTCCCAGCTCCCCCAGACGCCGGAAGAAAAAAGCCACCCCGTTGGCGCTCGTAAAAATAACCCAACGGTAGGAGTTCAGTTTGTCGATCGCCCGATCCAGCGCGGACCAGTCCTGAGGGGGTGCGATTTGGATAACCGGGAAATTTATCACCCTCGCCCCTCGGGCCAAGAGCAGTCTCGCCAGTCCCTCCGCCTGCTTCTCCGCCCTGGTTATAACGACGCCCCTGTCGAACAGAGGTTTGGTCTCGAACCGGTTCATGGTTTCCCTTTAAAGTGCATTTTCCTGATAAATTTCAGCAAGAAGCACGTCCCCTCCCCGCAGCAGAATGGTTTCCGCCAACCCGCTGCCAAGACGCTGATAATCCCCGGCTTTCCCCTCGCTACTCTCGCGGATGACAACCCTCCCGTCGCGGCTCCCGACCATGCCCTCAATTACAATCCTTTCGCCGTGTTTTTTAGCAAACCCCGCAATGGGAAGCTGGCAACCGCCGCCGAGCCGCCCGAGGAAAGCCCGCTCCGCGCCGGCTTCCACAAAAGTGACAGGATCATTCAAAAATTCAATAATATTCCGACAACGGTCATCACCCCGTCTCGTTTCCAATCCCAGAACACCCTGACCGACGGCCGGCAACAGCAGATCCACCGGTAGAAATTGGGAAACGCGGGAGCTCCAGCCCATTCGAGCTATCCCTGCCGCGGCGAGAATAACGCCGTCCAGATTTTCCGTATTCAACTTCTTTATTCTCGTATCGAGGTTGCCCCGCATCGGCACGATCTCGAACCCGGGGAAACGGTTTTTCAACTGCAGCTCGCGCCGCAGCGAACCGGTTCCTATTTTCGCCCCTGGCGGCATCTCTTCGAGCTTCCGGTCCCCTTTGGAGATCAGCACGTCACGAGGGTCCTCTCTGAGCGGTGTCACGGCAATCTCCAGTTTGTCCGGGAGTTCCGCCGGGACATCCTTCATGCTGTGGATGGCCAGATCGACATCGCCCCGCAAGAGGGCCTCCTCGATCTCCTTAATGAAGACCCCTTTGCCGCCAATCACGGACAGGGCGACGTTCTGCATAATGTCTCCCTTGGTCCTAATTATCTGAAGCTCAACCGAAAGCGCCGGATAGCGCCCCCGGATAAGATCGGCGACCATCCCTGATTGTGTAAGCGCCAGGGCGCTTCCTCTCGTTCCAATTATTAATTTTTCTGAAATAACGGCCTCCTGAAGCTATAACTGTAAAGTTGAATAAAATTAAGGCAATTGTCAAAGTTTAAAAAGTCTGCGAATAGCCTCCCTATCGGGCAACTCGTCCCCTTCACTGCTTTCCTCCTTCAATCCGGTTATCGGATCGTGGAGTATCTTTTTCACTACCGATGATACCAGCCACTCTACATGGGCCCGGTCCTCCTCCTGAAGCCCGCCGAGCCACGCAGAAAATCTCTCCATCTCTCCTTGCACGATGCCGTCCGTCTTTTCACGCAATTTCACAATCGTAGGCACGGCGGCAAGCGAATTAAACCATTTTTCAAATCCCGCCACCTCTTCGGCAATGAGTTCCTCCGCCCTCAGGGCTTCACCCTGGCGCAACGCCCTGTTCGCATCGACGACATCCTGAAGATGGTCTATATTGTACAAATAAACGTTATCAAGCTCACCGACATCGGGATCGATATCCCTCGGAACGGCGATATCTATAAAAAACAGCAGGTGCTGTTTATGCTTACGCAAGGCGGCGGCAACCATCTGTGAGTTCAGTATATAGCCCGGGGCGCCTGTTGAGGCGATAACGATATCCGCCTCAGGCAGAAACGAGGGAAAATCATCGAAAGAAACGGCGGTACCGTGAAATTCCTCCGCCATTTGCTCGGCCCTCGCCATAGTTCTATTGGCGATGAAGATGTTGCCGACACCCTGACGAATCAGATGACGGGCGGCAAGCTCCGACATTTCGCCGGCGCCGATTAAGAGGGCGGACTTGCCTTTGAGGTTTCCGAATATCTTTTTCGCCAGTTCCACGGCGGCATAGCTTACCGAAACCGCATTGCCGGCAATCTCCGTCTCGCTTCTTACCCTTTTTGCGACCTGAAAGGCGTGGTGGGTAAGACGATTAAGAAGTACCCCGGTGGCATGGCGATCAACCGCCATCCGATACGCCTCTTTTAGCTGTCCAAGTATCTGCGGCTCCCCCATAACCATTGAATCAAGGCTCGCCGCAACACGGAAGAGGTGAAGCACCGCATCGATATCCCGGTAAACGTAAAGATATTTTTCCGTTTCAGTGATGTCGAAGTTGCCCTGCCTGCTCATAAAGGTCTTCAGAAAATCCTCGCCCCGCACCGCATCGCCGAGACGGGCGATCACCTCAATCCGGTTACAGGTCGCAAGGCAGATAGCCTCTTTTACCTCGGGATTCCCCATCAAATCGGGAAGGGCGATGTCCTGATCCGAACAGTAGTTCTGAAGCCGCTCGCGGAGCTCAACGGGCGCCGTTTTATAATTCATGCCGACAAGGATAAGTTTCATAGATTCACATAAAGGTATGAGCTGACCGGAAAAGAAAGCTTTCCAGGATGAACAGCAATAGCAAAGCAACAAACGCCAGCAGCGACCAGCGTGCCGCCTTGCGTCCCTGCCAGCCAATGGCAAGTCGCTGATGAAGCAAGAAGGCGTAAAACCCCCAAGCAAGAAGCGTCCATACCTGTTTGGAATCCCACTGCCAGTGACTTCCCCAGACAATGCGCGCCCAGAACGAACCGGCCAGAATCCCCAAAGTCAATAGTGAGAAACCCCAGAAAAGGCAAATATAATTGATCCGGTCAAGGTCGTGGAGTGATGGGAGCAGGTGAATCAGGGTTCTGTCCCGCTTCTTTCTAAGGAGGCGATCCTGAATCAGATACATCACGCCCGCCAAGGAGGCAACGGCAAACAGGGCTTCCCCGGCGACAGAAAGCATCACGTGGATGATAACCAGGGTTCCTTTCAGGGCGGCCGAGCCGGCAACACTTCCCCCGAGATCGATGGAGGCAATTACCATGAGTACCGATATGACCGGCGCGACAAACGCCCCCAGCACGCGGGTTTTGGTTCTCAACTGCAACGCGAGATAGGAAGCGGCCATTGCCCAGGCGAAAAAGGAAATGGTATCATAAACATCAACAGAGGGAATATCCACATCCGCAACCCAGCGGAAGAGATAGTAAAAGGTATGGATGCCCAGGGCGACAAGCATCAGGCCGGCGCCGAAACGCGCCGTCAGCACCCGTCTTTCCAGAAGAGAGCCACCATAAACGACGGCAGAGGCCAGATATGCGGCAAGGGCCATCTTGAAAAGTACTGTTTCCGTCATCTATTTCTTACCTCCATCTCCACTCCTGGGAATATTTAAATACTTCCCGATATTTGCCGTTTTAAGAAAACTGGGTTCAGACATTCGCAGCTCCAAGTCCACGGTGGGACTATCACAAATACTGCCAAAATTCAATACGCTTGAAAAATATTTATCAAAAAGCTATAGAAGCACTCCGAATCGGCTTTGACAACTTTTTACGGAGCCGCGAAGCGGTTGCCACCTTAATTTTTCACTTCCTTCCACGAAAGGGACCCGGGAACCATGCCGGAAAAACATCAAAAAGAGGCTGTAACCAAGGCGGACTGGCTGAAAATAGAGCTTTACTCACCACCGGAAATGGTCGACGCCCTGAACAACTTCGTTTCGGAAATCGGCGCTCAGGGGGCGTTTCAGGAAGACGGAGAACTACAACCTCAAAACGGCTTTCCCGAAACAGCTTTCCGAGGGATTTTAAATGTATTTTTACCTTGCGATGTCCGCCTCCCGCAACGTCTTGCGTCTTTGCAGACGTACCTTGACAGTCTGGCTGAGATATTCCCGGAGCTGGAAAAACCGACAATGAAAACGGAGACCATCCATGATCCGGACTGGGGCGAAGCATGGAAAAAATACTTCAAACCGATTAAAGTCACGCAGAATATCGTCATCAAACCGACATGGGAGAGATATTCGCCGGCGGGCGGGGATGTTGTAATCGACATAGATCCGGGAATGGCCTTCGGAACAGGACAGCATCCTTCAACACGGATGTGTCTGGAGGCGCTCGAAAATATCCTGCTGCACGACAGGTCGATCAATAAATGGCGGGTTCTCGACGTCGGAACGGGAACCGGCATCCTCGGCATCGCCGCCGCAAAACTCAACGACGCGGCAGTTCTGTGTGTGGACACGGACAAAAAGGCCGTGGAAATCGCCACCGAGAACGTTTTGATCAATAATGTCGAAAAACATGTCAAGATACGGCACTGTGAAATCACCATCCTCGCGGAGACGTTTGACCTGATCGTAGCCAACATAACGGCCAAGGCGCTGATAAAACTCCGCCCGCACCTGCAACGCCTGCTTGATCAACGCGGATATCTTGTCATTTCGGGGATCATCGAGCAGGACAAAAAGGATATAGAGGATCATTTCCCCGCCGCTGCCTTCCCTGTTCACCAACTCCTCACGGAGAAGGAATGGATATGTTTTGTAATGAGGAAGGGAAATTCGCCCGCATGACAACCACCCGCCTCTATCTCCCCATCTTTCTTCGGAAAGGAGACGTTTGCCGAACTACCGCCGATCAGTCGCACTATCTCGGCGCCGTCCTGCGAATGAAGGAAGGCGGCCGCTTGATTGTTTTCAATGGGGCAGGTGCAGAGTACGAAACCGTCATCAAACGGTACACCGAAGATGGCGTGGAACTGGAGATTATTGAAAAACGGGAAATTCCATTTACCGGTGTTTCGATAACCCTGTGCCAGGCAATCCCGAAAGCGGAAAAGCTGGAGGGAATCATCCGCCATGCAACGGAATTGGGGGCAAACCGGATTATTCCTTTTCTATCCACCCGCTCCATCCCTCGCCCTGATTCATCTCAAGCTTTACGCAAGGCGAAGATTTATGATCATAATGAGAAGCTTAGTGTCCATAAACTGGCGAGGTGGCGAAAGATAGCCGTCGAGGCCTGCCGTCAATCGGGCCGGGCGGATATTCCGGAAATAACTGAAATAATGACTTTTACCGACATGCTTTCGTCCCTTTCGGGGGACGGACTGAGGTTGATCCCCTGGGAAGAGGAGACAGAGGTTTCGATCCGCGCTGTTCTCTCCAGACGTGGTTTAATGCCCATAAATAAAGGGATCACGCTGGCGATCGGTCCGGAGGGGGGATTCAGCAGCGAAGAAATCGACATGGCGCGGCGGGCAGGATTTATTTCCGTCAGTTTGGGGAAACGGGTGCTCCGGGTCGAGACGGCATCGCTTGCCGCCCTTGCCATCATCCAGTACGAGATTGGTTAATCGCGGGACAGTGCTTTGGCGCCGCAAGGTGTCAGGCACTGTCATTTATCAGCAACTTACATAATTGACGAGGGGAATTAATGACAAATGAACACTACGGCGGTTTCTGGAGACGACTTCTGGCCTTTATGATCGACAAAACCATTGTCTATGCGCTCTCTTTAAACATTTCTCTTATCGCCCTTTTTGCCGTCGGCCTTGGAAACGACATCATGTCGATCCTCCAGTCCCCCCCGGAAGAGATATCTCGCGGGATAGGCGCCGTTACGTTCCTGTGCGTTTTTCTTTCCCTTCTTATTGATATGACCTACTTTACCTGGTTTATCGGGGTGAACGGCCAGACCCCAGGGAAGATGCTTCTTCGCCTCCGTGTCATTGCAGCCTCGGGCGAGTCTGTAACCGCCGGAACAGCCTTTCTGCGCTGGGTAGGATATCTGATTTCAGGCCTGTTTTTCTCGCTGGGCTTCCTGTGGATCGCCTTTGATCGTAGAAAACAGGGATGGCATGACAAAATAGCCATGACTCTCGTAGTTTGCGTGGATAAGGTTCCTGCAACCGCTCCCTCCGAGCTTCCCCTTTCCACGGCTTCACCTGCAGATGAAGCCGACAAGCCCGGAGCGCTCCCCGACGAAAAATTCTGAGCTCAGATAAGCAACACCACGAAAAACGGCTTGACAAACAAGGTTAGATTTTATAGAGGACTGCGTCACTTCAGGGATGACGTATCAAAGAGGGCCGGTAGCTCAGTCGGTAGAGCAACGGACTGAAAATCCGTGTGTCGACAGTTCAATTCTGTCCTGGCCCACCATAAGAATCAGGGGGTTAACCAAGTTTAGGTTGGCCCCTTTTTCTTTGCCCAGTCAGCCTGTCCCGCTATAATCCCGCTTTTAGAAAATACCAGACCACTTTTAAAAATAGCATTTGTTGTTCAGATTAATAATCTTGATAGAGCTGGCCATAACGCTGGCTGATGTTCCGGAACACCGCGCAGCGAGTGACGGGTTATCATCCGTTTCCTCTTATTCGACTTGACAAGATTATAGGCGTGACCGAGGATGTCCGCCCGATAAACCTTGTCGTACAAAGCATAGAATTCCAAATGGTTGCCAACCCCCGCGAGAATTCCGGGGAGCAGTCCCTATTTTCCACAAGAATCTCTCTTTATCTAAATGGTGTTGTTGCGACATTGGTCAGGAATTGTTTGATCTCTTCATCAGAAACCGGTTGAACGACAAAGTCCACTTTTTCAGAATAGTCTATATCCTGAAAGTAACAGAGCTGTTCCCGGAAGAGCTTCTCGTTGTAATAGGCGCTGAAGAGGTCTTTTGATTTTTCCGAAATCTGCGCAAGAGAAAAGTGATCTCTCAACAGAATATAGAGGTCCACGTAGTCTTTCCATTTTGCTCTACCGCCGAGGGCATAAGCCTTCATGGCGGCAAGGGTCAAGAGGTCCGGAATATGGACGATCTGGTCAAAATCTGTTGGTGCGTCAATCCGATATGGAAAGGAAAAGAAGGTGAGCTTGACATCATGAATGACAAGATGGAGCTGTTCGGAATCTTCAAAAAGGATACCGGATACCGGGTATTTATGGCGGTCAATGAGCCGCTTGATGGATTGCTTTTTGATCTTGCCGAGGGTGAACAGATCAAAATCTATGGAGCGCCGATGCCCGAGATAAAGAGCGATGGCTGTGCCGCCGACCAGATAATAATCCCGCGAGAATTCTTTGACCAGAGGCAGGAGTTTAACCTGATTTGCTGTCAGAATATCTTTATGCATGCCGATGAAAATATTCTTTGAAAAAATGAACCGTCCGCGGCCGGTAATTGATTCGCCGGCCCGATGTCTGCCGGTTGAAGATTTCAGCAACCTTTTCGATTCCATATAAATCAAAAAGTTGCCTGACCGTATCCTCGTTGCCGTTACTGAGCACAGACTCCACAATGGCGTCCGGGCTGAGTGACGCTATCTCTTTCCCAGGCACCCACCAGAAAAGATTCTTTATCGTGGGGGTCGGGTCTTGATGGTGAGCTGAGCCTGCTCTGAGTTTATCGAAGGGAACCATGGGGTTCTGTTTCATATGGGTCTTCCCGGGGGTCAGGTCTGGCTAAGGAAATGCAGTCCGTTTTCCATAGTTTGCAATACTATTAACATAACTTGGCTACCTATGTCAAGCCGCTGATGATCCGACTCCTTGCAAATTCCGGGGACATCCATGATAAGTTTTGTCAAGGGGAAAACGGAGATTTCCCCTGACCTCCCGGATTGACGGACTCCCCGGCGGTTTTTTCATGCAATTTGCCTTAACTCGACCTTTTTCTTCTCTCTTTTTGGTCCGCGTTTATTGAGATCACGCGACCAGACATCCATTTGCTGTACCAAGGTCCGATAAGGTTAGCTTTACACCATATCCTTGATGACCTCTGCAGAAAAAAAAAAGGGGGACGGTTCTATTTTTCACTCCCAGCTAAAAAAAAAAGGGGGACGGTTCTATTTTTCACTCCCAGCTAACGCCAATAAACAGAACCGTCCCCTTTTTACGAAATCCTTGACCATTTTTTCTCCTATCGATTCGACCTGAAACAAATTGCCCTGGATCGAGTCGATCGTTGCTTTTGTGCAATCGAAAAAGAAAGATGTAACGAATCGGTTTTGTTCGGATGATTGCCGAAATTTACATAACCGTGTTCAACGAAAAACCGATAATGGCAAAGCAAAAAAGGCGGAGTATCTGGTGCAGCACCGAAAGGTGTGTCATCCAAAAGGTGTTGATAAAAAGCGATTAGTCGCTTAATATACTAATGAACAAATAGATGAAGGGGGTGTTATCGCTTACTAATCGGAGACTGGAGAGTGCTTTTTACCCCGGATAGAGCTGAAAAGGTAATTATGGAAGAAACCTATATATACTTAATTGAAGAGGGCTAACCATGCAGACGGAAGTCCAGACTATCGAAGCCCGCAGCTGGCGGGAACGCGATTTGAAAAAGAAGCAAGTCCGCCACCTGCTGGAAGACCTCTACCGGATGGAACCCAACACGGTCGGCAAGATCATCGACACCTTTTTTGAACATGACTTCCTGCCGAACTGGTATTTCCACTCGAACCGCGCCGAGGACGTGGCGAGCGACCTGTTCATCGTCAGCCAGATCCTCTCCGCCAAGGACGAATACCTTACGCACACCAGCCTCGACGGCAAAAAGATCACCTATTTCCTGAACGTAGGCCGCGATTTTCCCGGAAAGCTTAAAACCATTCTGGGCCAGAACCGCCAGATCGACGTCGTCTCCTACGATTCGATGAAGACCCGTTCGGGAATCCGGATGATCACCATCGAAAAGGCCGGCGCGGAACGGATCCCCATGAGCCGTGACGAGGGAGCCGCCTCGGCGCGGCTCCTGGCCGAGCTCCGCCAGCGGGCCGCTTCCCTTGGGCATCGCCGCGTCGAGGAATTCATCGCCGCACTGCCGGCAAACTACCTCAGCGAAGAGGTTAACAGTTTTGCTGTCCCTCGCCGCATCTTCCGGCACGGCCTCATTTTCGAGAATGTCCGCGCCGGCGGTGGGTTCTATGTTGGCAGGGAGAGCACCGAGGGAGAAAAGGGCGAGGCGTGCGAACGGCTCTCCGCGCGCGAGATCCGCTTCCACCTCGGCATCGAGGAACCCGACATCGACTTCCTCCTGGAGGTATTCGAGGCGCTGCGCGGCCTCGACATCAACATGAACCGTTCCTACTACGACCGGTTTACGCCCCCTCCGGGTGGCGGGGCGGCCGTGGGGATCATGACCTTCTATCTTGATCCTTGCGTGGACGTGACCCCACTGGAAAAAGTCCTGGCCGGGATGGGAAAGCAAAGAGGAGGAGGCCGGGTGGAAGGTGGCCAACTTCTGGCTGATATCGAATCGATTCTGCGCGGCCTGAGCCGACGCGACCTCTCCCCGGAGGAGACCTTCGGCCTGGTCGCGCGCCTTCGTGCCTACACCGACGTCAACGCCGACACCAGAAACACGGCCGAATTCGGGAACTTCCTTCTCAACGCACTGAGCGACTTTCTGGTGGCGGCCGATTGGCTTGGCGTGTCGGACAACCCTCGCGTCATGCAGCGCCTGCTCAGGTTCGACGCCTTCGAGGAG
>Ga0208373_1002753_pt1 | contig 18633 bp, 15 predicted proteins | sample RifOxyC2_FD_184036 | JGI IMG/M metagenome (GOLD analysis project Ga0208373, IMG submission 184036) | Soil microbial communities from Rifle, Colorado - Rifle Oxygen_injection C2 (SPAdes) | ecosystem: Environmental > Terrestrial > Deep subsurface > Rock core/Sediment | place: Rifle, Colorado... | reverse complement strand
CGGAATACCCAGGCACGCGCTCAGGAAGTGCGCGGTGCCTTCCAGCGTGATGTCGGACGCGAGTCCGACCAACACGCCGTTATTTTTTGCCTCCCCAAGCAGGGCGAGGAGGCGCGCGAGGGGAATGGTCAACCGCTTGTGCGGCTGACCGGTCAATACACCGTTATTGTCCAATAGGACAGCGGCGTGCCAACCGGTCAGTGTTGCACAGAACAGCTGCCAAAACTCCCTCTTCTCGATCCACTGAAACTTCATCTCGCGCTCCTCCCCCCGTTGTGGGGGTTTGTTTTCAATGTTCAGGTGACCTCAGCACTTTTTTATAAACAATACCCTTTTGCTTACAAAAAAGCCGCTCGAGGTCGGCGGCAGTGATGTTAGAAAAGGACATAAATCCCACGTCCTTTCATTTTGACTTGTATGTGGCGTGTGCGTTTTTTATGCATGGAATAGAATTGGTTCAATTTATTGCAATATGTCGATACGAAAAAATTAAAAATAATCATGAACCTGAATGTTTACGTTTTGACCACCGCTGTATTGTTTCAGTAAATAGCGGCGTTACAGAAAGAATTTTAATTTTCTTTAACCGTTTCTTGGCCGGTAAATAAATGGTATCCGTCACAACTACTTGCCGAATACGGGAATGCGCAAGCCGTTCTATAGCGGGACCAGAAAGCACGGCATGTGTACACCCAAAATAAATATTGCGTGCTTTGCGTTTTTTTAAAATATCTATAACTCCCATGAGAGTTCCTGCTGTATTAATTTCATCATCAATAATTAATATATCTTTTCCCGCTACGTCCCCTTCAAACCTATCAATCGTTACTTGGTCTCTTCTGCTCAATGTTCGATGTTTATAGACCTTTACCAAAGGTACGTTCAGCGCTGTTGCGTATTTTTCTGATTCTGGAATGCTTCCCTTGTCTGGCGCTAATACCACAAAATTTTCTAGCTTCTTTTTACGAAAATATTGAATGAGCACTTCAAATGCGCGCAATTCTCTTGTTGCAATACGAAATTCATGAAAAAACTTTGTGCTTCGATGTTTGTGAAGGTCAATAAGAAGAACACGGGAGATACCTGCGGCTTTTAATAATTTCGCTATTAATTGAAATGACAAAGATTCTCCAGAGACAGTTCTTTTTTCTTGTCTCCGATATCCAAAGAAAGGAATAACAGCGGTAATACGTTTTGGTTGTGCATGCACAACAGCATGAGCCATAAAAAGCAATTCCATAATATGGTCGTTTGATGGCATGCTCGTGGATTGAATGAGATATACTTCTTTTCCTTTTACATCTTCCCGGAGAACGACATGTGTTTCTAAATCAGAAAATTTCACTATTTCCATATTCCCAAGATGCACACCCAATTCTTTCACCAACTTGCGTGCAAATGGCTTATTTGCCGTACCAGCAAAAAATATTGTTGGTGAAGATGACTGTTTTTTTTGCTGTTGTGTATTCATAATTATTGTGCATTATAGCAAATAAAATGGCGGAGTGTTAAATGGGGCATATTGTATGAAGGTGGTATTTATATCGCTCACGAAATTCTTTTATTGTATAAGTATGGCTTTGGGTACCAATATGCTCAATAGCATACGATGCAGCACAGGCGGCCAAATAGCCACATTGTTGAAGTGGCAAACCAGCAGTTAGCCCTTTTACTAATCCTGCACGGTAGGCATCGCCTGCTCCCGTTGGATCAATAAGGTGATGTTGCAAAAATGCAGGAACATCAATGACTTCTTTGTGATTTTTGATAACTGACCCTTTTTCACCAAGCGTTGTAATCAGTATTTCTGTGCGTTCGAGTATATGAGGTTCTGTGAGGCCTGTTTTTTGCATGGTCAGCTGTAATTCATAATCGTTTGCAATAAAAATATATGCACCATGAATACACTCTTTCAGTTCTTTTCCATTATAATCGGTAATTGTTTGGCCTGGGTCAAAAATATATCGAATCCCATACTTTTTACATTCCGCAATAAACTGTAGGGAATCTATTTTATTATTTGCCGGTGCAAAAATGACAAGCGCATCCTTGGGATCAACCGTCGAAAAATCAAAATGCACTGGCCGTGCAGCCGCACCCATAGAAAAAGCAGTAATTTGGTTATTTCCTCTGTCCGTAATAATATGACACACCGCAGTATAAATATCATCATACTTTTCAACTGCATCGACACGCACACCCAATTCCTTTAAAGAATGCAAATATGTTTCACCATCGCTTCCAACACAACTCAGTAACATCGGCGTTTCTTCTAATAACACCATGTTATACGCAATATTCCCTCCTGTTCCACCTCGCATTTCAGACAATTTATTAATTTGAAAAGACACATTTAATGAGTGAATTTTATCTGGCAAAATATGTTCTTTAAAATACCCAGGAAAATTCATAATGCGATCGTATGCAATGGAGCCATGAATGATGATGTTCATAATGTATTTTCTATTATCCGTTTATTTAAAAAAATACCGCTTGTTTCAATAGCGGATTATGATATAGTGCATACTGTTTTGATGCCATTTCGATGAAGATGCAGAAGCTTTTTAATGGTGTGTACTTCTTCTACTCCATTCCACTCAGTAAGAACAATGGTGTCTTCGTCGCATCCTTTCACTGTGCTTAAGAATTCCAAACAACTAATACACGGGTGCAGTGTGAGTGTGGTTGTATCTTGTGGCTCCCCAACAATTGCCAATGCTACTACTTTACTACTGCCATACGATTTTGCGGCACCAACAGCGATGCGTTCTGCACACATTTTTTCACCCGGATTTACGGGTTTGAGGTTACAGCCCCGATATATAGAATACTCTTTTGTTTTTGAATTCCAAGCAAGAGCAGCTGCGCCTACTTTATAATTGCGGTAAGAATCAGCAAACTCACGCGCTGTTTGCGCTTCTTTGAGAAGTTCGTTTTTATGCTGCAAAAAAGCAACGTGTTGAGTATTTTTTGTCACAAAAAAATGTTAATACCGCAATGAATAATACATGATTTTCTGCAAAAAAACAAGTCTTACATGGGGTGCTCCCTATTTTTCACTTCTTTGTTTCTGAATTGCTGCATTGATAAACCCAATAAATAAGGGATGTGGATGAAGAGGACGTGATAAAAATTCTGGGTGAAATTGGGTTCCAACAAACCATGGATGGTTCTGAAGCTCAATAATTTCTACTAACTGCTGTTGTGGATTTATGCCAGAAACAATAAGGCCTGCTTTTTCTAATTGTTCAATATACTCATTATTAAACTCATACCGATGACGGTGGCGTTCATTGATTACTAACTGTTTGTATGCCTGATATGTTTTGGTGCCTTTCATAAGTTTACATTCATATGCACCTAAACGCATCGTGCCTCCGTAATGTTTTTCTTCAATATTTTTCTTCTGATGCGGATTTACAATAATAATCGGGTGTTTTGGATGTTCATCAATTTCAACCGTATGTGCACCGCGTAATCCTGCAATATGTCGCGCCACCTCAACGCATGCAAGTTGCATACCATAACATAAACCAAAGTAGGGAATGTGATGTGTACGAACATACTGAATTGCTGCAATTTTTCCTTCTACACCACGAAAACCAAATCCACCAGGAATGAGTATTCCGTCACATTGAGTAAGTTCTTTTACTGTCCGTTTATCCTTTTCATATACTTCCGGATCGAGCCACTGCAGTGTAATTTGCCTTTTATGGTACCAGGCAGCATGTTTCAAGGCCTCTATAACAGAAAGATAGGAATCTGTAAGCATGTATTCTCCTGTATGAAAATATTTTCCTACAATGCCTATGGTAACGCTTTGCTTTGCTGTTGTAATAGTAGTGCAAAGCCGTTCGAATTGACGTAAACGATTTTTTTGAGGTACAACTTTGCGTGGAAGTAAATGTAACTGCTTGAGCAGTTTATTACTCATGTGTTCTTCTTCCAATATAGCAGGAACCGCATAAATGGTTGATACATCAGGAGCAGGAATAATATGGTCAGCAGCAACATTACAATAAGAAGCTAATTTTTCTCTTCGCACCTCATCTAATTTTTTTTCTGCCCGGGCTATAAGAAAATCAGGCTGTACACCTACTTCGTTCAATAAACGAACAGCATGTTGCGTTGGTTTTGTTTTCATTTCCCCCACATTAGAAGGAATAGGTAAATATCCAACCAATAGTATTGCTACATCATGTGGCTGTTTCATTTTCATCATACGTGCGGCCTCTAAAAAAAGAATATTTTGATATTCGCCCACGGTTCCACCAATTTCAATAACCACAATATCTGCTGTACTTTTTTGTTGGGCTGTACGAATACGTCCAATAATATTTTCTGGAATATGTGGCACAGCCTCAACACATTTTCCTTTATATTGCAAATTTCGTTCTCGATTAATAACATCTAAATACACCCGGCCTGTAGTCATATAATTTGCTGTAAGAATGTTTTCACCAATGAACCGCTCATAATTACCTATGTCTTGATCTGTTTCATCTCCGTCTTCTGTCACAAATACTTCTCCATGTTCCGTAGGATTCATGGTACCAGCATCTACATTAATATAGGGGTCTGCTTTCATAGCAGTGACCCGATATCCGCGTGATTGCAAAATAAGGGCAACAGAAGAAGTGGTGACTCCTTTGCCAACAGAAGACATAACTCCTCCCACAACAAAAATATACTTTGGATGTTTCATATACTAGATACCATATCACTATTTTAGAAAAAAAACGAGTGCGCTTGATTGTAGCAGTTTACTCATGTATTGCATATTGTTGATACGCGCTCCAACTGATTCTTCGATATTCTGCTGCTGCTGCTTTTGGGTCCTGCGCTTTATAAATACCACGTCCTACAATAACAACATCTGACCCTGCTGCGATGGCTTGTTCTGGAGTTTGATACTGCTGTTTTAGATGATCTCCACCCTGTGCAAGCTGTATGCCTGGCGTCATGGTCACAAATGCTGGGTGATCAACCAATTTTTTCATACCAATAAATCCAATCACAAAATCGCTATATTGTTGTGCCCACTCGACGGCTGTTTTTGTGTATTCACCAGTAGCTAAATTTCCTTCAGAGCTCATTTCAGCAAGTAACAATGCTGCTCGCCCCTTTGGTAAACCAATTTCCCGCAATCCTTCAATAATACCAGGGCCAGGTACAACGTGAGCATTCACAATATCTGCCCAATCCACAATATGATACATACCACGTGCATATTGCATTTGCACCGTGTTTCCAATGTCAGCAAATTTTCGATCTTCAAATAATAAAAAATGGTGTTTTTGTTTTAGTTCAACCAGCGTATCAATTAAATCTTGAGAGCAATCTTCCACCACATCTATATGCGTTTTTAATATACAAATTTCATCACCTACTGCTTGCACCAAACGGATGAGCTCATGTGCATTCGTAACATCTGCAGCAACCGCAAGGTTCGATTCTTTTTCTACCATGAGTTCAAACAACCGTTTTGTGGTTGGGTTCTTTGTTGCGGAAATACGATCTTCATATTTCATATTTGGTGAGCGTTTAAAAATTCTTGTACAGCTTGATACATGCATTGATCTATCTTATTATGCTTTTTCATTACTTCCAACACTTCACTCATTCCAATAATACTATGTAATGTATATCCACGTTCTTGTAGTTGTTTCTTGCCTCCTTGCTCTCTATCAACAAGCACAACAAAATCTTTTATAACTAATCCTTCCGATTCAAATGGTGTTGCTGTTTCAAATTTTGATGCACCCGTGGTAATAAGATCATCAATGACTAAACACGTTTGCCCTACTGTATACACACCTTCAATTTTTTTCTTTGTTCCATAGTCTTTTACTTCTTTTCTTGCATAAATCATGGGCGTATTGAGTTTTATGGAAAGTAATGAAGCAATAGGAAGTGCCGTATATGGTATTCCGGCGATGAGATTATATTCAATATGATCGTTTTGAATTTTTTGGCAAAATAATTCAACAATAGTACTCATGACATTTGGATAGGATATGATAAGACGCAGATCAATATAAATAGGAGATTTCATTCCAGATTTCAATGTAAATTCACCAAACTTTACTGCTTGAATGTCGGCAAGTTGCAAAATAAGTTGTTCGTTATCTGTCATAATATATATGTATTCAATTTATTTTTTATAGTACTGTTTTTGCCCAGAAGCATCGCGGTGATAGGCTCCAAATTCTTCAAGTGAAAGCGCTTTTTTGCCGGAAATAACCGGGCCGCATTGACACATGGGTTCGCCAGAATCATCAATACAACACTGCCCGCAGACACCAATACCACATTTAATATATCGTTCAATACTGATTTGGCTTGGAACACCGTATTTTTTTGCCATGCGTGCTGCAGCAACTTCCATGGGTTCCGGACCGCATACACACACAACCGTACGCTTTTTTTGAGCAGGTGACAACGCTTTCAGACGCTGTTCTAATAATTCAGTAACAAATCCTTTGTGCCCTGCTGAACCATCGTCTGTTGCAACTGCAGTTTGTTTGGGGAATTTTTTTGTATACAGCAATAAATTTTTTCGCCGTGCACCAAGGAGCAATTCAACGGTACATTTATTCTCTGTTGCTTTTCGCAGAAGGTACGCAAGCGGCGCTGCACCATACCCTCCACCTACTGCAATAATATGCGTTTGCGGTTTCCATTGATATGGTTTTCCAAAAGGACCGCTCACTCCAATTTGATCACCTTTCTTGAAAGTCCATAATTTATTCGTAAATGTACCAATTTTAAAGACTGTAACAGTAAATGTTTTTTCCGTATCTTCTGCAATGGAAAACGGTTTTTGATCTATACCTGGAATCCATAACATCACAAATTGGCCAGGAGCGGAATGAAGTTTTGAAAATGCAAACGTAAATGAACGAACATTTTCTGCTTCTTTTTTTGAGGAAATAAGTGTTGCAATGCGTGGTTTCATAGAGTGTGGTGTGCTTTACCAATAAGAGTAGAAAGAGAATGTATCTTTTTGTTTTTCATATATTTTATTATTTCTGAAACAATGGCTCCGAATACCTCTGGACCTCTCCACCATACGGCAGACCCAACACCTACTAATGTGCCACCAGCCAGCATCATTTCAATAGCATCTTCACCATTCAACACTCCGCCAGTGGCAATAATAGGAATGCGCTTTACAGTCGTAAAAATATCCCACACCGCTTTAAGGGCAATTGGTTTGAGAGCTGCGCCAGAAACTCCACCAACCATATTTGCAAGCACCGGTGCCTGAAGAGTAGCATCTATAGCCATTCCGGAAACTGTATTTACCGCTGTAATTGCATCTGCACCCGCTTGTTCACATGCGGCAGCAATTTGAGCAATGTTCCATGCATTTGGAGAAAGTTTAATAACCATAGGAACCCCCTGTTTTGCTGTTACTTTTTTAATTTTTCGAGTGATATCTGAGGCAATTTGTGCACTATAGGCTAACGGACACCCAAATTCATCGCCAACGTTTGGGCAAGAAAGATTTACTTCAAGAATATCTATTGGTGCTGCACATAATAAGTGAGCAACTTCAAGAAACTCTTCAATTGAACCACCAAAAATACTACCAATTAACGGAACCTTGTTGCGTGTAATTTTTTTGAATTCATACACTTCTTTTACTGCTTCGTGAACGCCCGGGTTTGAAAGCCCAACCGCATTTAAAAAATAATGATCGGTTCCCATCATGGTAGGGTTATGATGACCTGTGCGCGGTTGTAATGATACCGATTTCATAGTAACACCACCTGCACCAAGATCGGCACAGCGTTTGAGTGAAGCAGCTGTCACACCTAAAATCCCCGAAGCAAGCACAATGGGATTGCGGAATCGTATGCCTAAAAATGTAATTGCTGTGTTTGTATTCATTCAGGAATATTGTAAATAATTTTGTCCTCTACATCAAGAGGGGTGTATGACAACTGAATAATTTTCGCTACTTGCGATGCCTTTATTTCAATGCGAGCATAGCTCATGCATTGAATTGAATGGCGGGTTTCTTACATCTCGTTACAGTTGTTTTATGGTCCGTATCACCTTTCCGGTAAGTTTCCATCCTTCATATGGAGACCACCCACATTTCGAATGAAGCATGTTGCGCTCTACAACCCATTCTACTGATGGATTAAAAATAACCATATCTGCCTTTTTCCCCACAGCAATTTCTTTTTCACACCCAAAAATATTGGCTGGATTGGAAATGCAACACCGTTGAATATCCTCTAATGTTATTTTTCCTTCATGGCACGCAGTTAAAAGTAGGGGGAATAATAATTCAATTCCCGGCATGCCAGCAGGTGCCTTCCAATAGGATTGCTGTTTCTCTTCAATCGTGTGTGGAGCATGATCAGTAGCAATCACATCCACAATTCCGGTTCGAATAGCCTCCCATAATGCATCATTATCCGCACGAGTACGCAATGGCGGATTTACTTTTGCAAATGTCCCTAATGATGTATACGACTCTTCATGTAAAAAGAGATGATGTGGTGTAACTTCAATATACGCTTGAATACCATCGCGCCGTGCTTGCTCAATAAGTTCAATTTCTTCCTTTGTTGAAATATGACAAAAATAAATAGTTCGCTGATATTTTTTTGCCAGTTCGAGAGCACGCTGTGTAGCAATAATCGCGGCCTCTTTAGAACGAATGCGAGAATGAATGCTTGGATCACAATTTGTATTCTGTTCATACTGCGCCGCATTTTTTTGAACTGTTTGTTCGTCTTCTGCGTGAATCATCAACAGCTTTGTGGTGTGAGCAAAAAGATATTCTAGCGCGTCAGACTGCGCCATGACCATTCCACCGGTTGACATGCCCATATATACTTTTATTGCCACAGCCTCACGCTCTGCATCTATAATTGCGTCAAAAGACTGATCAGTAACTCCTACAGTTAATCGAAAATCAATTGTAGCATTCTGCAACACACACGCACGTTTTTCAACAAATAATGCAGAAGTGGTAATAGATGGCTTATTATTTGGCATATCCACAACCGTCGTAACACCACCAGCTAATGCCGCAGCAGATCCGGTGTTCCAATCTTCTTTATATTCTTCACCAGGAGTTCGAAAATGCACATGTGAATCAATGAGCCCTGGCCATATGATACACCCACTACAATCTATCTGTTCACATTCTTGTACATGCTGCATAGATGTATCAATAGAACGGATAATACCATCCTCAATGAGGAGATTTTCAATATTTTGAGCATTAATCAACATCTGTTTCATAATAGATCAAATACATATTCAAGTAAGGCAGTGCGTACAGGAACCCCATTTGCGGCTTGTTGAAAATAATATGCATGTGGAGTTTCATCCATACTTATTGGCAATTCGACAGTTCGCGGCAATGGAGACAATACTTTTAATGTTGATTTTGCATTTTTTAAATCTTGTGGTTGCAAAATACATGCTCCTTTTAATCGTTCATACTCTGTTCGATCAGTGAATCGCTCTTGCTGAACACGCGTCATAATCAGTACATCAACATCAGAAATAATATCATGATAATCATTTAATTCCACGATATTTCCACCGTGTTCACGTACATATGTACGAATATCATCTGGCATGGATAATTGTGCTGGAGAAATCCAATATTGTTTTACGTCTGTATACCACGTCAGAACTTGTGCTAACGAATGATACACACGTGAATACTTCAGATCTCCAACCATTGCAATAGAAAAATGATCAAGACGACTTAATACTTCTTGAATAGTAAATAAATCCAGCAGTGTTTGCGTTGGGTGCGCATGTGCACCATCACCGGCATTGATAATAGGAACACGACTCACTGCCGCTGCTCGTGCAGCTGACCCCGCTTCTGGATGACGCATCACAATAGCATCAACATATCCTGAAATAACACGAATCGTGTCTTCAAGCGTTTCCCCTTTTGCAACAGACATCAAATGAGTATCTCCTGCGCTAATAACACGCCCATGAGCACGCAATACAGCAGTTTCAAAGGATAAACGAGTTCGTGTAGACGGTTCATAAAATAATGTTGCAGCGAGCTTATTTTGTAACGTTGGTTCAAAACCGTTCTTTTTAAGTTGCGCAGCTCGTGTGAGAATTTTACCCACGATTTCTTTAGTATAATCATTAATCGTAATTATATGTTTCATTGGTATTCATTCCATGATTTAATAATTAAATTCTTTTCTGTATACATGGTAATAGCTTTAATAAAAACCTGAGCTACCTGTAAATTACTAATAAATGGAATGTGAAAATCTACTGCTGTACGGCGAATATAATAGCCATCACTCAATTCTTTACGGTTATATTTACTCGGCAAATTAATAATAAGGTCAATTTTTCCTTGCTCGATATATTCCAATACATGTTGTTCTGACTTTTGTTTATTTGAAATTTTGTATACCTTTTTATTCGCAATTCCATTTTTGGTAAGAAAATCGGAGGTACCTTCTGTTGCAAACAGTGTATACCCCTTTGCAGCGAGCGTTTTAACAGAAGGGAGCATTTTTTCTTTTTGAACTGACTGACCAATAGAAAGTAAAATATTTTTTTTCGGAATTTTCATTCCTGCTGCGAGCATTGCTTTTAATACTGCTCCTTCATAAGAATCGCCAAATGCGGCCACCTCTCCAGTTGAACCCATTTCTACATATAACACCGGATCAGCACCTTTAATGCGATTGTAAGAAAATTGCGGAGCTTTCACAACCACATAATCAAAATCCAGCTGAAAATTCACTTTAATATCATTGCCAAGCATGGCACGTGTTGCCTCTTGTGCAAAATTGACATTTGCAGCTTTTGATACAAAAGGAAAACTTCGAGAAGCACGCAAGTTCAGCTCAATAATTCTAATTTCATTCTCCTTTGCTAAAAATTGAATATTGAAAGGACCAGTGATTTGTAATTCTTTCACAATTTGTTTAGTAATACGTTTTGCTCGACGGATCGTTTCCAAATAGGTTTTTTGTGGCGGAAAAACAACATGCGCGTCTCCTGAATGAACACCGGCATTTTCAATGTGTTCAGTCATGGCATATAATTTTAGCTCTCCCTGTTGTGCAACGCCATCAAATTCTATTTCACGTGCGCCAACAACAAATTTGGTAATTACTACCGGATATTCTCGAGAAACATCTACTGCTTCGTGCAGATATTGTTCTAAACTTTCTTCATTAAATGCTACGTTCATTGCTGCTCCAGACAATACATAAGAAGGACGAATTAAAACCGGATACCCTACTTTTCTCGCAAACTGTTTTGCTGCCTTCAAAGAAGTAAGTTCCTTCCATTCTGGCTGAGAAATATCCAAACGATCTAACAATTTTGAAAAGGTATGACGATTTTCTGCTTTATCAATATCCACTGGAGAGGTTCCGAGAATAGGTACCTTCTCCGTATATAACTTCATTGCTAAATTATTTGGGGTTTGACCACCCATAGAAACAATAATACCTTCTGGTTGTTCAAACTCCACAATATCGAGTACTCGCTCTAATGTGAGCTCCTCAAAGTACAGACGATCACATTCATCATAATCTGTAGAAACAGTTTCTGGATTACAGTTAATCATAATCGTTTGATACTTTTGTTGTTTTGCTGCCTTCATGGCTTGCACACAACACCAATCGAATTCAACACTCGAACCAATTCTGTATGGTCCACTTCCTAAAACAATTAATTGCTTTTTACTTCGTTCTAAATCATGTTCACTGCCATGATACGTAGTGTACAAATAATTTGTTTTCGCCGGATATTCACCTGCTAATGTATCAATTTGTTTTACGACAGGTGTAATAGCGTGTCGTTTTCTCAATGACCGTATCTGTTTTTCTGTTTTATGCGTTAGTTTGGCTATTTGTTCATCGGAAAATCCAGATTGTTTTGCTTGTAATAACAATTGTTTGTTGATATTTTTTGTTGTTTGAATTTTTTTACCAAGCTGTACAATGGCTTGAATGCGATACAAAAACCATGGGTCAATTTTGCTCAATTGATGAATCTTTGAAATCGAATATCCTTGCGCAAAGGCTTTTGCAACAGCAAATAAACGTCGATCGGTAGGATGCTCAATTTCAAAAAGAAATTTTTCCACTTCTGTATCGTTTGCAACCAAACCACGATAACCGCAATCTGTCATACGAATTGCTTTTTGCAGCACCTCTTCAAATGTTCGACCTAATGCCATCACTTCTCCGACAGATTTCATTTCAGTGGAAATAGTGCGTTCAGCCGATTTGAATTTTTTTAAATCCCATCGCGGAAATTTTAAGGCAATATAATCAAGAGCCGGTTCAAAACAAGCCACTGTTGTTTTTGTGACTGCATTTTTTAGTGTGGGGAGCGCATATCCAAGTGCCAATTTTGCCGCAACCCAAGCAAGCGGATACCCAGTTGCTTTTGAGGCCAGTGCTGAACTGCGTGAGAGGCGTGCATTTACTTCAATAACACGATACTGGTGGGAAGCGGGGTCGAGTGCGTACTGAATATTACATTCTCCAATAATGCCTAAACTTCGAACTACTTTCATCGCTATGGTTCGTAATAATTGATATTCATGATTATTTAAGGTTTGCGATGGCGCAACAACAATACTTTCCCCAGTATGAATACCCATAGGATCCAAATTTTCCATATTGCACACAGTCACACAATTGTCATATTGATCGCGTACCACTTCGTATTCAATTTCCTTCCACCCGCCCAGATACTCTTCAATCAAGACTTGGTGACTACTGGAAAATGCTTCTTGTAGTCTCTGTTGCAATTGTTTTTTGTTTTGCATGATACCAGATCCTTCACCTCCTAACGCAAATCCCGAACGAATCATTAATGGGTATCCTATTTTTTCTGCTGCCGCAATGCCTGCTTCAACAGTATGCACAGCAAACGATTTTGCAACACTCACATCAATACTGTGTAATTTTTGTGCAAATAATTTTCGATCTTCGGTCAGACGAATGGTGTTGGTTGGTGTTCCGAGCACATGCACCTGATGTTTTTTTAACACACCCCGTTCTTCAAGCTCTAATCCTACATTCAATGCTGTTTGCCCACCAAAACTCAACAATAACGCATCTGGTTTTTCTTTTGCAATAATGCGAGAAATAAATTCATACGTTAATGGAAGAAAGTATACGGTGTCTGCCATATCTGAATCGGTTTGTACGGTAGCAATATTCGGGTTCACGAGTACTGTGGTAATTCCTTCTTCTTTTAACGCTTTAATGGCTTGTGAACCGGAGTAATCGAACTCACCTGCTTGGCCAATACGTAAACCTCCTGAGCCTAAAATTAATACTTTTTTTGGTGTATGCATGATACTATTCATTGTTTTTTTACTGCATCAATAAATCGATCAAATAAAAATTCTGTATCTTCAGGTCCTGCTGTGGCTTCTGGATGAAACTGTACAGAAAAATGTGGTTTTGTTTTATGTATGATTCCTTCTACTGTGCCATCATTTGCATTACGAAACCACAACCTCCACCCCTTTGGAATAGAAGATTCCTTCAATGCAAAACCATGATTTTGAGTCGTTAAATAGCAACGCTTGGTTCCGACTTCTAGACATGGCTGATTTTGTGAACGATGCCCATACTTCAATTTATAGGTTTCTCCACCTGCAGCTAACCCCATTAACTGCATACCTAAGCAAATACCAAAAATTGGCTTTTGCATGTGTAATGCTTTTTTCAAATATTCAATAGTTGTAGCAACCATTTTTGGGTCGCCAGGGCCATTTGATAAGAATAACCCATCCCAATCTTCATTCAAAAAATTATAATCCCATGGTACGCGTTTTACTTGTACGCCTCGTTTCAACAAACATCGCATAATCGTTTCTTTCATTCCAGTATCAATAGCAATAATTTTTTTACCATGGCCAAAAACAGCGGGCGTACGAATACTCACTTCAGAAACAAGATTTTGAGTGTTTGGATCTTGAATTTCTTTAAGCGGTACAGCATGTGTGCTATCAACAATAATTTGACCCAGTAACACACCATGCTCTCGTAATACTTTTGTCAGTGCTCGAGTATCAATCCCTGTCACCCCTACAACATCGTGTCGTTCCAGCCACTGTCCTAACGATTCTTTTGCTTCCCAATGCGAGTACTGTTCTTCATAATGGTTCACAATAATAGCCCGTGGTTGTACTCGTTCTGATTCAATAATACCTGCTGGAACACCATAATTCCCAATAAGCGGATAGGTAAATGTTAAAATTTGCCCGCGATAGGAAGGGTCTGTTAAGCTTTCTGGATATCCAACCATACCAGTAGTAAATACCACTTCTCCATCAACATTTTTATGGGCACCAAATGCCTGACCAGTAAATACTGTGCCGTCAGCTAATCGTATTTGTGCTGGACGAACAGTCATATTCTTATCAAGCGCGCGTGTATTCATGCTTGGGTGTCTTGTTTATTAGTATCTCTATTTTGAAGAATGATCCTTACTACACATACCATATAATAAGAATATCTGCAATAGTTTTGACCTTTTTTCCTCTTAATTTGGTGTGTATTATATATGAGAACTATTCTTATAAAGAGGAAAATCAACACATTCTTCAGCTATTGCTTCCACAGTAGCGTGCATTCCCTTCAATAAGCGAAGGTGCTGTTTTCTTTGTTGCTCATTCATGTGTGCTCCTATCGCTTGTAACTCCTGTATTGCAACATCTGCAAGCTGCGCAGCCATCCATGCTCGTTCTTGCGTGGTTGCTGTTTGTAACAGGGCGTTATCCACCATGCGTTTTTGCCGACGCAAAATAACCAATTCATGTTGCAAGCGTTCTCCTTGTTGTTGAAAATGCTCTATTTCAGTACGGCTCAATGTGGTCATTTGCCGCTCTAAAACAGCATGCTTCATATCATATTCTGCTTGTTCAATATGCTGAATGTAGTGTTCATATGCCTGTATACGCTCTTGAATAACTGCTATTGCATGCCGAAGTAATTCTGGAGAAAGTGGAAGCAAATTTTCGTGTGGATCCATACTTTCAGCTAAAAACTCTTTAGGAAGAATATGCCCTGTTTCAATATAGAATGCATCATTTTGTGTTCGGTAATGTTGCCGATCATATTCTAGCGCAGAAAAAAGTCGTGCCTGTTCTGAAGAAAAAAGTTCACGCGGTTGAACATGCGAAATATTCTTTAATGATGTACGAAACCGATCCATAAATCGCACTTGCTGCACACGCAAAAAATCTATTTCATGTTGATATACCTTTTTTGTATCCCGTAATTCTTGATAGGCTGCTCTCATTTCATTACTGCGAAACGCTTGTAACCCAAACCGTTCTGGATGTTTGACAATCTCTCGATCAATTTCTTCTTTTGTTTTTGGGGTTTCTGCATTGCTGGACACCACTGTATGATTGAGAAGATCAATTTCTCCAATACGTCCGCCAATTTCTTTTCCTAATTGTTGTTGCAATGGTAATAACACATCCGGTGAAAAAGATGTGAGTTGATCTTGTATTGAGCTCTGAGATGGGTTTTGAGTAAAAAATGATTCATCATTTGTTGCAATCGCTTGATGAGCATGTTCCCGATCTGTTTGTAATATGTTTTGTGCTGCTTTCATGGATTGTTGTTCAGGAGTCCATGGCTGCTCTGCGGGATTCTTTTTTTCTTGAGGAGTCCGAAGCAGCGATCGAATATCTTCTAAACGAGCATAAATATAATCGAGCCGATTTCGCATTTCTGCTTTTTTTGTTGGCCAAACAAATATTTTTAATAGATCTTTTTCTTTTGAATGTGCTTCTTGTGCATACTGTTCATATCGTTGTTCTAATTCTGCACGTGTCAACAACCGCAACTCTTCTGAAATGGGCGATCTTTCTTCTGTTGGTTGTTCGACGCGCTGTATTTCCTCTCGTGTAATTTTTCCCCTCCGTTTCCAAGGCAATTCCATGTGTTTTTTTGTAATTATGTTATTATGAGCATATAAGTCGCACTATATGATAGCATGCTCATGCCTATTAATCAAGACCATTTACACCATTTTTTTCTATGATTTTTTATCCTCACATTGAAAAATTCGATCCAACGATTGCAAACGCACTCAAAAATGAGTTGCAACGACAAGAACAAACTCTGGAACTCATTGCTTCAGAAAATTTTGTTTCCCCGGCAGTGTTAGAGGCACTCGGTTCTATTGCAACGAACAAATATGCCGAAGGCTACCCGGGCCGAAGGTATTATGGCGGGAACCAATATATTGATATTATTGAACAAACCGCAATAGACCGTGCCAAAAAATTGTTCCACGCAGAACATGCAAACGTTCAGCCGCTTTCTGGTGCGCCCATGAACCTGGCTGCGTATTCAGCACTTGCAAAACCAGGCGACACTATTTTAGGCATGGATCTTTCGCATGGCGGACACTTAACACACGGCCACCCTATCACTTTTTCTGCAAAAGTATATAATTTTGTACGCTATGCATGCAACCCAGAAACCGGTGAAATTGATTATGCCGCATTGCGAGAAATAGCATTAAAAGAAAAACCAAAAATTGTGCTTGCTGGTTTTTCTGCCTATTCCAGGGAACTCGATTACGAAAAAATTCATGCAATTGCACAAGAAGTGGGGGCGTTGAGTATGATGGACATGGCACATATTAGCGGTTTGGTTGCAGGCGGTGCGTTAAAAAACCCGGTTCCAATTTTTGATGTGGTTACAACCACAACGCACAAAACATTGCGTGGTCCACGCGGTGGCATGATTTTATGCAAACAGCAGTTTGCAAAACAAATTGATAAAGCGGTATTCCCTGGTTTACAAGGCGGCCCTCACCAAAACCAAATTACAGCCCTTGCTGTTGCATTAAAAGAAGCCATGCAACCGGAATTTAAAACCTATGCAGCACAGGTTATACGCAATGCGGCTATGTTATGCGAAACTGTGCGTGCTGGAGGTTTACGCATTTTATTTGGCGGAACAGATAACCACCTTATTCTTGCAGATGTCACCCCTCTTGGCTTAAGCGGGCATGAAGCAGAAACTCTATTAGATTCTGCTCATATTACCGTAAACAAAAACATGATCCCACATGACCCGCGAAAACCGCTTGACCCTTCTGGCATTCGCCTCGGTACTCCAGCCCTGACTACACGTGGCATGAAAGAACCAGAAATGCGATTGATCGGCAATACTATTATTTCCTTACTCAAAAACCCTCAAAACGAAACAACTATCCAAAATACAAAAAAATTGGTTGCCACTCTCACAACCCAATTTCCACTATATCAATAATATTTTTTAAACAATCGTTTGATCCTGTGCGGTATGTTCTGTCGCTGGCTTTTTTTTTGTGACAGTGCCTAATGACTGATCTCTATCTTTATTCAAAGCGGCCAATTCTGCTTTGGCTTGTTGTCGCGCTCTATGCATTCGAACTTTTGCCCAAGAAGGGCGCTGCCCCTTTAAAGCAGAAATATCTTTTAAATCCATTCCTCCACTATATAAATTAAATATTTCTTGATCCACTGCTGCTATACGTCCCCAAATCTTCTGTACTTGTTGTAGACTTTCTGCATCGGCTAATCGATCATAAGGATCAGTATAATCAGTATCTGGTAAATTTTCGACAATTTGTCCTAATGCATGAGAATTGGGATCATCTAAACAGATTTCCCGATGACTTTTGTCTTTCCGAAAAAAGGTATACACCTCATTTATAGCGATCCTGCCAATCCAAGAAGAAAAAGATGAATCACCATGAAACTGATCTATTTTTTCAAAAACTCGTAAAAAAACATCTTGTGTAATGTCTTTTGCAATTGCTTCATTCTGTACTTTTCCAATGACACCAGAAAAAATTCGATCATAATACCGCCGCATTAATTGATCAAAGGCAGCACGATGACCCTCCTTACAACGCGCCACTAATTGTTGATCTGTTTCTGTATGTTGTGGTTCAATGCGCTTTTGGAAAGATTTTCGATCAAGACTTCTTGTCATATAGTAAAAATAATTATTATATATAATACTCTATTTTCAAGAAAAAATCAAGCCTTTCCATGACACATTTTTTTTGATAAGGTAATGCATATGACCACACACATTACAAAAATTCTGAATGGCAAAGGGCTTGCGGCAAAAATTCGACTGCAACTCAAAGCAAAAATAGCAAATTCTAAATATCAACCGGGCTTAGCGGTGATTCTCGTAGGACAGGATCCAGCGTCACACATGTACGTAAACTTCAAAACACAAGCTTCACAAGAAGTGGGAATGTATTTAGAAACAGTTGAATTTGACGAAGATATTACAGAAAAAAAATTACTCAAAACTATTGATAAACTGAATAAGAATAAACATATTCACGGCATTTTAATACAGCTACCACTGCCCGAACACATTGATCAATTTCGCGTGCTTAGCGCGATTGATCCGTATAAAGACGTTGACGGATTCCATCCGGAAAATGTCGGGTGGCTTTCCGTCGGACACCCTCGGCTCATGCCAGCAACTGTGCGCGGCATTTGGACACTGGTGCAATCAACACGTGTTGATATAAAAGGAAAGCATGTGGTCATGGTCGGTGCAAGCAATATTGTAGGGAAACCAACAGCGCAACTGTTTTTAAACCACG
>Ga0208373_1002752_pt1 | contig 18636 bp, 15 predicted proteins | sample RifOxyC2_FD_184036 | JGI IMG/M metagenome (GOLD analysis project Ga0208373, IMG submission 184036) | Soil microbial communities from Rifle, Colorado - Rifle Oxygen_injection C2 (SPAdes) | ecosystem: Environmental > Terrestrial > Deep subsurface > Rock core/Sediment | place: Rifle, Colorado... | reverse complement strand
AAAGTATTTCTCTCATATGCATCGTTTCGTACCATATTTGGTCAACGCCAGATCAATGTGCCCTCTGAATTTCTCTCAGATATCGATGATACACTTATTGCATCTGAATCTCGTGACGGGAACAGCGTGGGAGGACAGCAAAAAAGAAAAGTGAGCCTCTTGGGTTGGGATGATGATAACGAAGACGTTGTCTATATATAGAACATGAGTACCTTTGCAAAAAAATCTTTAGGTCAACACTTCCTGCGCTCCACGCATGCACTGAATAAGATGGTCGAAGCAGCAAATATAACCCCAGGTGATATTGTGCTTGAAATAGGACCAGGAAAAGGGGCGCTTACTGAGAAGCTTGTTCAAGCGGGAGCTCGAGTTATTGCCGTCGAAAAAGATGATCGCTGTATAGGACTCCTTGATGAAACATTTGCTCATCTTAAAAAAGAAGAGCGACCAATTATTATTCATGGTGATATTCTCGATGAGAACATTCAACGAACGATCTTTGATGCAAAACATCTCGGCGCAAGACCTTACAAACTTGTCGCAAATATTCCCTACTACATCACCGGCGCACTCTTCCGACTCTTCCTTGAAAATCTTCGCCAGCCAACCTCACTCACATTTCTCATACAAAAAGAAGTTGCGGAGCAGATCGTCTCACGAGGAGGAAAAGAAGGAATACTCTCGCTCTCAATAAAAGCGTACGGTGAGCCTCGCTATGCCGGAAAAGTAAGCCGAGATGCGTTTAGTCCTCCACCAAAAGTAGATTCCGCGATCATTCATATTGCAGACATCTCGCGCAATAAACTAGGAAAGCTCTCAGATGAAGATTTTTTCCGCGTACTCAAAGCAGGATTCCGCGCCCGAAGAAAAAAACTTCTCGGTAATTTAAGCGATGGACTCTCTCTATCAAAGATTACGTTAAGTGAGATATTCCTCGAGCTCGGCATCAGTGTCGACATAAGGGGAGAAGATCTCGCGCTCCCAGAGTGGGTGGCGCTTGCAAAAAGACTTTCACAAAAATAGTTTGTCCATAAAAAAACATCCAAGGCGAGACCTTGGATGTTTTTTATTCTTTACTACTACATCGACGTACCCACCATATACATCGTTCCTGCAGTAGGAAGAGTCGCACAACCCTTTCCGACATAGTAACGACACGACCCTCCTGATATCCATGTACCAAGCATCCATGAACCGATCGTAGTGATCTTGTAGTATGGATAGAGCGTGGTGACTCCGGGTTGATAAATAAGCGGTAGTGTGACCGGAGTTGGGCTCGCAAGATCTTTAAAATAGATCGCAAAGTTTCCCGAGCAAGTACAAGTGAAGACGTACGTTATCATTCCACCAAATGGATTACCTATCGTCGGGCCCGGAGAGTAACTAGAGCTACTCGAAGAAGAGGAGGAAGAGGAGCTACTCGAAGAAGAGGAGCCGGCCGAAGAGGTAGAAATAACACCTGATGAGTCGGTATTTATTCCCGTAACACCGGTCGCAATAGAGGAAGAATCTCCCGTGACAGATGTGAGTGCACTAGAAACGGTGGTTGAGTTTGCGGTGGATGCAAAACCGGTCGAGAGTACGTTCGAAGCTGCTGTGGAAACACTTCCAACCGCCCCAGAGAGAGTTCCTGATATTGTTCCGGAAATACTCGTAGAGAGAGTTGAAAGACTGGAGGAAAGCGATGTGATCGAAGCAATATCTGTCGAAGAAAGAATAGAGTCCAGTGAAGCAGCAGTCACACTTGAAAACGCATCAGTTACAGAATCAAGAGCAACGGTCAACTGTCCCTGAATACCCTCGATGACACCAGATATTTTCGTGATATTCGATAGTACACCCGCAGTAGCATTGTCAATCGCGGAGCTTACTGCGGTAACATTACTTATCCCTGTAAGTGAAGCAAGTTGTGTGTTGATAAAATTTTCCACACCAACAACACTTGAGAGCGGCGAAGTGAGCCCACCAAGAGCGCTCGTAATATTTGATTCAAGCACTGTCTGTATTGCGCTCGTGAGTTGAGCAGTGGACAGTGTACCGATACCCGATTGAATGGTTGCGACTGCTCCACCTGTTACCGAGCTTATCTGAGTTGCAACAAGATTGTTGATATTGCTAATACTCACGGTTCCTGTAAGTCCTTGAATGTTCGCAGTTGCAGCAGAGATGATACTTGCCTGCTGTGCAAGAGAAAGAGTTGCAACACCTGAAGCGATCGCGTCGTTCACCGCAGCGGTCACAACACCTTGCACCTGGGCAGTAGTAAGTGAGCTAATATTTGTCACTTGAGTTAGCGTCAATGAAGAACTTGCGAACACCTGGTCAACAAGCGCAGGAATGGTATTTACCGCAGCTGCCTCAACTTGACCGGAAAGAGTCGTGAGTGTTGCCTGTGTGGAGGTGATCGTTGTCTGTGCGGCAGTAAGACTTGCAAGAGGATCGGAGAGATCGACTGGCGCAGCTGTCACAATGCGAATTGTCGCAGGAACGACAAGTGCGAGTGCAGCGAAAAGAACAAGTCCTGCGCCCATGCGTGCTTGTATTTTTTTTGAGATAGGTTTCATCATGTTTTTATTTATTAAGCACTGCAACTAGATCTTTAAATAGAAGACGGATCCTCCACTTATTCCATTGTCATTCATAATATAGAATCCCTGTGGATCTTTTATATCGAACTCTGGACGATCTTCTCCTACGCTAAGCTGCAAGAGCGGAGGTGCAACAGTGAACTGAAGAGTTTTCCCATCAGCCGAAGGGATGTCCTTGATAATCCCGTATGAAATATCAATAGAATTTCCCTGAGGAAGGAATCCTGTACCCGTCACAGTCACCACTGTTCCGTAAAATCCTTCTTTTGGAGTAAAATCAGTAACCACAGGAGGAGACACTTTGGCATCAGTGATAATAAGGAATGTTTTCCTTGTATCTCCCTTACTACTACTTACCCAAAGTTCATACTTTCCAAGAGGTATATCCGTTGGCACAATGAACGAAACTCCTCCATCGACCGTTGTCGCATCTGAGATCGTGCGAGTACCCAAGTGCACAACATTACCCGAAGACGCAAATCCGACTCCCGATATACCCACCTTTTCACCTCGTGCGGCAGTATATGTCGAAAGATAAGTGAGGACAGGTACAGCAGAAGAGAAAGAACTTAACCCAGATGCGCCTGAAAGACTAGCACTTCCAGAAGTTGTCGTGCTCGGAGCAGGAGAACTTGCCGCCGCAGCAACCGATGACTTCGTTGCAGCAGGAACAACTGTAGATTTCACAGCCACAGCCTGCTGCGTATTACACAAGGCCAACATCTTGGCTCTGGTAAATGAGCCAACATATCCACTACCCAGAGTAAGCCCCACAGGGGTGAGGACTTCATTCTTGTACATCTCTTGGAATTTCATCACCGCAGCTTTTGTGATATTACCAAAATACGTCGTCTCGTTTCCTGGAGACCCTGGCCCCGTAAGTGCGAGCTGTGTTTCCTTGCTTCCATTGAGCACCTTTTGAAGTAGCAGCACATCGTCACCACTCATTCCGACACGTAAATTACGAGACAAGAGTGCGCAACCAGACCCCGAGAGTGTCGCAGCAGATGCTGATAATGCAATTCCGAAAAGTAACACTGAAACAACGCCCGCTTTTAAAATTTGTTGCACCGGCATGTTCTATTGGATGTTAATAATTAATTACATTCATTATAGCAGCGCAGAACTTACACACAAAGATTTTATTAAGCACGCAAAAAAGAGGACTCATGAACTTATGTACCAAACCTATACAAAAAACTTACGTAACAACGATCTACAGACTAAACATGCCCTCAGTAGCAGTAAAACATTGCTATCTTAATGAATAGTTGATAAAAGTATTGACTTTTTATGGATATATCCCATAATGGCAAACAGGCTAGTAGGAGGTTCATTACATATATGGAGGTTCATTATGAACAAGTTTTTTGGAGTGTTACTTGCAATACTGTTTACTGCGTCGACGATCGGACATGCGGGTGCAGCAAGTAAGCGCGCGCAAGGCGGACCAACAAACCCTGGAGACATACGGCTTCAATACAGTAGTCACGCGCGGTCGCATGTTCCGAGCGACATCAAGAGTCTTCCTGGTGACGGATTTGCCTGCAACAAGCAAGGCAAAAACATGAATTCTGGTTCGAATACCAATAAAGACGAAGGGCGCTGCATGAAATACCACAGTGCGTCTGAAAATTCGAATTGGGTAATCCGCTACGCGGGAACTGGTGGAGCACAGCAAGTATTCAAATTAGATAAAAACAATTTGAAGCTTTGGGTGGCCTTCGAAGCAGAAAATTCTACGGCAATTACCTATGCGAGTGCCGAAGCACAAAACTCCACAAACAAAACAAGTGAGGGTGTGAATACTGAAGTTGCACAATCTCCTCAACCGGCGAAGGAAAATTGCGGAGGAAAAGGCTTCATCGAAAAAGCAGCGTGTGAAATGCGCAACGCAGGCATCGAACGCGCAGTTGGTGCGATCATGAAGTAAAAATAAAAAATATGAACGGGGCAGTATGCCCCGTTTTTTTTATTTGCAAAATTCGCCTGACCTTAATATTAATTTTCAAAAAATATAAACTCAATAAATACTTATCCACAAATTTTTTTCCCACATAGACCACGAATCATTTATTGTTGCTATAATAATAGAACCTTTGCAAACCATGGACCTTTCTCGCATTCCACACAAAAATCTTCTCGCAAGCGGTGCGCTCGCACTCATGATTCTTGGTATCGGCGTTTATATAAATAAAACGCCAACGAACGACAAAAAACTGGCTGCAGATGAAATAAACGTAGGCACGGATAGAAGTGATGATATTACCGTCCGCGATTCTGACGATGACGGCCTTGCAGACTGGGAGGAGCGTTTATACGGTTCAGACCCGTTTAATTCCGACACTGACGGGGATGGAACATCCGACGGGAGAGAAGTAAAAGATGGGAGAGACCCCTTAAAACAAGGCCCCGATGATAAAATGCCTATTATACAGGACCCTAATTTTGCGACTTCATCAACAGACCTTACAGGACTCAAGAAAGAGTTTTTTGCAAAATATCTTGCAACACAAAGTAAAGAAATTCGCGAAACGACCTACCGCGACCTCATTTCTGGATTTAATCCTAAAAAATTCAGACCCACAAACGAACTAACAGATCTTGTCATAACATCAGGAGACGATGTTGAGACTTTGCGAGAGTACGGAAATGCATTTGGTTTACTTATCCAAAAATACACCGTCCGCACACACCGCACAGAGGAAGAGATCCTTGAAGATGGGCTACGCACAAAAACAGACACCACACTCAAAGAGCTTCAGCTCCCTGCCGTAACCTATGAAAACTTCTCAAAAGATCTTAAGAAGATCACCGTCCCATCAGGACTCGCAAAGCATCACCTACTCATCGTGAATGGTTATGAGGGTATGGCAAGAGGATTAGTGGGAATGAAAGTCTTATTCTCTAATCCTATTGATGGTGCGGCAGGATATCAACGATACACTCTTGCACGCCTCGATGTTACGACGGGGTACGCAGGCGTAGTGTCATACTTCGCAAGTCATGGAGTCACTTTTACAAGCAATGAACCAGGGTATCCGCTTTATGCGAACACAGTAAAAAAGGAAGATAGCAAAACAACCTCCATTTAAAAAAATTTTATGATGCTATATACTACTAATATGAGGAAATATAAAATGATCGTGAGTAAAATATCTATGGTAGGGTTTTTTACATTACTTGGATTCCTTATATCTCCTTCATTCGCAAGCGCACAAGCATATGTCCCCGTCAAAGACATTGACCTTAATCCCGCATTTAACACGTATTCGAATAACTTTGATAATTACGCAACGGCGTTCGATAATTATGCAACTCTTTTTGATGAGTCGGTAAACACAAACACGGACTCTCTTCGAAATATTGTCGCAAGCGGAGACCCTCAAGGAGTATCAAAAGAAAACTGCGCACAAGGGAACAGCCCTAATCCTGTTTTTGCATATTCCGGTGATCATCCATGGGCGAGAGCTGTCGCATCAACAACTACTGGCGTCCTACCAAGCAGCTTCCCTGTCATAAAGATCAACTCCAGCGCCTCCGTACGCTGTTTACTCCAAGAGATCGTTGAGTGGCAGAAACTTGGACTCAGTCTCCAAATACACACATTACTAAAAACCTACATCGCTGACGCACAAACAAAGCAACTCAATAACCAACTCATGAATCAGGTTGCTGCCGCAAACCTCAATTGGGCGAAGTCAGGAAATCAAGTAGATAATAATGGAATACTCTCAAGTGAGCCGGTTTACAACACCAACCGAAGCCAGAGTGAATATAACGTAAAGAGTCGTCAGCTCGACCATATCACCGACCAAGCCTCAGCAGATCCACTCGCAGGAAACCCCGTAGGTTCCCTCGGCATCTGTCAGCCATGGCGCCTTGATACCACCGCAAACATGGTCCGCAACAATCGTGACCAAGTAGAGGACCCATCAGACAGCATTGACTCACAAGCAACAAATTGTAATCTCGATCCGTACATCAATCCAAATGATTACAGTAAATTCTCTGAAAGCTTTAACGACCCATCAAGTAGCAAGGGTGGGCTTGCAACATTCTTAAGCACGCTCACAAACTTAGGAAACTCTCCACTTGGAGCATCAACAGCAGCAGACTTCGCAGCCGAAGGAAGATTGAAGCGACAAGAAGAATCCACGCGTCTCGAGGCAGCAAACACGGGCTACAAACCCACAAAGGTATGCTCTGGACTTCCAAGCGACCCATACTGTCTTGATCAACAGAATTCAACCGCGATCACACCAGCAGGACAAAATGAGCGTAATCTTGGAGATGTTGCACAGCAAGGTAATCAGCAAATACAGAGCGGTGGGACACTTGACGCAATAACGGGAAGCACAACGGAAGTACAGTCAACTGAGCTTAATACGAATTCAGGACTTTTTGGTTACGACGAAACCGGGCTCGCAACAAGTCAAACGGTTGTGAATAATCTCGTTAAAGAACTTTACGACACGATACTAGTTGGTTATTTTGGTATTGATAATAATCCAAGTCTTGCAAATGGAGGTATTCCGACAACGGAATGGGCGCAAGCAACAATGCTCATGATCTATGACGAAATGAAATTTGATGACAATGGCCCACAGGTTGTTGTAACAAATAATCAGGATGCGGTTGATACACAGTACTAAATCACATGACTTATCATTCAGTATCGTGGATAGTTCGTTTCGTTCGAAGTTGATTCAGTGAAGTTCCGCTTAATATGCTTATGACCAGTAAATCTTTCAAAAAACAAAAACGAGGAAGTGCACTCATGGTGCTTGCATTTTTGTTGATTGGATTTTTTACCTCAGTAAATAGCGCCTTCGCCCACCCATTCATTGCATCTGCTCCAAGCGCAGGAAATGATATCTGTTTTCAGGCAACTGACGTTGATAGTGGATTATTTACAACACAGACATACTGTTACCCATCTCTCGCTGCTTGTGAAACAGACTATGCGGCAGTGGCCTGGGCAGAACATGCCGGTTCTTGTATAGAAAATTTCTCAAAAAAAAGTTGGACAGAAAAAACATCTGAGCAAGCAGGGAAGGTGGTATCAGATGCGGTCGGAGGAATACTCGACGCAGCGGGAGACCTTCTTCTTTCTCCACTCGTTCTTCTCTCATGGATCTTCTTTAAGACCGCAGGTCTATTCCTTGCAGGGATGGGCTCACTCCTTGATATTGCGATCAGTTCGACCATCAATGGTGATTTCTACAAAGGCCTCACTGTCATTGATATCGGTTGGACGACAATGCGCGATTTTGCAAACATGTTCTTCATCTTTGCCCTCCTCTTTATTGCGATCAAAACGATACTTGGACTTGCGGGGAGCAACACGAAACGATGGGTAGCACATCTTATTATTGCTGCACTGCTTATCAACTTCAGCCTTTTCATGACAAAAGTGGTCATCGATGCAGGCAATGTTCTCGCTTGGGGATTCTGGGATAAAATGCAGATCACCTCAGGTGGCGTATCCGGACCAACCGCAACAATGCATCTCCTTGAAGGATTTAAGTTGCAATCTGTAGTAAATCCAGTTGATTCAAGCGGAACACCAATAGACCTGGATTCGAGCACAAAGATCATGCTCTACCTCGGTGGAGGACTCATGATGTTCATTGCGGGATACGTGTTTCTTGCGGGAGCTATTCTGATGATGGTGCGCAGCGTTACACTCATTGTTCTCATGATTCTTTCTCCTATAGCTTTTCTTGGCTTTGCACTCCCCGTCGGAAGCAGCCTCGGAAGCAAGTGGCTTAGTAAACTTATCGGAAGCGCCTTTGTTGCACCCGCATTCGTTGCAATGTTGTACCTTGTTTCCACGATCATAAACTCCCCAGACCTATTTAAATTAACAAGCGCTCAAGGTAAAAGTATTGGTGGTGCAATAGCGGGAGACATATCAAGCTACGCCATCATCTACAACTACTTATTAATGATTATTCTCGTCCTCGCGTCACTCAGTGTCGCAAACGCAGTGAGCGCGGGTGCGGGCTCACAAGCAGGAGCATGGGCGAAGAAGGGCCTTGGTGGTGGAGGAGCTGTAGCAGCACTCGGTTTTGGCGCAGCAGGCAGACAGACAATTGGCCGTGCGGGAGCAAATAAATTGAAAGACGCGGAATGGGTCAAGGAACAAAATCGTCTTATCGCAAAGGGAGGAATGAGAGGGCGGCTCGCAAATATTGAGCTTGCCGGATACCAGAAGGCAAGCAAGGGAAGCTTTGATGTTCGCAATGTAAGCGTGATGGGCAAGAACGTAAATAGTGCCCTTGGATATGGTGGCGTTAATGTCGGCCAAGGAGCAAAACGCAGTTATGATACGCACGGCGCAGTACTCAGTTCTGTGACTGGTGGATACAGAGGAACAGAGAAGGAGGCGGAGATACTCAAAAAGAATGAGGAGCGCTTCAAGAATGCACCAGATGCGCAAGATGCAGAAAATCGCAGAATGATTGGAGCGTCTTATGATACCGCAAAACACAAGGAGGTTCGCGAGAAGCTCGCAAGTGATATTCGTGTAAAAGAACAGACCGACATCATAAAAGCAGAGACCGACAAAGAAAAGGATATTAGATCTAAACTCAAAGAGGGGGCAATCACCAAGGAAGATGCTGAGGGAGCACTGAAAGCAGTCACCGAAGCAATTGGACAAGCAATGAAGAAGGTCCCTCCACGTAAGATCGCCGACATGATTCCTCTCTATGCCGGGAGCGAAGCATTTGCAGGAAATATGGATAGGTCCGCTCTTCATACTGTCCACCAACAAGCACTTGAAGGGAAATACGACACACTTGATCTTAAGGATGCCGCAGGAAGCCCAGTGAACTTCTCTGACCATCTCACAAAATCAGTCATGGGGGGAAATAATGAGGATGCGAAAAAGTATCTCATGAGCACCGAAGGACAAAAGAGACTCTTCAATTTTGATGCAGAAAAATACAGACCAGATTATGAAATAGCACAAAAAAGTAGGGACAGGATTGCCAACATTGATCTCGCTCATGATGCAGCACTCGCTGAAAATGCGAAGATCGATGCAGCATCTGCCGCCAAAGTAGCGGAAGAGGCCGCAAAAGCAGCAGCAAAAAGAGCCGAAGAGTCAGCAGCCTTTGCAAGCACGATCGGTGTTGCGGGACAAAGCTATAGCAAACGAGCATAAACATCATGGCAGATACATACACAAAAGAAGAGCTGATGGAGATATATCGAGGACTTCCTGAAGAAATAAAGGATGCGATGTTCTCTCCCGCAACAACAGACATCTTTGACGCGATCAAAGAGAAGCAAGCACTTACCGATGAACAGCGTGAGATAATGTCTGTGTACACAGGTTTTCTTATGATGGGAGTCCTCCCTCCGGAAAAATATGTATCAACACTCATTGAGAAAATGGGGATCGACAGAGAGAAAGTAGCATCAATCGCACAAATAATAAACCGAGATCTGTTCAATCCAATAAAAGATATTCTTAAAGAAGTACATACTCCGCAAAAAAATACAGAGGAAACATCAACCTCGACTCCTACTCCAATGGCAAGAGAGGTTATTATTGAACCAACTCATACTCCAATGAGCACACCCGCTGCGCCCACACCAGTAACACAATCAACATCTGGAGCATCCACCACACCACGAGTAACACCAATGATGATGCCTGAAGTTCCAAAACCAGAAGCTCTTACTGAGCAAGCCCCAATAACACCGACTCCTCAACCCACACCAGTAGATGTGGCGCCAATTTCCACTCCAACACCAAAAGAATCTCTTCCTGTTTCAGGAAATAATCCTCAAGGAGCAGTAACGCAACCACACATTGGAAGTATTTTTGAACAAAAACTTGGAGGAGAATTTCGCCTTAAAAGCGATGCTGCGGCATATACGAATCAAGTAAGTGGCGAGAATACTGGAGCACCATCGAATAATCCCCCTGCATAACATTTAACCACAGGTGAATACTGGGTAGAGAGGCAAGGTTGGGTTATAATAGAACGTATGCAGTTTCAAGTTCCTCAATTTCTCGACGTCGAAGACAAGATCATTGGCCCATTCACAATTAAGCAATTCCTCTATCTCACAGGAGGTGTTGGTATGGGATATTTAGCAATGAGGTTTATCCCTTTCGTCGGTATGATTATTGCGCTTGGCGCAGTTGGACTTGGTGGAGCACTTGGATTCTACAAGATCAACGGAAAGCCATTTATATTTATCATTGAGGCAGGATTCAATTATCTCCGCAGCACCCGATTATATATTTGGAGGCGTCGAGAAAAAGACGATCAAGTCACTCTCAACCTCACTGGCTTTACCCCAGAAGCACACCATAGCGGTGGTATGCCTATCGCAGGAGCGGCAAGCAAGCTGAATGAACTTACATGGGCTATGGACATCGAACCAGATAATTCTGTGGAGATAAAGAAAGTTCACTCTGATTCTCCGATCGTTTAATGTATAATAAAAGCCTATGCCAGTTCCAGGAAAACCTTCACAAGATTTCATCCCAATAAAAGACATCCGCAATGGTGTCATGGTGCTTAACAATGGAGATCTTCGTATGATGCTCATGACTTCTTCGCTCAACTTTGGACTCAAGTCCACAGACGAACAAGCAGCGATCATCATTCAATTTCAAAACTTCCTAAACTCACTCGAATATCCTGTGCAGATATTCATCCAATCAAAACGTCTTGATATTCGTCCGTATCTACAAATGCTTGAAGAGCGTGAAAAAGTTCAGCTTATCGATGCGATGAAGATCCAAGTACATGAGTATATCGGCTTTATTCGTGAATTCACTGGCCGAACAAATATCATGTCAAAGACATTCTTTATCGTTGTACCTTACAGCGCAGGAATCAAACTCGGAGGGTCAAGCGGAAAAAATAGTGGAGGACTCTTGGGTGGACTCATGGGTGGAGGGAAGAAGGGCGCCACAAAAAAGCCATCCGCGGAAGAATTACAAAGCTTTGAAGAAGCTCGCATTCAACTCGAACAACGAGTCTCTATCGTCGAACAAGGTCTTGGGCGCTGCGATATTCGTACCACACGATTAGGAACAGAAGAGATCACGGAGCTTTTTTATAAGAAATTTAATCCGGGAGAGCTTGATGCTTCGGTGGCTTAATTGATCTATATATGGCGAATACTCAAAAAGGATATGAAATGTTGAATGTCACAGGAGCACTTCCTGCGGACATCTACGAGGCAACAAACCTCGACATGAAGGACATTCTTGCGCCTGCCGCAATAAAGGTCACTCCAAAAGAGATCTACATCGGAGAGAAGATCGCGCGCACACTTTTTGTTATTTCGTATCCTCGATTCCTCTCACAAGACTGGTTCACTCCCGTGATCAATCTTGATAAGGTCTACGATGTCTCAATAATGATCCACCCCGTCGAGACTGATCTTGCGCTCCGCACGTTCCAGAAAAAAGTCGCTGAGGTGCAAAGTCAGATCAATGAACGCGAGCGCAAAGGATTCGTGCGCGACCCAATTCTTGATATTGCGTATCAAGACCTTGAAGATCTTCGCGACAAACTACAACAAGCACAAGAGCGTCTTTTTGATGTGGGTATTTATATCACCCTCTACGGCAGCGAAAAAACAGATCTTGATAAAGCAGAGGGGGAATTAAAATCCATCCTTGATGCAAAATTAGTCTATCTTAAACCCGCAATATTCCAACAAGAACAAGGTTATCGCAGTGTTCTCCCGCTTGCGACAGACGAACTTGGAGTACACTACAAGTTGAATTCGGCACCACTCTCTTCTGTTTTTCCATTTGTCTCTTTTGACCTTACCTCAGACAAGGGAATCCTTTGGGGAATCAATCGACACAACGCATCATTGGTCTTATTCGATCGCTTCTCAATGCCGAACTACAACTCGGTAACATTCGCAGTTTCTGGTTCAGGAAAATCTTATACCACAAAACTTGAGATTCTCCGCACACTCATGTTTGATGCAGACGTGATCGTTATTGACCCAGAACAAGAATACCAATTCCTTGCTGAGGCAACGGGTGGGCGTTATTTCAATATCTCTCTCACATCAGAGCATCATATTAATCCATTCGACCTTCCGATTCCGCGCGACGACGAGTCTGGAGCAGATGTTCTTCGCTCGAACATTATTTTCTTGGTCGGTCTTTTCCGCATCATGCTTGGAGGACTTACGCCCGAGGAAGATTCTATCGTTGACCGCGCCATCGCAGAAACCTACGCACTTAAAGACATCACTCCTGATTCAAACTTCGCAGAGATCGAGCCTCCACTTCTTTCAGACTTCGAACTTGTTCTTTCAGGAATGGATGGTACGGAATCACTTCTTCAGCGCCTCGAAAAATATACCAAAGGAACCTGGTCAGGATTCTTAAATAAACCAACGAACGTTGATATTACGAAGCGCTTTACCGTCTTCTCTGTGCGCAACATGGAGGACGAATTGAAGCCAGTCGCCGTGTATATCGTTACACATCATATTTGGACTGCAATTAGAAAAGAATTACGTAAGCGCCTTCTTGTCGTCGACGAGGCGTGGTGGATGATGAAATCTGAAGATACCGCCTCATTCCTCTTCGGACTCGCAAAACGTGGACGTAAGTATTACCTTGGTATTGCAACCATCACTCAAGACGTGAACGACTTCCTTCGCTCTCCATACGGATTACCGATCCTCACAAACTCATCGATCCAGATCCTTCTCAAACAATCTCCGACGACCATCGATCTTGTGCAATCAACATTCCACCTCACCGATGAGGAAAAATATCTCCTCCTAGAGTCAGGAGTAGGGGAAGGACTATTCTTCGCAGGACTGAAGCACGTTGCGATCAAAGTTTATGCCTCATATACGGAAGATCAGATCGTCAGCTCAGACCCTGCGCAAATGCTTGCGATCCAAAAAGCAAAGCAAGAACTTGCAGACACACAAGGATAAAACCTCTTTGAGAGTCCTCAGTGGGGACAACTGTCAAAAAAGAGTTTCCAACGAGAAAACTATCAACAGTTTATAGAAAAATCGCACCTAGAAGTCTCTTGATGCGCTATAATGGATACATGGCAAAATTATCCTCTGGAGTAAAAGCACAAAAAACTCCACTGTATGGAAAAGCTGAAAAACCCACATATGAAGGGGAGGGTGTAGCAAAAACCGCCACAAATTGGTTGCTTTTTTGGCTCGTTGCAGGAGTCGGTATAGCAAAAGACCTTCTTGATATTGTTTGGAGTGCAGTAGAGGCACTTGGCGTTGCACTGACCGCGACGGTTGTTGGAGCAGTAGTCGGCATACCCATCTCATTCTTTGCTATCGGACTAAGTTGGATGGTCTCACTTACGGTATTCATAATTACCATGGTATATTTTGTATATACAAAACAAAGCGTGATGTTGCGATTGGTTATTATGAGTATTAGTACTATAATAGGAATGATCCCGATATTTAAAATACTCCCTGAAGCAACGATAGGATTCTTTGTTGGAGCGTTCGTCGCAACGATCGCAAAGACAGGAAAGAAGATAATTGGAGGAGTCACCGGTGGGGCAAAAAAAATTATTATGGGAAATTAATTATGATGCCGACTTTTCACATGAAATCCATTTTTTACATATTCCTCTCAATACTTTTTCTCGGAACTCTCTCCCCAAGCACCGCATTTGCACAACTTGATCTCGTAAATATCACCACAAGCCCGAAGACTCCTGGGCCAAATGAGACAGTGAAGGTGCGCATCGGGTCATATGCTGTTGATCTCGATTCTTCAAATCTTGTCTGGTATGTGAACAACGAACCGATCAAAGAAGGAGTTGCAGAAAAAGAAATCACTCTCACTACGGGAAATTTTGGAGAGAAGACCACTGTTGACATCATTATATTTACCGCATCAGGGCTAAAACTCAATAAACAGCTCGTTATTGCACCAGCAGAAGTAGACCTTTTATGGGAAGCACAAACATATACTCCACCATTTTATAAAGGAAAAGCACTCCCTACTCACAAAAGTCTTGTTCGCCTCACCGCAATTCCACGGTTTAATACTTCAACAAGTAATCCAAAAGAGTTTTACTATAAATGGACGTACAATCGCATACAGAACGCAGGGGAGGCACTTGGGAAAAATAGCGTCACCATTCCCATGGGTTATCCTGATGCAAAAGTACCCGTCATGGTTGAAGTGAGTCTTCCTGGAACGGATTGGAAAGGAGTGAAGAATGGAGACATTCAAGGGTCTAGCGCAAAAGTAGTTCTTTATCACCAGGCACCACTTCTGGGTGTTCAATTTGGGCACGCATTAAGTGGTGGAATAAGAACCAGTGAAACAGAATTTACTATATATGCGGTACCATATCATTTTTCACTCGATAATATTGCAAACAATAATCTGTTGTACACCTGGCAAATAAATCGCCAACACACAAACTCAGATTTTGACCAAAGGAATCTCACATTAATAAAGCCAGAGAAGCAGGAAAGGCCTTATGCAGTGAGCTTCCGTGCGCAAAACCCAAAACGAATACTGCAAGAAGCATCAACGCAGGCAACGATCTCGTTTATCTCTCAGTAATAATCACACAACGACATGGATATAGATATTGAAAATAAACAGAATGGAAAGAAGAAATGGATCTTCATTATTGCGGGGATTCTTATTCTTATCGCTATCATTATTTTTGCAATTCTTCGTTTCGGAAAAGATTCTACTGTAGCAAAACAGATCGGGAGTATTCTTCCATTTGGACAACTAAGTGACGATGCTTCACGCGGAGATGTCACAGGAAACAACATAGAAGGAACCTTGAATGGAAATACTTCGGGTGAGCAAGATAAGCCATTGTTCCTCCAACTCGCACAAGGTCCTGTTGCGGGAGCAATAAATGTTTCCCGAGAGGGGAAAACATATGTTCGCTATGTTCTTCGTGAAAATGGCTTCATCTATGAAGTAGATCCAGAAACTGGCGCAAGTAATCAGTTAACAAATACGACAATTCCAAGGATCTACGAAGCTTACTTTGGGAACTCAGGAAATACAGTTATATTACGCTACTTGACCCGTGATGAGCTCTCGCGCCTTGATGTCATTAAAACCTATCTCGCAAATCTTGAACTCCCGACCAATGGCACAAGTACGACGAATATTGTCGGCACATTACGAGGAGAATATCTTCCAGACAACATAAGTGCACTCAGCATTTCTCCTGACAAGAAAAACCTCTTCTATTTACTCCCTATCCCCGAAGGAGTATCGGGAACAATAGTGCCACTACAGTCTACTCAGCAAGCAAAGGAGGTTTTTCGTAATTCTTTTGGTGAGTGGCTTCCTCAGCTCCTTGATAATGGAACAGTGCTTCTCACAACAAAGGCTTCGGCAGATGTTCCAGGTTATTCATATATCTACGATCCCAAAAATAAAACCCTTGAACGTATGATACGCGAGAAAAATGGTCTTACGACACAGGCAAACTCAAGCGGAACACTCGTTATCTATAACGAAAATATTGCGGGCAACTTTACTCTTGGGTTATACAACAACAAAGTGATCTCTTCAGCAGATTCAGATGCTCAAAACGAAGCCCCAATACCACTCACTACACTTCCCGAGAAATGCGCATGGGGAACCGTTCATCACACACTGTACTGTGGCGCTCCTTTAAGTATTGGAAATGTGAAGATCCCCGATGAATGGTACCAGGGTATCACCACCTTCAGTGACCTCTTCTGGATGGTGAACACTGATACTGAAGAAATCTCCCTTCTTGCCGACCCTAAAGACGAACCAAAAAGATCCTTCGATGTGATAATGCCCTTTATCGACAACAAAGAATCATTCCTCTTTTTTGTTGATAAAAATGATTCATCGCTTTGGTCGATGCGTATCCCAACCCTCACACAAGATGGAGACGTTCCACCAATAGATACATCAGGACTTTCTCCTGAAGAGCTCAAGGATGTCGAGGGGAGCACTTATTAATTGGAAAGTCTAATATACCTATGAAATACCTCTTCATCCTCCTCGCCCTCCTTTTCCCATCCACCCTCTTTGCTGCAGCGTCATATGATCTGCTTGCACCGATTCTTGGAACAACAACACTCACTTCACTTAAGGACTATCTGCTTCTTGTTTTCCGTGCAGCGATCGGTCTTGCGGGAGTTCTTGCGGTCGTCATGATCGTTGTGTGTGGTATTAAGTTGATGGGTAATCCGTCAGTGAGTGGGAAGAGTGAGGCAAAAGAGTGTATCTGGAATGCGATCTTTGGAGTGATCCTCATTCTTGGATCATGGTTGCTCTTAAATACCATCAATCCACTCTTGCTCAATAATGATATTGCGCTGGTGGGGATAGCGTCGGCGCCGACGGTAACAACTACCGCAACAACGGAGCCTGATCCAACCGCTCCGGGATGTTATTTTAAATACAAAGATAATAATTCGGGGAATGTGAAGTTTAGTCGTTCGAATACATGCGTAATGTGTGAGGAGATCAGAGCAAAGGATCTTGCGGATACCGTCAATTACACAGTGCTCAGCAACTGCTATCAGATAGTCGCAGGATCTCCTCCTCCCTCTATACCTCCATCTACGCCACTAGGAAACACTCTCCTTTCAGTTCTCAAAGGGGGAATGGGTGCTGGCACGGTCACGGGGACAGGAATTAACTGTGGAACCGATTGTTCAGAAACATACTCCGGAAGTCCGACGATCACTCTTTCTGCAGCCCCTGAGGCGGGGAGCACATTCACTAGTTGGTTTGGCGGAGGATGTTCCGGTACTGAAACATGTGAGGTGTCGATGATAAAGAACAGGGAAGTTAAGGCGACATTCGCTTCAAATTTTGGGAACATAGGAGGCTCTCCTCCATCATCAACTCCGCCTCCGGCATCACCTCCTCCACCCACAGGGGTCACTCTCATCATCTCCAAACCATCTGGAACAGAAACCTACGGGGCAATAACCACGAGTCTTATTAATGGAAATATTTATACGATTCACAATCTTATAAGCTCCCAAGGAATAACAGGAATTACAACAGGGACCATTGTTACCCTTACTGCCACAGGATATCCTGGCTACTCTTTCACGAGCTGGTCTGGTGATTGCGCAAGTGCCGGGACTAACCCAGTCTGCGTCATCACAATGAGCGCAAATAAAAGTGTCGTAGCAAGCTTTGCTGTTGCCGTGGCGGGAAACATTTCGTACTCATGGGTAAATACTCCAAACGCATGCGGTCCTGGCGCCATATGCTTTGATCTGGCTTTCAATTCTTCAGGTATAACCCCAGCTCAATATCAATTGAGCACAATAGAAAGTAGTGGAACAGTAAATGTACTGTTTCCGTGGGCCCCAGGCTTGACAGGTGGTTGGGGTGGAGCACTCCCTTCTAATGTAGAGAAAGCAAGACTTGAAGTAATAGATTCACTTGGAAACACCCACACACTTTTGATCCCATTCTGGCCCACGTGGGTGAGTGGCGGCGGAAGTAGTGGTGGAGGTGGAGCAATTTTTAGCATTACACCAAACCCACTCAAGCACGAACCAGTAGTTGCTGGCCCTGTGATATGCGGAACAAATCCCGTACAAGGATGCTTTACTCTTATAATTAACGGTGCGACTCCAGGCGGGAGCGCTCTTGTCACAACAACATCTCACGGGGTCTATAATCTTGGCACAGTTAATGCGAGTGGAGATGCATCTGGTGCATGGTATTGGCCAGGTGGTTGTGGAAATCAGTCTAATTTCAGCCCACCACCTACCGTTACATATCCTTTCTTGATCGACAATTTCGTTGCGACGATAGATGGAGCAACTATTGGTAGTGTGCCGTTTACCTGTGCTGCACCATAACAAACCACTAACACAGCAAACAACCCCGGAACATCTGGGGTTGTTTTATTTAATCTTTCACGAGGCATTATTGTGGGGCACCTCTGTGGAGAGCACCCCTCACCACAGAGGCATATTTACGATACAATAAGTCTCATGAGTATATTATCGAAGATCTTCATCCTCCTCGCCCTCCTTTTCCCATCCACCCTCTTTG
>Ga0208373_1002751_pt1 | contig 18648 bp, 22 predicted proteins | sample RifOxyC2_FD_184036 | JGI IMG/M metagenome (GOLD analysis project Ga0208373, IMG submission 184036) | Soil microbial communities from Rifle, Colorado - Rifle Oxygen_injection C2 (SPAdes) | ecosystem: Environmental > Terrestrial > Deep subsurface > Rock core/Sediment | place: Rifle, Colorado... | reverse complement strand
AAGCGTAAAAAACAAAAGGAGTTTAAAATGGTTCAAAAGAAATGCCAGAGTTGTTATCGCCCTTAGGTTGATGTGCCACCAAGCTGGGAAAAGTTTGCGAAAAATATTTCTTTAGCGGGAGTGGCTGCTTTTTCCTATTCTTAATTGCACAAAATCGAAAAACTGATTATACTCGATTCAGTTTTATTTTAGGAGTCTAAAAATACCATGTTTCAGGGGCAAGAAACGAAGACTCAATATTCTATTTCCGTTTACAAATGGGTAGCCGTCCAATTTACTGTTGTCATTATTGCCAGTTTAATCAGTTTGCCGATAGGCGGTTTAAAATCAGGACTTTCTTTGTTAGCAGGCGGCATGGCAGTTGTATTACCCACGGCTTTTTTTGCTTACCGTCTTTTTAGAAAATTTCATACGCGCGATATCAAACAGCATCTTCATAATTTTTATTTAAGTGAAGTGGCTAAAATTATTTTGAGTGTTGCCTTAGCTTTTATTATGATAATGCTGCTGCCGCTGAAATTGCTAGCATTTTTTATAGGATTTATTATTGCACAAATAGGATTATGGATCGCACCATTATTTGTTAAATAAATTTCTGTAGGGGCAGACCTATTTGTCTACCCGATAAAAATAGAAACAAGAGATGATCACCTCCGCACAATACGTTCAGCATCATTTAACTAACTTACAGTTAAATTTAAAGACAATGACCATTGCTCATACGCCTCTGTCTGGTTTTTGGGTGTTGAATTTAGATTCATTGATTGTCGCTTGGGTTTTAGGGTTGGCTTTTTTAATTTCCCTGTATTTATTAGCACGACGTGCAACAATGGGTGTGCCGAAAGGCTGGCAAAATTTTGTTGAGTTGTTGGTTGATTGGATAAATAGTTTAGTGAAAGAATCTTTTGGAAAAGAAAGCACTTTTATCGGCGGATTAGCGTTGACAATCTTTGTCTGGACTTTTTTGATGAATTTTATGGATCTTGTACCGGTTGATTTATTTCCAAAACTGCTTTCTTATTTAGGCGTTCAAGATTTTCGCTGCGTGCCGACAGCAGATGCGATGATCACATTTGGTTTGTCTCTGCCGGTTTTCTTTTTAATTATTATTTATAATCTGCGCGCCAAAGGTTTCAAAGGATTAGGAAAAGAAATATTAGTCTCGCCGTTTGGCGCATGGCTTTTTCCAATTAATATTGTTTTTAGATTATTAGAAGAATGTGTGAAACCTTTATCGCTTTCTTTGCGACTATTCGGAAATTTATTTGCAGGTGAATTAATTTTTATTTTAATTGCTTTGCTCCCCTGGTGGATTCAATGGACAGTTGGATCTGCGTGGGCAATTTTTCATATTTTAATTATTACGATTCAGTCATTTATTTTTATGATGTTGACGATTGTGTATTTAAGTATGGCGCAGGGGGAACATTAGGATAGGATTGTAGAGACGCGATTTATCGCGTCTCTAATGAATTCGAATAATAACAATACAAAACTGTAGGAGAACATTATGGATACAGCCAGTATCATCGCAACAGTACAAGGCATGACAGCTATTGCTGCTGCTTTGTTAATTGGTCTATCTGCTTTAGGCACGGCGATTGGCTTTGGTGTGCTTGGCGGAAAATTTTTAGAAGGCGTTGCCAGACAGCCAGATCTATCACCGCTATTAATGGCGCGTATGTTTTTGATGGCAGGATTAGTAGATGCTTTTGCTGCTATCGGTATCGTGATGGGATTGTATTTATTTTTTGCGAACAATCCGTTTTTAGCCATTGTGCTGCAGCACTTGTCAAAATAACGTAGTGACAAGTCGTGACTTGTCACTCATATTTGCAAGGAGCAATGATGAATATTAATGCTACATTACTAGGTCAAATGATCACCTTTGCTATTTTCATCTGGTTTTCGGTGAAATTTGTTTGGCCGCTTTTGCATAAGGCATTAGACGAGCGCCGAAAAAAAATTGCAGACGGTTTAGAAGCCGCTGAACGAGGACAACGAGATTTAGAATTATCACAGCATAAAATTAAAGATCAGCTTTATGAAGCCAGAACACAAGCCGCGCATATCATCGAACAAGCAAATCAGCGAGGAAATCGTTTAATTGAAGATGCAAAAACGAAAGCGCAAACAGAAGGTGAACATTTAATTACCATTGCGAAAAATGAAATCACTCAAGAATACGCTGAAACAAAAGATAAACTGCGTGATCAAATGGCAACTTTGGCGGTGGCTTGCGCAGAAAAAGTTCTTCAGGAAAAAATTGATGTAGCTATCAATACAAAATTAATTGATCAAGTCATTCAGGAAATCGCGGGAAATGCAGAATATACCCATCGTGAATGAGATTTCGGGGTCGGCACAAATAGACCCGACCATTTTTGCAGGAGTGCAAAAATAGCCCAAAATGACAGCGTCATTTTGACCCCGAAGGGGTTTTGTACAGGGATGTACGAAATACTATTTTGGTTTCTCAGCGAGGCTTTGATAAGAGAGCAACAGGAGTGTATACGTAATACATGACTGTTGCGAGCGACGAAGGCGAAGCGGAATTTCACGTGAGGCATCGCTTCACGCCGCTGAGCGCCAAACTCAAGGAGAGTTTGGCTGGTTGGTTAGCGCCGCAGGAAGCGGAAGCTTACCAACACAAAGCTGAAAAGCAAAAGACGAAGGGTATATAAAATGTCACATTATTACACATTAGCAAGACCCTATGCCAAAGCTGTTTTTAACAGCGCGTTGGCAAAAAATAAATTGCAGGATTGGCAAACGGTTTTGCAAATATTAACGGCTGCTATTGAAACACAAAAACTTTCTCACATGATCAGTGATCCGCGTTTTTCAAATGAAGCTTGGTTAATGTGTTTAAATAAAATTTACGCGGATATGTTACCTAATCTTGAGAAAAAATTTTCAGAAGAAATTAATAATTTTTTAAAACTATTGCTGGAATATCAGCGATTATATGTGCTGCCGGATATTTTAACCTTGTATAAACGTTTAGTGGCAATGCATCAAGGTATTTTAGTGGTACAAGTATCTTCTCCTTTTGAAATAAATGAGACACAAAAAAAGAAATTAACTGAAGCGCTTGAAAAAAGATATCAAATCAAAATGGAAATGAATTATCATTTAGATAAAGATTTATTAGGTGGTGTTATGATGCGTTCACGAGGATTTGTGATTGACGGTTCTGTAAGAGGACATTTAAGACGTTTGAAAAATGATTTGATGAGGTAATATACCCATCGCGACTGAGTTCTCGGGGTTGGCACAAATAGACCCGAGTATTTTGGTTTCTCAGTGAGGCGGCGAGGAGGGAGCAACAGGAGTGTATACATCATACATGACTGTTGCGAGCGACGATGCCAACAAAGCTGAAAACCAAAAGACGAAGGGTATATACCCATTCCACTTCAAAATGCGAAGTGAAAAAATAATTATTGAGAATCAGATAACATTGAATAGGAGTGAGGAGTGTGGATTGAGGAGTGAGGGATAGTATCGCTTCGCGATTTTGTTTTTTAAAAATAAAATAGGGTGCAGAGAGTTACCTCACTTAAGTTCGCATTTTCATTAGCGAGCGGTATATATAGGATTGAGAATTGTGGAGTGAGGGAATTTTATCTAACATAAAATGAACATGGGAGAATGGATGAAAAACAAATTAAACTCAACTGAAATTAGCGATTTAATTAAACAGCGCATTGATCAGTTTGATATTGTTGCTGAAAAACGCAATGAAGGAACGATTATCAGCATCAAGGACGGCATCATTCGTATTTATGGATTACAGGATGTGATGTACGGTGAAATGATCGAATTTCCCGATGAAACTTATGGTTTAGCATTTAACTTGGAACGCGATTCTATCGGCGCTGTTGTGTTAGGCGCTTATGAACATTTGCAAGAAGGACAAGTGGCTAAATGCACAGGAAAAATTTTAGAAGTACCTGTAGGCGAAGCATTGCTAGGACGCGTCGTTGATCCATTAGGTAATCCCATTGACGGCAAAGGCGATATTAAATCAGCTAAAACATTACCGATTGAACGAATTGCGCCCGGCGTTATTTTTAGAAAATCAGTTAATCAACCTTTGCAGACAGGATTAAAAGCCATTGATGCTATGGTGCCAATTGGACGAGGACAGCGCGAATTAATTATTGGTGATCGTCAAACAGGAAAAACAGCTATTGCTGTTGACACGATGATCAACCAAATGAAAAATCAAAAAGAAGATAATATAAAATGTATTTATGTGGCTATCGGACAAAAAGCATCAACGACTGCTTCTTTAGTACGTAAATTAGATGAATTAGGTGTACTGCAAAATACCATTATTGTTGTGGCTGATGCATCTGATGCTGCTTCACTACAATATATTGCGCCGTATGCAGGCTGTGCGATGGGCGAATATTTTCGTGATAAAGGTGAAGATGCGCTCATTATTTATGATGATTTAACTAAACAAGCTTGGGCGTATCGGCAGATTTCATTATTACTTCGCCGTCCCCCGGGACGAGAAGCTTATCCGGGTGATATTTTTTATTTGCATTCACGTTTGTTAGAACGCGCTGCACGAGTCAGCGCAGACTACGTTGAAAAAGCAACGAATGGAAAAGTGAAAGGAAAAACAGGATCGCTCACCGCATTGCCGATTATTGAAACACAAGAAGGCGATGTGTCTGCTTTTATTCCAACCAATGTGATTTCAATTACTGACGGACAAATTTATTTAATCACTGATTTATTTAATGCCGGTATTCGTCCTGCCATGAGTGCTGGTATTTCGGTATCGCGTGTCGGCGGTGCAGCACAAACACATATCATTAAAAAATTAGGTGGTGGCGTGCGTTTAGCTTTAGCACAATATCGTGAATTAGAAGCGTTTGCACAATTTGCTTCTGATTTAGATGAAACCACGCGCAAACAATTAGAACGCGGACAACGTATGATGGAAATTTTAAAACAGCCGCAGTATTCACCTTTATCAGTGGCAGAAATTGCCTTAAGCTGGTTTATTGCAGATAAAGGATTTTTAGACGATATTGAATTAAATAAAATGAGAGATTTTGAATTAGGACTTCGTCAATATGCACACGATAAATATCAATCATTGTTAGATCAGATTAATAAAGATCCCACTTATAATGACGATATTGCTCATCAATTAAAAACAGCGGTTGAAGATTTCAAAAAAAACGGTAGCTGGTAATGGCACAAACACGAGAAATACGCACAAAAATTGCAAGCGTTAAAAGCACGCAGAAAATTACCAAAGCGATGCAGCTTGTGGCTGCCAGTAAAATGCGCCGTACACAAACTATGATGGAACGCACGCGCCCTTATTCACATAAAATCCGCAGCGTATTAGAACATGTGGCGATGAGCAGCGCTGAATATAATCATCCTTATGTACATGGTCATCCCAGCGCTAAAAAAATAGGATTTATTGTTGTTTCCAGTGATCGCGGTTTATGCGGCGGATTAAATACTAATTTATTTCGCGCACTCATTCAAAAAATTCAAGCGTTTGACAGCAAGGGATTGGCAAGTGAACTTTGTTTGATTGGACGCAAAGGCGAAGTTTTTTTTGAACATCATGGCGGAAATATTCAAGGCACTGCTGAATATGTCGGCGAACATCCTCTCGTAAAAGATTTAGTGGGCATCGTGAAAGTCATGTTAGATGCTTTTGACGAAAAAAAATATCATTCACTTTATATGGTTTACAATGAATTCGTAAACACGATGAAACAACAGCCGACTATTCACCAATTGTTGCCTTTGCCGTTAGAGAAAACCGCTGCTCCAAAACATTGGGATTATATCTACGAACCGGATGATGCAAAATTAATTTTAAATCAGTTAATGCGCCGCTACATCGAATCACAAGTCTATCAAGCAGTCGTAGAAAATGTGGCTTGTTTTCAAGCAGCACAAATGGTTGCCATGAAAAGTGCAACCGATAATGCACAAGACATGATTCGTGCTTTACAGACTTCTTTTAATCAAGCACGGCAGGCAACGATCACGCGCGAAATTTCTGAAATTGTTGCCGGCGCAGATGCGATTGCATAATAATGAGGGAAAAGGGAAAAGGGAAAAGGGAAAAGGGAAAAGGGAAAAGGGAAAAGGGAAAAGGGAAAAGGCAGATTTAATTGAAATCGTAGAGACGCAATTTATTGCGTCTCCAACAAAGCGGAAAATCAAAAGACGAAGGGTATAAACCGTTTAAATACGAGGTTAACATGACAAGCAAAACAGGAACTATTGTAGAAATCATTGGAGCAGTCGTTGATATTGAATTTGCTCAAGATTCTATTCCTGAAATTTATGATGCACTGAAATTAAAAAATGGCGAATTAATTTTTGAAGTACAACAGCAAATGGGTGATGGCGTTGTGCGCTGTATTGCTATGGGTGCAACTGAAGGATTAAAACGCGGAATCGAAGTTGAAAACACTGGCAAACCTATTACGGTTCCTGTCGGCAAAGAAACATTAGGACGCATCATGAATGTATTGGGCGATCCAATTGATGAAGCAGGTCCTATCCATACACAACAGCGGCATCCGATTCATGTGAAAGCGCCTAAATTTGTTGATCAGGCTGCCAGTACTGAAATTTTAGAAACCGGCATTAAAGTAATTGATTTACTCTGTCCGTTTGCCAAAGGGGGGAAAGTCGGATTGTTCGGCGGCGCAGGTGTCGGCAAGACAGTTAACATGATGGAATTAATTCACAATATTGCTGTTGAACACAGCGGTTACTCTGTATTTACCGGTGTCGGCGAACGTACGCGCGAAGGAAATGATTTCTATTATGAAATGAAAGAATCCCATGTATTGGATAAAGTTGCGCTTGTGTATGGACAAATGAATGAACCGCCGGGCAATCGTTTGCGTGTTGCATTAACCGGCGTGACCGTTGCAGAATATTTTCGTGACGAAGGACGCGATGTGCTTTTATTCATTGATAATATTTATCGTTACACTTTAGCAGGTGTTGAAGTTTCTGCTTTGTTAGGACGTATGCCGTCAGCAGTTGGCTATCAGCCGACACTTGCCGAAGAAATGGGTATGCTGCAGGAACGCATTACCTCGACAAAAACAGGCTCAATCACTTCTGTGCAGGCAGTGTATGTGCCGGCAGATGATTTAACCGATCCTTCCACGGCGACAACCTTTGCACATTTAGATGCAACCGTTGTACTTTCGCGTGAAGTGGTTGACATGGGCATTTATCCAGCGGTTTCTCCGCTTGAATCGACCAGCCGTCAACTAGATCCAACCGTCATTGGTGAAGATCATTATCAAACTGCGCGCCGAGTACAGCAAACACTGCAGCGTTACAAAGAATTAAAAGATATTATTGCTATTTTAGGCATGGATGAATTATCCGAAGAAGATAAATTAGTGGTTCGCCGAGCGCGAAAAATTCAGCGCTTTTTGTCGCAGCCGTTTTTTGTTGCTGAAGGTTTTACCGGGCAAGAAGGAAAATACGTTGCACTGAAAGATACAATTGACGGTTTTAAAGGTATCTTAGACGGCAAATATGATCATTTACCCGAGCAAGCTTTTTATATGGTCGGCACGATTGAAGAAGCGGTGAAGAAAGCGCAGACGTTGTAGAGACAGATCGCGATCTGTCCAAAATATCGTAGGGACAAGTTGCGACTTGTCCGTACAAATAATACATGACTGTTGCGAACGACGCTGCCAACAAAGCTGAAAATCAAAAGACGAAGGGTATAGAAAAAAAGGAAAAATTATTTCGTAGGGGCGATTCATGAATCACCCTTACTAAGCGGAGAATCAAATGTCGTCAACTATGCAGTTAGATATCGTGAGTGTAGAAGGATCTATTTTTTCCGGTGAAGTAGAAAAAGTGACTGTCACTGGCAGTCAAGGCACGCTGGGAATTTATCCAGGTCATACGCCGTTATTAACTTCTTTAAAATCAGGTTATGTTGAAACGGTTTTTAAAAACGGCAAAGAAGATTATTTTTTTGTCTCCGGCGGATTTGTTGAAGTGCAGCCGGAAGGCGTCACTGTTTTAGCAGATACAGCAGCGCGTGCAGAAGATTTAGATGAAGAAGCAGCTTCTTTGGCAAAAAAACGCGCGGAACAAATGTTAAAAGGTGAAAAGCAGCCTTTAAGAACAAAGCAAGCCATGAACGAATTACAAAAAGCTATTGCGCAGTTACAGGTTATTCAAATGCTGCAAAAAAAGGTAAAAAATAGATAGCTTATAATGAAATTAGAGGGAGGAGAATTTTATGCATCTTCATGTCATTATTTTAGCTGCTGGACGCGGAAAGCGAATGAAATCAGATATTGCAAAAGTGCAGCATCCTTTAGGCGGTGTGCCGATGTTAGAACGCGTTGTGCGTACTGCTCAAGCATTACACCCCCAACAAATCCATATTATTTACGGCAATCACGGTGATCATCTCAAAGATGAATTAAATTATTTACCCGTGAATTGGGTTTTTCAAAAAGAACAAAAAGGAACGGGACATGCCGTGATGCAGGCGCTTCCTTTCTGCAAAAAAGGTGAACGTGTTTTAGTGCTTTACGGCGATGTGCCTTTAATTTCTGAAATCACTTTGAAACAATTATTAAAAGAAACGCCGGAAAATGGTTTGGGTTTAGTGGTGGCAGAATTTGAAAACCCAACAGGTTTAGGACGCATCGTTCGAAATGAAATGGGAAACATCGTTGCGATTGTGGAAGAAAAAGATGCAAACGCGCAGGAAAAACAAATTCGCGAAATTAACACAGGCATTTTAACAGCAACGACAAATCATTTAAAAGAATGGCTGCCGAAATTAAAAACAAGCAATCGTCAGCAGGAATATTATTTGACGGATATTGTCGAATTAGCAGTAAAAGACGGCATTTACGTTGGCGGTGTATTCGCGCATTGCAGTGAAGAAGTGCAAGGTGTCAATGATCGCTGGCAATTAACGGCATTAGAACGTTACTATCAAAAAACCTTAGCTAAAGAATTGGCGCTTTCTGGTGTGACAATTCAAGATCCTTCACGTTTAGATATTCGGGGTGAAGTGGCTATTGCAAAAGATGTTACCCTCGATATCAATATTTTGTTAGAAGGAAAAATTAAAATTGGAAAATATTCTCATATCGGCGCAAATGTTGTGTTGAAAAATGTTGAGATCGGCAGACATGTTGTCATTAAACCTAATACCATTATTGAAGAGGCTAAAATTGCAGACGGCTGCATCATTGGTCCTTTTGCTAGAATTCGTCCAGAAACTGTTTTATCGAAAAATGTGCATGTCGGAAATTTTGTGGAAATAAAAAAATCTACTCTAGGTGAGGGCGCAAAAGCAAATCATTTAACTTATTTAGGCGATGCTTCTGTCGGCAAAAAAACAAATGTCGGCGCAGGCACTATCACTTGTAATTATGACGGCGCTAATAAACATAAAACCATCATTGGCGAAAATGCTTTTATCGGTTCAAATACGGCATTAGTCGCGCCGGTTAAAATAGGTAAAAATGCAACCATCGGTGCAGGTTCTGTGATTACAAAAAATACGCCGGCAAATGAATTAACGCTAAGCAGAGCAAAACAAATAACGATAAAAGATTGGAAACGCCCCAAGAAAAAATAATATACCCATTCCACTTCAAGAGGCTAAATAAAGCCTGCGGCTACTTCGCCTCTTGAGGTAAAATGAATATATAAAGGCAATTAAAATGCAAATCCCGCGTATTTATTGTGACTCTGTTTTAACTGTCAATACTGAACTAACGTTATCAACAGATGCCAGCCGTCATGTTTTAACAGTGCTACGTTTAAAACTTTCAAACCTTCTTATTTTATTTAATGGACAAGGCGGCGAATATCTAGCAAAGTTAATTCATGTCAAAAAAAATCAAGCGCTCGTAGAAATTTTAGAATATCGTATCGGCATTCCAGAGACTTCTGTTAAATTACATTTAGGACAAGTCATTGCTAAAGGCGATCGCATGGATTATGCCATTCAAAAAGCAGTGGAATTAGGCGTTAGCTCTATCACGCCTTTATATGCAAACCGCTGCGATGTCAAACTCGATGAAAAACGCTTAAAGAATCGTCTCTCACATTGGCAAAAAATTATTTTGCATGCCTGCGAACAATCCGGCAGATGCGATGTGCCCATTTTAAATTCACCGGAAGATTTTCATTGCTGTTATTTTTTAAAAGCATCTGATTTAAAATTTATCTGTGCGCCGGGTACTGATTCTATTTCTTTATCTTCTTTTGGTTCGCCAAAAGAAATAATAGTTTGTATTGGATCAGAAGGTGGCTGGGAAGAAAACGAAATTGAATTAGCCGTTAAAAATAATTTCCATTTATTAAAATTAGGGCCAAGAATTTTACGGACAGAAACCGCAACGGTGGTCGCATTGACCTTAATGCAAAGATTTTTTGGTGATTTTATGAATTAAATTTTGTGAGATATTTGCGCTTTTTTCAAATAAGTTAATTGAAAATTATTTTTATTTGTAATAAATTTATTTTTTTAATTGCCTGATTTTTAGCTAATTTATTTTATTTTTTTACTAAATACTTTTTATCTGTCATTTTTTGTCCTAGAAAAAAACCTTGTTTTGCTGTCATTTTGTGATACTTTTAAACAAGGAAATTTCAGGAGATGCTTTCATGAAGAAAGCAGATCAGGAGGTCACCGGATATGAGAGCCTAGTGCAACACGGGTTTTGATGAATCGCAAGGAGCGATTCTATAGGGAGGTAGAGGGTCAGGGATTACCAAAAAAAGCGGCGCTTTGCGCCGCTTTTTTTATCATGACTGAACACATGAGAGCAATAAATAGACAGTCTAAAAATTTTTCTACTGGACAATCCCCGTACTATCTTTAAAAAATTTTATCATTATCATTTTAACAATGTAAACATATGTGTAAACAATGTCAAGAAGGATTCTTCGTTAAGATAAAGTTGGCACTAGAAACATTTTATGGCAGAATTTCATTAATTCATTTTAAAAGGAACTTACCATGATCCGAAAAATTTTATTTTCTCTTTTTGTTTTTGCGTTATCTGCTGCTGCTTTTGCCGCTTCTTCTTATTCGCAGATTGAAACGCACGGCGTTTACATTGATGGTCGATTTGGTTACGGCAGAATTAACGGTACACCTACACCGGGCACAAATGCAAAAAACGGTGATTTTGCCTGGGGTGGTGATATCGGTTATCAAATAAACCCCTATTTTGCTTTTGACGGCGGCGCGATGATTATGCCGAAAATTACAGTGGATACCACAACGGCAAGTTCAGTTACTGCTGCAGATACTAATTATTTAACGGATGTGGCGCTCAAAGGATTGCTGCCTTTTGGTTCAGGGCAGCGCGGCGATCTTTATGCTAAATTAGGTGCAGCCTATATGCACATTGATATGAAGGACGGTTATTCGATGAACGGCATTACTGGAAACAAAAGTGCATTTTCGCCTTACGGTGCTGTCGGTATTAGCTGGGCAGTCTATCCAAACATTCGTATTTTTGCGCAGGCAGAAAGCACATTGAAAGCGCGTTCTATTCCCGTGATGTATTTAGGCACAGTGGGGTTAGCGTATTATTTTTATTGATTTGAATAAATTTTTTCTTCCGTCACAATAATATCGGGATTAATGTCCCATTCATTCGCGTTAATGTTTTCAACTTTTTGAAATTCATAAGCCACACCGATTAAAAATGGGCGGTGTTTCTTTTCTGCATTTTTAAGAAACGAAAAGGTTTGGTCGTAATAACCGCCGCCGCGTCCTAAGCGATGGCACGCTTCATCAAAACCGACTATCGGCATCATCACTAAATCTAATGTCCAGGGATAAGTTAATTTTTCAGTGTGTTTTTCAGGTTCTTGGATATGCACGCGGTTTTCAATTAATGGATCATTTTCTTCGTATTCATAAAAATCCATTGTGCCTTTTTTTAAAGATTGAATCACAGGCAAATAAATTTTTTTATTGGATTCCCACGCTTTCTGCATCACAGGCAGCATATCAATTTCATTTTCTTGTGCTAAATAACAAGCAATTCGTTTGGCTGCACGAAATTCCGGTAAGCGAATAATGGTTTGCGCAATTTTTAAACTGATTTGCTGTTGTGCTGTCGGTGAAATCATGGAACGCTGTTCGCGCAGCAAACGGCGCAAATGTTTTTTGTCAAAGAAATGAATCATAAAGTGAAGACTATGTTTAACAAAGTTTCCAAAAAAAACCTCTGTGTTGTTCACTTGACTATTTTGTTGAACCCAGTGAGTTCAAGTGGGCGTTAGTAAGTAATGCTTCAGGCTTCCTATGTATTAAAAAATTTAACAACAGGCATGCACAACAGCAACAGTGACCAACTCCCTTTTTATCATTATCGGTTCAAAATAAATCGTATGAACAAAATCACAGAGGCATAAGCATTATAACGCAATTTCTTCGTGAGTTTCTAGTGTAGTTTTAATAAGTTTTTGTAAGCTAGTAATGCGCTCGCGTAATGGTTCTTTCACGTGCAGTAATTCATATGCCAAATTTAACGCGGTAAGAATAGCCACTTGATCAGTATTTTTCACATGATTCAAGCGCGACATCTTCCGCATTTCTTCGTCCAGAAAATCAGCTGTTTTATGCAGTACGTCCACTTCTTCTGGTTTGCACTTGATGTGATAAGTTTTATCAAAAATTTTAATCGGCTCATCGATTAAACCGACTTGATTGTTCATGCCATTTCTTCCTTTAGCTGTTGAATCACTGATTTGATTTTTTGGATAGTCTGCTGCGGATGTAAAGAGGAATGCGCAACTTTTTCGTGCGTGCGTGAGGCTAATTGTGTGCGCAATGATTCATTTTCTATTTTTAAACGCTGGATCAGTTCAATGAGTTTGTTAATTTGTGCTTCTAATGTCTGCAGTTCTTGAAGTTCCATACGAAGAAATCCTTTTAGCAGGTGATGATAGTATGAAATCTTGCCATAACTTAGAAAGAAATGAAAGAGAGTCTTTTAAAAATATAGCAAATAACTTAAAAAAGCGGCATGTATTATCTAGTATTATCTGTTAAGATAGACAGGTAAAAATTAATAGGAGAAATCCATGCTTTCCCTTCCCATCGGTATCAGCGATTTTAAAGCCATTATTGAAAAGCCATGTGATTACGTGGATAAAACTTTATTCATTCGCGACATCTTACATGACGATGCTGGCGTGATTTTGCTCACGCGTCCGCGCCGCTTTGGTAAAACGCTGAACATGATGATGCTGAAATATTTTTTAGATTTAAAAGAAGAGGCAAAAACGCTTTTTAAAAATCTCAAGATCGAAAAAGAAAAAACGCTTTGTCAGCAGCATCAGAATCAGTATCCCGTGATTTATTTAACGCTGAAAGATATTAAGGAACCTAATTACGAAAGAATGTATGAAAAATTTCAATGGTTGCTTGCTGAATTGTACCGAGAATATCGTTATTTAATGGAAACCTTAAATGATCCTGAAGAACAAGCATTATTTCACCGTTTTCTCACAAAAAAAACTTCTGTTTCTGAAAATGAAAATGCCTTAAAATTTCTAAGCCATGTACTGTCGCGCCATTACAATCAAAAAGTTTTTATTTTAATAGATGAATATGACACACCGATTCATGCCTCCTACATGGAAAATTATTACAAAGATTGCATGGATTTTATGCGCGGATTTTTTGGCGCGGCATTAAAAGATAATGTGGCATTAGAAAAATGCGTGATGACCGGTATTTTGCGCATTGCGCAGGAAAGTATTTTTTCGGATTTGAATAATGTCAAAGTCTATACGGTACTGTCAGAGCAGTACGGATCTTTTTTTGGATTTACACAAGAGGAAGTGGAAGCATTGTTAAAAAAAGCGGGTTTGTTTGATCAATTGCCTGAAGTGCAGCGCTGGTATAACGGCTATATGTTTGGCAGCAGCGTGGTGTACAATCCGTGGTCGATCATTAACTACATCAGCGATAACGGTGTATTTAAACCTTATTGGATCAACACTTCCGGCAATCGCTTGATTGAAGAAGCGCTTTTAAAAGGCGGCGATGAAGTGTCGGTGTTGTTAGAAGAGTTAATTCAAGGCAAAAACATTTCGCAAAGCATTTTAGAAAATATGGTATTTAAAAATTTAAGTCTGGCGCAAAACAAAAGCACATTATTTAGTTTACTGCTTTTTTCTGGCTATTTAAAAGTGATGCGCAGCACGTTGCAATCTAATGGCAGTTATTTAGCGACTCTGCAAATCCCCAATTTTGAAGTACGCATGGTCTATCATCAATGGATTCGCGAATGGTTAACACAAGATCCTGCTGATACTTCTTATGAGGTATTTTTAAATGCGCTGATTACAGGCAACATCGAAGAATTCAGTTATCGTTTACAGCAGTATTTAACACACTCGGTGAGTTTTTTTGAACTCAATAAAAATGCCGAAGAAGTGCGTTATCATATTTTCATTCTCGGTTTAATCGCAGGCTTGCAGGATCGTTATGACATTAAATCCAATTGTCCGGTGGGCAGAGGACGCTGCGATATTTTGTTACTGCCCAAAGATAAAAATGCGTTAGGCATTGTGATGGAACTCAAAAGAACCTCCGATGAAAATCTCCTCGAAAAAACGGCGCAAGAAGCATTGACGCAAATTGAATCCAATCAATATACCGCTGAACTCCAACAACATCAAATCAAAAATATTTTAAAGCTTGGTTTTGCCTTTGCAGGACGCGAAGTGAAGATTGTGTGGGAATCAAGTTAGTGTGCTACGTGTTGATTGATTGAGAAGAATTATCCCGCTCGTTTAATACTGTCAGTTAAGTCAATGTGCATACATTCAATCCTGTCAATCAGTTTGTATCAAATGGATATTTTTCTCATGCCTTTTTTACCGTTTCAATGCTTTCCTGAGTACAGGATTACCTAACAGACTTGGCGGAATCTGTCGAAGGACTTGTTGGAGCCTCTGGTGATGGAACAGAGTGGGTGACACATTCCTTTGTCGGCTTGAAATTCTGCAATGCTTGGCTTAGTGGCTCAGATATGGATGATGCTCCATCAGCTAAAACAGCTTTTTTTGTCGCTTGAACATCCGCTAATGTGCAACTGGCGTATGCTTCTTCTTTGGATAAAGCATTAGCAAATTCATGAGCAGTATTAGAGTAATTACCCAGATCAATTGTTACTTTCTCTTTTATCTGATCCATTATGTTTTGTAATATGGGCAGAGGCTGACTTGGATTCATTTGATAGGCAGCGACTAATAAAAGACATAATCTGCGAACGAGAAGCTTTGTCTGTTTATTCAATGTACTGAAACTAGAAGCCTCGATTCCGGATGGTGGGGGACAATTAATTTTTAGTGCATCGTTCTGTTGTAAACCGGCAACGCGTAGTCTAGCTTTTACATCGGTATTTTTCAAAACTTGAGATGCTTGTTCAGGGAACATTGGTAACTGATTTTTTTTGTTGGAGCCACCAAGATTTTGAATGACTTTCTCAATGTTTGTATCTTCTTTTGCTTGTTGCAACGCAGCAATAATAGTCCGATCAATCGCTTTTTCTTCAGCCCAATGATTAATAAATTTTCTTGCGAGGAAAATAGCTAGTACACCGACCATAATGACAGGAATCATGCCTGAAAGAGAACCGGCAGCACAAGCTAAAAAGATACCTGCTAAAAAAGATAGTCCTCCGAAGAACAGACCTGCAAAATTAAATATAAGCAATACAACCAATGCAGTTGACCCTATTAAACCCCACCGTTTCCCGCGAGAGATTCTATAGTTTTGTATAATGTCCTCTATCTCAGAAAAATCAGGGACAACACTCGTTTGTTGCTCATCCTCCACATTCTCTCCAAGCGGCATATATACTCCTTAAAAATATTTTCATTTTATATATTCATCTTACTCCCACAACCTTAAAATAATCTTAAGAGATTTAAGAAAGTTTTTCGATGCGCCAGTTTGCAAGGACGATTCATCAATCGCTCTTATATTAATTTTATCAATCTGAATAAAAAAATTTGCCAAAATCCCAAAAAAAGTTAGAGTATTTAAGATTTCCTTAATGTTTTTAGATTATCATAGAAATAAAAAGAGTGAGACGACTATGGTTATGGCAGTATTCTTAAGTCAAGGCACTAAAGCGTTCAATCAGTATAAGAAAATTCTGAGGAAGAATCTTAACCAGCCTGAGCGTATGTGTAAGTTAAGACAGCTAGGTTTACGGAATAAGGCTTTGTATGAAGATGAGACGGCATTATACCAAGCCCTATGTCGAATTGTGGCAGATATTAAACAAGAAGTGAAAGTGCATGGGCAGAGCTATTATTCGTATTCGGGTATGCTGGCATTTTCCGAATACTTACAGTCTTTTTTAGAAAACTTTTCGCAGGAAGGAGATCGTGTGGTTCACCGCATGCAGCATGCTTCTAAAGCAATGGTGAATGCAATTCAGATGTTGTGTTTGCCAAGGAAAAAGTTAAATGATACGGTAAAAAGAAAACTGTTAGTGAATAATGATGTGATTGCGCGTTTTGGCTCGAAAGAACAACAAGACATGCATCGCAAAAATTTAAAAGTTTCGCAGGAAAGACATGAAAGTTTTTTTGCAGAGTTAGTGGATCATTTTGATCAGCAGCTCAAACTAGTGCCGGAGTATGAACAAACATAAACATCATGTGGCACTAAAAGGGGAAAGGAAAAAAATAAACAGGACAAAAGGAATAAACTATGTTAGTACTTACTCGATCAGTGAATGAGCGCCTTTTGATCGGTGAAAATGGTGAAGTGGTGGTGAAAGTTTTAAGCGTGCGTGGCAATCAAGTGCGTTTAGGCATTGAAGCACCCAAAAATGTTCCCGTTCACCGAGAAGAAATTTTTGCTCGGATTCATAACGGTGATGAAAGCGCTGGCACAGCAGATGCTGCCTAATTGATTTTTTTCGTCGACTGTATAATATGGAGAAGTAAGGGCAATGCAAATTGCCCTTAGAACCTGTTTAAAATCTCTACTATGTTGATCATAAAACGTTGATTTTCTGCGATCCGTTGCTCACATAGCTTGTACGTATGCTGCGCTACGGTTCTCGAAAATCAACGCTTTCTGTCTCGACCTAGCGAGATTTTAAACAGGTTCTTACAAAATTTTGAGAACCTCATGAGACAAAAGCAAACAGGGATAAGTTTACTGGAAGTACTGCTTTCTATTATGGTCGGCGCACTGATTATTTTTATCGCTGTGCGTTTGTATGTTTCTGCCCATGAAAGCGTGAAAATCAATAAATTTCTAACCAACGTAAATAATATCGTAGACGCTTCTTATCAATGGTACCAAGGGCAGCCAACGGGTTTTGCTAACATTAATGCGCAAATGCTGGAAGACGCCGGCTATATTGATGCTTCTTCTTTTGATAATCCATGGGACAGCAGTAATATTAAGATTGGTCCTGGAGACACTAACGATTCATTACAAATTACAGCAAATATGCCTGATGAAGCAACCTGTAATTTAATTTCAGGGCATTTGTCTCATGCTGCTCAAACGGAAAAATGCAAAAAAAATAACACTTACATAGGAACTTTCTAAAAATTATTTCAGGAAACAGTGAAATTTAAGTAATTAGCTGATTATAATTTACTTAATTAATTTAGGACTGGATAAAGAAAATTTGTAATTATTCAGTGCGATGCTGAAATACGGTGGACGTTCAGTTTTGGAGGAAGATTGGACGAAAAATCGATGAAAAAGCGGAATGTACACGCGAGTACATGAGCATTTTGAAGAGATTTTTCGCCTAATATAACCCAAAAATGGACGTCCGCTGGAAAGCAGTGAATAGTTACGAAAATTTTAATATTTTCTTTTAAGGATGACCATGAAAAAAATTCTCCTTGCCACACGCAACACACATAAAGTCAATGAAATACGCGCGATCATGCAGCATGCGCCATTTGAATTTGTCATGCTCGATCAGTATAATTTTCCTGAAGCAGAAGAAGCCGGCAAAACATTTATTGAAAATGCTTTAATCAAAGCGCGTCAGGCGTCTGCTTTTACTCATTTACCTGTTATTGCTGATGATTCAGGTTTGTGTGTGAATGCTTTAAACGGCGCGCCGGGTATTTATTCCGCGCGTTATGCAGGCGAAAATGCGCCGAATGAAAAATGTCTTCAAAAATTATTAGCCGAATTAAAAAATGTACCGGAAGAAAAAAGAGACGCGCGTTTTTGCTGCGCGGCTGTTTTCTTGCGCCATCCTGATGATCCGCTGCCGATCATTGCACAAGGATTTTTAGAAGGTCAAATTTTATTTGAACCAAAAGGTGAAAATGGATTTGGTTACGATCCGTTGTTTTATTTACCGAATAAAAAATGCAGCGTGGCAGAACTACCGCCGGAAATAAAAAATCAACTCAGTCATCGGGCAAAAGCGTTTCGGCAATTGATGAATTTTTTGCATGCGATGAATATTCAATAAAATTTTGAGGAATTTGATCGTAAAAACAAAATCATTTAACTGTTTCATTATTCCAAGTTTTTAAATTCTCCAGAATCCTTCATTTGTGCTAAAATAACCCTAGAAAATCAGACGATACAAGACTAACGGT